>Ga0209517_10000009_pt1 | contig 348492 bp, 279 predicted proteins | sample PeaSoiMetSII2010_FD_187695 | JGI IMG/M metagenome (GOLD analysis project Ga0209517, IMG submission 187695) | Peat soil microbial communities from Weissenstadt, Germany - SII-2010 (SPAdes) (version 2) | ecosystem: Environmental > Terrestrial > Soil > Wetlands > Peat | place: Germany... | reverse complement strand
CTCACCCAGCGGGTCATGTTAGCGCACGCTCGCCCCGCAGTTGTGCGACAGGTCCCCAGGGAGAACCAAGATCGGAGTTCTCAGGACTCAGGTCACACCGCGTTGGCCTGATTAATGGAGGTGTATCTATGCAGAGATTATTCACGATTGTGTTTTCGGCCGCGCTGCTGCTTATCGGCGGCGCGCAAGGGACCCCGGCACAAAATGCCTACCCTTGGACGATTCAACAGGCGGAACGGCGTGTGCTCCTTGACGATATTGCCTATTACAAATTTGTCGTGAGTGTCGGCCCGGGCCGGTATGACAAAATCGCCATCCACCGGGTCGTCAGAGAGGTGCATCCACAACAGCCGGCACATCTTTCCCAAGCGGTGATGTTCTTCGCCGGCGAGCCCACCTATTTTGCGACGCTCTATATCGAACCGTTGATTGACCAGACCATTCCGCGGGATCACTCGATCGCCATCTTCTTGGCGAAGAACGATATCGACGTGTGGGGCATGGACTACCGCTGGGCCCTCGTCCCCGAGGAGACCACCGATTTCCGCTTCATGCGGACCTGGGGCATGACCACTGACGTGGCGGATGCCCAAGTCGCGCTGACCATCGCCCGCGCGATGCGAGGAGGCCCGTTCGAGCCGGCTGGTCCGCTCTTTCTGGCGGGCTTGAGCTACGGCGCGCAAATTTCCTACGCTGTCGCCGCCAGCGATACGCAGCGTCCCGCGAAACTGCGAAACGTTAAGGCCATCATCCCCATGGATGAAGGGCTTGTGTACGCGGATCCAGCGATCCAGGCCGAGGGTTGCGACTATCTGGACTATGCACGCGGGCTCATCGCGAGCGGCACCTACAGCTACGACAATCGCTCGCTGTGGCAGATGGGCCAGCTCGCCATCTCCGACCCGCAAGGTATTTCACCCTCTGACTCGACCCTCACCAACTATCAGTTCGCTCTCGTGGTAGCCACCTCGCCGGAAGACGAAGCGATGCCCTGGCACTTTGCCGGAGGCTATTTTGACAACACCGGGATGCCCACCGGCCTGCGGTACACCAATGTCCACCTTTGGAATGAACTGCTCGCGCATAATGAAACCCCGTATAACCCGGTCTTCGTCGACGTCGAGGGGAGCGCGGTGCAGTGCGGAAAGCCCGACCCTGATGCCAAAGTCGCTGCTCATCTGAACGAAGTCAGCGTTCCCATCCTTCTTATTGAAGCCGCCGGCGGGTTCTCGCACTCCTCCGATTACACTGCAACGTTCACCGCGAGTCACGATGTCACGATCCGGAATGTCCAACTCCTTTCCGACGCCCAGCAGAGCGAGGACTACGGCCACGTGGATCTGCTGACCGGGTACAACGCCGAATACCTGGTCTGGCAGCCGATCCTGGAGTGGATTAAGACGCATCGCTGAAGCGAGGTAGCAAAGCGGCACAGTTGTCGCGCGAGTGCACTGCTCGTACCCGAGGAAAGTAAGTGCCGCGGAATTCACAATTCAACCGGGCCACACGTTGTTGATCAATGCGGAGGAGAGTCGAGATGGCTTCAGGAGGCAAGAACATGAGTGGACATTTTCGAAGCACAGCCGTTTTAGCGGTGTTGTTCCTTGGATTTCTGTTGGGTAGTTTTGCGCACGCTCAGTCAATCATCGTTAACCAACCTGACCATGACGTGACCAACAAGGCAGCGTGGGAGACCACGCCGCGTCTAGGCAATGATGGAATCTCAGACCTTGTCGTTTACACTTCGCGAATCATGCAGGCGGACGGCACTTTGGGAAAGGGTGATATCTGGTACCAGCGGTTGAACCAGGGGCAACCCCAGGGTGCACCCGTTCAAGTCACCAGCGACCCCACCACTGACAACCAACTGAACGATGTGAGTGGGGACTACATCGTGTACACCGCGTACGAGAGCACAGGGTCCATGGCGGGTCAAATTATGCTTTACCAGATTTCGACCGCGGTGTCTCAGTCGATCGGCAGTGCCATCGTCATACAGGAACCCCGCATTTGCGGGAACAAGGTTGTGTGGATTGAGGGTGCTGCCGCCGCATCAGAGCTGATGATTTATGATTTGTCCTGGTTGGGTACAGCCATGAATCCGATCGTCATTGCCGGACCCATTCCTCCCGCCTCCCAGGTCGAGATTGGCGACCGTTTTATTACTTGGATAGAGCTGTCAAGTGGTCAGTTGGACCTCGTGGCCTTCGACCTGAACGCATCCGTCAGGATAGACCTTACCAATACACCAACGACGAGTGAAACCGAGCCATCGACCAGCGGGCCGTGGATTACGTGGCAGGCCCAAGATCAGGGCGTAGCAAGTAGCCGTGTTCTGGCCAAGAATATGGACACGGGAGAGTTGCGCACTGTGGTTGACACTGGTCGATACAATACCAGACCTACCATCGACGGTGACCTCATTGCATACGAATCACAACAACCGAGCGGCAATCGCGATATTTACGTGTACCGGCTATCCACCAAGGAGACCTTTCGGGTAACGGCGGACGGCATCGACCATTACTTGAATGACGTCTTTGGAGACGAAGTGACCTATGTGGATCAGCGCACAGGAAACGAAGACATCTACGTAGTGACTCTGACTTTTGCGGTCACTACTGACCCGAGCAGCGCGAGTGTCTGCGCTGGCGACACTGTGAACTTCACTGCAGCCGCTGCCGGCAACCCAGCGCCGCCTGTGCAATGGCAGGTGAGCACCGATAACGGGACAACGTGGACCGATATTTCCGGGGCAACCTCGACGACCCTGATGTTCACGGCTAACGCTTCCGATAGTGGGAATCAGTACCGCGCGGTATTCACGTACACGGCCAGCACAGCGACGACCAAGGCGGCAACGCTGACGGTGAATCCAGTGCCTGTGATGACTGCCAATCCGAGCAACCAGAGCGTCAACTCCGGCAGCACGGTCAGTTTTGCCGCGGCGACCAGTGATACTTCAGCGCCGACGGTGCAATGGCAGGTAAGTACCGACGGCGGGGCAACGTGGAGCAATATTGCCGGGGCGACCTCGACCACCCTATCGTTCACGGCCACCCCTTCGCAAAATGGGAATCAGTACCTCGCGGTGTTTACGAACCATTGTGGAACGGGCATGACCACTGCAGCGACGCTGACAGTGACGGCGATCCCGCCCATGGTGAACTTCACCCGCGCGCCGGCCAGCGCGCCCTACGGCTCCACGTTCAGCGTGACAGCCACCACCAACGCCAGCACCACGGCTGTGATCACAGCCAGCGGCGCATGCTCGATCGCCGGCACGATGGTCACCATGACGGGTGGCACAGGAAACTGCAGCCTGACGGCCAATTGGGCGGCGGACGCTAATTATGCTGCAGCTTCGCTCAACCAGACCACGGCTGCGACGAAGATCGCGTCGGTTATCGCTTGGGCGACGCCTGCGCCGATCACCTATGGCACGCCGTTAAGCGGAGCGCAGCTCAATGCCACGGCGAGTGTGCAAGGTGCGTTTGTGTACAGTCCGCCCCCGGGAACAGTGCTTGGCGCCGGCCCCCACGTTCTCTCGGCAACTTTCACGCCAAACGATCCGGGCGATTACAACACGGCGACGGCGCAGGTGCCGCTACAAGTGAACCAGGCGACTCCAGTAATCGCATGGACACCGGCATCTATCCAGCTCGGTTATCCGCTGGGCGCGGCGCAATTGGATGCCAGCGCCAACGTTTCGGGGACGTTTACTTACACTCCGCCAGCCGGAACGGCGATCATGACCACCAGCCAGACGCTCTCCGCACTCTTGGCTCCTGCGGACCCGACCGACTACACCACGGCCAGCATGTCGGTGCCACTGACGGTGACGCCTGGGCCGCTGGCTAGCGTCTCGCCAACAAGCATTGACTTCGGCACGGTCTACCTAGGCACGATTACGATCAAAAACGTGACAGTGACCAACCTGGGGAACGCGCCCATGACCATCACTGATCCTTTTCTTTCGAGAGTGTCGGGTGGGAATTCCAACGAGTTTGTCATGGCCAACCTCTGCCCGAAGCCCTTGGCGGCGGGAAAGAGTTGCATGATTGCTGTGAGCTTCATTGCGGGTCCGTTCTACAATCCGCAGACCGCCACAATTCAAGTCATGGACAATGCGCCGGGCAGCCCGCAGACGGTCAGCTTGACCGCGACGGAGATCGATCCACAGGTTAATTTCCAGCCTGCGATTGTGAGCTTCGGGACCCAGGCGCTGAACAGCAGTACGACGAAGACTGTAACCCTGACCAACACCGGCGCCACGGCGCTGAACATCACGAACATCGCAATCACCGGGACGAGCGCAGCTGACTTCGTGCAGGCGAGCACCTGCCCGAGCTCCGTCGCGGCCGGCGCAAGTTGCACAATTTCCGTCACGTTTAAACCTTTATCCAAAAACACGTTTGCTGCCGGCTTGACGGTTACCGACAACACGTTCTCGGGCAAACAGACGGTACCTCTCACGGGCACGGGCCACTGAGAGGTCAAGTACGTCAAACTTTGCGAGGGGAAGTTCGGCCGATGAGCGGGAAGATGCAGGCGCCACGGTATCTCTAACGACGGCGAACAGCCCATCCTCCTCGTTCACCCACACTTCGTCCACACGTGCTGGCGGGACGCTTATTTTAAGAGGTTTCTATGAAGAATTATTTCGAGGTCCACGAGAGAACGGACTGCACGAAATGCCGGTACTCATGCCGGATTCCGCTCAGTAGTCAACTGACCTGCAAACATCCGTTGGCGCAGGTTCAACGCAATGTCGAGGCGGGATCGCACGGCCAGCCTTATTGGCCCGTGTCGTTCGATCCCAAATTTCTCAAGTCCTGCCCCTGCCACGGTTTTCGGGAGATGGCCGCCTAAGCGTGAGGTGGAATGATGGGCGCTACAACAAGTTCTCCGGCAAACGGACGGTGCTTCTCGCAGGCACGGCCACTAACTAAGAGATCGTACCTGGGAAAAACCAATGCCGCGGATTTCAGTGGATGTTTGGGCCACAGATTTTTATCGTTTAGGAGAAACTCTATGCGCAGACTAATCATGATTTTGTTTTCGGCGATGCTGCTGCTTATCGGCAGCACACAAGGGGCTAGGGCTCAAGGAACCCAATTCTCTGATCTCGGACACTACCCGGGTGGAACCTGGGCTGAGCTATGGGGCGTTAACCAGGCGGGTGTCCTCGTGGGAACTGGTGACATCCCGAGCGGCTATGCCCGACCGATTGGAGTTCCGCTCTTCGGCGCAAAAGCAAGGGAGTGGTTCGACCTCGGTACCTTGGGCGGGGATAGAACGGATTCCGTGATGTGTATGGCGATTGCCGACACGGGAATGATTGTGGGGCACGCCGCGATCCCCGATAACGAAACCATTCACGCTTTTGTGTGGACGGCTGCGACCGGCAAGGTGGACCTCGGCACCCTTAACGATATTGGTTACCCCGGTTACACCTACAGCCTGGCATGGGGCACCAACAAATCCGGGACTTTGATTGTTGGCTGGAGCGCCAACGGCCTCGACAGCGACAATCTCATTAATGGCACGGCTGCGGACGCGCTGCCCGTTGTATGGACCCCGAAAGTGACGTGGGATTCCGGCCAGTGGAAAAAGACCTGGCAGATTCATAAGCTGGACACCAGGGGATTTCGTCAATTCCAGTACTGGGCGGCGATGGTTCCAAATGACAGTGGTCAGATTATCGGCGTGGCTACCGCTCCCGATGGAACACTAGTCGGCGTTCTCTGGAATCCTGTGCAGGGAGGCAAGGAATGGGAAATCCAGAAACTCCCCGCCGCCCAGGGATATTCCAGCGTCTGGCCATCCGACATCAATAATGAAGGTGAGATTGCCGGAGATGTCCTTAACGGAAATGGCTTTCCTTATTCCTGGACAGATGAATTTCCCGCCTATTGGAAACCGTCCGATCGGTCAGGATCGCATTTCAAGGTGACCATTCTTCCCACCCTCGGAGGTTATCTCTCGGGACTGGGCGACGCAGAGGGCATCAATGATGTCGGCGACATTGTGGGTGGAAGCACCGATGCCAATGGGAATTACTATGCGTCGGCTTGGCGCACCAGGGATCTCGACGATGTCCCCACGCTTCTTTCTAGCCCAACCCACAGCGGCAGTTGGAGTTGGGCGAACAGGGTAAATAATTACGGCCTTGCGGTGGGTTCGTACGGTAACGACGACGTACAAGAGAACGCCGCTGCATGGAAACTACGCTGACGCTTTGCGTTTAGTGCGAAGCAGATTGTCTGGAAGGGAATGCGTGTGCCCAGGCCGTTCCCGCTGGGCCGAGGGGGGTATATGCTACGGCCAAGGCTCTTCTCGATCCGCACAGTCACCGGATCGGCAGTGCTTTGCTTGGTTCTGATTGTAAGTAGCCGGCCGGCGATTGCGCAAACGAACGAGGGCGATTACATTCTGATCCTTGCTTCCGGCTTTCTGTGTGACCCGGATCATGCAGAAGCGTGTCCCGCTGTCGCCAAGGACGCCAATGGCAGTAGTTTCGAGATGAGCGGCGCAGGAACCTTCTCACTACACGACAAGTCCGTCACAGCAGCCGGCACATTCACACGCAAGTCCCCTTCAGGGACGCTGCTCGACACCGGCGTTTGGCTCGCCGCCTCGCTCGTGAGCTTTGATTCCTACGGCGCCGCCCCAAATGCACTTCACGGTCAGGGCATGGGATTCGGCCCTCGCGCTAGAGGGCCTGGACGCATGCAAGCGATCTTGGGTCCGATGTCGACGGGTGGGTTGGCGGTATTCCGTATCCGCCTGTTGTCGATGTCAGGAGCATCAAAAACGGCAGTACTGCAAGTGAACTGTGCGTTGGGAGAAGTCCCCCGAGAACGTTCGGTGGAAGGGATTCGCCTTAAATTAGAACGAAGCGACACCGAGTATACCCAAGAAGCGGGTGGGCGCCTGATGATCCTTGCCGTTCGGGCGGGAATCGTGACACCCGGCAAGACGCCAAATCATGAAACTTCACCCGAGATTCCTGAAAGTCCGCAAAACTAGCGATGATGTCCGCATCGCGGGGTCTCGTCTTTCCTCCTGTGGCCTTGCTCCTTCATCAAGATTTGCGCTCAAAATCCCCACGGCTAAAGGTCGGCGGAGCGCGTTGCCCAAGTTGCCCATCTTAGAGGGCATATGAAAAAGCTGAGTGGTTGCAGCGACCCACCTTTTTAGATTTGTGGCCTCCTTCGCAAGTAAGGAAGAGGGCCCGTAGTTGGAGGTTGGCTCGTTCGTTTACGTGGATATAGCTTCAGATACTTGGGCAAGCCTACGCTAGCACCCGACTGGCGCAGTTTCTACGCTAGTTACGACAAGGCGTTCGAGCCATAAGCTCTTGGCGTTTGAGATTTCAGCGTTCTTGGAGATCACTGCTCGGCAGCGCCCGACTGCTTCGCGGGTCAGGCGGCGAAGTCAACAAAGAACTTAGCTTGTGGCAAAACCGTGCATGCCGCTCCCCGGGCACCACCGGAATGCGCCAACTTTTCTTCACCAAAGAAATCCACTTTTCCGTGAGCAAGATACTTCCGCTTTCCACCCTCGTTTGAAGGTTCCAACGTTAACTGGCCGACCTGCTCCGCGATTGCTTCGTGGGCCTTCTCAACATTTTCGGGGTGCGCCAGCAGTTCACGAATTTTCGTCAGGCGTGACACTGCAAACGTCCGCAACTCATCCAGCTTCGACCTTAGTGATCCTGGCCGTGGCTCCAAAAGCTTGTCCGTAATCTCGCGCAGTTCCCTTTCGTGCTCACCGATCTCCATCATGATGCTTGTCGATTGGAGGCCCTCCGCTATGGAGTCCGTGAGGTTTTTCAGCGGTGAATGGAGTTCCAGTTTTCTCTGACGGAGCCGGGCAAGCTCCGCGTCGATGCCGGCGAATTGGGCACGCAGGGATTCTTCCATCCTTTGGACGGCGTAGTCGATCACCTCAGTCTGCAGGACCGATTGCGATAGTCCGCGCAATAGGCTATTTTCGAGTTCATCCCGGCGGACCAAAACAGAGTTGGTGCAGACTGAATCCCCACGCTGGCGGTGAAGTGAACAGCCGTAGCGATCCGCGCCATTCCGCCCGCGACCGCTGACGAGCCTAGCCGGCTCGTGGGGAGCAGGTATGGGTGTTGTAATCAAACCCGGATCAGCGAAGCCGAGTTTACTGGTGGCCTTTGCGGTCGTCAAAGATTGACAATCCCCAAACCCAGAAAACCGCTCGAAAGTGTAACGCGGCATTCATCACAACCGTTCGACGAACTTTTAGAAACCGAGACTAGAGCCTATCTCATAAATACTTCGAGCGAGCAACATGCGCACCTCAGGGGTTAAAACCCCTGAATTTCCGCAGCTTTTCGGCACGGCTGAAGCCGTGCCCTCCCGGGAGCCGTTTAAGAGATGGCTTCTAGGCTTTTTTAGTCACGCCGGCAGTGTCATTATCACTTGTGAAAGGGCCTGCTACACCCATGCGGCGGAGCATTTCTTGGAAACGCGGGTGTTCGCGGAGGGCATCGTAGGGCGGGAAGACTTTGGCGTAGCAAAGGATTGCATCATGCGCGTTAAAGGCTTCTTGCAACCATTGCATGGCACGGTCGAGTTCGCCCAGCCCAATCGCGACCAGTGCGTGCGCCACCTGCGACGTGTAGCGCTCTTTGGAAATAGCCTGCAGCTTAGCTTGCAACTCTCGCGCTTTATCGTTCTGCCCGTTCAGCGCGTATGCCCGTCCCAGCAAACCAAGGACGATGGGTAGCCCAGCGCTTCCCGCGGCTGCCCTCTCCAACCAGGTGACGTGGTCCGCGAGGCGGCCCATCTTTTCCGAGCACAGAGCTATGCAACATTGTGCCTCGGGATAGTCGGGTGAGAGATCAAGAACCGATTGACATTCGGCAAGCGCTCGGTGGTAGTCGGTGAGATAGTAATACAGCCAAGCGACCCCGGTAGCAACCCTCAGGTTGAGCGGATCGAGAATATGGGCACGTTTGATCTCGTCAAGTGCTTGACCCAGAAGTCCCATCTGCAGGAGGAAGACAGAGTATGCAAAGTGAGCATCAGAGTGTCCCGGGCTGACTTGGATCGCCCGGCGGAATGCTGTTTCCGCAGCTTGTCGGTTCCAATCACCGAACTGATAGATCTTAGCTAGGGTAACGTGTGGTTCGGGAAGCCGAGCGTTGAGTTGGATGGCTTTCATTGCGCATTCGCGCGTCTTAGGCCATGCTTCTTTCGGCTCGACCAAGCTCCAGATGCCAAGAGCCATGTGGAAGTCCGCCAGCCCAGAGTAAGCGGGGGCACAACCCGGGTCCACCGCAATCGCCTTCCCGAAGAACTCACCGGCTTTCTGAAAGCCTTCCACAGTAGTCTTGTTGTAGTAGTAGCGGCCCTTGAGATAGAGGTTATACGCCTCGGGGTGTCCCGTGTAGCGTGGCTCGAAGGGTGCAGGGTCCTGGTTCGCCATCTTCAGCTTAAGAATACTCACTACGCTGGAAGCAACCTCGTCCTCGATGGCGAAAACATCCTTTATTCCGCGATCAAAGCGTTCTGACCATAGGCAGTAGCCATCCGCGACATTAGTTAGCTCAACATTGATGCGTAGACGATCGCCTGCCCTGCGTACGCTGCCATTAAGCACCGAGCTAACGTTCAGTTGTTGTGCGATCTCTGCCAGGTTTTTTGATTTCCCTTTGAATTCAAAGGCGGATACCCGAGAAACCACACGCAGACCATCCACCTGGCACAGAGCATAGATCAACTCATCCGCCAAGCCATCGCTGAAGTACTCTGCTTCCGGCTCATGACTGAGGTTGGCGAAAGGAAGAACGACGATCGAGGGTACGCTTGCTGTCCTATGCATCGGGGGTACACTTGCTGCCGTCTGAGTGACTGAGACCTTGTCGGTGGAGGCTAGTTCCAGTGAACTCCTGGGTAGCACAAGGCACAAGTCCTCCAGCAGGTCTTCGGCCCGCCCGTACCGTCGGGCACGGTCCTTTTCGAGCGCCCTCACAATTATGCGCTCGAGTGCGGCGGGAACGGTGGGGCGGAACGCCGTGACTTGCGGCGGTTGCTGGTGGAGAATCTGATAAATGGTGGTATTTTCTGTTGCAGCTTCAAAAGGACGTCGTCCTGTCAGCATCTCGTACAGGACTACCCCGAGTGACCACAAATCCGTGCGCTGGTCGGTTTCGCCCACAATCTGCTCGGGTGAGATGTACGCCGGCGTACCCAGGAGCATTCCTGAAGATGTCAGTGCGGAGCCACCAATTAGCTTGGCCAGGCCAAAATCCAGGATTTTGACGATCCCGTCATTCGTGATCATGAGATTGGAGGGCTTGATGTCGCGATGAATGATACCTTTGGCATGAGCCTTGGCCAGTCCTCGGGCCACCTGCATTGCGGTATTCACTAACTCCAGCAGCTCAAACTGTCCACGATCAAGCTTCTTTCGCAGTGTCTCGCCATCGTAGTAGGCCATGACAATGAATAGCTGGCCGTCCGGAGTAGAATCGATTTCGTGGATGGTGCAAATATTGGGATGGTCGAGTGAGGAGGCTGTCTTGGCCTCCTGAATGAAACGTTGTTTCTGGGTTTCACTCGCCTCGACATTAGAGGGAAGGAACTTTACGGCTACGATGCGGTCCAACTGAAGGTCGCGGGCCTTGAAGACTTCGCCCATTCCGCCTCGCCCGACTGCTTCCAGAATTTCGTAATGGGAGACGACCTTCATCTTCGGCACCATGACTACGGCTGCAAGCCGGAGAGTCTGGCTAGGCTTTGCAATCCCGCTGAAATACTAGCAATCTGGCGGTTGAGGTCCGTGGCTCGGAGCTCAACATACTGCTCAACCGCAGGGCTGTTGAGACGGCTGCTCTCCTCCTTCATGTCTCGAGTCCACTCCGCAAGCAAGGCAGTGGCCCAAGCAAAGCCTTCACGCACAAACCACTCCATTAGACTCTCTTCAGCCGCTTTGCGGCGCGCACCTTCGCTTAACAGGTAGGATTGAATTCCGCCCTTCAGGTCACGACGCCAGTCAAATAAATCGTTGCGCATCTGGTGCCACCTTGCGAATGCCTCCCAGAATCGGATCCAAGCGGGGAAGATGTCAAGCCTTTCGCGGCGGCAACACACGGCCATCATGGCAATTGTAGCCCCGCAAGTCTTGGCGGCGGAGAAGTCAAGAAATGCCGGGCGGTCGATGTATCTAAGTGTGACTTCCTGGGCAGTTACCGCGGCGGTGCGCTGTAATGTTTGGTGGAAGTACGTCCAGAAAGAATGCTCTGGGGAAAAGTGGCGCGCGTACGTGGCTTGAAACTGTGCGTCCCAAACGCTCAGCATCGGCAAGATCACCAGGTCGGGGTCGTGTCCATCCATTACATCATCTACGAGGCGAACAAAATAGTATTTGTTGATGGTCGCGTAAATCAGGTCTGTCTGGAAATCCTCTTCAGGAGAGGCTGTAAGTGATAGTTCCAACCACCACGGCAGTAACAGAATGGGAGCAGAACGAAGGTTGAGATAGTAGTCTTCTGGGCGCAAACTTCCCCTTAGGTGAGTCATCCATGGCCAAACCCGCTCGAAGAGGAAAGAACCACTCCTCATCAGATCAGCGCGAAGCCTCTCGAAGGCTGATTGCACCAGACCAAGAAACTGCGAATCCGAAATCGGATTAGCTTGGGAACTCCCCATCTTGCGCCCATTGCACTATCGCGAAAGGATCAAGAAGCTATGTGAGAAATCTATCCTTCTCTTCAAAAGCGGAATACAGATTGTTGATTGAGTCGACGACGTTCTGGACTAACGCCAAGTTCTGGGGCGTCGGACGGATGTGAACCTTTTCTAGAGCTGCTTTGGGGTTCCTTCTCAGCAGCTGACGGAACTTCGCGTCGTTAATAACCAACTTGCGCAACTCTGCAATTTTGTCCATGAGATCCCTCACCTTCCGGATGATGGGGCCCTCTTACAACCTCTTCTGTTTCAGAGCCTAGCAGCCCCCGAGAAACAAAGTCAAACCGCACAATATCAATAAGCAGGACGAGATTCGCGACAGCCCAGAGAAAGCCCATGCGCACTGGATCAGCTTCACCTGCCGCTCAAGATGAGCTTCGCTTAGATTTCCAATTTCAGAAATGACTCGCTCAAACCCACTTTGCGAGAAGTTCGCGCAACCCTCAGCCCCGTTCGGGCTCATTAACGTCTTCGCTGAGGCTTCGACCAGGAAGCGCGGCACATTCATCTGCTGGAGGGCTTCTATCTCCAATCGCTCCAGGAAAGGAAACCTCGAATTACTGTGAAACTTTATCTCAGGATAACCAGCAGTGCGAAGGCAGCCCGGATGCAGTGCCTGGCTCAGAACAAGATAATACTCGGGGGTTCCCCGAGCCAAGATGCGAACCTTTTGTGCTGCGATACATGCAAGTGGGCCTTCCGGGTCGAGCAGTCGCTTGCGATTTATGAGCATGCATCTGTACATTTCCCGAAATCCTTCGATTACGGGATCGACATAATCGAGTGGAGAGAGTGGTGCGTCCCCGAGCACTGGCACATTGTTGCGGGGGTGAATCATTGCCGCGCGGAAGCACAGAGACATTGCATCGCTGTTTGCTTCGCGCCATTCCGGAATACGAAACCGAGTGCTCTGGTCGCTGACGCAGCCCAGCCCGCTGAAGTCACACGCTTCTGCTGTTGGTGCCGGAAGCAGACCCGTTCGCAGGACCGTTCCTCCGTCTGCAGACCCCTTGTCCGCCAGATTGGGCTGGAAAAGCATTTCGGCATCAACCAGCACCGGATACTCACCGGAGGCGATGACATTGTCAAAGTGGCAGTCGACGCCGGCGAGCAGATAGATGACACATAAGAGTTGCCCGGCGCGTTGATAGTACCGGCGTGCCTCCCCAGAGTCTTGGCACGGCCGCTGCTCCACAAACTCCACCCATCCATAACCATCGCGCCTCAGCACGCGTACAGTGCGAAAATCAAGCGGCGCTCCGTTGTGGTTGAACCAATTCAAGATAGAGAAGTACGCCCCTTCTGAGCCCAGGTCTTTGGGTTTGTAGACCAGCCGCGACCCGGACTCGAACTGCAAGCCAATGGCGGTGCGCCCCCCATCATGCCGGTCCGAGAGATCGGTCTGTATGCGTATAACGGCGCCGGGGTCGTAACCGCATAGCAACGATGCAATTTCCGCCCGGTCTGCCTGCAGCCGCTCCATAAATTCGGCAGTAGCGCAGACCCATTGATTCATGCAAACCTTGACCAAGTTTTCCAGCGCCGGATACTCGGCGAGGAATCGTCCCAGCCCGCCTTCGAGAATCTCGCCGATAAAATAGTCGTACTGCTCGTGATTGGGAGGTGATTCTTCCGACGACGATCCTACAGGATCGTGATGGAACCGGAACAGCGAGAATCCCAGCTCCAGGACCTGCCCGCAGATAGAAGAAAGGGTCCGCAGTAAGCTGCGCTCCAACATGACGTGTGCATCGGATGAAATCGCGTCCGATATTGTGCCGTAGCGGGCGCGAAGCCGTGAGCGGGCCTCCTCTACCAGTGAATGGAGTACCTGAGCAAAAGGGACTGCAGCGCCATCGCTTGGATCAGGGGTCTGCATCTGGTAAGTGCTCGCTCGGAGATATTCGGCAGTGGCTGTGGGTGATTCTCCCGGTCTGTCCCTTTTAGCGAAGCAGTCTTTCCCAGCCGACTAAGAGTGACTGGCCGTCCTCGGCCAATTCATCGCGACGATGAGGCAGGATGAAGTGCAGGTTGCCCGGCGTCTCTTCATGTACATGGATCTGCATCAGGGCAGGTAACTCTATGGGTCGGCCGGCCATAGCGGCCAGCTCACGGGCAACTATAGTCCGGGGATCTTTTAACAGAGCTCGACGAAAAGCTTCGTCCTCCCAAGAGCGAAGGATTAGCCTCGCTTCGAGACGGCTACGGCTAGTCTCTCCATTTCTCATGGGGCACCCTCCTGTAAAGAGCTTTCCGCAACCGCAGTCTACACTCATTCCGGGAACCGGGCACGACTTGCTGCTGTCGCCTTTCGCGAGTTACGTACTCTTCGCTTCTCTGACGGCATCCCCAGCGCGCCTGCTTTGCACTCTTCCTAGAGGAAGAATTGGCGAGATTTTCATCCTTAGACGGTTGACGCATAGGACGGTTTACAAAAAGTGCGCAGAATTCAACGGAACAAGTTGCAAGAGGTCGGGTAAACTAAAATCCAAGCCCCAGACTGTCAACCATACTCGTTTCTCGCAATTTTCGGCCAACAAAATAGCGACGCAGAGCACTGAGCCGCCAGTTTTGAATAAGGCATAGGAGTGTTCAGAAAACTCGTCAAGTGACGTTCGCAACTCGTTGAAAGATCGCGAGCTAGATGAAATATCGACGCGAGAGTATTAACCATACTGCAAAAGGCAGGATCAAGCAGCAGTTCATCTTAGAGCCAACTGACGGACGCGCTCCGCGGTCTCGCGGCAATGCTCCGGCAATTCATCCAATGCTCTGCGGACAATTCTGAATGCGCGAGGCTTTGAAACGGACAGGGCTTTGCCGATCTGCATGTAGCTGGCACCCGAAGCTCTAAGTTCTAGAGCCATCATCAGTTGCTGATTTGATTTTACTTTTCGGCCTGGATTTTGCTGGGGCATCCGTAACCCTCCATTGTAGGGTTAACCGCAGATTGATCTATGTTTCGTCGATTCGCGTTCAGGAAAGGTGCCAAGGTAGATCATGACGCTACCTTGACGGTGAAGGGGATGTGGCGCTCTGTTTGGGCCGGGCCCCCGGCACCACCCGAACGTACATCCCCCAGCAAATCCCGCTCCCCGCTTAGCTTGTAATTGTTCACTTCCGAAGGGCCTAGAGCCTATCTCATAAATCCCTCGAGCTGCCTTCCTGCGTGCCTCAGGGGTTAAAACCCCTGAAATGGCGGGACTTTTCGGCACGGCTGAAGCCGTGCCCTCCCGGGACCCGTTTATGAGATGACTTCTAGTCAAGCACTCCCGCAATTTGGTGAGCGTCACCGCACGGTACGGCGCCGCAAAACCTCGAGGATTCCTGTCAACAGCATTGCGGGCGTCGGAGGACAGCCGGGGATATAGCCGTCAACGGGAATGACGGCGTCCACGCCGCCAACAACTGCGTGGCTGCCTGCAAAGATGCCCCCACTGCACCCACAGGCCCCCACGGCGACTATCAATTTGGGAGATGGAACCGCGTCGTAGGTATTCTTCACGGCTCCAGCCATATTGCGAGTGACCGGGCCGGTCACCAGAAGCATATCGGCATGCTTGGGAGAGGCGACGAAGTGAATTCCGAATCGCTCCAGATCGTAATAGGGATTCGTGAGCGCGGAGATTTCCGCCTCGCACCCGTTGCACGAGCCGGCGTCCAACTGGCGGATGTTCAGGGCCTTTCCAAAGAGGGACCGAATCTGTCCGCGCATGATTTCTGGATTTGGGCGCGGGGGAGTGATCTCCGTGTGCGATTCAAGGTCCCACAGGCGCACTAAATTCGCTTTCGGCAATCCGCACCAGGTGAACCGTGGCGCTGTAACAACTGCTCCCTCACCAGGTTGCTCGCACCTGCCGCAGCCGATGCATTCGGCGTAGGACAATTTCAGACAGGGCCGGCCACCAAGTTCTGCCACGCTGAACGCCGCGGTGGGACAGACCTCCACGAGCCTCTGGGCGATGGCAGGCGTCAAGCGTGCTGCGGTGACGTCGGGCATGCGGCTTCCTGCGCAGTTGCCCAAGAGAGCCTCGACCGGGATCACCCGGTTGGGCTGCTGCAAGCTTCGCTCGAGCACCTCAAAAATCATCGGTCACATCCGGAGTAGGAGAGATTGAAACTCTTGTTGATCAGCGGGAAGTCCGCAATGATGTTGTCCGCAATGGCAAAGGGCATGGCGGGCCAATTCTGGAAAGAGGGCGACTTGATGTGGCAGCGTGTGAGCCGCCCGTCGCGTCCTTGCAACCAATAAAAGAGTTCGCCGCGAGGTGACTCAACCGCCGAGGAGCCGTGCATCGCTCCGTCAAGTTCTAGCGGGGCCAAGACACTTCCAATGGGCAGAGCACCCGCAATCTGCTGAATGAGACGAGCGGAGATTGCCGCTTCCTTAATGCGAATTTTGGCACGGGCCATCACATCTCCGTAATGCGTTACGGGAACCTCAAACTGCGCACTTTTGTAATGCCCGTAAGGGTGATCGCGGCGCACATCGAGATCGATGCCGCTGGCGCGAGCAACGGGTCCGACTACGGCGAGGTCGCGCGCTACTTCCAGGCTGACAACTCCAGCGGTTTCAAACCTGTTTTGGATTGAGGGCGTCCCCAAGATGACGCGGGCGAGGTCCGCAAACTGGCGAGCCGCCAGGGAAACAGCCTGACTCAACCCCAGAACCTTCTCCGAGTCCAGATCAAACCGGAGACCGCCGGGGACCGCAATGCCACGCCAATATCGCGTTCCGGTGCAATCCGCCGAAGCACGAAGCAAAAATTCCTTGAGGCGTGCGGCATACGCGGCCGCGACACTAAAACCCACGTCGGTGCACAACCCACCCAGATCCGAGATGTGAGAGACAAGCCGTTCGAGTTCGAGACCAATCAGGCGAATGGCCGAGGCCCGGGGCGGAACCTCAGCCCGGCAAGCGTTCTCCACCGCTTGAGAGTAAGCGACCGCGTGGGCAAAGCAATTATCTCCAGAGACGGATTCCGCGATCATCGCTCCGGCATTCACGAAGCTGCCTTCGAAAAGCTTTTCGGTGCCTTTGTGCGTGTAAAAATGCCGCAACTCGAGATGTAAGACAGTGTCGCCAACGACGCTGAACCGGAAGTGCCCTGGCTCAATGATCCCCGCGTGCACAGGACCCACAGCCACTTCCGCGACACCGTCGCCCTGCACCGTGAGGAACTTGTATTCACGCGACGCCCATGGGACTTGATTCACGGCATCCACCATCGGATGCACACCTTCGGGCCAATTTTCGTGGAACACGAGGGGCCGCAGGTCGGGGTGTTCGGTTATTTCGATGCCGTACTGATCGTGGAGTTCCCTTTCATACCAAGCCGCGGCGGGAACTTCGGACACAATCGAGCGGACGGGACCGCTAGCCGCTACGAACGCTTCCCAATACTTCGGTGCTCCGACATCAAAAACATAGTGGACACGCTTCTCGCGATCAACGCCAAGACTGCCGAAAACGGTGACGAGACGCGCCACAGATTCGGTTTTCCCGCGAGGGAGCACGAGCGGGGGTCCAGTTGGGCCTCTTTCGCCGATTGGGACTGCTTCTGGCGTGTTGTCGTTCATCGCATCACCGCAATAGCTTCCTGCAGAAAGACTCCGAAAAGATGAGGAATCCGGGCCCCAAAGACCAGGAGGCAAAGGGCCGCGATTCCCATCACAGCGTACTCGGACGGAATCAGTTTTGGACTCGAGGGGACGCCAGCCGGCTCGCCACCCAGCAAGCGAAGAAGATGGTAGGCGAAGCCGCCGAAGACCACGGAGAGCATAACCAAGAACAGGCCGACAACCAGGAATCGGGCTTGGCCGAAGGCTTCGGACAAAATGGCGAACTCACTGATGAACAGACCGAAGGGCGGCAGGCCCACAATTGCCAGGCTTCCGACGACCAGAGCCGCGCTCGTCTGAGGCAAGGTACGGCTCATACCGCCGATGCTATCCATGCGCAGCGTCCCGAAGTTGTGGCGAACATTGCCAGCGCTGAAGAAGAGGAGGGACTTTGCCACGGAGTGATTGAAAGTGTGCAGCAGTGCGCCGAAGAGTCCCAGGGGGCCTCCCAATCCCAGCCCAATGGCGATGATGCCCATGTGCTCAACACTGCTGTAGGCCAGGAGACGTTTCAAATTGCGTTGCACCAGGATGAGCAGGCCGGCAACAACCATGGATAACAGGCCAAAGATAAGCAGCAAGGTGTGCGGAAAGGCAGGCCCCGTGGCGCGGGAGACGATGGCGTCATAGCGCATGACGGCATACATGGCACAGTTGAGCAGGACAGCCGAGAGCAATGCGCTGATGGGCGTTGGCGCTTCGGCGTGAGCATCCGGAAGCCAACTGTGCATGGGCACGAAGCCGATCTTCGTGCCATAGCCGACGATGACAAATACGAAGGCCAGCTTCACCAAGTGCGGATCGAAACCCAGTCCCGGGACGGCATCCATCAGAGCAACCCAGTCCAGCGCTGCAGCCGGATTCATGCCTGCCTGGACGGCGGCCAGGTACAGCACAATGGTTCCGAACAAGGCGAATGCGATTCCTACGGTACAAACGATCAAATACTTCCACCCGGCCTCGACCGCCCCTTCCGTATTGTAAAAGCCGACGAGGAGCGCGGATGCCAACGTCGTTCCTTCCATCATGATCCAGAGAAGACCGAGGTTTGCCGACAGACAGACGCTGACCATCGTGAAGAGGAACAAGAAGACGAGTGCATAAAACCACCGAGGCGATGAAAACCGTCCTTCTGGAATGTGACGAAGGTAGCCTGAGGCATAGACCAGGACCAAGGCAAAGATGAAGGCGATGTTCATGAGGAAGAACGAACTCAGTCCATCCGCGCGAAGATAGCGGCCGAACTGCTGCGGTCCTTGGCGATGGACCTGCCAGACGAGCGCACCAAGCGAGGCAACTTCGAAGGCCCCGATTGTGAGCGCGGCACGAGTGGCCGCGCGACGGTCCCGGAAACCCAGAACGAGGACAGCGCCCAACAACGCGAAGATCAATGGAAGCAGGAGTATCATCCGCCTAACCCCGGAGCCGCCGCAGCTTGGACACGTCCAAATGGTCAAACGTGTCGCGGATGCGAAACGTAAAGATTCCCATGAGCAGCAAGCCGACGAGAATATCGAAAAAGATTCCAATCTCGATGACCAGGGGCATACCGAAAGTCGTTATTAGGGCCGCCAGAAAGATCCCATTTTCCAGAACGAGAAGTCCCAGCATCTGCATCAGGGCTTTTTTCCGGCTAACCATAAGAAACGAACCCGTCAGAATCAGGGCCACGGCCGCAGCGAGAGCATCCTCCGGAACGTGCACCGTCTGGCCAAAGGAATGAACTGCCGCGTACGACAGATAAATCATCGCACCGGCAATAAATACGGACTGCGTCGGAGTGGTCGAAGCCTTTACGTCGCGCGGAGATTTCAGCCGGTCCACCAATCGGAAAAAGGCATACGGAATGGCAATGACTTTAATCAGCAAAACCAACGCGCCAACCACGTAGGCCGCCGCCAGTTTTTCCCGAACTCCCATGGCGAAAACTTCCGCTGTGATGATGGCGGACTGCAAGCTGAAGAGCAGAACACTCGTGGAGATGCGGCGCGCGACGACCATGAGGAGGACCGTCAGGAAGAGAAAGACGGAGAAGGAACCCAGAAACTTGGCCGTCGCAATTGCCACCAGTCCCATTTCGCTACCTCTTGACCAACGTGGTAAAGATCACCGCAAGTGCACTAACTGCAGAAGCGACTCCCAGAAAATCCGGGACAAGGTACATGCGGAGCTTGGCGACTACGCTCTCAACCAACGCCAGCAGAATCATCAGGGCTGTGAGTTTTGCCAAATACAAGAGCAGCGCGGCGGCGATACCCCAAACCGAAACGGTTGACGCCATTCCCCAAGGCCCGAAGAGAGAAATCAGGAGAGCCAGCATGGCGTGAAGCTTGATGGCGCTCGCCCACTCGACCAATGCCAGGCTGGGTCCGGAATATTCCAGCACCATGCCCTCGTGGATCATCGTCAACTCGAGATGGGTGGTGGGATTATCCACCGGCATGCGCCCCGTCTCCGCGAGCACGACCATGGCAAGAGACGTGAAGGCCAGAATATGCACGGCCGAAATGTCAAAGACGTTTCGCTGAAGCGTCCACATGACTATTCCGGGGATGTCGGCGTGGGCCGACATAATGGAAACTGCGACCAAGCCCAGCAAAAACGGAGCTTCGGCGAGCGTAGAAATCAGGGCGTCGCGGCTGGCGCCCATGCCACCGAACGCGCTGCCACCGTCCAACGCGCCCAGGGACAAAAAGAATCGCCCCAGCGCTAACAGGTACACAAGAAAAAAGAAATCACCCCGGGAGCCAAGTAACGCCGAGGGTTGCAGCACCGGCACGAATGCGACCGCGCATACCGCAGTTGCGAACAATACTTTGGGCGCGAAGCGAAACACCCACGATGCGGATGGAGGTACGAGGTCTTCCTTGCGGAAGAGTTTTGCAATTTCAGCATAGGGGCGCCAGATGCTCGCCCCTTGGCGGCGCTGGATCGCAGCTTTGATCTTGCCGACGATTCCGGTGACGAGCGGGGCGCCCAGAATGAGAAGCAATGCCTGGAGCACGTTGATTGCGGTTGTCATCTCTGAAACCTCAAGAAAGCGAGCAGCGCAACCAAGGTGAGAAAAATGTAGAGCAAATACACCTGGATATTTCCCGTTTGCAGGCGGCGCAACTGATGCGCGAGAGAGAGAATGCGGTCAACGAAGGGCCGGTAGAGGGCCTTTTCGTAAGAGGTTGTACGGACGGAACGATAGGAGATGGATACGGGGAAGTACGGGTCGTCGGCGGGAAGCTTGTCGAGCGTGCGGTCGGGTTTGTAGACAGACGAGAAGACAAAGCGAATTGGTTTCGAGAAAGCCGTTGAAGTGTATTGCATACGGCTGGTCAACTGCGAAAGACCGCAACCCCATGTCGGAGCCATCCTTTGGACGCGTCTGAACAGCGCGGTCAGGGCAGTCACTCCCAGGATGATCGCGGCGATCCACGGAATGATGCGAGCGATACTCACGATCTCGTCTGGCACGCCAGCGCCGGGAATCAGGACTTGGGTGAGCGAGGCCAGTGGACGCAAGAGAATGCCCGGCAAGATTCCAATCAGCAGGCAAGCTGCCGCGAGCATGGTCATGCCGCCGCGCATCAGTCGAGGTGCTTCGACTGCATTTTCAGCCTCCCTGCTGCGCGGCCGTCCCAAAAAGGCCACGCCGAAGACCTTTACGAAGCACGCTGCCGCCAACCCTCCGATCAGCGCAAGGACACCCACCATCAGTGGCAGCACAATTTGTGCTTTCGTGCTCATTAGAACGGAGCCAGCCAGAAAACTCCGAAAGGTGAGCCACTCGCTGATGAAACCGTTGAACAGCGGCAACCCGACAATCGAGCAGCAGCCGATGAGGAAAGCCGTTCCGGTGACGGGCATGCGGCGCTGTAGACCGCCAAGTTCCTCCAAATCCACCGTGTGGGTTGCGTTCGAAATAGCGCCCGCCCCGAGAAACAGCAGGCTTTTGAACAGAGCATGATTGAAAGTGTGTAAGAGAGCTGCGATGAGCGCTAACGCCGCCAGAACCGGCGCGTGATTGGCGAGAAAAACTAATGACGTTCCCAGTCCTAGGTAGATGATCCCGATGTTCTCCACGCTGTGGTAGGCCAGCAACCGCTTGAGATCGTGTTCGGCGATGGCGTACAGAACACCGAGAAGACCGGAGACCGCACCGGCCACAAGAACCACGTATCCAAACCAAGACGGCCCTCCGGCAAGAAAATCAAAAGCGAAGCGCACAAACCCGTACACCGCCGTCTTCAACATCACGCCGGACATCAGCGCGGACACGGGGCTGGGAGCGATTGGGTGGGCTCGAGGAAGCCAGAGGTGGAGCGGAATAATGCCCGCTTTGGTGCCAAATCCCACGAAGGCCAGCAGGAAAATGACGACCCTGGTTCCCGCCGGAACGACAGCGCCGGCCGCGCGAATCCCCGCAAAGTCCAGGCTGTGGGAATAGGGCAGAAAAAGAAAGAAACTCGCTACGACCGCAGCGGCTCCCGCATGCATCATCAGCAGGTAGACAAAAACGTTGTGACGGCGCTCGGAGGAGTCGCCTTCCATGAGGATTAGCCCGGCAGAGACCAGCGTCATCAGCTCCCAGCCCACAAGGAATGCAAAACCAGTGGAGGCCGTCACGACCACAATCATGGAAAGAAGAAACAGCGACGAGAATGCCCAGGCCCACTTGCATCGCTGCCCGTCGTAGTGGCGGTCGAAATAAGCAGCGGCAAAAAGCGCAACCGGAACTGTCACGGCGCAAATCAACAGGAGAAAGAAAGCGCTGAGCTTGTCGAGCGCAAGGGCGAAGGGAAAAGGAGTAAAGCGGGAGAAGGAGAGGGCGAGTTTAGACTCCCCCCAAAAGCAAAGGCCAGCCACAAAACAGCCAACAACGTTGGAGCCAACAATCAGTGCGATCGCGAAGGCCCGAACTCTCTTCGTGCGGCTCGCTATCAGAACGAGCGGCGCCAACAGACCTAGCGACGCCAGGAGAAAACCAAAAGCTACCTGGATGGAAACTACCTGCATCGATCACTCTTCATATCGGACTTCTTTTTCAGACGAGCCAGGTACAAATACGTTGTTTATGCGACCCGGAGCAGGAGCAAGGATTTCTGCCGAGCGCCAGCTTCATTTCAAGCGCGTGCTTCCGCTCAAGTAATCATCAATCGACGCTGCGGCCAGGCGCCCTTCCGAGATCGCCCAGACGACTAGCGACTGCCCGCGGCGCATATCACCGGCCGCAAAGATGCCGGGGACGGAAGTCTGATAATTGGGGCCAGTGGCCACGTTGCGCCGAAAATCAAGAGCGACGCCAAATTGTTCGATCATTCCCTGCTGCACGGGGCCGGTAAATCCGAGGGCGAGCAGGACGAGATCCACGTCCAAAGTGAACTCCGTGCTCGGCAGGGGCGCAAACTTGGGAGGTGGGCCGACGCGGGTGGCGTGAAGTTGTTTCACGTTGCCGTTTTCGTCTCCGATAAATTTCGTGGTTGCGATGGACCAATCGCGCAGCCCGCCTTCTTCGTGCGAACTCTCCGTGCGCATTTGCAACGGCCAGAGCGGCCAGGGCGTGCTTGGCGCGCGCTCCTGGGGCGGCTTGGGCATGATCTCGAATTGGTGAATGGATTTTGCCTTCTGCCGGTGGCAGGTGCCCAGGCAATCCGCGCCCGTGTCGCCGCCGCCGATGATGACCACACGTTTCCCTGTCGCCAGAATTTGGTTGGGCACCGCATCGCCGGCATTGTGCTTGTTTTGTTGCGGCAGGAATTCCATGGCGAAATGAATTCCCCTTAGTTCGCGGCCGGGCACCGGGAGGTCGCGGGGACTCTCGGCGCCACCGGTAAGCAGGACTGCATCAAACTCCTTGCGAAGATCTTCGGCCGGCAAGTCGCGGCCCACATGCGTGTTGGTCTGAAACTGGACGCCTTCGTCCTTCATCTGTTCAAGGCGCCGGTCCAGAACATGCTTTTCCAACTTAAAATCCGGAATCCCATAGCGCATCAGGCCGCCGATGCGATCCGCTTTCTCAAAGAGCGTGACAGTGTGTCCCGCGCGATTCAGTTGTTGAGTGGCCGCCAAGCCCGACGGCCCCGATCCGACAACCGCCACGCGTTTTTCCGAGCGCGTTGCGGGTGGCTCGGGCCGAATCCATCCCGATTCCCAGGCTCGCTCCACGATGGTTTTCTCGATCACCTTGATTGTTACAGCCGGCTCATTGATCCCGAGGACGCAAGCGGCTTCACAAGGCGCCGGGCAGATACGGCCGGTAAACTCCGGAAAGTTGTTCGTGGCATGCAGAACGCGAATCGCATCCTTCCACTGTTCGCGGTAAACCAAATCGTTCCAATCCGGAATGATGTTGTTCACTGGGCAGCCGTTGTGGCAAAACGGGATGCCGCAATCCATACAGCGCGCCGCCTGCGTGCGCAGCTTTTCTTCGGGGAATGGTTCGTAAACTTCGAGATAGTCGTTGATGCGCAGCTCGACCGGCCGCCGCGTGGGCACCTCGCGCGTGTATTCCTTGAAGCCGGTGACCTTACCCACGAATCACCTGCTCCTGCGCCGGTGTGCCCACGTGCGCCACCAGCGCGACCGCGGGAATTCGCGGAATTCCCAGGACGCGTTTGTATTCGTGCGGGAAAACCTTGACGAATTTCGAAAGCGTGGCTTCCCAGTTCTTCAACGCCCGCTTCGCCTGGCGGCTGGAGGTGAATTCGAGGTGCCTGGTGATCAGGCGGTGAAGCGTGTCAATGTCTTTTGGATTCGTAACGGGCTCCAGGTCCACGTCTTTGCGATTGCACAGGATGGTCGCAAAATCGCCGGACTCATCAAGGACGTAGGCGATGCCGCCGGTCATTCCCGCGGCAAAGTTGCGTCCCGCGCGTCCCAGCACCACGACCAGACCCTTGGTCATGTACTCGCAGCCGTGGTCGCCAACGCCCTCGACGACTGTGGTGGCGCCGGAATTGCGCACCGCAAACCGCTCACCGGCCATGCCGTTGAAGTAGGCCTCGCCGCTGGTGGCGCCGTAGAGGCAGACGTTGCCAATCAAGATATTCTCCTCGGCAGCAAATTTCGCGGAGCGCGGCGGATAGAGAATCAGTTTTCCGCCGGAAAGTCCTTTGCCGACATAGTCGTTGGCCTCGCCCTCCAGGGTCAGCGTTACCCCACTGGCCAGAAACGCGCCAAAGCTTTGCCCGGCGCATCCGGTGAAACGCACGCGAATGGTATCCTCGGGCAAGCCAACGGAACCATAGCGCCGCGCAATCTCCCCGCTCAGCATCGTTCCCACAGTGCGGTGGATGTTTCGGATGCGCATGCTCAGCGCCACTGGAGTGCGGCTCTCCAACGCTTCCCGCGACTCTTTGATCAGTTTGTGATCGAGAGCATTTTCGAGCCCGTGATCCTGCGCCACCATGTGGCGGCGTCCCACGTGGCTGGGCACCGGCGGATCGTAGAGAATCGAGGAAAGATCGATGTGCTTCGCCTTCCAATGGGTAATGTCCTGGCGCTGCACCAGACAGTCCACGCGCCCGACCATCTCGTTCACGGTGCGGAAGCCGAGCTCCGCCATGACGCGGCGCAAATCCTCGGCAATGAAGAAAAAGAAATTGATCACATGCTCCGGATGGCCCTGGAATTTCTTGCGAAGCTCGGGATCCTGCGTCGCCACACCCACCGGGCAGGTGTTCAAATGGCATTTCCGCATCATGATGCAGCCCATTGAAATGAGCGGCGCAGTAGAAAATCCAAATTCTTCCGCACCGAGCAACGCAGCAATCGCCACGTCCCGCCCGGACTGGAGTTTGCCGTCCACCTGGAGCGTTACGCGGCTGCGCAGATCGTTCAGCACCAGCACTTGTTGCGTTTCGGAGAGACCCAGCTCCCACGGGATACCCGCGTGTCGGATCGAGCTGATGGGCGAAGCGCCTGTCCCGCCGTCGTATCCGCTGATGAGGATCATGTCGGAGTGCGCCTTTGCGACGCCCGCGGCCACCGTTCCCACTCCCACCTCCGCCACGAGCTTCACCGAAATTCGCGCTTGCGGATTGGCATTCTTGAGGTCATGGATGAGCTGCGCGATGTCTTCAATGGAATAAATGTCGTGGTGCGGAGGCGGCGAAATCAGCCCCACGCCCGGAATTGAGTGGCGTATCCGCGCGATGACTTCGTCCACCTTGTGGCCTGGCAGTTGCCCGCCTTCGCCCGGTTTGGCTCCCTGAGCGATCTTGATCTGCAGGTCCGTGGCGTTCACCAGGTAGTTCATGGTCACGCCAAAGCGCGCCGAGGCCACCTGCTTGATGGCGCTGCGCCGCAGGTCGCCGTTCGCATCACGCTTGAATCGCGCTTCGTCCTCGCCACCTTCACCGGTATTGGACTTTCCCCCGATGCGGTTCATAGCAATCGCCAGCGTTTCGTGCGCTTCCTTGCTGATGGAACCGAACGACATAGCCCCGGTGGCGAATCGCTTCACGATTTCCGACGCGGGCTCTACCTCATCCAGGGAAACGGCCGGCCCGGCCGGCTTGAAATCGAACATGCCGCGCAACATCTGCAGTTCGCGGTTTTGCTGGTTCACGATGTCCGCGAATTCGCGGAAGGTCTCAAATTTCGACTGACGAACGGCGTGCTGCAGCTTGCTCACCGTGTTCGGATTCAGCAAGTGCCGCTCGCCGCGGATGCGATACTGATACTCGCCGCCAATCCGGAGTTCCGTGTCCGATTCGCTGGGCGGCTGGAGCGCAAACTGATGCTTTAGCAGCGCCTCTTGAGCGAGAACTTCGATGCCAATTCCTTCGATCCGGGAAGCTGTGCCCGTAAAATAGCGCTCGACGAGCGAACGGTTCAGCCCGATGGCCTCAAAGATTTGCGCGCCCTGATAACTCTGCAGGGTGGAAATGCCCATCTTTGAGAAAGTCTTGAGAAGGCCCTTGTCCACCGCCTTCATGTAATTCTTAAAGACTTTGTCCCAGCTGTACTCGGCAGGGAAACAGCCCTCCTTGTGGAGGTCCTCGATCGTTTCGATGGCCAGGTAGGGGTTCACGGCACTCGCGCCGTAGCCCAGTAACAGAGCGAAATGCATGATCTCGCGCGGTTCACCCGACTCCACCAGCAGAGCCACCTGGTTGCGAGTCTTCTCGCGGACCAAATGATTGTGGACAGCCGAAAGGGCGAGCAGGCTGGGAATGGGAGCATACACGTTATCCACGCCGCGGTCGGAAATTATCAGCAGTGTGTAGCCCGACTGGATGGCCAGAGAAGCACGCATGCACAGCCTCTCGAGCGCATTCTCCAGCTCCTCCTCCCCTTTTTCGGGGCGAAACACCATGGGCAGCGTGGTGGCCAGGAAGTTGCCCCAGCTTACGCGGCGCAGCTTTTCCAGCCGCCAGTTGGAGATAATGGGATGGCGAAGTTTCAGCGTATGGCAGTTTTTCGGTGTCTCCTCGAGAAGGTTGCCTTCGCTTCCGATGTAGCTATTCAGAGACATCACCAGGTCTTCCCGAATGGAGTCAATCGCAGGATTCGTGACCTGAGCAAACGTCTGCTTGAAGTAGTTGAACAACAATTGCGGCTTATCCGACAAGCAGGCCAGCGGTGTGTCAATGCCCATGGAACCCACGGGCTCCTCGGCTTTCAGGGCCGTGGGAAGGAGAATCGTTTTCAGATCCTCGTCGGTGTAGCCGAATGCGCGCTGCCGCATCAAGATCGTTTCATGGTTTGTGGACTGCACGCGCGGCGGAATCGGCAGATGATCCAGAGTGATTTGATTGTCTTTCATCCATTCGGCGTACGGCTGCCGGGAAGCCAATTGTTTCTTGACCTCTTCGTCGGGAATCAAGCGCTTTTGTTCCGTATCCACCAGCAGGATGCGGCCCGGCGCCAGCCGCCCCTTCATGCAAATGTCTTTGGGCTTCACGGGGAGCACGCCCGCTTCCGAAGCCATGATCACCAGTCCGTCCGTGGTCACCAGGTAGCGTCCGGGACGCAGCCCGTTGCGATCGAGCTTTGCACCGATCACGCGTCCATCGGTAAACGCCACGGCCGCCGGACCATCCCAAGGCTCCATCAAGGAGGCATGGTATTCATAGAATGCTTTCACGTCCGGCGGCATGGCAGGATCGTGGTCCCATGCTTCCGGGATGAGCATGGACATGACGTGCGGAAGACTGCGCCCGGCCAGGGTAAGCAATTCGACGGCATTGTCGAGCATGGCGGAGTCGCTTCCGCCGGCGGTAATGACCGGGAACAGCTTTTTGATATCTTCTCCGAATAGTGGAGACGCGAGTACGGACTGCCGCGCGTACATCCAATTGATGTTCCCGCGCAGCGTATTGATCTCGCCGTTATGGCAGAGGTAGCGATAGGGGTGCGCCAATTGCCAGCTCGGAAAGGTGTTCGTTGAGAAGCGCTGATGCACCAGACACAGCGCGCTCTGCACTTCCGGGTCCGACAGCTCTTTATAAAAATGCGTGATCTGGGGCGCCAGCAGCAGTCCCTTGTACACAATGGTCCGGGAAGAAAGTGAGGGAATGTAGAAGAAGCCTTTTTCCTTGAAATCCGACTCACCGACGGCTCTCTCCGCCTGCTTGCGCACCACATAGAGCTTGCGCTCGAGCGCGTCCTGATCCATGCCAGCGGCGCGCTTGATGAAAATCTGCTCGATGTACGGTTGGGTGTTGCGCGCCACACGCCCGATCATGTTCCCGTTGATCGGCGTATCGCGCCACCCCAGCACGGTAAGCCCGTTTTCCTTGGCGATCCTTTCCAGAATGCCCTCGCACAAGATCCGCTCCGGCGGGTCCACGGGCAGGAATACCATCCCCACGCCATATTCACCCGGCGCCGGCAGCGTGAAGCCCAGGCTCGCGCATTCCCTCTGAAAAAAAGAATGGGGGATCTGGATCAGGATACCCGCGCCGTCGCCCGTCTTCGGATCGCAGCCGCACGCACCGCGGTGTGTCAGGTTGATTAGAATCTCGATGCCCTTGAGCACGATGTCGTGGGACTTCCGGCCTTCGATGTCCGCGACAAAGCCGATGCCGCATCCGTCGTGCTCATGCTGCGGGCGGTATAATCCCTGCTCTTCAGGTACACCTAGAGTTGGATATGTTTTCGGCATCCTGCTGTGGTCCTTAGGCTTTAACGTTTAGACCAACTGGAAGGAATTTCTGGCTTACCCATGCTGCTCTTCCCGCCTGAGTCCGCCATTCCATCGGTTGCGTTTCTCTTGGGAGAGTTCTGGTGTTCCAGTTCGATTCTCCAGCGTATCATTGATAATACACCGAACTGCCTCCGCTGAAAATCCTTCTCGCTGCCCTTGAGGGCGCCGTGCGGAATCGCAAACGCGCTTCTGAAAGCCGGTCTGCAAGGAGCGCTAACCGGGGACTGGGAGGAACTTGGGCGGCAAGTCGACTAGCCAGGAGTTACCAACTGAGGTTGCCTAACAGGAATCGCCAGTGAGGGCACTGGGGGCAATCAGAGGGCAGGGGAAAGCCTGGGATTATCCACCTGAAGGTGGACTTGCGCGAAACGGATCGGATACGCTACGTCAGGAATTGCTAAGCCGGTGGTCCCGCAATAGGAAAGCACACCTCATTGCGCCGATGTCCGCAGGGGGCCCAAAGCCTGGCTCGCTGATTTAGTGGACAAGGACCCAGGAAAAGTGGAATTCGCCCGAGTCGATTCCTCGCCAACCGGGTTGATATTCGGCAAGGTACAATCCGGCAGTCGCAAGGAGCTCCTTCTATGAGTCCTCGTCGTCCCTTATTTGTCTCCGGTGCACTCCTCGGCCTGAGCGCCCTTCTGCTCGGCCTCAGTGGTTGCAGTTCAGGCTCGTCCGGAGGACCAACAGGCCCGCCCAGCTACACGCTCACAGCCGGCGCGTTGAATCCAGGTTCGGTGACGGCGGGCAATGCGTCCACTTCCACCATCACGGTGACTCCGGCAAATGGCTATACGGGCAGCGTGACCGTTTCGTGCAGCATGATCAGCGGGGGCACCCCAGCTCCCAGTTGCTCCTTCAGCACGTCTCCGGTGATCATCAGCGGCGCCAGTTCAGGCACTTCCACGCTGACCGTGTCAACTTCGAGCGGCACGCCCGGTGGCCAGTACACCATCACCGTCTCCGGAAGCGACGCCAAGAGTTTGGCTCCCAGCAACGGGTCACAGGCGCTGAGCCTGACAACGGCGGCGGTGATCCAACACATCGTGGTCATATTTCAGGAGAACCGCACACCCGACAATCTTTTCCAGGATCCAGTGCTGATCAAAAACGGTGCGGACATTGCGCAGAGCGGCGTGAATTCGGCGCACCAGACCATCACGCTGAGCCCCATCGACCTAGGCACAGCCGGCGCCAACCCGCAAAATTATGACCTGAGCCACGCCCATGCCGCCTTCGTTTCCATGTACGACGGCGGCAAGATGGACGGGGCGAACCTGATCCCATGCTCTCCGGCCGCGAATTGTCCTCCGAACGCGCATCCCAACCCACAATACATGTACGTCAATCCGGCCGACGTTCAGCCGTACTTCGCGATGGCCGAGCAATACGCTTTTGCCGACCGGATGTTTCAGACTAACGAAGGCCCAAGCTTTCCGGCTCACCAATTCATTATTTCCGGCACTTCGGCTCCCGCCGCGACAAGCAATCTGTTCGCCGCCGAGAACATGAGTGGTGGAAGCACTGCGGGCTGCATTGCCACGGCCGGGACGACGGTGAAGTTAATCGACCCGTTGGGAGCTGAGTCATCATCGCAGTACCCCTGCTTCGAACACACAACCCTGACCGACCTGCTGAATGGCAAGGGTGTGACCTGGCGATACTACGCGCCTTCCGCCGGTTCCATCTGGACCGCACCCGACGCCATTGAGCACATCTGCCAGCAGCAGACAGTCAACGGCACGCTTACCTGCACCGGCCCGGATTGGGTAGGTAATGTGATCATTCCGCAAACGCAAGTGTTGGTGGATATCGCCAACGGGCAACTCCCGCAAGTGAGCTGGATTATTCCCAATGGCCTGAGTTCCGATCACGCCCTGTCGAATGATGGCAGCGGACCGTCATGGGTCGCGTCGATTGTCAACTCAATTGGAAATAGCCCGTACTGGGCAAACACCGCGATCATCATCACATGGGACGATTGGGGAGGCTGGTACGACCACGTCGCGCCCAAGGTCGTTAACGACGGCGTCAGCTGGGGATCGGGATATGTCTACGGCTTCCGCGTTCCCCTGATCGTTGTTTCACCCTATGCCAAGGCGGCTTACATTTCTCACACCACACACGACTTCGGCAGCATCCTTAAATTCATCGAGACCACTTACGACCTGCCCTCGCTGGGGTACGCCGACGGTCCAGCAGATGACCTTTCCGATTGTTTCAACCGCACCCAGGCGCCGCTCTCCTTCCACGCAATCGCCGCGCCGCTTGAGGCCGCCCACTTCATCAACGACAAGCGTGCTCCCACCGACCCCGATGATGAGTAGGGCCCGTGCGCAGGTTACCAGTCATTCCTGTCCGGTTCGATTGTAGCGAGTTGTGAATTGAGCGCTTCTAGGGGTGCCGAGTAACGGTGCGTTTTCTGGCATACGGAGGGCTGCCGCGAGAATTCGCGCACTATGAAAGTCCAGGCCTGATTAACGCCGAAGTGGGTAGTAGCCTCCACATGTACGGTTTGCCGACCAGCGAAGTGGGTAGTAGCCTCCACATGTCCGGTTTGCCGACTAATCAAGCAAGTACAGGCATTCAGTGCTGGCGGTGGGGGATTCTGACTATGAGATTGCGATCAGATTGCATATTTGCGTCTCAAATACGAATCACTTCGGAATCATTCCGATTGTCGCCAGCCACGTCTCCACTAATTGAGGCCATCCCGTTATCGGAAGCTCCGTGGGCCGCAGCCCAAACGCATGCCCGCCATGCGCATACAAATGCATCTCGACGGGAACCCCGGCGTTTTTCAAGGCGATGTAGTAAACCAGCGAGTGGTTTATGTTGTCCACAGGGTCATCCTCTGCTTGTAGCAAAAATGTGGGTGGAGTCTGCTTGCTGACGCGAATATCGGGATTCAACACGAATTTTTCATCGTCAATCCAAAGATGGCCCGGATAAAGAGCCACCGCAAAATCCGGGCGGCAGCTTTCCTTGTCGGCCGCATCGACAGCCGGGTACAAGCGATGCCCAAAATGCGTGCTCATCGCCGCCACCATATGTCCGCCTGCCGAAAACCCAAGCACTCCAATCTTGTGCGGATCGATATGCCAATCCGCAGCATGAAAGCGCACCAGGCCCAGCGTCCTCTGCGCATCTTCCAGCGCCGCCGGTGATTTCGGGGTGATCTGGCATTTACATTTTTCGTCCCAATGCATCCCCGAATTTGGCACGCGGTACTTCAACAGCACACACGTTATCCCCTTGGACGTCAGCCAGTCGCAGACCTCCGTGCCTTCAAGATCGATGGCCAGAATCTGATAGCCCCCGCCAGGAAACACGACCACCGCAGCGCCCGTATTCTTCTCCTTTGGCGCATAGACCGTCATCGTAGGCCGCGAGACGTGGCCCACATAAACCCATGGCTTGCCGGCGACCAGCGACTCCGTTGCCGTCGTCGTATCGTCCTCCGGCCCCGCGACAGGCTGCGCATCAGGCACCGCCCCCGGCCATATCGGCACTTGCGTATGTCCCGGCGATGGCTGCCAGGCAGGTGTCTGCGCGCGCAGACCGCCAAACGCAAACACAACACAGAGAGCAAAGATCAAAGGCTTCATCACAATCCCCACAGCTTAATATAACCCGTCACTGCCGGAAGCCGCTGATCGGAAACCGTGAAGAGTAATCGAAAGCCTAAGCCCCGATAAACGCGCTTCCCGGAGAAGTGGAATCGGGCCAAAACCTGATATGCCCTACCCCACGCCCTCGGTCCACAAAATTTCGCAAAGTGTATAAAAATGAACAGTACGCATCGTTGACAGTCTCTACGCTGCAGAGCCATAGGTCCAAATTGGAAATGCGGGGTTAATTGTCCAACCCTGGCTGGTACTCAGCGACGTTCTGAATCCAAAGAATGGAGAAAAAGAATGTTTCACTTGATCTGGTATGTTCTTATTGGGCTAGTCTCGGGAGTCATCGCGAAATCGGTGATGCACGTGCACATAACGCTTTTCTGGACGGTGGTACTCGGCATCATCGGATCGATCATCGGCGGCGGGGTTGCCCACATAGTTTCGCGCCCAACCAATGAACGATATCATCCCGCCGGCCTCATTTTATCGACACTCGGCGCGATTCTCGTTCTTTTCGTTTGCTATAAATTGAATATTCATTTTCCCGCGTTTTAACCTGACATAAGCGACCGCATATAGCGTAAGTCCTGGCAAACGCGCAAAGCGGAAAAGTGCTTACTGGGACGGCAGACTCCGGTGACGGGACACGGGAAATCCACTCCGTGCACAAAAAAGAGGATTGATAAATGCCATCAGAGGCAGGCGGGATACTTTCTAAACCTGCGGTGTCTCGCGGAAGGCTGATCGTAGAGCTACGATCTCCGATTGAATGACTCTCGGCGCTTGACATCCAGCGTTCGTCCTTGCTGCGCCAAGAACCTGTCTCATAAATGCTTCGAGTAACCATCTTGCGCACCTCGGGGGTTGAAACCCCTGAATTCGCCAGGTTCTCGGCACGGCTGAACAGGCTGCGGAAGAATCCGAAAAGCGCTTTCTTCAGGGGCTAAAGCCCATTGGTTTTGGCGGCTTTACGCCGGGACTGAAGTCCCGGCCTCCTAAGGAGAGGCTTTTCGGCACGGCTGCCGTTCACTTCGTTCAGGGTAAAAAGCCGTGCCCTGACGGAACCCATTTATGAGGTGGTTTCTAAGGTTCGAGGGGCTTGAGGTGGGGTTGGGCGCTGCGATAGGTGCGATAGGCGAGCCAGGCGATGGTGGCGAGCATGCCGAGCCAACCGAGGAAGCGGAAGGTGTGGCCGATTTTTTGATCGTAGAGGAGAAGATTCCATTGGCCGAAGAGGAGCAGCCAATCGCTGGTTTCGGAGCCGACCAGGGGCAAGGAGTCCATGCGTGCGTCGGCCATGTAGGTGCCGATGTAGAGAAAGTTCTCGAAGAACCAGAAGGAAGAGAAGGCGACGCCGTAGGGCTGGCGTTGAGAGAAGAAATAGATGGCGCAGGCGGCGGGGACGATGAGTTCGAGGAGCGTGCCGCCGAGAAGCATGAGGGTGTTGCCAAAGTAGCTGAAGAGGGGATGGCCGGCTTCGTGAATCATGAGATTGACGAAATCGGGAAAGAGGAAATTGGGGGCGTTGGCGTAGGCGTAGAAGAGGAAAAGGACGTAGAGAACAAGCCAGGCGCCGGCGCCGAGGCGGGAGATGGGTTTCCATGCACCGAGGTTTTCGATGGGCCAGTCCATGGAAACAGAGTAGCAACAGGAGATGGGGGTTGAAGTTATAAGTTTTCAGTTGTCAGTTTTAAGTAAAGAGAAGAGGGATATCAGCTATCAGATATCAGCGATCAGGAGGGGCAGCAGAAGAGGTTGAAGAGTTGGAAGGCGAAAGTTCAAGAGTGCAAGAGTGGAAGAGTTTAAGAGTTAAAGAGAAACCCAAGACCCAGGCACACACTCCGTGCCTGGGGCACCCACGGACAAAGAGAAACCCAGGCAAGAGGGATTCATCGCACAAAAGGCGTGCGATGGAAAAGCGTACCTCACTTCGCGGACTCCGTTCGGAATGACGGAATCGGAGAGCGGCAGCAACGGGTCAGGGGGAGTCGTGGTCGGAGTGGAGGGTGGGGGATTGAGTGAGGGAGTCGGAGACGGCGGGGCCGGTGATGAGGCGGGCGCCGCGGCTGAAGGTGAGGTACTCGAAGCCCCACTGGATGAAGACGAGGACACGGCTTTTGAATTCGACGATGTAGATGAGATGGATGAAGAGCCAGACAAACCAGGCGGGGAAGCCGGAGAGGTGAATGCCGAAGATGTTGGCGACGGCGGCGGCGCGTCCGATGACGGCCATTTCTCCTTTGTTGAGGTAATGGAAGCGCGGGGGAGGAGTTTTGCCGGCCAGGCGCGCGGCGATGACCTTGGCGGCGAAACGGCCGCCCTGGATGGCAACTTGAGCGACGCCATGAAGTGGCTCGCCCTGTTCGTTTGTGGCGTGGGCAAGATCACCAATGATGAAAATCTCGGGATGGCCGGGAACGGTGAGATCGGGTTGGACTTTGATGCGGCCGGCGCGATCGGTTTCGGCGTGGAGGCGCTCGGCGACTTTTTGGGCGAACGGAGTGGAGGTGACACCGCCGGCCCAGAGGACAGTGCGCGCGGCAAGAGAGTGGTGGTCATCTCCGTGTTTGTAGGTGACGCCTACGGGGGTGATGTCCGTGACGAAGACATTTTTCATGACCTCGACACCGAGGTGAGTGACGAGAGATTCGGCTTTGGCGGAAAGATCTTCGGGATAGATGTTGAGGACGCGGTTGCCGCCTTCCATGAGGAGGATGCGGGCTTCTTCGGGATGAATGTGGCGGAAATCGTAGCGCAGGGTTTCCCGGGCGATTTCGGCAAGGGCACCAGCGAGCTCGAGGCCGGTGGCACCGGCGCCAACAATGACAAAGGTGAGCCAGGCGCGGGCTTCGGCGGGATCGGTGGAGCGCTCGGCGCGCTCAAAGGCGTAGAGGAGTTTGTGGCGGATGGCAGTGGCTTCTTCGAGGGTCTTGAGGCTGGGAGCGGCTTCGCGCCAATTGTCATTGCCGTAGTAGGAGGTTTGCGAGCCGGTGGAGATGATGAGGGTGTCGTAGGGATATTCGGCGGCGTCGCGGAGATGGACGAGCTTTTTGGCGGGGTCGATGTCCACGGCTTCGCCCAGGAGGACTTGGGTGTTTTTTTGACGGCTGAGGACGGAGCGCAGGGGGGCAGCGATCTGGCCGGGAGAGAGAGAGCCGGTGGCTACCTGGTAGAGGAGAGCTTGGAAGAGATGGAAATTGCGCTTATCGATGAGAGTGATTTGGGCGTCGGCGCGCTTCAGGGTGCGCGCGGCGACGAGGCCGCCGAAACCGCCGCCGAGGATGACGATGCGATGGGGGTCGGGCATGGCGATTGTGGTCCTACTATATTAGAGGAAAAGCGACGGGGAATGGGTGCATGGGCGAGAGAGTTTGAGAGTTGAAAGTTGAAAGTTGAAAGTTAAACGTTAAAGAGTTTAAGGGTACAAGAGTGCAAAAGTGCAAAACTTAGAGTGCACTGGTTAGTTGAGATCGTGCCACGATCCCTCCACTGCGTGCCGCAAAAGGCGCGGCACTCCGGTCGGGATGACAAAATAAGAAAAGGCCAACCCAAGAACGGGCAAACGCAAGAAAAGGCAAACCCAAGACCCAGGCACACACTCCGTGCCTGGGGCACCCGGCCCGGGGCTGATGATGCGAGAGCGGGGGAGTTGGTAGTATGGATGGGGCGGAGAAGAAGGCGGACGGGGGAGGAGGGAGAGATGGCTGGGGGGATGGAGAAGCAGGAGGAGTTGGAGAGGAAGACGCTGCGGCTGCTGTGCTCGGTGCTGCTGAAGCCGGTGACGCGGGCGGAGTTGGCGGGATTGCTGGATGCGGAGTTGTTTACGGAGGCGCTGAACCGGACGGTGTTTGAGGAGATCGCGGCGATCGGAGCGGTGCCTTCGGCGAAGTTGCGGGAGTTGCTGCCGGCGCGAATCACGAATCGCGGATTTCCGGATTTTGATTTGAAGGAATTCCTGGCGCCGGAGATGGCGTCGGAGGCAGAAATTGAGAAGCTGTATGAAAGCGTGCTGAAGATGATCGAGATGCGACACGGCGAAGCCGAATCCGCGGTGGAGAATTGAGCGTGAGTTGGGGCGCGCGGCGGGTTTCCTGCCTTATAGAAGCGTTGGGATTCGTCGCGTATGTGGGATGGTACATCTGGCGCGGGCAGGCGTTGCTGCACGCGACGTGGTGGGTGTTCGTGGTGTGGCTGGTGGCGAGTTTCTTGTTGCGTCGGGACACGCCGAGGACGATGGGATGGCGCGGGGACAATCTTTGGGCAGCGACGCGGAGAGCGGCGGTGTTTTTTGCGGGGGCGAGCGCGGCGGTTTGCGGTGCGGGATTGTTTTTGGGGATGCTGCAGCGATTGCCGACGCACTTGATCGAGCCGCGTAAGTTTGTGGGGTATTTGGCGTTTTGCGTGTTGCAGCAGGTGGGGCTGAATTCGTTTTTGATGAATCGCTTGCTGGGGGCATTGGAGAAGCCGGTGCCGGCGGCGCTGGTGGCGGGAGTTTTGTTTGCGGCGCTGCACTGGCCGAATCCGGTGCTGGTGCCGCTGACGTTTGTGGGAGGAGCGGCGATGGCGTGGCTGTTCGCGCGCGAACGGAATATTTTGCCGCTGGCGCTGGGGCAGGCGATTCTGGGGGCGCTGGTGTGGTGGGCGTTTCCGCTGGCGTGGCACCATTCGATGCGGGTTGGGCCGGGGTATTTGACGTTTGGGAGGTAGGGGGGATGCGCTTCGGGGCGGTCGACGGATGAAATTGTGATTGGGCGACGGGGTTACGTCCGTAAAAGCGGCGGCGAGCCGCCGCACTCCAAAGTAGGCCCAAACACTACGGGAGAGTGAGGTGTTGCTCGGCACCGGTGTAGTCCAGAACGGCATCGGGTTTGGCGGTGGGAGATTCACCCACACCGTGATCGGTGCGCACTAAAACGAGGTGGAAGGTGTGCTTCTGGGGCATGCCAGGAAAAGTGCCCTCTCGCGGTTTAAGAGTTAGCGTGCGCGTGCGGTCATCCCAGTGAATCGGAATCACGGCGTGGGCTCCCTTTTCATAGTTGTAATTGTCGCCTTCATCTTCGTAGAGGGCGAAATCGGCGTCGGCGCCGGGGTAAATACGTAATTCGATGGGATCGGAGCTCTCGTCTGCATACTCGATCTCCGGACCCATAGGCAAAATGGAGCCGGCGCGAACGTAGAGCGGGATACGAGCGAGCGGCGCCTCGGCCTGGATGTCGCGCCCACCTGGCACAGGCGCACCGGACCAGAAGTCATACCAAGCGGGAGAAGGGGGCAGATAGACGGAGCGTTGCGTGGCGCCTTCCTTGAGAACAGGGCTGACCAGAATCGCTGGGCCGAACATGAATTCATCGCCGATGTTCCAGGTGTTCTGATCGGAACGCCAATCCATCACCAGCGGGCGTTGGATGGTGTAGTCCTGGCTGGTGACCTGCCAGGCGAGGGAATAGATGTAGGGCATCAGGCGATAGCGCAACTTGTCGAAGTTGATGAGGATTGGGGCGACCGCATCGTAGGTCCATAGTTCATTGTGGGCGCGGTGGCCGTGCGTGCGGAAGATAGGGCAGAAGACGCCGAACTGAAACCAGCGCGTGTAAAGCTCCTGGTAAGCGGGATCATTGGGCGGACGATCAAAGGGCTGCCAGTAACCGCCGATGTCCGTGGTCCAATAGGGATAACCCGAGAGAGCGAAATTGAGACCAGCAGCGACCTGGTGCTGTAGGCCCCAGTAAGTGCTGTAGACATCGCCGGACCAGACGGTGGCGCCATTGCGTTGCTGACCGAGAAAAGCGGAGCGCGTGAGTAGAAAGACGCGTTTTTGATTGGTGGCCTGCTTCCAATGGTCGTAGATTCCGCCGGTGTGAAGGAGCGGGAAGATGTTGGTGTAGCGGGCGCCGCTGCCGATGGAAAGCTGTTTGTTGCGTAGGATGGCGTCGCCCATATGCGGCCAAAACTCTTCAGGCTCCGCGCTGTCGAGCCAGAAGGCGTCCCAGCCCTGAGCGAAGAGAGGGCCGGCGAGATTGTTCCAATAGAAGTCACGAGCGGCTGGATTGGTGGCGTCGTAGACATGTGCATTGGGCACATCGAAGTGCTTCGCGGTCATCTCCTGAAAGTTGAGTGAGGCCGGGTCAAATAAACCCCAAACCGAGAGCATGGCATGGACGTGCTCGTTATGCAGGGTCTTCAGCTCGGCAGGGATGTCGGTGAAGTTGGAGTTGAAGAGGGGATCGCCTTCGGCCTTCCACCAGAACCAATCCTGAACGATGGCATCCAGCGGGATGTGCCGGGCGCGGTAATCGTGGGCGATGCCGAGAATTTCGTCCTGAGAAATGTAGCGATCCTTGGATTGGAAGAAGCCGTAGGCCCACTTCGGGAACAAAGGAGCGTGGCCGGTCATGGTGCGGTAGTGGTGAATGATCTGGTCCATCTCCGGGCCGTAGAGAAAGTAATAGTCGACGGCATCTCCGGCGAGAGAGGTGAAGTGGAATTCAAGGGGGAATCGATTGTCAGCATAGGTGAGAGAGGCGGTGTTCCAGAGGATGGCGTAGCCTTTGCTCGAGACCAAGAACGGAATGGCCACATCGGTGTTGTTTTGGCCAAGCTCGACGGTGCTGCCGCGGTAATTGAACATGCCGCTCTGGTGCTGACCCAGGCCGTAGAACGCTTCGGTCGCATCCGGGGAGAAGCGATCGGTAACGTGGTAAGTTTTTTCTCCGTTGACCTCGGCAGATTCATAGGTGCGCGGCACGGCATTGCCTTCGCGGAGCAGAATGACGTGCTGAGAGTTGCGGTAGGTTAAATTGCCCCACTTAAGAGAGAACTCCAGCTCTAGCGAAGCGGTCGTCAGGGTCACGGCGTCGGCAGTCTGAGCGAATTGGAAAGGAGCGCCAGGGCAGGATTGGGCGGGTTCCAAGAGCCAGGGCTGAGCGGGCGAACTTGCGGCAGGTGAATGCGGGCTGGCGAGTACGTGGATGACGGAGTCTCCACAAACTGACACGTGCAGGGTCTCGTCGTCGATGGTGGCCTGAAAACCATCGGGGGCCTTGCTTGCCGTGATATGAGGGAGCGGAGGCGACTGCCCAGGCATTTGGGCCGATAGTGCCGGAGAGAAACGGGATAAGGTCAGAAGTCCAAACAAGACGAATTGAAAGCGCGTGCGATGCCAGAGGAAGACACGATTGGACATTGGTTGTCCTGAGCGCAGGAAGATGGTTGTTCAGAGGTATTATGCACGAGTTGCGGCTGCTGCGCACGAGCGGGTTATGGACATGATCATCCCGGGAGTACAGAAAGGCCGTGCGGCAGGTGGGAGAGTCATGCTCTGTCGGCGGGTCGTGCAGCCGTAGAAGCGGCGGTCCTTCGAAGCTGAGGGTAAACAAGCCGCCGCACCCCAAAGAGGCCAAGACGCGGAGATTGTGCGGACATGGGGCGCAGCGTGCTGCGCCCCTACGCCGGAAATGGCAGACCCAAGAGAGTGGCGGCGATGCTAGATGATGTGGGCTTTGCGGAGTTTCTGGACTTGGTCGGTGACGGCGGAGATGCCGCCGTTGGAATAAATGATTAAGAGGCGTTCGCCGGTGAAATAGCTGAGAACCGGGTTGCGAAATTCGTTGAGGTAGTTGGGATCGGACGCGCTGAAACCAAACTGAGGAGCGATGGACTGCAGCAAGACGTTTACGGCGTCGACGGCGGGCGCAGAATAGGTGAAGTCCGCATCGGAGAGATTGTGGAGCGTGTATTCGGCAAGGACATTGGTCTGTCCGGCGGCGTTTAGATCGACGTTGTTGTCCAGTTGGCGCAGCGCGGGCAGACGCAGATTGCCCTTGGAATCGGTGTAAAGATATCCCGCGGAGACGGGATCGATTTGCGCGATGATGGCGCCGGCGCGCAGCCAGTTCACAACCTTAAATTCGTTACCACTGGTAGGAGCGGAGTGGGCACAAGCCATGGTGATGACGAAGGCGGGACTCAGTCCGCGCTTCATTTCTTCGGCAATGGTGATGATGTGGTGGGCGCCGGTGCGAGAGTCACCGGCAGCGCCGTAATTGTCATTTACGCCGGTGCCGCCGAAGTTGAGCTCGATAAATTCAGAGCCGTCAGCATTCCATTGGAAGACGATGCTCTTGGCCCAATCGTGCCAGAGAGGAGCGCCGACGATGATGTCCTGGTCAATGAAGATGTCGAAATCGGCGTCCGCTTGACGGGTCACAGCGCCAAGGTCGTCACGATCGAGAGTGGGGAAACCGTGCTCGTTGGCATGACCATAAATGGTGCGATATTCGTCAGCGAGGTGAACATCCGCGGTGTCGTTATTGGATTCGTGGATGGTCAGGCCGCCGGGATAGGAATGATGGCCAAAGACGGAAGTGCTGCCGGGAGCGGAGAAGAATGGCTGCGGCAACTGGGGGCAAGCGGTATTTTCCTGAAGCACTGGGGGGAAAACTCCAGCTTTCGCACCGCCCGTGATGCTGGCGCCATCGGAGAGATTGAGAAGTCCCTGAGCGACGAGCGTTTGTACAATCGCATCCTTCTGGGCGCTGGTGAGGTTGGCGCGATGGGAAACACAGGTCTGGGGATTGCCGAGAGCGTCCAGGGTTTCTTGCTTGAGTTTCGCGTCTTTGATCTTCCCAGCCTGGGATAGAAGGAAGGCATAGGCCGACTGAACCATGGGAGATTGCGAAGCAAGGGCGACTGCTTTGGAGTTGCCTGCGCCGGGAACCGTCTGGTCGCCGGCAAATGCAGCGGATGCGACAAGGAATGCGGACAGAGCAGCACTCGCGAGGACACGAGTTATATACATGATGTTGCCTCCTGAATTTATTTGTAATGCGGCCGAGGGGGAAGTGTGGTCCGGATGGGTTAGGGATCGTTGAACCTGGCGTGAATTCTCAATGGCAATCTCTGGAGGAGGTGTGGTTTGGTAGCTGGGCTTGCTGCTGTAAAAGCGGCGGCGAGCCGCCGCACTCCGAAAAAGGCAAGCCCAAGATGGCCACCTGAAGGAGGCCGCTACAAAGGCCATCACGAGGTGTGGATTGGAGAAGCCTCAGGCCAGAAGGCCTGAGCTGCAGGGCGGAGAGGAAAGAAAGACCGCGGGGACGAAACGGTGAGTTACGAGGACCAGACGCCGGGGATGGGGGTGTGGCAGTGGGGGCAATTCCCTGCCCTGAGGTGATTGGTGAGGACATTGTGCCAGGAGCGACGGATTAGGAGGGCGTTGCAGGAGGGGCAATAGGTGTTGGCGGCTTCGGAGAAAATGTTGCCCTCGTAGACGAAGTGGAGGCCGACTTCGCGGGCGATTTCGCGGGCGCGGTGGAGGGTGCGAGAAGGAGTGGGAGGCTTATCGCGGAGCTTGAAGTCGGGATGGAAGGCGGTGAAGTGGAGCGGAACATCGGGGCCGAGGTGCGTAAGGATCCATTCGGCGAGTTTGCGGGTTTCGGCGGGATCGTCATTGAGGGTGGGAATGATGAGATTGGTGAGCTCAAACCAGACGCGGGTTTCGTTTTTGAGCCAGGTGAGCATGTCGAGGACGGGCTGAAGATGAGTGAGCGTGATTTTGCCGTAGAAGTTTTCGCTGAAGGATTTGAGATCGACGTTGGCGGCGTCAATGTGGTCGTAGATGTCGTGGAAGGCTTCGTGAGTGATGTAGCCGTTGGTGACCATGACGGTTTTCAGACCGTGGAGCTTGGCGGCTTTGCAGATGTCAATGATGTATTCGCCCCAGATGGTGGGTTCGTTGTAGGTGAAGGCGATGGAATCGCAGCCGTGCTGCAGGGCGAGGAGAGGAACTTGTTCGGGCAGGAGGTGCTTGGAGTTGACTTGATCTTGATGGGATTTGGAGATGTCCCAATTCTGGCAGAAGAAGCAGCCCATGTTGCAGCCGGCGGTGCCGATGCTGAAGACTTTCGTCCCGGGGAGGAAGTGGCTGAGGGGCTTTTTTTCGATGGGATCGACCTGGAGAGCGGCGGGGGAGGCGTAGCCGAGGCTGAAGAGTTTGCCGCCCTGATTGACGCGGATGAAACAGAAGCCGGACTGGCCCGGGCCGATGTGGCAGTGGCGGGGACAGAGGTAGCAGTGAAGGCGGCCGTCGGGGTCGGGAGCCCACCAGAGGGCTTCGTGGAGGGCGGGGGATTTTTGGAGGATTTGCAGGTCAGACATGGGTGCGGGGTCCTGGAGTAAGTATACGCCTGGGAGAAGAGAAAGAAGTTCACCACAGAGGGCACAGAGAGCACGGAGGCCAGAAATGAGAAGAAAAAGGTTTGCCACGGAGGGAACACCGGGTAGGTTGAAGAGTTTAAGAGTTTAAAAGTTTAAAAGCCAGAGCGCCGAAGTTAGATGAGAGTGTGCCGCGATCCCTCCACTGCGCGGCCCGACGCGCCAAAAGGCGGCGCGGAAGAGAAGATCGGGCCGCTGCGGTCGGGATGACAGAACAGGAAAAGGCAAACCCAAGACCCAGGCACACACTCCGTGCCTGGGGCACCCGGCTTTCCGCAAACGGCGCGACACTTCGGCCCCCTCGGAGCTCGGTGCAAGCGGGATGACAGAACAGGAAAAGGCAAACCCAAGACCCAGGCACACACTCCGTGCCTGGGGCACCCGGCGCGACAATCTGATTGGGAAAACAGATGGTTGAAGCTGTAGATGAGCTGAGAGGGAGATTAGGCGCGGCGGCGCATGAGGCGGCGGCGTTGGGCGGCCCAGTCGACGAAGCTGGCGAGTTTGTCGCGGTACTTCCAGGAGAGATGGAGGAATTTTTTGGCGTTGAGGTGAGCGGCTTCCTGGCCAAGGAAGGTTTCAAAGCGCCATTGGAGATAGGGACTGTTCCAAGGCTGGAGGCGGTAACCCCGAGCGGCAATCCAGTAGTAGCGGAGCGTCTTCAACATGGATGCATTCATTGTACACGGCGCGGCGCTGAAGCCGCGTGAAATCTTATTAACCTAACGGGACAGAGAGATGTTCGTGAACCAGGAGCCAGGTGGCGCCGCGCTTTTCCCAGATGCCGGTGTAGCGGACCTGAACGTCGATGGTCTTGCCGTCCTTGGTTTTCTCGAAGAGGTGCATGGGGACGGTCATCCAGGCGATGTTGCCGTGGCGGGTGACCTTTAATTCTTTAGCGGCGGTGAGGGAAACACTGGCGGCGGTCTCGAGGAATTCTTTCTGGACGCCGGGAGCGTATTCCTTCCAGCCATTGTAGGAGAAGGGCGCGACATCGTAGAAGACGAGGCCATCGTCCTTAGCGTAGAACTTGGAGGCGTTGGAGAGGTTGCCGGAGCTCCAGGCGGCACAATAATCGTCGATGAGTTTGCGGAAGGTGGCGTTGTCGGTGGCTTTTTGCTGGGCGCGAGCGCCGGCAAAGGTGAGCAGGCCACCGAAGAAGGCGACGAGGACGTAGAAAATCCAGTGATGGCGCGGTCCGTTCGAACGCGGGCGAGAGGGCGGTTGCACCGACATTGCGAAATCTCCTGAAGAGGCCCGCCGGGCCACACGCGCCCGGGCAGGAGTTTTGTTTGCCCATACGTTAAACAGAAAGCGGGGAGAATTCAAGGAAAGTTTTGCGTGGAGAAGGGCGGGGGGATTTGCAGACTGAAGAGGAACCCAAGACCCAGGCACACACTCCGTGCCTGGGGCACCCGGCACCCGGCAGAGGGAGGAGAGACCCAAGAGCGCAGTCAGGATTGACTGTGCCACAGGAAAGAGAAACCCAAGACCCAGGCACACACTCCGTGCCTGGGGCACCCGAAGGAGAAGAGAAAGTTAAAAGCTTAAAAGTGCAAGAGTAGAAGAGTTTAAGAGGTACCCGGCGGGGCGAAGTTCCCTACTCTTTTTGAGCGTGCTCGCTGATGCGCTGCTGGCGGAGGCGATCCGCTAACGAGCGGACACGGGCGGCAATTTCTTCCAGGATTTGTTGAAAGAACTCAGGCTCGTCACCATAAGGATCCGCAACATCCCAGTCTTCGATTTTGTCGGAACGACCGAAGAGGGAGTCGCTGCGCCTGCCACTGAGATTGATGATCAGATCGGCGTTATCCCATATGTCATGCGAGATGGGCTTGGAGGAAAGGCCTTCGGGGGAGAAACCGTTGTTTTGGAGGGCTTGCTGAGTGGAATCGGGGATGTAGCCGAGCGGGAAAAGGCCGGCGCTGGAAGGATCGATGACGTCGGAGGCATCGCGGAGCGCGATGGATTCGGCCATGGGGCTGCGGCAGGCATTGCCAATGCAGACGAAGAGGACACGGAATACCTTGGGGAAGGGCACGGGGGAATTGTAGCGTGGATTTTTGAGGCGGGGATAGGGAGAAGAGAGGAGAAGAGGTTGAAAAGTCAAAAGTTGAAAGTCGAAAGTTAAAGAGTTTAAGAGTTGAAGAGTGCGAGGGCCGAGGTCGTGGAACAGGGTTAGTTTCGTGCATACGAGCAAGGTCATTTGCAGCGGGGGGATTTTTTTGTGGGAGGGTGATTGGAGATTAGGGAGAGGAAATGCTGGTGGACGGTGGGGTCGTCGGTTAGTTCGGGGTGGAAGGTGGCGGCGAGGAGATTGTCTCTTTGGACCAGGGTAGGGGAGCCATCGAGTCTGGCGAGGACGGTGATGCCCGGAGCGACGCTTTCGATGATGGGGCCGCGGATGAAAACCATTTCAAGAGGATCTTTTTTCAGGGTGGTGGGGCCAAAGAAAACGTCGCTGGCAAGCTGGCGGCCGTAGCCATTGCGGAGGACGGTCATGTCGAGCAAAGCGAGTGAAAGTTGCGAAGGATTTTTGATGTGGGTGGCGAGGAGGATGGCGCCAGCGCAGGTGCCGAAAATAGCGCGGCCCTGGGCGGCGAATTGGCGGATGGCGTCGAAGAGGCCTTCTTCCTGGAGGAATTGGAGTTGCGTGGTGCTTTCGCCACCGGGGAGGATGAGGGCGTCGGATTTGCGGAGATCGGCGACGGTGCGGACTTCCAGGGATTGCACGCCAAGTGTTTGGAGAATGGCGGCGTGTGCGGCGAAGTCGCCTTGGATGGAGAGGATGCCGATTTTCATGAGAGTTATCAGATATCAGTTATCAGTTATCAGTTTCGGAAAAGCCCACCCTTTGCAAAAACCGCAAAGGGTGGGGCACCAAATCCAAGAGAAAAGGCAAACCCAGCGTGTGCGGCGAAGTCGCCTTGGATGGAGAGGATGCCGGTTTTCATGAGAGTTATCAGATATCAGTTATCAGTTATCAGTTTCGGAAAAGCCCACCCTTTGCAAAAACCGCAAAGGGTGGGGCACCCAAATCCAAGAGAAAAGGCAAACCCAAGACCCACACGCAAAAGCGGCGTGTGGGGCACCCGGCAACCCAAGACCCAGGCACACACTCCGTGCCTGGGGCACCCGGCACCCGGCATTGGGCGACTACCAGCCGCGGGTGGAGAGAAGATCTTTTTCATCGAGTTGGCGAACGTCGAGGCCAGGCATGGCTTCGCCTAATTCTTCGCTGGCCGCGAGGACGGCCTTGGCGTCTTCGAAGTGGGTGTTGGCTTTGACGATGGCTTTGGCGCGGGCTTCGGGATCGCTGCTCTTGAAAATGCCGGAGCCGACGAAAATAGCTTCGGCACCTAGTTTGCGCACGAGCGCGGCATCGGCGGGCGTGGCGATGCCACCGGCGGAAAAATTGGGAACGGGGAGTTTGCCGGTCTTGGCGATTTCGCGGATGAGGTCGAGAGGAGCGCCCATTTCCTTGGCTTCCTTCATAATTTCTTCGTCGCGGAGAGTGGTGAGGCGCCTCATCTGGCTGACGATGGCGCGCATGTGGCGGACTGCTTCGACAACGTTGCCGGAGCCGGCTTCACCTTTGGTGCGGATCATGGCGGCGCCTTCGGCAATGCGGCGGACGGCTTCACCGAGATTGCGAGCGCCACAAACGAAGGGGACGCGGTAATCGTGCTTCCAGATGTGATTTTCCTCGTCGGCGGGAGTGAGGACTTCGCTCTCGTCGATGAAGTCCACTTCGAGGGCCTGGAGAACTTCGGCTTCGGCGAAGTGGCCGATGCGGACCTTGGCCATCACGGGAATGGTGACGGTCTTCATGATCTCGCGGATGACCTTGATGGCGGCCATGCGGGCGACGCCGCCTTCCTTGCGGATGTCCGAAGGAACGCGTTCGAGGGCCATGACGGCGCAGGCGCCGGCATTTTCGGCGATGCGGGCTTGTTCGGCGTTGGTGACGTCCATGATGACGCCGCCTTTGAGCATTTCGGCGAGGCCGACCTTGACGCGCCATTCGTTGGAGGCTTTGGCGCCGTTGTGGGGGGCGCTGCCGTTGGGTTTCTTGATTGACATTGGTGCTTCTCCTCTCAGAAATCGAAAGTCGAGATGTGAAAATCTTTGCTGGCCGGGCTAAAGCCCGGCACCTACATCGCCTAGCGGCCCAGAAAAACCTCAGGCCTGAAGGCCTGAGCTACTGCGCCCTATCGATCACTACAAAGCGGCCTTTGCCACGAGCTAGCAGATGGCCTTGGGCATCGCGAATTTCGGCGACACGGAAACGGTTGCGTTCACGCGCGTCCTCCTGCCAGCCTTCGGCGAAAATTTCCTGGTCGACGGGGACGGGCTTACGGTACTCGATGGACATTTCGGCGGTGACGGCGCGCTCGTCGTGCAGTTTGGAGAGCTTGCCCATGGCTTCATCGAGGACGACGGCGATGATGCCGCCGTGAGCGAAGCCAGCGCCGCCGGCATAATTGGGGCCGAGAGTGAAGCGGCCGCGGGTGCGGTGCGCGTCGAGATCCAATTCGAAAGGCAGTCTCATGCCGGCGGGATTGGCAGCGCCACAACCGAAGCAGCGGTTGGTGGGTTGCGGATCGAGTTTGAGAACGTTGGGCATTTTCCCTTTCACGTTTGGCCGATTTGAAGATCGGCCGATAAGAAGAAACCCAAGCCCCAGGTAAAAAACCGTTACCTGGGGCACCCAAGAGCAAGAAAGAACTAACCCAAGACCCAGGTAATAAACCGTTACCTGGGGCACCCAAAAGCAAGAAAGAACTAACCCAAGAGCACAGTCAAGAGTGACTGTGCCCTAAAACCTTCATCAGACCAAGGCGACGTGGGCGCGTTCGGCGCGACGCGTGCCGCGCTGGCGCTTGCGCATTTCGATGCGCAGGAGTTCGGCGAGGATGGCGATGCCGCGGGCGATTTGCTTTTCGTTGAGGCTGGCGAAGCCCAGGCGCAGGGTGTTGGGGAGCGGCGACTGCACGTAGAAATAACGGCCAGGAGCAAACAGGACGCCGCGTTCACGGGCGTGGATCATGAGTTCGCTGGCATCGAAGCCCGGGGGCAATTCGAGCCAGAGACACATGCCGCCTTCGGGACGCGTCCAGCGCGTGCCTTCGGGCATGAGTTTGCGAAGGGACTCATCGAGAGCCTGGAGGCGATCGGCGTAGACCTTGCGCATGCGCGCGAGATGCTTGTGGAAAAGGCCGCGGCGTAGGAATTCGGCCAGCGTGGCTTGGGCAAGTTGGTCGGTGTGAAGATCGGTCGTTTGCTTGACGAGTCGGAGACGTTCGATGGCGGCGGGAGGTGCAACAATCCAGCCGACGCGGAGGCCGGGGAAAGCGACCTTGGAGAAGCTGTCAACATGAATGACGAGATTGGACTGATCGAGTTGCTTGAGCGAGGGAACGCGGACATCGCGAGCGTGGAGGCGCGCGTAAATGTGGTCTTCGACGACGGGAACCTGGTGGCGGGCGGCGAGTTCCAGAAGGCGGCGACGGGAATCGAGGGGCATGGAGGTGCCGGTGGGATTTTGAAAATCGGGAGTGAGGACGAGCAACTTGACGCGATTGGCGGCGAGTGTGGCTTCGAGGGCATCCAGATCAAGGCCCAGGGGCTTGCCGGGTTCGGGGTGGGTGCGCACGGGAACGCCGAGACAGCGTGCGCGCACGCCATGGAAAACGGCAGAGGCGCCGGGGTAAGTGGGATTTTCCATGACGACGGTGTCGCCGGAGCGCACAAAGGCTTTGGCGATGAGATCGAAGGCTTGCTGACAACCGGCGGTGACGAGAAGGGTTTCGTCCTTGGCGGGGATGCCATCGTGGTGGAGGAGTTCTATGAGCGCCTCCTTGAGGGGCGCGTAGCCGTCGGAGGGGCCGAGATTTAGGATTTCGGGGCCTTCGCGGCGGAGGGCGGCGTGGGAGCAGGTTTGCAATTCTTCCACAGGGAAAAATTCGGGAGCGGGGCGCGCCATGACGAAAGAGAGCGCGTCCTCTGGAGCAGAGGCGGTGAGGCGGGTAAGAACCTCTTCGCTGCGTTCATCGGCGAAGAGAAGTTCCCAGCGGAGACCATCGCCGTTGTGGAGGACGGGCGGCGGTGGCGGAGAGATTTTCAAGCCGTTGCCATTGGCGCGGATAAAAGTGCCGCGGCCGACGTGGCCCTGGATGAGGCCTTCGGATTCGAGTTCGGCATAGGCGTTGGCGACAGTGGTGCGATGGACACCGAGGGTAAGAGCGAGTTCGCGGCTGGCGGGGATGCGGTCACCGGGACGCAGATCGCCAGCGTGGACGAGGGAACGGAGTTGGTCACGAAGCTGGATATAGAGGGGGATGTGGCTTTCAGGTTGAAGGTGTAATGGCAGCATTGTCTCTCACCTAAGGGAATATTCTAGCAGAGAATGGACTGATGGAAGAGCCAAATTGTCTTTTTGTGGGAAGAGGTGAGGAAGAGGGACGGTAACCCAGAGTTCACAGAGGGAGGAACACAAAGAGCACAGAGAGAAGAAGAAGAGAAGAGGTTCAAGAGTTTAAGAGTGGAAGAGTTTAAGAGTGAGAGAGATCAGAGGTTGGGGCGGTGGGAGAGGCGGCCGTTTATTTCGTGGGGGGAGAGATCCCGGAGGCAGAGGGCGGTGGGATCGGCGGGATCGCACTGGTCGATTTGCTTGAGGGGGAGATCTTCGGGCTGGACTTCATATTCGCCGGATTCCATGGATTCGCTGTCATCGGGATCAAAGACGACCACGGGGCTGCCTTCGTGGACGCGCAGGCGAAATTGTTTGGTGGAGGCTTCGTAGTTGGAGAAGGCGAAGCAGTGGCCAATGCAGGCGCGGTCGATGGAATGGTAGATGAACGGGACGCGCCAATCGGCGGGAGCGGCGACAGTTTTCAGTACGCGGGTGCCGAAGGGCAAGGAGCGGGTGAGCCTTTCGGCGTTGGCCTCGAGGCGGGCGACAAGGGAGGTGTCCTGGTAGAGAAAAACGAAAAAGAGGAGGGCCCATCCGGAGAGCACAGCGAGATGCCATTTTTGCGGAGTGAGCGAACCCAGGAGGCAAAGCGCGTAGATGGCGGTGATTAGAGTGAGACGGGAGACGAGGAGGCCGATCCAGCCGGTGCCCAGATTGAAATTGAGATCTTCGGGGAGGAGCGAGGTCACGCAGAAGGCGATGACGCAGAATTCGAGGAGGAGAAGACGGTCTTTCCACCAGGAGGAAGAACGGGGGGCGCGGCGGAGATCCAGTCCGGCCATGAGCAGGCCAAAAGCCAAGACAATGGCGGAGATGTAGCGGTACCGTTCACCGAAAACGACGAACTGGTCCGCGCCGATGAAAAAGTAGAAAGGATGATCGGGCCATTCGACTTCGTAGGAGGAATGATGGGTGATCAGCCAGCGAACGGCAAGGATGAGGATAAGGCCGAGTATGGGAAAGGCGAGGCGCCAGCGCGGAAGGTGTTGCCAGAGGAGGAGGTAGGTTGCGGCGGCGAGAAACCAGCAAGCGCCGAGAGGGTGCGCGAGAAACATGAGAGGGATGAGCGGGAGGGAGGCGAGTTGGAGTTTGGGGCGGCCGGTCCAGACAAGGGAAAGGCCAAGGCAGGCCAATGCGATGGACATATAGTAGTTCATGAAACCCATATGGAAGACGTAGCCGTAGGCGAGCATGGCGAGGAACGGCGTGAGGAACCACGGGGGGCGGCGCGTGGCGACGGCGATGAGGGCGAAGACGCTCCAGAAGAAGAGGAGGACGCAGAAGGCGACGGCGATTTTTTCGGCCGCGGAGATAACGAAGAGATTGGAGAGAGAGAGGAGAAGAAGATCGAAGAGGATGTTTTTCCATTGCCAGACGGAATAGACGCCGGGGGCAGTTCCCTTCTGGACGAGTTGGGCGAGCCAGGCGTTGTAGACGTGGCTGCCGAGATCACCGGCTTCGATGTGGTGGTGCCAGAAGACGGGGATTAGGAGGAGAGCGGAGAGGAGGAGGGCACGGGGCTTCATCGCGATGGGGAAAGTATACGCGGATGGGAAAAGAAGAAGAAGTGTAAGAGCGAAAGAGTGGAAGAGTGGAAGGGTGCAAAAGTGGACGGAACATTAGGGCGAGGGGCGGCTGGGGTGGTGCCGCGATCCCTCCACTGCGCAACGGCAAAAGACGCCGTTGCTCCGGTCGGGATGACAGTTATGGAGTGGCCGCAAAAGGCGCGGCAGCTCGGACGGGATGACACACGTTGGTTGCAACAAGGGATGAACTAGCAGAGCGAATGAAACGGGGGACGCAGAGGTTGCGGAGGTGAGGGGAACCCAAGAGCCAGGCACACACTCCGTGCCTGGGGCACCCTGCGTTAAGGGGAGAAGAGGTTGAAGAGTGCAAGAGTAGAGGAGTGAAAGAGTGTAAAAGTAAAAGAGTGTAACGGCGGCGGGTTAGCGACCGGACTGGGTGTCGCCGAGGCGCTTGAGGCGGTCGCGGAGACGGCGCTGGAGCGGCGAGGGGGTGTTGGGATTGAAGGCGACGAGATACCAGAGCGGCTGGGTCTTGTCTTTGCTGAGATAACTGAGGGTGGTGGCATCGGCGTTTGGATGACGAGCGACATTTTCACGGATGGCGCCGTAAGGATGACGCGAGAGGCGGCTGAGAGTCTTAGCGTTGGCGCGGGGATGTTCGCTGATAAGACGGAGGAGGTAGAAGTCTTCCTCGGGCGCCTGCTTGGCGAGCTTTTCGAGCATTTCGGGTTTGGCTTCGGCGCTGAGAACGAGACCGATCTTTTCATCCCAGGCGGTGTTGATGTGGTTGAGCTCGCGGGTGCGCTCGTGGATGAGCTCCTCGAGGATGCGGCGCTCCTGCTGCATGCGCGCGATGGGGAGATGCGTGCCTTCGAGGGAATCGAGAACGCGAAGAAGATGCTGGCGTTCACCGAAGACGATCTGCGAGGTGCGCCCGATGCGGCCATTTTCCTTTTCTTTGTATTGCACGAGATCCGAACGTCGCATGATTTGATGCTCCCAAGTGGCCTTTGGCGGCTCGCCAAAAGGCACGTAGTCCCAAACAGACTGATGTGACTGGTTCATGGTCTTGCTGAGCTTTTTGGCTGCTTGTACCGTTCCAACCCCATCGGCCAAGAGACGTTTGGGCCTATTCGACGTAGTTTGCCCGAAACGGCCACAGCTCGAAACTCCCGAAACAAGTTGGAACGGCACTTGTTGGATTATGTTCTGGCGCGGGGGTAGGGTAAAGTTTGGCGGCGCAGGGCTGTGCCCGAAGTGGTACGTCCGAGTAATAGGCGTGGGGAAAGGAAACCGGCGATGAATGCGTTCGAGGAACACCAGGAAGAGCTGGAGAAGTACGAGCAAATGTTTGGGAAGGAACGCGGGAGGCTGGCGGTGTCGCTGGACCGGATCACCAATGCGCTGGTGCTGGTGGGGCAGCACGGGGTGTATTGCACGAGCCAGAGGAATGCGACGGTGCCGGCGATGGACCTGCGGATGATCGCGCAGGAACTGACGCATGCGAAGGAGTTGGTGCAGGCGGTGATGGAGGAGATGCGGAAGAAGTCAGAAGTCAGAAGTAAGAAGTCAGAAGTAAGAAGTGGGAAGTAAGAAGTAGGAAGTAGGAAGGAGGAAGTGAGAAGGGAAAGGAAGAAGTAAGAGGACGCTGAGGTTCGCGGAGAAAAGCAAGAAGGACGGTAACACCCCGACCAGGTCGGCGCAGGCGCCGATCACAGAGGAAAGAACACAGAGGGCACGGAGTTAAACAAGGAGGGAGGAAAAAAGAGAGAGATAGTGCGAATGGCTGCTGGAAGGCCTCACCCCTCAAAGGGGTGAGCTACAGGCGGGGAGGACACGATCGGCGGGGAGAGCGGGTCAAGGTTGGAGGAAGGGGTTGGAGTGGCGCTCGTGGCCGATGGAGGTGCTGGGGCCGTGGCCGGGGTGGACGACGGTGTCGTCGGGGAGTTGGAGGAGTTTGGACTTGATGGAATCCATGATTTGATCGAGAGAGCCGCCCCAGAGATCGGTGCGGCCGATGCTGCCGGCGAAGAGCGTGTCTCCTGCGAAGAGTTGCGGCTGAGTGAGCTTGATGTGGCCGGAATCTCTGGGGAGATACAAGGAGACGCTGCCGGGCGAGTGGCCGGGAGTGTGAATGACATTGGCCTGGAAGCCGCCCCAACTGAGAGAGTCGCCATCTTTAAGGAGATGATCGACGTCGACAAGTTCGGGAGCTTGTATGCCGAGAAATTCGGCTTGCACGTCCATGCCGTGATAAAGGGGAAGATCATCATTGTGCATCATGACAGGCGCGCCGGTGTATTGATGGAGCTTGGCAAGGCCGCCAATGTGATCAATGTGGGCGTGGGTGCTGACGATGACTTTTACGGTGAGCTTGTAGCGGCCAAGAAGGCCGAGGATGCGCTCGACCTCATCGCCGGGATCGATGACGATGGCTTCGAGGGATTGGGGATCGCCGATGATCAGACAATTGCACTGGAGAATACCGACAGGCAGCTTGATGTAGATCATCTCCGGATTGGCGGCGTCGGGGAGATGCAGGGCGTCGGGTGCGGCGTTCATTGGGAGAAGTATAGCATTGGAGATTCAGGACGGGAATTGAGGGTGAGGAAGAACGGCGATCAGCTATCAGCGATCAGGAGGCTGGGATCCGGGAGCGAAACTCGAAGAGCGAAATTCGAAAAGCGAACTTGGAGCCAAGACGCGGTGGTTGTGCCGCGATCCCTCCACTGCGCAACGGCAAAAGGCGCCGTTGCTCCGGTCGGGATGACAGAATGTGTAGGGGCGCACAAAACGCGGCACTTCGGTCCCCCCCGAGGCTCGGGGCAAGTGGAATGACTGAAGTGAAAAAGGCGGGTTTGGTAGACTGGCGGGAGAGGAGGAAACGTTGGGAGAGAAGAGCGAAGAATTGAGGACGGCACTGGAAGCGAGGCACCTGGCGAACGGGGCTACGCTGGGGAGTTGGTTTGGGTGTGCGCTGCCGGAGCGGTTTGGGGATTGGCGCGTGGAGTATGGGTATTTGCGGGAGACGGTGGGGGTGGTGGACAAGAATTACCGGGCGTACTTGAGCTTCACGGGGCCGGACCGGGTGCGGTATCTGAATGCGATATTAACGAACAATATAAAGGAGCTGGCGGAGAACCGCGGGACGGTTTCGCTGTTTCTGAATCCGCAGGGGCATATACAGGCGGAGATTGAAACGTATGCGCTCGGCGAGGAATTGTTTTGCGTTTCGTATGCGATGATCCGCGAGCGGCTGATCGAGGGATTGGAGAAATACATCATCATGGATGATGTGACGCTTTCGGACCAGACGGAAGAATATGGGACGGTGGCGGTGGAAGGGCCGAAGGCGACGGCGGTGGCGGCGGAGTTGACTGGAGTGGATTTGGGAGGGATGGCGGAGTTGGAGTCGCGGGAAGTTTTGGCGGGGGGAATTTCCTGCCGGGTGATTCGGAGATCGCCGGGTGGAGTGGGCGGGGCGGAGTTTCTGGCGAAGCGCGGACAGATCGAGGCGCTGTGGAAGGTGGTTGTGGAGGCGGCGCAGAGGCACGGCGGGGAGCCGGCGGGATACGCGGCGCTGAACGTGGTGCGGCTGGAACAGAGAATTCCGTGGTTTGGGTACGATTTTGGGGAGAAGCAGATACCGCATGAGGCAGGCTTGCAGGATTCGCACATCAGCTACACGAAAGGCTGCTACACCGGGCAGGAGATTGTGGAGCGGGTGAGGTCGCGTGGGCAGGTGAACCGTGCGCGGGTGTCGCTACGATTTGAAGGGGTGGGGGGCGTCGCGGCGAATACGGTTTTGATGGCGGAGGGGAAAGAGGTGGGTATGGTGACGCGGACGGGATTTTCGCCGGGGGTGAATGCCTGGATCGGGATGGGGTATGTGCGGAGGGAGAAGGCGGTGGTGGGGACGAAGATGGAGGTGGCGGGAGGGACGGCGAGGGTGATTTGAGGACGTGGATATCAGCGATCAGATATCAGCGATCAGGAAGCAGAGAAGAAGAGGTGAGAAGTGGGAGGTGAGAGCTGGGAGGAAGAGTGGGAGAAGAACAACGCCCCGACCGGGTCGGGGTAGACGCCGAACACAGAGTTCGCAGAGAAGAGCAGAGAAGAGAAAAGCCGCAGAGAGATTCATCGCACAAAAAACGTGCGATGGAGAACCGTACCTCACTCCGCAGACTTCGTTCGGAATGATGGGGCTTTGCGAGTAGGCGTGAATAGGGAGAGAAGAGAAGAAGACCGGAGGCCCTAGAGAGTAAGAACCCACCGTTCATCCCGAAAAAGCATCGGGATGGCGCAGAGGTCACACAAAACGCGAAGGATGGGGCACCCTCAAGCACATGGTTGGGTGGCATGACATTGAAAATCCAAGGGCACAGTCCCTTCGGGGCTCAGGGCAAGCGGGAGTGAAAGTGCCGCAGCGACGACCAAGGACAGAAACTTAGGCTAAGCGGCGAAGAGGTCGCGGAGTTCGCGGCGGAGTAGGGCGCGGTCGCCGGGGTCCATGGCGATGATTTGGAGCGCCATGCCGGTATGCGGATGAACGCGGCGGACGATGGCGCGGCCGCGAATCTGTCCGGCGGGCGTATCCAACAGGAGTTGCACGGCACTGCGAAGCGGCACGGGTTGCTTGGTGCGAACGAGGAGACCGCCGAGAGCAAGGCTGTCAATGTAGGAGACGTCGCGGGTCATGCCGGATTGCCAGGCAACGACGAAGGATTTCGGCGGACGGATGCGAGGGTATTTACGTTGATCTGGAGCGAGCATAATTGGGCGACCGGGTCTGGATAGTCTAGAGGCTGTTGAGAGCCAGGTCCAGTGGAGAATTAGTCGAATTCGCGCTTGGGCTTGGGCTGGTCCTGGCCGACGCGGCCGGAAGAGATATCGGCCTGGAAGTAGTTTTCGCCCTTAATGGGATTGCCGGCCATGCGGCGAAGCATGGCAAGTTGGCCGATGTGGTTCAAGGCGTCGGCGACGGGGCCTTGGAAGAGTTTTTCGGGGGAGGCGTGGAGGGAAGCGTCGCCGGCGAGATAGTCGTCGAAGTTTTGGAGCGAGGCGAAGAAGCGCTGGGTTTCGTCGCGCCAGGGCAGGGGCTTGGAGTCGTGCCAAGCGGGTTGGCCCATGGCCATGGAGAGTGCCCAATCGAAAAGATCGCCGAGATGGGCGAGAATTTGCAATGGAGAGCGGGTGGTTTCAGCGGAGCGGAAATTGGCGAAGGAGTCGGGAGCGTCGCGGAGGACTTTCGCGCCGCGATAAGCGATGGTGGCGAGAGTGTGACGCAGGAGGTCACGAGCGCTGGTGGCGGGTGGAATCATAAGGGAGTAAACCTACCAGCTTGTGCTTGGGAAGAAAAGATTTTTTGCGGGGCTGCCGCGAGCACACGATGCAACCCAAGCAGAACCCAAGACCCAGGTACAAAACCGGTACCTGGGGCACCCGGCGGAGAAGAGCAACCCAAGACCCAGGTACAAAACCAGTACCTGGGGCACCCTCCGCGGCGGACTTGGCCGGATGAGCTGACTGGGTAAAAGCGGCGCCAAGGCGCCGCACTCCAAGAAAATCAGGAGAGATTGAGGGCGCGCCTGAAGGAGCCCTTTTCGGCGTCGATCTTTTTCTGGAGCTGGAGAATGGCGTAGAGGACGGATTCGGGGCGCGGAGGGCAGCCGGGAACGTAGACGTCCACGGGGATGATCTGATTGCAGCCTTGCACGATGGCGTAATTGTTGAAGACGCCGCCGGAAGTGGCGCAGGCACCCATGGAGATGACCCACTTGGGCTCGGGCATTTGATCGTAAAGCTGGCGAATGACGGGAGCCATTTTCTGGGAGAGGCGTCCGGCGACGATCATGAGATCGGCCTGGCGTGGCGAGGGCCGAAAAACTTCGGCGCCGAAGCGGGCGAGGTCGTAGCGGGAAGCGGCCATGGACATCATCTCGATGGCGCAGCAGGCGAGGCCGAAACCCAGGGGCCAGATGGAGCTTTTGCGGGCCCAATTCACGGCTTTATCGAGCTGGGTGAAGATGATGCCTTCGTCCTGCAGGAGCTTGCCGAAATCGTCAGGCTTGGTAAGGGTGACGCTTTTGCCCAGGGTGGTTGCCATGTGTGCCTCTGCGACGCTCTTTTATTTTGACATAGGGCGCAAGGACATACAAACGGGGGGTTGGTGATACGAAGAACAAAGAGGAAGAAGTGAAAGAGTGTAAGAGTTTAAGAGTAAAGGCCGGAGTGCGCGGAAGGGGTTGGGGGTGTCACGAGGAAAAGTTGGCGCAACGTTGCGGGCGGAAAAGCGGCGGCGAGCCGCCGCACTCCAAGAGAGGCGCAGAAGAGAGAAAACCAGGAGGAACCCAAGACCCAGGTAGAAAATCGAACCTGGGGCACCCTTCGTGAACTGTTAGTCTTCGATGGGCTCATTTGGTGTAAGAGGCTCCCGCCTCAGAATGCAGCCGCTACAACTGCGAAAAGTTAGTCGATGGTGAGAACGACTTTGCCGAAGTGCTTGGATTTTTCGAGGTAGTTGTGGGCGGTGGCGCATTCGTGGAGAGGCCAGATTTTGTCCACGACGGGAACGAGGCGGCCCTGGGCGACAAGCTTGAGGACGGTGCGGAGCTCTTCCCTGGTGCCCATGTAGGAGCCGAGGATGGAAAGCTGGCGGCTGAAGAGGAACCGTATATCGAGTTTGGCATCGGGGCCGGTGGTGGCGCCGCAGGTGACGAGGCGGCCGGCGGTGGCGAGGCTTTTGACGCTTTCGTTCCAGGTGGCTTCGCCGACGTGCTCGAAAACGACGTCCACGCCGCGATTGTTGGTGAGGCGGCGAACTTCCTTGGCGATAGGCATGATGCCGTGGTGAATCACTTCGTCGGCGCCGAGTTGCCGGGCTTTGGCGATTTTTTCGTCATTGCCTGCGGTGGCGATCACGCGGCAGCCGAAGAATTTGGCGATCTGGATGGCGGCGCTGCCGACGCCGCTGCCGGCAGCAAGAACGAGGACGTCTTCGCCAGGCTGGAGCTGCGCGCGATTGACGAGCATGTGCCAGGCGGTCTGGAAGACCAGAGGCACGGCAGCGGCGTGAGCCCAATCCAAGTTTTCGGGATAGGGCATGCAATTGACGTCGGGGCAGCGGACGAATTCGGCGCAGCCGCCATCAACCATGTTGCCGAGATTGGTAAAGTCGCGGCAGCGGTTTTCATTGCCGGAGAGGCAGGCGGGACATTTGCCGCAGGTGACCCCCGGAGAGAGAACAACTTTCTGGCCGACATGGACGGCGCTGACTTCCGGGCCGATTTTGGCGACTTCGCCGGCGATGTCGCTACCGGGGATGTGAGGAAAGGGGGTCTGGAAGCCGGGAAGGCCGCGGCGGACCCAGAGGTCGAGATGATTGAGGGCGCAGGCGTGAACGCGGATGAGGACTTCGCGGCGGCGAAGCTGCGGCTCGGGGACGTCGGTGTAGTGGAGAACGGACGGGTCACCGTGTTTTTGGAAGATGATCGCTTTCATGAGAGGCCTCCTCGGAGCGAAATTAGATGCCGCCTGACAAAAGACAGATGTATCGTATCACGATATGTTTGCGGCACCTTGCGGGTGCGAGATTGTGTGTGCTTCCAAAGGGGAAAGTAGCACTGGGAAGCGAGGAAGTCCAACGCGCGCGGAGAATTGACAAGGGAGGGGAGGGCTCGTAGGCTGAGTGGCGGGCGACGAGGAAAAGAAGGACGGTAACACAGAGTTCACCGAGAGAAGAACACAGAGCGCACAGAGGAAAGCCCAGAGGAGGATTGGGGAAGAGGTTGAATATGTGCCGCGATCCCTCCACTGCGCAACGGCAGAAAGCGCCGTTGCTCCGGTCGGGATGACAAAATGGATGCAGTTTTCAGGGGCGTTGGGCCGAGGCGGGACAGGCCTCAAGATTGTGAGCAGCACAAGGAAGCGACGAAGCGATGGATTTGTTTGAAGAGATAGTGCGGATGAGGCGGGCGGGGGTGCGCGGGGCGCTGGCTACGATTGTGCACACGAGCGGGTCGATTCCGAGCTACGAGAGCTCGCGGATGCTGGTGCGCGAGGACGGGACCACCGCGGGAACGATTGGCGGGGGGTGCGTGGAGGCGGACGTGTGGGCGGCGGCGAAAGAGGTGATGGAGAAGGAAACGCCGCGGAAGCTGGTGTTCCACCTGAACAATGAAGCGACGTATGACAATGGGCTGATTTGCGGCGGGTCGGTGGAGATTTTCGTGGAGCCGATACTGCCGCAGCCGGTGGTGTACTTGTTTGGCGGAGGGCATATCTCGACGGCGGTGGCGAAGGCAGCGCAGGCGGCGGGGTTTGGCGTGGGGGTGGTGGATGACCGCGAGGCGTTCGCGAATGCGGAACGGTTTCCGATGGCGCAGGAGATTTTCACGAGTTATGACGAGGCGTTCGAGAAGCTGAAGCCGAATGGATCCAGCTACCTGGTGATCGTGACGCGCGGGCACAAGGAGGATATGCGCGTGCTGGCGTGGGCGGTGCGTACACAGGCGCGGTATGTGGGAATGATCGGGAGCAAGCGGAAGGTGCTAAGCGTGTACAAGGCGCTGGAGGGCGAGGGGTACCGGCGGGAAGAGTTTGAGAGAGTGTATGCGCCGATGGGATTGGAGATTGGGGCACTGTCTCCGGAGGAGATTGCGCTGAGCATTGTGGCGGAGTTGGTGGCGGTGCGGCGGAATGTGGGCGGGGCGGCGCATAAAAAGTCAGAGGTTAGAGGTTAGAAGATGGACACTAGAAGATAGGAATTAGAAGTTGAAAGTGAAAAGTTGAAGAGTTCAAGAGTTTAAGAGTGTAAGAGTTTAAGAATGAAACCAGGAGGTGCGAGGATCGGTCGGGAGCATGCCATGATCCCTCCACTGCGCGGCCCGACGCGCCAAAAAGCGGCGCGGAAGAAAAAGTCGGGCCGCTTCGGTCGGGATGACAAATTGAGCGAGGCCGCGAAAGGCGCGGCACTGCGGTTCCTTCGAGGCTCAGGGCAAGCGGGATGACAAATCAGGCTGAACGAGGGAAAGGCTTGTGGGGACGGGGGAATGGCAGTAGGATGCGGGCAGGGCCGCTAGAATGCGGCGGGCAGGCAGAGGGAATCCGCCACTTCTAGCCTTGGACGGCAGCACGCGAAGTTGCTGGCCCGAGTGTGAACTATGATAGCGGCGGTGATCCTTTCCGGCGGGTCGAGCAGCCGCATGGGCTCGCCAAAGGCCCTGCTTTCCTATCAGGGCCGGCCTTTCCTGGAACATTTGCTGGAAGTGACACGGCATCCGAGGATTGGTGTGCGGCGGGTGGTGCTGGGAGCGCACGCGGAACCGATCGCGCGGGCGGTGGCGCTGCACGCGGACGAAATCGTAATCAATGCGGAGTGGGAAAAGGGGCAGTTGAGTTCGTTGCACGCGGCGATGCGGAGTTTGCCGGCGGGAACGGACGGGCTGATGCTGTGCCTGATCGACCATCCGCTGATCAGCGCGGCGCTGGTAGAGGAATTGGTCGAGGCATTTTACGCGTCGCGGGCGCCGATTGTGCTGCCGGTGTATGAGGGACGACGCGGGCATCCGGTGCTATTTTCAGCGGCGGTGTATGGGGAGTTGGAGAAGGCACCCATGGATGTGGGAGCGCGGGCGGTGGTGTGGGCGCATGCGAAGGATGTGTTTGAAGTGGGCACGACGGAAGAAGGGTGCGTACTGAATTTGAATGATCCGGAGACGCTGGAGAGGGCGAGGGGAGAGTGAAGAAGTCAGAAGTCAGAAGCTAGAGGTTGGAAGCGGGGAAAACAAGGGCTTGGAAAAAAGAGAAAGGATTACAGGGAGTTCGCAGAGAGCACAGAGTTCACAGAGAAGGAAAAGTCGAGAGGGAAAAGAACCTCCCTGTACTGCGGCCCGCAAAAGGCGCGGGCCTTCGGTCGCGATGACAAGTTCAGGATAGGTTGCGGAAAGCCTCACCCCTGAAGGGGTGAGCTACAGGGTGGGGCGGAGGTGGCGGAGAAGGGCGCGGAGGGCGTCGTAGGCTAGATGGGCAGCGTGGGCGGAGGCGGGAGGTAGGCCGCCGAGAGCGGTGGAGATGGAGTCGGCGGTGATTTCGTTGAGTTCGTGGAGTTCCCTTCCCTGAATTAGTTCCGTTAACAATGAAGCGCAGGCGATAGAGGCGGTGCAGCCGCGGCAGAGGAAACGCACCGCGGCGATGCGGGTGTGTTCGAGGAGGACGGAGAGTTGCAGGAGGTCGCCACAGACGGGATTGGTGACTTCAATCCTGGCGGTGGGATTGGGGAGTTCGCCAGCGTTGCGGGGGGATTGGAAGTGGTCGAGGAGGGTGGCGGAGAACATGGGGAGAGTATCGCAGCGGGGAGGGCGGAGTGTCGAGAGAGAGGCAAAGGGAAGAGGGACGGTAACACAGAGGTCACAGAGGGAAGAACACAGAGGGCACGGAAGAAGTGAAAGAGTGCAAGAGTGTAAGAGTTTAAGAGTGTGAAAGCCGGGTTGCGCCGGTCAAGATGGCAGTGGGAGTGGTGTCATGATGAAAAGTTGGCACAAGACTGTGGACGGAAAAGCGGCGGCGAGCCGCCGCACTCCAAGAGAGGCACAGAGAAGAGAAACCCGAGAGGAACCCAAGACCCAGGCACACACTCCGTGCCCGGGGCACCCTCCGCACTTCAAAAATGGCTACGAGAAGAAGGGTTAGTGGATGGAGAAAGACGCGGGGGGGACGGAGGCGCGGGCTTCGGGGTTGTAGTAGTCGTAGAGGAGAGATTCGGCGGATTGGGCGGACATGGCGAAGCGAGGCTTGAATGAGAAGCTGAAGATCGTGCCGCCGGCGCGGGGCCAAAGGTAGAAGACGACGCGGTCGGGTTGGATTTCGTAGCTCTGGACATCCCAGGCGTTGGGAGAAAGGGCGTCGAGGGAGGCGCGGTCCACGTCGGCTCCGGGAGGCAAGCCGATTTCGGCAAGCATCATGCCGTAGCCATGGAAGCCGACGCGTTCGGCGTGGACGGTGCAGTGGATGGAATCGCCGACGGCGGAAGAGTTGCGATCGAATTTGACGGAGTAGCGGAGGGATTCGGAATCGCCGCTGCGTGTGGATGAGCCGGTGACGAGGGAATCGGTCCAGGGGAGATAGTAGACGGCGGTGAGATAGGCGCTGGCGCGGGAAGCGCGCACGCCGCGAAGTTCGACGCGATGTTCGCCGGGAGAGAGGAAGGCGGAGAGATCGCCGTGGATGGGCGTGATTTGGCGGGCGTCCGCCGGGAGAGGAAGCTCGGTGGCAGGTTTGCCGTCCACGAGGATTTGGATGGGATGCGCGGTTTCCGAAGCGGGGGCGGCGAAATCGAATTGGCGAACGAGGGATTGCAGGACATTTACGGTAGCTTGAGTGGAGTACCAGACGCCGTAGCGGTCTTTATTCTGGAGAAGGAAGAGCGTGCCTTTGCTGAGGGCGCTTTCGAGCGCGGCTGAAGTGCGGCCCTGCTGTTTGGCGGAGGCAAGAGCATCGAGGACGAGAGCAGTGGTTTCGATGCGTCCGGCGTAACCCCAACCATAGAAGACGGTGTTGTGCTCGGCGGCCCAATAGGAACGATCGCCTTCGGGATGGGTGGAAGCGAGGAGGGCGTCCATTTCCTTGGAGGGATCTTCGTGGATGGCGAGTTTCGCTTGGACGATTAGAGCGAAACGGTAGGGATCGTTATCGTTGATGGAGTGAGTGGAGAGGAAATCGAGAGCGCGATGGACGGCGTTGCGTTCGGTGTCGAGAACTTTTTGATCGGCGGAGGGATGCTGGAGATCTTGCGCGAGGACGCGCGTGACATAGGAGGTGTAGTAGGAGGTGACCCAATCGGAGAACTGGCCTTGATAGTTCGCGCCCTGCCAAACACCTTGCGCAGAAAGCTGCTTGAGGAGCCAGGCGCGGGCTTGCGCGGGAATGTCGGGATCCACGGTGACGAATTCGGAGGCTTCGGCGAGGAAGCGGAGAGCGTAGGCAGTGAGCGGAATGTCTGGACTGCCATGGCCCCAGTAGGAGAAGCCGCCGCCGGGTTCGCGATAGCCGAGAAGGCGGGCGTAGGCGAGATTGAGAAAACGTTGGGCGCGTTCATCGTAGGGAGAAGCGGGCAGATTTTGGGATTTCTTTAGCTGGAGCCAGAGAAGGCTGGGATAGGCGGAGGAGATGGTTTGTTCCGCGCAACCGTAGGGGCGGTGGAGAATGGCTTCGATGGCTTCGGCGACGTGTGAGACGAGGTTGGGATAGACGACGAGCTCGGCTTCGATGGAGCCGGGGACGGCGGAGGGAGGAATCGTGAGAGTGAGCAAAGTGTCGCGAGAGAAGACGGAGCTGGCCTGGACGACGCGCTCCTGACCATCGGCGTGGATGCGGAGCTGGCGTTCGATGGCGTCACTTTCTTTTTCGTTGGAGCGATTGTAGGCGGAGAGGCGCTGGCGGGCGTCTTTCATGGGGAGCTTGGCGCGGAAGGAGAAGATTTTCTGGGCGTAATCGCCGGCGGCGACTTCGGTGGTGGCGGTGCGCGGAGTGAGGGATTCGGCCCAAGGTTCGGGGGCCCAATCGAGAGAGATGGATTGCGGTTTTTCGAGATAGTTACGGACAGTGACGGGGAGATGGATTTCGTCGCCAACGGTGAGGACTTTTGGGGGATCGAGTTCGGCAAAAAAAGGTTGAAAGGCTCGAATTTCTTTTGTGGTGGTGGCAATGTGGCCATCGAGAGTGGAAGCGATGGCGGAGATTTTCCAGGTGGTGACGGAGTCGGCGAGCGGGAACTTGACGGTGGTGTGTCCGGAACGATCGGCGAGGATTTCGGGCTGCCAAAAAAGAGTTTCGGGAAAGTCTTTGCGGAGACGGGGAGTGGCGAGGGGCATGGCGATGCGTCCAGAGGCGGCGCCGGATTTGCCAGTGAGATTAAGGCCGCCAGCGCGGCCGTAAGCAGACGCAGTGGCAGTCTCGATGCTGGAGACGGCACTGGCTTCGACGGTGACCGATTCCGTGGCGGAGCCGACTCGCAGTGTTACTTCGAGTTCGGTGACGTTGCTGGAATAGACGGGGACGGATTGCATGGCGTAGGTGGTGAAGCCCGTCATGTTGACGACGACATGATAGGAACCCGGGGGAAGATTGCGCAGGAGGCAGAGGCCTTCGTCATCGGCCGTGCCAGTGGATTCGAGGCCGTTTTGATCGTTGATGGCGGCGACCTTGGCGTTGGGGACGACCGCGCCGCTCATGTCCAGCACGCGGACGCGGATGGCGCCGGAATTGCCGCTGAAGACGGGGCGGAGGGAGAGGAAGGACGAGTTATCGGTACCGGAAGCGGATTCTTCGGAGAGAGGCGCGGAGAAGCGAGAGACCTCGAAATCGTCGGGAGAGTTGGGCTTGCCATCGGGGCCACTGCTGACGAGGCGAATGGTCTTGGATTTGCGTGTGACGGGAGTTTTGGAGGTGGTTTGGGTCTGGCCGTAAGTGTGGACGGCGACTTTGTCGCCGTAACTGAGTTCGTAGCCGAAGACGACATCGTAGGGATGGCCCCAGGGATCGCGGATGGAGTTCCAGTCGATGCCGTGATTGGAGAGAACTTTCTGGAAATCGGCGAGAGTGCCTGGGAAGAGCAGCGATTTGTTGGCGGAGTCGAAGAGGGCGTCGTTGATGCGGGTGGATGTCTCCAGAAAATAGGGGATGTGGAGGGTGAAGAGGTTGAGATCGTCCCAATCGTCGGACGAGGAGGAGTTGGGTTGCCGGAAGAGGCGATCGGGGCCAGCGCTGGTGGCGGAGAGGATGTAGTTGGGGCCTTGAATGGCGAATTCGAAGTGATAGGGAGTGCCCCAGGGATCGCGGAAGGAAGAGAGCGGGGCGTTCTGGCGTTCGCATTCAGCGCGGAAGGAATCGAGATCGCGAAGGTAATCGCCGGTGCGGGAGTGGTAGGCAGAGGCAATTTCGGTGAGGCGCTTTTCTTCCAGCGTGTAAAAGGGGCGAGAGAGGCGGAGAGCAGTGAAATCGTCGCCGGTGTTGGGAGTTTTGTCGGGGCCATCGCTTAGGAATTCGAAGACTTCGTTGGTTCCCTCATAGTCACGGTGGATGCGATAAGGACGGCCCCAAGGATCGAGCAGAGAAGCAGGGTCGAGGGCGTGTTGCTGGAGGAGTTGATGGAAGGCAGCCTCGTCGGCGGGATAGTGGCTGGTGGTGGAGAAGTGCTCGCCAAGGAGTTTGAGGATGGGATCGAGAGTGGCGTGAATGTTTTTCTCAAAGGTGTGCTCGAGGCCCCAACTGTAGATGGAGTTTTCGCGAAGGACGGAAACCCCGCGGCTGGGAAATAGCAGCGCTTCGGCGACGAGTTCGAGATCGGTGGCGACGAACTGGCCGGGCGGAAGGTTAAGAAGATCATGCACTGAGATGCCAGCGAGGGCATCGCTGTTTTCCTCGAGAGGCTGAAAACCCAGGCGGGGGTCGATGGAATCAGCACCATTGGGGGAGAGGCGGGCTTCGGTGCGAGCGAGTTCTTCGAGGGCTTGATCGTAGACGAGGAGACCGAAAGCTCCCTGCGTGGCTTCGCCTTGGGGAGTGCGGACGCGGAGGTCAACGGTGGCTGATTCGCCGGGGCGATAGGCGGCCTTGAGGGGGCGGAGATCGAGCTTCAAATCGTCGGGGTGCGGGAAGACGACGCTGGCGGAGGCGGCTTCGGTGTGGCTGTAGGGATTTTCATCGACGAAGAGGAGCGGGTGAGCGGCGATGATGAGGAGGCCGGAGAAACGATCGCTGGCGGCAAAGGTGACGTGGGCGTGGCCGTGAGGGAGTGAAACATCCTGAGAGGAAAGGACGCTCCAGGTTTGGCCATCGATGACGTCCACGCGATATTTGCCGGAGGGGGCGGTGGCTTCGAGGAGGAGTTCAATGGGATCGCCTTGGCGGAAGATAGCTTTGGCGGGGGTGATGCGGAGGTAGTCGCTGTCGGCGAGAGAATACGATTCGAGGTGCTGGCCGGTGCGGCCATCGAGAGTTTTGGCTTCGAGAGCAATGAAAAGGCGGCGAGTGTCCTTGGGCAGGGCGGGAAGGATGGGAAGCTTTACTTTGGCGACGCCGTATTTGTTGGTGTGGACTTTGGTTTCGGCGAGGATACTGGGCGGATTCGCGGGAGTGGACTGATCCTGCGGATCGCGGGTGTAGAGCTTGACGGAAACGTCGGCGGCGGCGGGGATGCCGTCGGGAGTATAGGAGGAGACGTAGAGAGTGGAGGGGAGAGAAGCGGGGATGTTTTGGCCAGGAACGATGAGATAGAGATGGATGGCGTCGCGGGAGATGCGAATATCGAAATGGCGTTCCTGGGAGCGGTTGGAAGAGGCATCGGTAAGGTAGGCGGCGAAGCGGAGATCCTGGAAGCGCTGGTAGTCATTGTCGAGCAGATCGGCGTGGTCGTGGGCGAGATCGAGAGTGGCGTGGAATTCGTTTTTGGCGTCGAGATCGCCTTCCTGGGCGATAGCCTCGTCGATGTCCCATTTTTGTTCGCGGTAGTTCCAGGAGCGGTGGGATTCGCGAACGATGCGCACGTGGCCGCGTAGAACGGGTTTGCCGAAGAGATAGTCGGCGCTGACGGTGAGCTGAGGGTTTTGGCCGGTGAGGTAGTAGGGCTGATCGGGGCGGACGTTGACGGTGAAGGTGGGGAGTTCGTAACGGGTGATGCGGACGGCGCGGTCTGCTTCGAGTTGGCGATTGTTTTCTTCGCCGGACACTGCGACGTTGATGCGATAGCTGCCGAGTTTTTGCGTGGCGGGGATGGACCAATTCACGTAGGCGATGCCGAAGGGAGAAGTGTCCACGTCGGAGATGAAGACGGTGGAATCATCGGGATCTTTGACGACGAAGGTGATGGGCTGCTTGGGCCAGGCGCGGTGCTGGTCGTTCAATAGAAAGGCGCGGATGTAGAGGGTTTGGCCAGGCTGGTAGAGAGGCTTATCGGTGGAAAGAAGAATGGCGGCGCGAGGGAGCACGCGCAAGGTTCCGGTGACGGAGTTTTCAAAGCTGCCAAGCTGGCCTTTGATTTCGAGGTCGGCTTCGTCCGCAGAAACGCCTTCGGGAAGATGGAAGGTGAGACGGGCTTCGCCACGGGAATTGGTGCGGGCGTGGGCAGAGAGGCCGGGAGGAGGAGGATCCTCATCTCCAAAGGCCGCGCGGAGTGTCACGCCCGCGACGGGTTGGGTGGAATTGGGGCGCGTGGCCCAGACTTCGGCGACGTAGGTGCCGCCGGAACCCGCTACAGCAAGCGCAGTGAAACTAAGTTCAAAGAGATTGGGAGTGATGGCGGCGGGAGAGAGCGTTCCTTGTGCGACGGGAGCGGCAACGCCTGGGACGCGAACTTCGTAGAGGAGACGCGTGCGGGCGGCGTCTTCGAGGGAGTTGCGGAAGGTCCAGGCGAGAGTGAGTTCGGCGCGTTGCGCGGTGCGGGTGAGCTTTAGATCGGTGGATTTTTGCGTGAGGAGCTGATCTTCGGGAGAGAGGACGCGGACGGTGAGCGTGGCGGGGAGTTCCGATGCGGAGGACGAGAGCTCGATGGAGAAGACGGGGGTTTTGTCCTCGAGCGTGAGGCGAGCGGTGGTTTCGTTTACGCGCACGGGCGACGGTGGGGGGGATTGCGGCGAGGCTGCGTGGAGAGGGCTAACGGCGGTGGCGAAGAGGAACGGGAAGACCACGCGAAGGAAGAATGAACGCATTGCCCACCCCCTGAGCGAAATGCGAATTGTAGAGCGTTGAATGGTTGGGTGCAGTAGCAAGAAGAAAGGTTGCCACGGAAGGCAGGTACAGCGGGAGTTAAGTTGAGGGATGGACGCGGAAGAGGAACGGGGGGAAGGAGAGGTTGAAAAGTTCAAAGTTGAAAGTTGAAAGTTGAAAGAAAAGAGAAAGGCGGCGGAGGGATCCCTCGACCCCGGCGAAGTGCGCGGGGCGCAGAAATCACGCTGCGTAGCCCGACGCGCCATACTGCGGCGCGAAGAAAAGGTCGGGCCGCTTCGCTTGGGATGACAGTGTGGGAGCTGGGAGTGATGGTGCCGCGATCCCTCCGCTGCGTGCCGCAAACAGCGCGGCACTCCGGTCGGGATGACAGAACGGGCTAGCGCGCAGACAGGGCGACGCTGCGGGAGGGAGATGAATTACAGTTTGTTGGCGGGGCATGCAGTTGCAAAGGCGGCGGCAAGCCGCCGCACTCCAAAAGGAGGACGGATGAGACAGGTGGTGGCGGCGGTGATTGAGCGGGACCGGCGGGTGCTGATTGGACAGCGGCGGCGCGGAGATACGTCTGAGTTGAAGTGGGAGTTTCCTGGGGGGAAGGTGCGGGACGGGGAAACGCTGGAAGAAGCGCTGGGGCGGGAGTTACGGGAGGAGTTGGGGGTGACGCTGACGAAATGCCGGGAGATTGCGCGGGTGACGCACGAGTATGCGCATTTTGGGGAGGAGATTGAGATTCACTTTTTTGCGACGGCGGTGGCGGAGGGAGAGATTGCGCCGGCGGCGTTTGAGAGGGTGGAGTGGGTGTTGCCGCGCGAGTTGGGGCAGTATGATTTTTTGGCGGCGAACCGGGAATTGATCGCACATTTGGCTACGGGGAAGATTAAGGCGGGGGAGAGTTTGGAGGGGGCGTAGGAAACGAAGAGAAGAGGGACGGTAACACAGAGGGCACAGAGAAGAGAGAGAAGAAAGAAAAAACAAGAACAGAGAAGAGGGGCGAGGCGTTCGATTGTAAGAACCCACCCTTCGCACAAAACGCGAAGGATGGGGCACCCTCAAGCACTTCAGGCATTGGCGTACGGGGCGAAACCCGACTGCACAGTCAGGAGTGACCGTGCCACAGGAGAAGCCCAAGACCCAGGTACAAAACCGGTACCTGGGGCACCCAAAGTCAACTGGAATGACCCACCCTTTGCAAAAATGCGCAAAGGGTAGGCCACCCGAAGAACAAACCCAGGAAAAAGGCGAAAGCTAGGAGGTAACGGGATTGGGTTTGTCGGGGTTGATGTGGAGTTCCGTGATGGCGTTTTGGACGGTGGCTTCGCCGACGAGGCCGTCCTGGGCTAATTCGTGAAGAGTGGCGATGACGATGAAGCGGGAATCCACCTCGAAAAAGTCGCGGAGAGATTCGCGGCACTCGCTGCGGCCGAAGCCATCGGTGCCGAGAGTGGCGAGGCGGCGCGGGGCCCACTTGGAAATGAGGGAGGGGAGGACTTTCAAGTAGTCGGAGGCGGCGACAAGGACGCCTTGCTCGCCCTCGAGACACTGGGTGACGTAAGGGACGCGAGGCGTTTCGTCGGGATGGAGACGGTTCCAGCGTTCGACCTCGATGCCATCGGTGTAGAGATTTTTGTAGCTGGTGACGCTCCAGACATCGGCGGCGACGCCGAATTTCTGATCGAGGATTTCCTGGGCGCGGAGGACTTCGTTGAGGATGGCGCCGCTGCCGAAAAGTTGCGCGCGGAGTTTGGCTTTGCGCTCGGGGGCGGGGCGGAGCTTGTACATGCCCTTGAGGATGCCTTCCTTTGCGCCGGCGGGCATGGCGGGCATGGCGTACGGTTCATTCATGACGGTGATGTAGTAGAAGATGTTTTCGCCATCCTTGTACATGCGGCGAATGCCGTCCTGGAGGATGACGGCGATTTCATAGGCGTACGCGGGGTCGTAGGCGCGGAGATTGGGAACGGGGAGAGCGAGGACGTGGCTGTTGCCGTCCTGGTGCTGGAGGCCTTCACCGGCGAGTGTGGTGCGGCCTGCGGTGCCACCGAGGAGGAAACCACGCGTGCGCATGTCGGCCGCGGCCCAGATGAAATCGGCGATGCGCTGAAAGCCGAACATCGAATAGTAAATGAAGAATGGAATGGTGTTGATGCCGTGAGTGGCGTAAGCGGAACCCGCGGCAATAAATGAAGCCATTGAGCCAGCTTCGGTGATGCCCTCTTCGAGGATCTGGCCGTTCTTGGCTTCCTTGTAATAGAGAAGGGTGTTTACGTCCACGGGCTCGTATTTCTGGCCGACGTTGGAATAGATGCCTACGGTGCGGAAGAGAGACTCCATGCCGAAGGTGCGGGCTTCATCAGGAACGATGGGAACGACGAGCTTGCCGATTTCGCGATCCTTGAGCATCTTGCGGAGCATGCCGACGAAAGCCATGGTGGTGGAAACTTCGCGGCCTTCGCTGCCCTCGAAGAATTCTTTGAAGAGTTCGTCGTGATCGGCGACGAGCGGCGCGGAGCGGACTTTGCGCTGCGGGATGTAACCGCCCAGTGCCTCACGGCGGGCCTTGAGGTAGCGTATTTCCTCGCTGTCTTGGGCAGGACGATAGAAGGGCAACTCGTTGACGTCTTGATCGCTGAGAGGAATGCCAAAGCGCGAACGGAATTCGCGTAGCTCATCTTCATTGAGCTTTTTCTGCTGGTGCGTGACGTTCTTCCCTTCCCCGGCTTCGCCGAGGCCGTAGCCCTTGATGGTGCGGGCAAGGATGACGGTGGGGCGGCCCTTGTGTTCAAAGGCGGCTTTGTAGGCAGCATAAACTTTGCGGGGATCGTGGCCGCCGAGACGCAAACGGCGAAGCGCCTCATCGGGAAGAGGATCGACGAGTTTCAGAAGGCGAGGATCGCTGCCAAAGAAAAATTGGCGGATGTAAGCGCCGCTGGAGACGACGAGTTTCTGGTATTCGCCATCCACCATTTCGCCCATGCGCTTGACGAGCAAGCCTTCGGTGTCGCGCTCGATAATGGGATCCCATTCGGAGCCCCAGAGAATTTTGATGACGTTCCAGCCGGCGCCGCGGAAGGCGGATTCTAGCTCTTGAATGATCTGGCCATTGCCGCGCACGGGGCCATCGAGGCGCTGGAGATTGCAGTTGACGACGAAGATGAGGTTATCGAGTTTTTCGCGGGAGGCGAGGGTGATGGCGCCGAGGGATTCGGGCTCGTCGGTTTCGCCGTCGCCGAGGAAGGCCCAGACTTTGGCGTCGGTAGCGGGCTTGAGGCCGCGATTTTCGAGATAACGATTGAAGCGCGCCTGATAGATGGCCATCAGGGGGCTGAGTCCCATGGAGACGGTGGGAAACTCCCAGAGGTCGGGCATGAGCCAGGGATGGGGGTAGGAAGAAAGGCCGCCGCCGGGTTTCAGTTCACGGCGAAAATTCGCGAGCTGCTCGACGCTGAGGCGGCCTTCGAGAAAGGCGCGGGCGTAGATGCCGGGAGCGGCGTGACCCTGGAAATAGACGGTATCGCCTTCGAAGGAATCGGAACGCGCGCGGAAGAAATGATTGAAGCCGACTTCGTAGAGCGTGGCGGCGGAGGCGTAAGTGGATATGTGCCCGCCGATGTTGTGTTCAAGGCGATTGGCGCGGACGACCATGGCGAGGGCGTTCCAGCGAATGAGGGACTTGATGCGGCGCTCGAGCTGCTGATCGCCGGGGAAGAGGGGTTCGAGGCGCGCGGGAATGGTGTTGGCGTAGGGCGTGTTGGCGGAGAAAGGAAGATCAATGCCACTGACGGTGGCGTGGGCGCGGAGGCGTTCCATGATTTCGCGGGCCACGTCTGTGCCGCTGGAGAGCAGGACGGAGTCGAGAGACTCGAGCCATTCCTGGATTTCGACGTCCTCGATGCGGCGAGGCACGTAGGTTTCCTGATCCATGGGAGCGATGGCCTGTTTCCTTCCCGCTGAGGCCCTGTGGAGGGCCGGCGCGTGTGCAGGGAGAAACGCACAATTGATAAGAATACACCTAGAGGGACGTGGGCGCATCCTAGGGTCTGAAAAAATAGATGATGGGGTGGTGCGGGAATTTGGATGGGGGGAGGGGAGAAGTTAACAGTCAACAGTTCACAGTTGACAGTTTCGGAGGAAAGGGGGAACACCAGAGAGAGCACAAAAAGAGAAGAGAAAGATAACGCCGAGACGCCGAGAGCGCAGAGGGAAGAAGAGGAAAGAGAAAGGCGAAGCGGGACGATAACACAGAGTTTGCAGAAAAGAGAAAAGCGGAGGAGAAGGCCAAAGCAGATCCCTCCACTACGCGGCCCGACGCGCCAAACTGCGGCGCGGAAGAAAAAGTCGGGCCGCTCCGGTCGGGATGACAAGTGTCGGGGTATACGGGAAAGTGGAGAGGTTAGGTGCGGAGGTCGGGGGAGAGGGAGCGGCCGCCGTCGAGGACAAGGGTTTGGCCGGTGAGGAATTCGGCGGTGATGAGGAAGAGGACGGCGTCGGCGATTTCGTCGGGGCGGCCGGTGCGTTGGAGGGGAGCGCGGCGGATGAAATCGGTTTGCCATTCGGGGGGATCGCCGGGCATGGTGATAGTGCCGGGGGCGATGGCGTTCACGCGGACGGCGGGGGCGAGTTCCTTGGCGAGGATGCGGGTCATGAGAATGACGCCGGCTTTGGAGACGGAGTGGGGGAGAAATTCACGCCAGCCGAGCAGGCCGCCAATATCAGCGAAATTGACGATGATTCCCTTCCCGGATTTGGCGAGATGAGGAGCGGCGGCCTGGGCGCAGAAGAAAGGGGCTTTGAGATTGGTATCGAGAGAGGCGTCCCAGGATTGCTCGGTGGTGGAACCAAATTTGGTTTCGAGGAAATTGGCGGCGTTGTTGACGAGGATATCGAGACGGTGGAAGTGGCTGACGGTTTGATCGATGAGATTCTGGATTTGGGCGACGCTGGTGAGGTCGGCGGAGATGGCGACGGCGCGGCGGCCGAGCTTTTCGATTTCGTGGACGGAGTCGCGGGCTTCGGCTTCGGAATGGCTGTAATGGATGGCGACGTCGGCGCCTTCGGCGGCGAGGCGGAGGGCTACGAAGCGGCCAATGCGCTTAGCGGCACCGGTGACGAGGGCAACGCGGCCGGAGAGTCTCATATCGTCAGGCATGGACCAATCCCACAACTCCAGGGGAAAAGGTAGCACAACCCCTGCTAGAATCGCGACGAGAGCGAGACGAGGTGAGGCGATGAAACTTGATTTGCTGGCGATTGCGGCGCATCCGGATGATGTGGAACTGACGTGTGGGGGAACGCTGCTGAAGATGGCGCAACGCGGGTACACGACGGGGATTCTGGACTTGACGGCGGGAGAAATGGGAACGCGGGGAACGCCAGAGACGCGGGCGAAGGAAGCGGCGCGGGCGGCGAAGATTCTGAAGGTGGCTTGGAGAGGGACGTTGGGGGTGGCGGATTCGGATGTGCAGGCTACGCGACTGAACAAGTTGCGGCTGGCAAAAGTGATCCGGGAATTGCGGCCGCGGACGGTGATATTGCCCTATTGGGAGGCGCGGCATCCGGATCATTACCACGCATCAGAGCTGGGGTATGAGGGGTGCTTCTTGGCGGGACTGAAGCAGTTGCCGCTGGAGGGGGAGCCCTACCGGCCGTTCAAGATATTGTATGCGACGTCGTTTGAGGGCATGCCGCCGACGTTTGTGGTGGATGTGACGAAGCAGTATGAGGCAAGGCGGAGGGCGATTCTGGCTTATGGGTCGCAATTCCGTCCAGCAAAGAGCGAACGGAAGCAGCGGGTGTACCTGGCAATCGATGAGCTGGACTCGAAGATGGACCTGCTGGCGCGGCACTATGGGCAGATGATCGGTGTGCGGTACGGGGAGCCGTTTTTGCAGAAGGAAATGATGGCGGTGGAGGATGTGGTGGAGTTGGGGGTGAGGTCGATTTGACAGAAGTTTTAAGTTGTAAGTTCATAGTTTTAAGTGAAGCGGGGAAGGATATCAGCAATCAGGAGGCGGGATTCGAAAAGCGAAACTCGAAAAGCTAGAAACGAAGAAGGAGTCAAGACGCCAGGCTGGTGCCGCGATCCCTCCACTACGCGGCCCGACGCGCCAAAAGGCGGCGCGCAAGAAAAAGTCGGGCCTCTTCGGTCGGGATGAGAATGTTGGTTGAGGCGCGAAAAGAGTCGGGATGACAATTCGTGGTGGAAGGGGTGGCTGAGGTCAGGCGATGTCGTCTTCCATGGCGGGGGAGAAGCCGGGGAGGTTTTGGCCGGCGGGGGTGCGCTCGACCTTGATGCGAAGCTGATTTTCGTTTTCGGAGCCGGATTTGCGCAGGATGACGATAGTGCTGAGCGCTTCGTTATAGACGCGGGTAACGAGATAGGTTTCGCCGGTGCCGTCCTTCTTCCAAAGCTGGCCGATCTGGATCTTCCGCGCGCTCATAGTGCTGCTTTGAATGTAGATAGGCTGGCCAGAAGTGTCAACAGCCCATGTGGCAGGGGGTACACAGTACGTTGGGACCACCCGGGCGGAGAAACGGAAAAGCAGATCCCTCCACCCCGGCGAAGCGCACGGGGCGCACAAGACGCGCTTCGCGGCCCGACGCGCCGGAATGCGGCGCGGAAGAGAAAGTCGGGCCGCTGCGGTCCCTCCTTCGGCGGGCAGGCGGGACGACAGATTTGAGTAGGTGGCAGGGCGAGGGATGAGGAAACCATATTGAGGCGGGGCACATCCTAGAAAGCGAGAGTAGGGCAGGTCAACCACGGGTGTATAATTGCGTGGAAGGCAGGGAGGCTCGACCCATGCGGAAATTGTTGGAGTGCGCTATCGGTCTGGTGCTTGCGGCATGCTTGATGGCATGGCCTGCGGGCACGAAAGCTCAGGGCCAATCCCAGCCGGCAGGTTCCACGCCAACGCAGCAGCAAGGACAGCAGGGCGCCTCTGGGCAGTCGGGGCAGACGACGCCGCAGCAGGGACAGCAAGGCGGCAGCCAGGACCCGAACGCAACGCAGGGGACTGGGGGGATTCCGGTTAAAGAGGCGCCGCCACCACCGCCACCTCCAGACACTACGGCGACTCCGGCAGCAGCGCCGGCGGCAAAGCAGCCCGGATCAGACGCTCCGATACAGCAGCCGCAGACGGTACACCCCAAGAATGCGAACGAAGACGTGGACGCCATCGGGAACCGGAACCCGGGCAAGGGCTTGGACTTCTACTCGCTGGAACGCGAAATCGCTTTAGGAAAGTCGCTGGCGCAAGAAGTGGAGCGCAGCTCGAAACTGATTGACGACCCCGTGGTAACGGAATATGTGAACCGCGTAGGGCAGAACCTGGTGAGGAATTCGGATGCGCGGGTGCCCTTCACGATCAAGGTGATCGATTCGGACATAGTGAATGCGTTTGCGCTGCCGGGCGGGTTTTTCTATGTGAATAGCGGGCTGATCCTGCGCGCGGACGAAGAGGCGGAGCTGGCGGGCGTGATGGCGCATGAGATGTCGCACGTGATCGCGCGGCACGGCACGAAACAGGCGACCAAGGCAGACATCATGCAGATCGGCGCGATGGCGGCGATGATCTTCATACCGTATGGCTGGGCCGGCTATGGAATCTACGAAGGAATGAACCTGGCTATCCCGCTGACGTTCCTGAAGTTCTCGCGCGACGCGGAACGCCAAGCGGATTTCCTGGGGATTCAGTACATGTACAAGGCGGGGTACGATCCGAACGCCTACGTGGCGTTTTTTGAGCGGCTACAGGCAGACGAGAAGCGGCGGCCGGGAACTGTCTCGAAGGTCTTTTCGACGCACCCGCCGACACCGGATCGCATCGAGGCGGCGCAGAAGGAGATTGCGCGAATATTGCCGGAACGCGACGAGTACATCGTGACGACATCGGAGTTTGACTCGGTGAAGAGCCGGCTGCGGAACATCATGTTCTCGCGGAAAGCGCAGCCCGGGCCGGGCAAGCCGACGCTGCGGACAAAGACGGAGCAAACCGATAAGGACAAGCAGACGACGCAGGATCCGAGCTCGAGTGACGATGACCGGCCGACGTTGAAGCGGAGACCGGATACGCCGTAGCGAGAATCAGAAGTCAGAGGTTAGAGATTAGAGGTTAGAAGAGGGCGGCTTGTCAGCCGCCCTTTTTATTTTATGCGAGCAGAGAATGGCTGATCAGGTGAGATGAACGAGGAAATGGCAAGTGGGGTCACCGCGGCGGACGGATTGGAGCACTTCGACCTTCACGGGATGCCCCAGCGCGGTTTCCCAAATGGCTTGGTGGGTGGCGCGGGTGCAGTAGCACTGGATGTCGTGCGGCTTGCCGGGGCGGTAGCGCGCGGCGGGACAGAAGCAGCCGTAGGAGTTGACGGCGCCATAGCGGACGTGAACCGTGTCGCCCTCACGCCATGCTTCAAAATTGGCATGATAGGCTTCGATGAGCTTATCAACGCTGCCCTTGCCCTTTGCGGCAATGTCCTGCTTGAACTGGAAACGGCGGAAACAGCCGCGGCCGCACTCGCCGAGGATTTTGATTTTGGTGGGTTCGTCCACTTGTGAGTCGATCGAGTCCATCAAGTCCGATAAGAAATTTTGGATGAATTTGAGCTGCTCGTCGCAAGGCCGCTCCTCAGCGGAGAGAGAGTTTGCGGGAAGAGCGCCGAGAAAAGCAAGCGCGCAACAACCCATTTGTAGAAAATCTTTGCGTTCCATGCCGCCTCCTGAGCGATAGATAGGGACGGTAAGTCGAGGATTATGGTAGCGGAGGGTGCGAGGAGAGAAAGTGACGGGCATCACTCGGGGAGACGCACGGAGAAGGGACGGAAAAGCAGATCCCTCCACTGCGCGGCCCGACGCGCCAAACTACGGCGCGGAAGAGAAAGTCGGGCCGCTCCGGTCGGGATGACAGTTTTAGTTGAAGCGGGCATAAAGCCGGGATGACAACGGGGGGGAAATTGTGGTTTGTCAGCGGGAGTTGAAACCGTAAAAGCGGCGGCCCTTCGAAGCTCAGGGTAAACAAGCCGCCGCACTCCAAAGTTAGCGGTGGCCGGCCTTTTGGTGCTCTTCGGGGGCGGCGGAGATACCCATGCGGCGGAGTTCATCGGAATAGTATTTGCGGAAGAGGAGGTCCCACTCCTCGCTGCCTTCGAGGATTTCCTTTTTCTGGGAGGAGATGCGCTTGCGGACTTCGACTTCGACCTTTTCTTCCTCGTGGAGGATATTGGTGATGGTCTGGACGATGTGCTGGCGGATGGTGTCGCGGTCCTCGATAAACTCGACTTCATTGGATTGCACGAGAAGATCGGTGACTTGATGGGAGATGCGGACGATTTTTTCGCGGCTCAATCTCATCGTGTTTGTATGCCTCGGTTCCCTTCCCCGGCGGCGAAAAGCAGCGGCCCACGAGCTAGAGCAGAAAGCGCGGCTGGGGTTCAGCGCAAAATCAATTTTTGGTCGCGGGCGAGCTGGCCCTTCACTTTCTTGAACATTTCCTGATAGGAGACGCCGGTGCGGCGCATTTCATCCTGATATTGGATGAGGATGTTGCGGACCTGCTCGTTGATGCGGTCCTCGACAGTGAGTTCCTCCATCACACGGAGGCGCACTCGAACGGTGACTGGCTCAACGTCCTTTTCCTTGATTTCGACAAGTTGGTCTGCGATGAGTTTCTTGATGACTTCGGCGGCCAGGTAGCCGACATAATCGCGGTTCAGGAGCATCTAAGGGGCGTCCCTCGAGTATTTTGTGTAAGTCTGAGTGTAATGGTTGCGAAGAAAAATCGCAAGAAAACACAAAGAGAAATGGAAGCGCAGCAGCGAGTTTGAGGATATGTGGAGGTTCCTGTGGTATGCTTAAATGTCAGCAGGAAGGGCGGTTAGCTCAGTTGGTTAGAGCGCCTGCCTTACAAGCAGGAGGTCGCAGGTTCGAGCCCTGCACTGCCCACCATACCGAATCAGAAAACTGCGGGGACGTAGTTCAGTTGATTGGAACGCCGCCCTGTGCCACTCCCACCTATTCCGTCTCCACTTATCAACAGCGCACGCCCGGCTGCCTCGGGCGGGCGAATCCAGCGATGCCATCCGTAATTACATTTGCACACTGATTGGACCCATTTGGAGTCCGGGGCCAGTTCCCTATTCTCTTTTAATTCGCGACGGACAATTGAGTCGGAGACAGTTCGGCAGTATGCTGGGAATAATCGCGGCGTTGCCGCTGCCTGACGGTAAGAGAGCCAGGACGGAAAACAGGGGAGGCTCAAGACGGAAACCCCAGTTGACGGAATCCCGCGGCCAAGTAACGAAAGAAAGCTGTCTTCATGAACGTCTCTCCGCGCCTCTTGGCAATTATTGGTGTGCTCACGTGTCTCACCGCGGCCTCGGCGGCGCACGCGCAACAGGAATTCCCGCCACCGCAGGGCAAAGGGCGCGTGGTCGTGCTGGCCTCCGGCAGGTCGGGCCCGGCGCACTGCACCACGGTAGCCCGCGAGATCGCCGAACTGGGCTACGATGTTGTGTTGTACGACGGCAACCAGATGCTGGGAATACACGGGGATGGCGTGAAAGCGGACATCCTGGAGGCGCAGAAAATGCCGCACGCGCTCCCCGGCAAGGTCGCGCTGGTGGGTTTCTCTCTTGGCGGGGGAATGTATCTTTACTTCGCCACGCCCTGGTCCGATCTGGTGTCGGGGGCGGTGCTGTGGTACCCCGAAAACAACTTCATCCATGACGTGCCCGGTTTCGTGAGCAGGTTGAAGGTGCCGCTGCTGGTGTTCGCTGGTGCAAAGGACCACTATCGCGATGGCTGCTGCACCGCCGCTGCCGATAACGCGCTGGCGACGGCGTCCACGGCCGCCGGCAAGCAGTTCAAACTGATCGTGTACCCCGAGGCCGAGCACAATTTCGTCAAGGGCGAGGATAGCTACAGACCCAAAGACTATGCGGACGCGTTTAAGCGGATGGCGGACAGCCTTAAGGTGTACTTGGCCGATTAGAGGATGTCTGTTTTTTCGTGCTATTTGGCGAAAAGCAGATCCCTCGCTGCGCTCGGGATGACAAGGAGTTGGTGTTTTTCGGCACGGCGGGAGAGACCGCGGGAGAATACCGGAGAGACTTTCTTCAGGGGCTAAAGCCCATTGGTGATAAGTGCTTTATGCGGAGGCTGAAGCCCCAGCCACTCTCGGGACGAGCGCCCAAACGCAGTGTTGCGGATGTTGAAGTTTCAAGTGGGCAGGTCCCGCATGATAGAATCAGGTATCGCATGACCTTCGGCACTTGACGGACCAAGCCAGACGCCAGTTTCGTGCCGCTCCACTCGAAAACAGAAGCGAGCATGGCGCACATATTCATCAGCCACTCCAGCCGTGACACCGAGCAAGCCGCGCGCTTGCTGACGTGCCTGCACGCGAATGGATTTTCCGAGACCTTCCTGGACTTCGACAAGCACGCTGGGCTGGCGCCCGGCGCCGACTGGGAACGCTCGCTGTATCGAGAATTGACCGGGGCCGAAGCGGTCATTCTGATTCTGACTAAGAACTGGTTCGACAGTAAATGGTGCTTCGCGGAATTCACCCAGGCGCGCGCGCTGGGCAAAGCGATCTTTCCATTGATCGAAGCGCCCACCGGGGAAACCTTCGTTTCCAGCGATATCCAGCATCTGGATCTGGTGAAAGACCGTGAAGGCGGGCTGGCGCGCCTGACGAAGGAATTGACCGAGGTTGTGGTCAATGCACGCGGCGGTTTCGGCTGGGACCGCACGCGGCCGCCCTATCCGGGACTGTTGGCCTTCGATGAGGCCGATGCGGCGATTTATTTCGGGCGCGACGATGATATACGGCGATTGATCGAACGGCTGAACGCGCGGCGGGCGCAAGGCGGAGCCAAGCTGGTGGCCATACTAGGCGCCTCCGGCTCGGGAAAATCGTCGCTAGTGCGGGCCGGCGTATTGCCCCGGCTGAAACGCGACAAACGCAATTGGATTGTGCTGCCGCCATTCCGCCCGCAACTTCAACCGGTTGAAGAGTTGGCCCAGGCGGTGGCCGTTGCGCTGGGACCCGGCGCCGATTGGCGGCACTGGCGCGAGGCCTTCGCATCGGAGGATCTGACGCACACGCTTTCGGACCTGGCCCGCGACTTGCGTGGCGCTCACGGGTCGAACGAGGCGCAAATCCTGATCACGGTGGATCAAGCCGAGGAATTGTTCGGCGCAGCGGAGAAAAGCGCGGCGGAACAGTTTCTGCGTGTTCTCAACGGCCTGCAGGATGAACGCCTGCCCTTCCTGGTGGCCATGACTTTGCGCTCGGATTTTCTGGGCGAGCTGCAGCAAGCACCCGCACTGACGAATCCCTCTGAAGGATTCTCTCTTAGGCCCATGCCCCTGGCGCGGGTGCGCGACATCATTGAAGGGCCGGCTCGCGTCGCCGGTCTCGCGGTGGACGACGCGCTGGTGGCGGCCGCCATGAACGACGCGGCGACCGACGACGCCTTGCCCTTGCTGGCCTTTGCGTTGCGCGAACTGTACGACCGCTTCGGACAAAAAAGACACCTGACGCTGGAAGCGTACCGGGCACTGGGCGATGACGCCGGGCAACTTTCGCCGCTGGAAAATGCGGTGCGCCGCAAAGCCGACGAAGTCCTTGCCGCGGCCAAGCCGTCCGTTGAGGATTTGCAGGCGTTGCGGGAAGCGTTCGTGCCGGCGATGGTACGGGTGAACGCCGAGGGGGAATACGCGCGGCGGCCTGCGCGTTTCGAAGCCTTGTCCACAAAGGCCCGGCCGCTGATCGAGCGCTTGGCCAGAGCGCGCCTTCTGATCATTCAGAAAGAACAAGATACGACCATGGTCGAAGTGGCGCACGAGGCGCTGCTGCGCAAGTGGCCGCTGCTGCGGGGCTGGCTGGACGAAGAACGCGAGTTCCTGATCGGCAAGGATCAACTGGAACAGGATTTGCGCGACTGGGAGAAAACCCCGGCTGCTGAGAAAAGTGAAGCCCTGCTCTCTGGCCTGAAGCTGACGCGTGCGCGAACCTGGCTGGTGGAAAAACCGCTGCAGCTCCTCGATGCCGAACGCAAATTCATCCAGGCCAGCATCGCGCATCAGGAGGCGGAGGCGGCGCGGCGGGAGCGGACGCGGCGGCGCGTGCAGCAAGCCAGCGTGAGCGCCGCCGTGGTACTGGCCATCTGCCTGGCCGGAGCGGTTTGGGAGTGGTGGATCGCCAAAGCACGCGAGGCTACGGCCGAATCACGCGAACTCGCCGCCAGAGCCGAGCAGGACGTGGCGGCCGGCGGCGACCTTGGCATGGCACTGCGGACAGCAGTGCAGGCCGCGGAGCGTTCGCCGACGGACCAGGCGGAGCACGCCCTGCGAACCGTCCTCGGGGGACCCCTGGAACACCTGATTTTGCATCAAGGCGGTCCGGTGTACGTGGGAGCGTTCTCGCCCGATGGCAAGCTCATAGTCACCGCCGGTATGGATCAAAGCGCGCGGGTGTGGGACGCGGTAAGCGGGCGTCTGCTGGCAACCCTGAGCGGCCATACCGGTCCGGTCAACGATGCGGCATTTTCGCCCGATGGAAAACGCGTAGTGACCGCCAGCGATGACGGGACGGCGCGCGTGTGGGACGCCGCAAGCGGGCGTCTGCTGGCAAATTTGAGCGGGCCAAACGTTGAGGTGCGCAAGGCCACCTTCTCGCCTGATGGAAAGCGCATCGTCAGCAACGGTGCTGACAATGCGGCGCGCGTGTGGGATGCCGAAACCGGCCAATTGCGGGCAACTTTGAGCGGGCATACGCGCGTAGTCTACGATGCCGCGTTCTCTCCCGATGGCAACCGCATCGTCACCGCCAGCGATGATGGCACCGCGCGTGTGTGGGATGCCGAAACGGGCGCATCGCGGGCAACCCTAAGCGGGCATACCCGCGTGGTCAACGATGCCGCGTTCTCGCCCGATGGCAAGCGCATCGTCACCGCCAGTTGGGACGAAAGCGCGCGCGTGTGGGACGCCGACACAGGCCATCTGCTGAAAACACTAACCGGACACAGCGGCGCGCTCTACCATGCCGCGTTTTCGCCGGATGGCAAGCGCATCGTCACCGCCAGCGCGGACCACACGGCGCAAGTGTGGAATGCCGAAACCGGCCAGGTGTTGGCAGTTCTAGCCGGGCATACCGGTCCGGTCAACGATGCGGCCTTCTCGCCGGATGGCAAGCGCATCGTGAGCGCCAGTGAGGACGGCACCGCGCGCGTGTGGGACGCCCATTCCGGCCTGGTGATGGCAACTTTAAGCGGGGGTATCGGCGTGGTCTACGATGCCGCGTTCTCCCCCGACGGCAAGCGCGTGGTTACCGCCGGTAATGACGGTACGGCTCGCGTTTGGGATGCCGACATCGGCCATCCGTTGGCAATTCTATCCGGACTTGGCGGGAGGGTGTTCGACGCATCGTTCTCGCCCGATGGAAAGCACTTCGTCACCAGCGGCGAGGACAACATGGCACGCCTGTGTGATGGCAAGACGGGTGCGCTGCAGGCGACTCTGGCTGGGCACAGTCTCATGATCTATGCGGTGGCGTTTTCGCCAGATAGCAAGCGCATCGTCACCTCCAGTGCCGACAAAACGGCGCGCGTGTGGGATGTCGAATCGGGGCAGTTGCGGGCAACCTTAAGCGGAGCTACCCGCCTGGTCTACCAGGCCGCGTTCTCACCCGATGGCAAGCGTATCGTCACCGCCAGCCAAGACGGTACAGCGCGAATACATGATGCCGAGTCCGGCCAGTTGCTGGCAACCCTGGCCGGGCATGGCGGCTCGGTAAATGAAGCAGTGTTCTCGCCGGATGGCAAGCGCGTGGTCACGGCAAGTGCGGACTATACAGCGCGGGTGTGGGATGCCGATTCGGGGCATTTGGTGGCAACCCTGACCCATACCGCCTCGGTCAGCGCGGCAACGTTCTCGCCGGATGGGAAGCGAGTGGTCACCGCCAGCTATGACCATACAGCGCGGGTGTGGGATGCCGAGACCGGCCACCTGCTGGCGACTCTGGCTGGACACACCCGCTGGGTCTATGTGGCAGCGTATTCACGCGATGGAAAACGCATCGTCACCGCCAGTGCCGACCATACGGCGCGGGTGTGGAATGCCGAATCGGGGCATTTGGTGGCAATTCTGACCGGGCATGCCGCGCGCATCAACGATGCCGAATTCTCACCCGATGGCAAGCGCATCGTCACCGCCAGCCAAGACAATACAGCGCGCATGTGGGACGCCGAATCGGGGCTGTTGCTAGGGACGCTAACGGGGCATACCGACCAGGTTTACAAAGCGGCGTTCTCACCCGATGGAAAGCTCATCCTCACCTCCGGTGCTGACAGCACGGCCCGGCTTTACGTTGCCGACCTCCAGGACCTATTGGCTTGGGCCGAGAAACAGACCCTGATAGAGTCCGGCCAATAATCGCGCAGGGGCGCGCAAGAATGGTTTGCCAGGGTGGAATGAAGAGTGGGATGCGGGGGACCCAGCGGGGTCAGTGAAATTTCAGAGGCCGGGGTAAGCAGGGAGAGGTTTTGTGACGCTCATCACGAATGAAAGGCGCACGCTTGATGGTACTCTTAACCGCCATGCTCCGGACAAATAGCCTGCAATCCACGCAAACCCTTTCTCATTCCCACCCAAGCCAGCGGAAGTCCAACTTCCCTCGTCCCAGAGGGAAATGGAGACCCTATTTGCTGCTCTTTATGGCAGGGTTCGCATTGGCAGGGCTGTCCGGATGCGCGGCGAAACGATTGAGGGCGGATTACACGGGATACGAAAGCGCATTCGCGGAAACTTCCAATCGGGAAATGCTACTGAATCTGGCCCGCTTGAACCAGCACGATCCGACGTATTTCTTCAAGATGGGGCAGATGGCCACAAGCTATCGAATGCAGGCGGCGTTGAGCGGAACGGGGAGCTACGTGCCGCAGGGCACGAATTTGTCCAACGTAACTGGCGGGGGAACGCCCTCGATGGTGTTCGAGCAGGACCCGTCGTTTACATTTATCCCGGTGAACGATGACGCGACGGCGCAGCTATTGTTGAAGCCGATACCGGCCGAATTGTTTTACGCGTTGTATCAGCAGGGCTGGCGAGCGGACCAACTGTTCCGGCTGATGGTGGATCGCATCGAGTTTCGCGATCCGAGCACGAAGGTATGGCAAATCATCCGCAACACGCCGACGGCGAATAACGCGCCCGACTACACGCGGTTCCTGCGAGTGAGCGCGCTTGCTTACGAGCTGCAAAAGCGCGGCTACTTGTTGCTGAGAGGCCGCAAGGAGTTTGTCCCGCTGGCGAGGGCGGTGCAGCTTAAAGAAGCGCCTACCGCCAAGGACATTTTAGACGCCCAGGCCAAGAACGTGATTTGGCGGTTGGACAAGGATGGCCAGTGGGAGTTAGGCCAGGAAAACGTAACTCCGCGGTTCGAGATGAATGAGCCGTCCGAAGCTCAAGTCGTGGAAGACATGCCGGAGTTGGGCAGGGGTGGGATTGCCGGAGCGACGGCCTTGAGTACTATGTTTGCCATCCTGCAGAACGGATTCACGATTGAGGAAAGCTTCAGTTCGACCGAGCCGGCGGAGGACGCGAAAGGCGTATCCTGCCATTTGGTGATGCGTTCGTTGATCGGGTTGATGACAGCCGCGGCCCAGGAACAGGATGGGTTCGACGAACTGATCGAAAAGAACCCAGTAATTCCACCCAACGACGCAAACACACTGCATTTCAAGGATGCCGTCCCTGCATTTGAACAGCGCCCAATTCTGCGCGTGGCCTGGAAGCCTGATGACGGCGTCATCCCGCCGCTGGTGCAACTTGCTTACGGGAACAGAAAGTACATGGTTACCGACAAGAGCGAGCCGAGGACGGCCGAGGATTTATCCTGGAATCGAGATGTTTTTCGCCTCATCGCTCAGCTCACCGCCCAGGTGACGGTGGACATATCCAAGTTCCCGCTGCCCCAAATCCTGCAGTTGCACACGGACTGAGCCGTGGGCAGTGTTCTCCCGCTGCGAGCGATGACACCAGAGGCAAGCAAAATGGGACCCTCCGTCCAGTTGCCCAGCACAGTGACTATCGGATTTACGGGCCACCGCGTGCTCGACGATGAAGCCAAATGCCGAAAATCGATTTTTGAGTTTCTACAGAAGCGAAGAACGTCCACTTCGGAACTTGTGTATGGGATCTCGTCCGTCGCGGCGGGAGGGGACCTGCTGTTCGCCGAGAGCTGCATTCAACTGGGACTGCCGCTGCGGGTGCTATTGCCGATGCCGGTGGAAGAGTTTCGGAAGGATTTCGACGAGAACAGTTGGTCGCGCGCGGAGCAAGTCCTGAGTAAGGCGGCCGCGGTGGAAGTGACGGGCGGCAATCAATCGCGCGAAGAGTGCTTCTACGAATGCGGGATCGAAACCGTGCAGCAAAGCCGGCTGTTGCTGGCACTTTGGGATGGAGGGCCATCGCAAGGCTTGGGCGGCACCGAAGACGTCGTCTCGTTCGCAAGAGGGCTCGGCAAGATGGTGGTTTGGTTGCACAGCACGACCGGAGAGTTGCGCATTTTCAATGAGAAGACGGAGAAGGAACTTCTGGACGATCCGGAGCTCGAATTCCTGAACCATCTGCCGGATCCGAGTGCGCCCGTGGAAACGAATAGGCCGGAAGCTCTAGCCCGGGCATGGTTCCACAAGGTCGACGAGAGTGCGAGCCGGTCCGCCCCGCAGTTTCGTCGGCTGGCGGCAATTCCGATCGTGTTCACAGCGGCTGCAGCGCTGTTCAGCGGGGCCGGATCCTGGGCGCGCGGAGTTGGTGCGTTGTTGACAATCGGGACAACGCTGGGAATCCTGGCGGCCGTCCTGCCAACGGCATTGCGGCTAAGCCAGCGGCAGGTGATGTGGGTGCGCACGCGAACTGCGGCTGAGGTGTGCCGATCGGTGTTGGCTTTCTGGAGCACGCCTACTCCCTACGAGGCGCTTGGGCCGGAGGTGATCCCGGAACTATCCGGCGTGCTGATGTCGTTGAACCTGCTGAAAATGCTCGAACGGGGGCGCAGCGAGGTATCTTTGGAAGAGTTCAAACAGCGCTATCGCCAAGAACGCGTGGCGGGCCAGATCGATTATTTCTCCCAGCATGCAGCGCAGTCCGCAGCAGAGGCCCGCCAGTATCGCGCCGCCACCTGGGGGTGTATCGGATTGGCTCTGGCGTTGAACACATGGATCTTCGGGAGCGCGCACGGGATCGGGAGCTTTGGTCCGGGGCCGTGGAAACAATGGCTGGCACTGGGCGCCTCGATTGCATTCCAGATCGCGACAGTCGCCGGAGCATTGCTTGCGGTGAATGATTGCGATCGACGGAGGCAACGCTATCGGGAAATCCACCAGCAGCTTGGGAAATGGGATGCGCAGCTGGCGGCGTTGCGAACATGGCCAAGCGTGCTGCGCGTTGCCGGACGGATTGAACGGGCTCTTCTGACGGAGTTGATCGAGTGGCGATCGTTGATTCGAAATCCAAAGGTGGCGAAGAAATAGGATGATCTATGAAACACATTCTGACATTGGACGGTGGAGGAATACGGGGCGTCTTCAGCCTGGAAATACTGCTGCGAATCGAAACACTGCTGCGTGAACACTTCAAGAATCCCAAACTTATCCTGGCGGATCATTTTGAATTTTTCGCGGGAACCAGCACCGGCGCGATCATTGCGACGGGGCTCAGCTGGGGAATGACGGTTGAGGAAATCCTCGAACTCTACGTGCAGCATGGCACGACCATGTTCCAACACGTGCCCTGGTACCACCCTATAAGACGCTTTTTGGTTTCGCAATATGAGGCGAAACCTCTCTCGGATATGCTGCGGCGCATTTTCTCGGAAGACGGGAAAGGAGAAGTACCCGCGCTGCTGGAAACCAAACGCCTGAAGACACTCTTGCTGATGGTTTTGAGAAACCACACAACCGGTTCGGCATGGCCGGTTACCAACAATCCGTTGGCCATGTACAACCAACGCGACCTGCCGGACTGTAATCTGAAAGTGCCGCTCTGGAAATTAGTGAGGGCCAGCGCGGCTGCGCCGACATTTTTTGATCCCGAAGAGATCATGCTGGGAGAGCGGCGCCACGTATTTGTCGACGGTGCGATAACGCCTTACAACGATCCGGCGCTCATCGCCGCGCTAACGGCGGTCTTGCCTTGCTACCGGTTGGGGTGGGAAACCGGGCCAGACAAGATTCGCGTGATTTCCGTGGGCACAATGCGCTTTTCGCTGGCCGCGGCGAACAAGAATATACGGCGCATGTGGGTCGGATACAACGTGCCGCGAATCGTCGCCGCGTTGCTGCAAGGGATCGCATTCGAGCAGGACTACCTGTGCCGGTGCCTTGGCCAATGCATTCACGGAGAAGAACTGGATTCGGAGATCGGGAACCTGGAAGGGGCCGTGCTTCCCGGGCGGAGTTGGTTCAGCTACGTCCGATACGACAAATCCTACATGGGACAGGCGGCGGAAGAATTGCTGCGGAAGACCCCGCAACTCGCCGCGCTCGATGCGGTCCACGCGATACCTTTATTGCGGGAGGTAGGCCGCACCTATGCGCAAGAACACGTACGAATCGAGCATTTAATATAGAAGCAGGAGGTTACGAATCGGCTGCCTCGGTTCGTCGAGGATTCGCCGGGCTCTGTTTCGGATCTTGCGGGCATCTGTGCTAAGATAAAATGCAGAGTAGCGCACGAGCTTTTATTGACGGTCTTGGCAGGGACAGCTGCCATTGCGTGCACCGGCGGTGAATCGTGCGCTGCATGCGAATCTTGCAACAGCTTTATTTGCAAGGTTTTACGCTAAGTTGTTGCTTCCACGGTTGGGGACGTAGTTCAGTTGGTTAGAACGCTGCCCTGTCACGGCAGAGGTCGCGAGTTCGAGTCTCGTCGTCCCCGCCATTCTTTTCTTAAGGAGTTATCGGACGTGACACCGGAAACTCCTACACACAATCCAACCCACAGCTTTTAGTTCAGTGATGCGTTCATCCCCACTGCTGTCAGGAATTCACTCTGGGCCGCCCGGATTTCATGACTGATTGCCGGGCCCAAACTGGATGCTGCCAGAGGCGCGTTTTGATAGCTAGCGTAAGCAGGCGGTGGACGAAGAGCTTTGGCTACTTGGGCGGCGCAGCGCTTTGCAATTCCCGATAGAACTCCTGCAGTACAAAGAAGGCTTTCTTCTTCTCACCGTGATCGGAGACAAGTCCTTTGCGATTGAAATAATCCTCAACACGAGGCAGCGTTCGGCGCGGACTACGAAAGTCTTTGAGAATCCACGGTGTCATTCCGCGAAGAAAGGAAATGCGCTTCAGCATGGCGATCTGGTGCTCGTAGAGATTTTCCTGATATTCCTCGGTCCACCGTGTGGAGGGATCGCCGTGGCGGCCAAAAAGCGCGTCGCCCCCGAATTCGCTCATAATCAGGGGCTTGTCGTACGCCGAGACCCAATCAATCGAATCCGCCTCCCCCGGCCGGCGGACATACCAACCAATGTATTCGTTGTTTCCGAGGACATCGAGATCGCTCGCGATCGGATCATCAATATGAATGGTTATGCGGTTCTCCTCCACGACTTCGCGAGCCTGAAGAGCGGCAGACACCAGGCGCGTGGGGTCGGCAGAATGCGCATCCTGAATGAGTTGCCGCAGGAAGCGATTCCGGGCATCGCTGATGGGGGTTTCGTTGGCGACAGAGTAGATGATGAGAGCGGCGCGATTATGATCTCGCGTGATCATCTCATTCAACTGATTTTCAGCATTGTGCAGTGTTCGGGGATTTTCCCACTGAATGGTCCAGTAGACGGGCACCTCTCCCCAGACCAGCAATCCCATTTGATCAGCCATGCGCAACATAGATTCATTGTGCGGATAGTGCGCCAGGCGAACGAAATTGCAGCCCAGTTCCTTTGCCCAACTCAAAAGCGTCCGCGCATCATCGTCGTTCCAGGCTCGTCCAGGCCGCAGGGGAGCTTCTTCATGGATGCTGATCCCGCGTAAGAAGACCGGTTTCCCGTTGAGCAGGATATCCGTGCCACGGACCTCAATCGAGCGGAATCCGATGCGTTCTATGACTTGGTCCGTCTCGCTGGTGATCTCGACGGCATAGAGTTTGGGATTTTCAGGACACCAAAGCGTAAGGTCGGCGCTAAAGGAAAACTCGGCGCGTCCCTTGGAATCTGTCTGAAATGTTTTAGCGAGCCCCGCCTCCGGAATTCGGATGGTGACATGCTGCTGAAGTTGCGGCCCGTTGAGCTGCACCCAGCCTTTAATCTGGCGCGTCGATCCTTTCTCCATCTGGATAAAATAATCTTGAACAAAGGTCTCCGGGACCTCCACCAATGTCACGGGGCGGGTAATTCCGCCGTAATTCCACCAATCCGTATTGACGGTGGGAACTTGATCCTGTGCGCGATTGTTGTTGATTCTAAGAACGAGGAAATTACCGTGCGGTCTGACGCGATCCGTGATTTCGAAATCAAAAGGCGTAAAGCCGCCCTCATGTTCGCCAAGCTCCTCTCCATTCAGGTAAACGGCGGCGTGGTAATTGCATGCTCCAAAATGCAGAAACAGCCTGCTCTTTGGTGATTTTGCGTAATCGAATGACCGCTTGTACCAGACGCTTCCTTCATAAAAGAGCAGCGACTCGCGCTGTGTGTTCCAGTCACCGGGCACATGGAGCTGGCCGGAAGTATCGAAATCATATTCGACCAGCTCCGATTCGGACTGCGGCTTGTAGTTCTTGTAAAACGCCTGGTTGTTTTTCAGTGGCTGAGCACGGTAGTCCAGCGATCCAACATCATAGGGATCAACAATGGCCTGCCACTGGCCATCCAGGCTAGTGACCTGGCGCGCATTGATATTCGCGATTAACGGCGCAACCTGCGCTGCGCCCCGACCGGAAAGCATCGGCAAACACACAGCCACTACCAGACAACGGATCAAATTAGTCATAGAAAGGCCTTCTTGGAAATGGTAAGAGCTCCCGGAATCCAGTTGCAAGTTTGCCTTGGAGTCCGGGAGCCCACAGCTTCAGAAGTTGAATTTCGCGCCGAGCTGAAGAACGCGCGCCGGGAGTGAGCCGGTGATCTGTCCAAAACTGGAGGTGCCAGCGTTACTCACGTTGGGATTGTTCCAGTTCGCTTGGTTGAAGGCGTTAAACGCATCCGCCTGGAACTGCAGGCGCATGCCTTCCCTGAAAGGCAAATCGACTGTCTTTCGCAACGATAGATCCCACTGATAAAAGTGGGGCCCGATGATATTGCCTATGGGCGCGTCACCCGCACCGAGTGGGCTTGCAATTACAAAAGCGTTCGGATTGACCCAGCATATCGCCTTTGGGTTCGAGCATGTGCCGCTAAACGCAATGGATTGGCCGGCAACAATATTCGCCCGCCGACCAAAAGCCGCGCCGTTAAAGCCAACAGCTTGCGAGGCTGTTGCAGTGAGGGGCGCGCCGCTTTGGAAGTGCACGGTCCCGCTCAACGACCACCCTTTTACCACGGCGCCTTCCACGCCCGTCTTGTTTTTGCCCCAAGGCGACTCGACGGTGAAACTTGCGGCCAGGATGTGCGTCGCGTCGAAACTCACCTTGCCGTAGTCAAATTGCTTCCAAGTTTGCACCACGCCGCCGCTCTGCGTTCCGCCTGCTACTTTATTAGTTGCACCGTTGACCAAGACGGGGCTGGCGGCGGTGCTGACGAGGCAAGTGAACGGGCATTCCTGCTCGGGATTTTCGTTATAAGCGTCACCCACGCCACCGTCATCTCCCATTGTCTTCGAATACGTATAGGCAAGCGTGGCAGTGACGATCCCCGCGCGCTTCGTCAGGCTAACCTGCAACGAATTGTAGTTGGAATTGACGTCGCTCAAGGCCATGGTAAAAGCACCGTATCCCAGGTACGGGCGAAGCTGGTCCTTCGACAGAAGGGCAGGTGCGAAACCACCGGTGCATTGGTACGCGGCAGCATTTATTCCCGTAGGGCAGGCGAGCGTGTTCGGGTTCGGCGAGACCGGGATGAGTGTCCCCTGCTGCGTCCAAGTGGCGCTGTTGAAGCTAGGCCCGCGCAGGATGTGGCGTCCCTCGTTGCCGACGTAAGATACCTGGAGCAACATGGCTTCCGGCAGTTCGCGCTGCACTCCCAAGCTATATTGGAAGCTGCTAGCTACCTTCAAGTTGGGATCAACCCCGTTCACGCTTTGGGTGCTTGGAGCTGGCAACGTAGCCGCACCCGGAGTGGAATCGAACTGCGATAATGCGAGGTTAGCCCCTGAGATCGTGACCGTCTGTGCCCACGGCGCATAGCCTTGGGAGTTGATGCCATTACCCAAGACGTTGCCTTCCGGCTTGTCGTAGAAAATTCCAAAGCCGCCGCGAATCACGGTCTTATCTAAAGGAGCAAAGGAGAAGCCCAAGCGCGGCGCCCACAGGTTCTGCGGTTGGAAGAAACCGCGCGCCGCAGTCGGAGGTATGGCAGCCAATAGCTGCGGATTGACGTAGGTAACAGGAACCCTGCCGGCCTGGTCGAAAGGCACTCCCCCGGGGCGCTGCAATCCATTGCATTCGATCGTAAGTATCGGTGTACCGATAACATTAAGTTGCGCGCCGCTGCACAGACCCGGTGATAGAGGGTTAATAAAGCTACTCGACAGGCCGCCCGTAAAGGTCGGTTCGAGGCCGGTTTGAAACGCATAGGGATCGAAGTTCGTCATGTTATTGCCCTGAGCATAGGTAGGGGTTGTGTAGGTGTAGCGCACGCCCAGGACCAAGCTCAATTTGCGCGTCACCTTCCAGGTATCCTGGAGGTACGCTTCAGCATTGTTGAACCGGAACTGGCCCACGGTGACGGCCGAACTCTGGGTGAGGGTGTTAAAGTTTCCAAGGAGCGCGTCAGCGAAGGGGTCGCCCGTCGAGTTTGCGCCGGTGGTCGCGCCCGCAGCGGCGCTGAAATTGAGATTGCCGTCATAGTTCGTGCGCGAGTTCTGAGTCTTGCGGTCCCGCACGAACTCCGCTCCGAACTTTATCGAGTGGGTGCGCACCTGCCACGAGACGTTATCCGACAGACTTATATCCGTCACGGGAGACGCGAGGTAGTTCGGCGCTGGACCATTCACGCCGGCCGGCGAGGCCGTCGGAACACCCGTAACAGCCGTGTAGCCTATCTGGGGAAGCCCATCGGGGAACTGCGCTGGGTTTCCGAGTGGCGGAATGAACTGGAAACCATAAGCGGACTTCATCCAAGCCGTGCCTTGCAGCGGAGTCCTTTGCTTGTGCCAGTCGGCGTTGAACTTGACCGAGTTGATCAGGGTAGGGCTGAACATATAGCTCCACCCGATTTGATAGTTGTATCCGGGACGATGGCGGGTGTCCGGATCCACCGGAACGGCCCCGCCAGCGCCGAATGTCGAAAAAGGAGCATAGATGTCAACGTAGTCGTGGAGATACCTGAAATAAACGCTGTGCTTGTCGTTGGGGTGTTCATCCACGCGAATGATGTCCTCGCGAATGTTAAACGGGGTCGCGAGGTTAAAGGCTGTGTTGTTGGCAGCGATCGAGGTGGGCAATGCTCCCCCGACAGCCAATTTCGCCGCCGAAGTGTAGATTTCCGCAATGGCTGCGCCGTCACCGGTGATACACGCGGGGTTTATAACATTGGGGGCGGTATAGAGAACACCCCCGCAACTCGCGGGGATCACAGCCGGCGTTTTGAGCGTGACTCCGCCGACCCCGCCGACCGGGGCGACGTCGGTGAAATTGCCTCCCACCTCCATCGCCGTGGGAAACGTCTGCGTTGACGACCCAGCCGGCCCTCCCGGGACTACCCCGCGAAGCTTCTTCCACTCCTGCCCGGCAAAGAAAAACAGCTTGCCTTTCGGCTGGATATACGGGATGGGGCCGCCAACGTGCCATCCAAAGTCGTTGTAATGAAATGGGGGCACGGCCGAGTAGCCCGTCGCAGTCGGATTCGTCAGTTTGGTAGCTGGGCTTTCCGCATTGAAGGCATTGTTCTGGACGAATTCAAACCCTCCGCCGTGATACTTGTCTCCTCCGCTTTTGGTTACCACGTTGATCGTGGCTGAAGCAGAGCGCCCAAACTCGGCGTCATAGTTCGAAGTCTGGACGTCCACTTCCTGAATGAAATCAATACCCACCTGATTGAACGTGCTGTTGTTCGAGCCGGAGTCCAGGTTAAATCCGCCGTCCACGCTAAAGTTCTGCCCGTCCAGCCGCTGTCCGTTGGTATCCGCGACGCTGGTGTTATAGTTTGTTGTCAAAGCGGCGGGGTTGGTGCCCGAACCTTGGAGGGCCGCGCCGGGAACCAAACTAATGAGCGATTCGTAGTGACGCTGGTTCAAGGCCAGGTTCTGCACCTGTTGGTTCGTGATGGTCGTCGAGATTTCGGCGGAGGTTGTATTCACCGTATCTCCGATCGCTGTCACAGTTACAATTTCCGTGACCGCGCCAACTTCCAGACTCAGGTCCACTGTCAGACGACCGCCAGCGGATAATACGTTGCCTATTTTTGTGCTCCTTTTAAAGCCGGCCTTCCCTGCCACCACGCTATATATGCCAACTGGCAGTTGCTCTGCAACGAAGTAACCATGTTCGTCTGTCGTAACATCGCGGACTGCTTGTGTCGCCTCGTTCACGATAGCCACCTTGACATCCGGAACAGTGCCGCCAGACGAGTCCGTGACAGTCCCTGCGATGCGGCCGAATATATCCTGGGCAACAGCGAACTCAACCACCCCGGAGAATAGCGACGCAACGAACAGAATTATCAGGGGATAAAGCGCTGCCAAACAAGAGCGTTTCATCATTCCGCAGCTAGAAGGCGAAAATTGATTTTTCGGGCGAACCACACTCATTTTGATCTCTCCTAAGACGGCGCAATAGTTGTATTGCTGATCTGCTCCTCTGACCGGCCGCCATCAAAGCGGTTCAGGAAGCTGCACCGCAAACGGGGTGAAACTGATTAGGTTGATTGAGTAAAGCAGTGCTGGCGTCCGCGTTGGAAGTTAGCCAACGGTGAATTCACGGTGAGAATGCAACCGTTATAAAAGCGGAGCATGAAACCCTTAGCCAGGGCTTGCAGCTTAAGTCCATGGAATATCAGGTGTTTGGCCCATACGAGTTTGGTCCAGTGTCAAGCCGCGAGAATTGAGTTATACTCCATTCCAAAACACTGGATGGTAAGTCGAAGGGACCATTCCTAAGGGGATAGGCACGTGCAATCGGCGATCAGCAAGCTTGAGGCGGAGCGGGCTGAAGTAAACGCCATTTTGTCGTCTGGTGTATTCGGGAGGACGAACAACCTTGTTCGGTTTCTGACTTTTGTTTGCGAAAAGTACTTTGAAGGAGCAATCGACGAAATCAAGGAGTACAGCATTGCGGTGCAGGCCCTTGGACGACCGGAATCCTTTGACCCACAGGTGGATACGATTGTCCGCGTCACTGCTCATGCATTACGAAGGCGGCTCGAACATTTCTATAGAAGTGCCGGGGCAGATCACAACGTTCATATTTGCTTGCCCCCGGGACACTACGTTCCCAAGTTCATTCATGCGAGCGACTTGGAAGCGGCAATAAGCGCCTCGAAATTCGATGAGAATCAAAACAGCCAATCTCTCGCTGGAGCTACCTCCCAAGAGAACGCCCGCGCAGAAGATCAGCAAGACAATCCCGCTCAGCCTTTGCAGGTGTCCATTCCAGAGAGAGCCGCAGAACATCTGAATGGCGGCGAATCCAGAATGAAGTTCAGGTCACGGACCGGAATAGCACTGGTGGCCGCTATTTTTGTGATTTCCGTATTTGTCTTAACGGTTCTTGCCTGGAAGAAATGGCACTCGAAGAGTGGACATGAAAGCTCCGTACAGACTCTGGCCGCTGCTGCCCCGAGCTACACTTCCGGGAAGATTCTTCGCGTCCTAGTGGGCAATGCTTCCACTCCCTATTTAGATCGCGGTGGCTCTACTTGGGATAGCGATCATTTCTGCTCCGGAGGAACCTCGTTCTCCGTGACGGACCACTCTATTCAAGGCACTCAAGACCCGCAGCTTTTTTTCAGCGGGAGGCGCGGCGTCGTTCATTGTAATTTTCCCGTTCCGCCGGGAACTTACGAGGTTCATCTCCTGTTCGCAGAAACGTCGGGGCTCCAAGAGGCTAGTCGCAACGTGGCGTTCTCGATCAATGGCGGACCGCCTACGAACTTGGATGTGGTGGACGACGCCGGCGGAAATGACATTGCCACCACGAAAGTATTTACAGACGTCGCGCCCGCGAGCGACGGAACCGTTCATGTGGACTTCGCCAATTCTGAGGCATTCGTAAATGCCATTGAAATTCTGCAAGGCGCTCCGCATCGCATGCTTCCGGTCAGGATCGTCGTGGGACACTCCCCCTACCGCGATTCCAACGGAAATGTTTGGATGCCGGACCGGTACTTCTTCGGCGGCCGTCTTAGTAGTTTCGGGGGGGATTTATCCAAAAACACCGATGGTCGGCTTTACGAATGGCATCGTTTTGGGCACTTCCATTATGTAGTGCCTGTTGCGACGGGCGGTGAATACACTTTGAAACTGTACTTTCTGGAGCACTGGTTTGGTGTTCAGAATGGCGGCATCGGAGGTGTGGGCAGTCGCGTGTTCGATGTCTCGTGTAACGGATCGATGCTCTTAAAGGGATTTGATATTTTGCGGGAAGCCGGCTCCAAGCCATTGGTCAAATCCTTCCCGCATATCGAAGCCACGCCGCAGGGCAAAATCGAGATCTACTTCACTCCTGCAGTGAACTACCCTTCTATAAGCGCGATCGAAGTCATACCAGAATAAAAAAGTCCCTCGAATTCTGCGGAATTGTCCCGTGCAACACACAGGCTTCTTCATCTGATGGTTGAATAACGGCCTGCCCGTACATGTTGCGAACTGAAATTCGACGTTCATAATTACGCAGCGGATTCGACGATTCTGGACGTATTGTCGGCAACCGCAATGTATCCACAAACGGTGTTCGAGGAGATAAGCACGGAAACAACCTCACTTCTCACATCGGGACTTCGTCGGCACCCTTATCAAGGTCGCGCGCACGGTCGCTCCCGGAGAGAAGGAACTTTACCCGGCATGGCAGGGCATGCAGTACATGCGTAACATGTTCGATGGCCGGGCAAAGCTAGAGCCGCTCGACAACGATCGCTATCCCAGTATTCGTTGGACGACTGCGCGGGATGTGCTCTCAGCGCATCAAGTCAGTTAACCTGCGCGCCCGACCAACTGAATGACCTTTCCAAGTGGATCGTCCGCAACTCGGGAGTCGGCCCCAAACGACCTTGTAGGAAATGGAGCTATGCATTGGCGCCGGTCCGATGCGTAGCACACTCGCTGGAAAGGTGAAATCAAACCTGGGTCCGATCAGGGTCCAATAAGTCGTGCCAAGGAGTTCCTTAGAATACCAATAATGGGCTGTCAGCGCCGTTAAGTATCACTAAGTTCCAAGAAACTGCCACTCTGTCACGGCAGAGGTCGCGAGTTCGAGTCTCGTCGTCCCCGCATATTTTCGACCACCTCCGCCGCCGCTGCGAGTCAGCGAGCCGGACCGAGACCAATAAATGTACGGAAACTATCGAGCATCCCAGGACGGGGTGCAGGTCCTTGAAGGATTCCATCAATTGTGGGTGGAGAAGTACGACTTGGTGGGAAAATGCCCGCAGGGCGGGTTGCTATCGCGGCAGGAGGGTGCTGGCCTGCAGTCGAACTAAGCTGGCCCTAGTAGAGGCCATGAACGGCGACGTGCGTCATTTCATATCTAGATGTTGTTGAAGAGACCGCCGTTTGGGTTTGCCTAACCGCATATCGACCCCAACCATGGGCCCGTAAACATTAATGCCATAGTCTAAAAACTTCGGTTCGGATAAATAAAGATTTGATATATGCATCCAACTTACGCCGGCGGAAATGGCATAGCGAGGACTGAAATTGTATCGCGCGCCACTCCCCATCATCATCGTAAACGTGAAGTCCTGTCCCTGCGCATAGGGCACCCCTTTGGGTCCCTTAGCGTCAATACGCCCGAGGCCGAGGCGATATTCAAAGTAGGGGGCAATTCTCCAGTTGGGCCGGACAAAATTACGTCGAATACCCATGTCGTAAGCCCCATACCGTGTTTCAGGTCCCCTCGGAATCACGGTGAAGGACCCGCTGAAGGTAAGATCCCAATTGCCGCGTAGAATCCCAGGGCCCTTTACGTTGCCCATTTGCCATCGGAGAGAAGCAATGACGGGTACCAGCGTGTATTTAAGCGGAGTCTGATTGTACGCGTCGCCTAAGAGACAGTCGAAAACAAAAGGGATATTGATGGGAAGCCATCCCGTTTCCAAGGAAAATTCGAGCTTGTTTTTGTAATAGATGCTTCTGTTGAAATCAGCCGATTTAAAGTCCCGTAAAATCTCATCCGAAGGTTGGCTCTTTGAATCTTGGCCAAGGGATAGCGCGGGGTGGATGAGACATGCCAGAATTAGGATAAACAACGCCAGGGTTCGTATACTCATTTTAATGAACAGTATCCAAGCCGAAATACTTGCGAACTCGACCCAACGGGTTGTGCGACTGGTTTGTCCTCACTCGAAAAGTCTCAGCGAAGTTGATCTTGCTCGCAAACCTCTGTGAACACTGGCATGGGCTGCGATCAAACGGCTATTTACTTCCATTTCAAATAACAATGGGGGCTTAATGGTTTGCATATCAACTCTGGCCGACGCCACCCTTGGCGCATAGACGATTCTCAGAGCATCCCAGCCCATGCCGCGCGCTTGTAAATAGAGAGGAGCACTCACAAACCAGCAGCGATCTTGTGGAATTGAGGTTTGCGGTTGTCACTTTCGCTCTTGAGCTCGGCTTCCATCCGGCTGCAGGCCCGCTCAACGGCTTTCGAAAGGGCGACGCGGAACTCTCTGGTGAGAACATTCATATCCAAGGCAATCGCTTTTTCATCGTAGACAGGAATCAGCGAAACGTACCCCCAGCGCTCATTGGAGTCTGCGCCGAGCTCCAAGCGCAACTCCCACGGGGGATCGTCCAAGCCGCGCTCAGACCAGGAGAGCAAGAGTTTGCCGTCCGGTTCGTATTTCAGGGGAAGAAAGGAAGCAGGGAGAAAGCCGTTTGGGTGCAACATCTGAAATCGGATTCCATCGAATCCAACCGGCCGGAGAGTATCCCGCAGCACGAAACAGATGGACCGGAATTCATCGCAACTCTCTAGCGACTCCGCCGCGTGCCTGACAGCCACATGATTTGCGACGATTTGACGCCGGCGCGTCGCCCGTTGAAGGAGGGAGAGCATCTCGCCAAATTCGCCGTATCGCAACTGCTGGATACCGATGAGCACGCCTGTGCCGGTGAGCGCAAGGAGCAGAGCAATCGCGGTGCCCCGGTGAAGAAGGACGAGACTGATGAAGCCGAAGCCGGCCGTGACCGCGTACAAAAGGAGAACAGCTTCCCGTTGTGACAAACCTCTCTTGAGCAATTTGTGGTGGATATGATCGCGGTCTCCCCGAAAGATAGGCTTGCCACCAAGAAACCTGCGTGCGACGGCAAGAACGACATCCAGGATCGGAAGGCCGAGGGAAACCAGCGGAATCGAGACGGCAACAATTGTGGGTGCCTTTTGGGAAGCAACGATGGCCAGGGCACTGATCAGGAACCCGATGAATAAGCTGCCGGAATCTCCTAAGAAAATAGAGGCCGGATGAAAGTTGAAGCGCAAGAAACCGAGGATGACACCTGCCAGAACAATGGCGAGGAAACTTACCATGGGGTTCGGGGTAAAGAGTGACAGGATAAGGATGACGACCGTTGAGAAGAGGCCAGAACCCGCGGCCAAACCGTCCAGACCGTCGATTAGGTTGAACGCGTTGGTGATCAGGAGGACCCAGAAAATAGTCAGGGGAACTCCGATGAAGGTTTGGAGAGGATGCCCGGAGAAGACGAGGTCAAAGTGACGGACCCCGTAACCACCCATATACAAAAGAGTGGCAGCTAGGGCCTGGACCAGGAGCTTCCATTTCGGGCTGACTCCGCGCACGTCGTCGTACAAGCCGAGGGCGAAAATAATTACCGCGGGTGCCAAGAGCTTCAGAATTGGGACCACTGGCAGAATCAAAGGCGAAAGGAACCATCTTGCGACCAGAAGAGCGCAGCCCACGGCAATCGTGAACGACGCAAAGATGGCGGCACCGCCAATTCTGGGCAGAGGGGTCATGTGCACGTGGCGTTCGAGCATGGGAGTTTCCAACCAGCCGCGGGCACGAGCGAGGTCGCGCACGAACCTAGTGAAGACCCAGGAGAGAAGAAGCGCAAGACAGAATAGAAGCACGAGCAAAGTAGACACGAGTTCGTCCCTCTCTTTACCTACTCAATGAACTAGCAGATTCAATTGCAAATGTGTTGACCGGCAGCGCTTGATTCTTCGCTTGCCCCGTTTCCGACACTTGAAGCAATTGCTGACGGAGCTACGAAATTCGTGAAGAGTTTCGATTTAATGTTCGGTTGGAAAGGTTTCGCGTGAGAGCAATCTACCCATAGCCTCAACACCCGCTCCTGCCATTGTTTCGATGGCTTGCGGTTGAACGTGCACCAGTATCTGTGCTACTGCTGCGTCGACGGAAAACTGCTGCTCCAGCAGTCTTCTGGCATTTTGGCCCATTCGCTCTCGTAGTTCCGGATCATTCGCCAGCCTTAACGCTGCGGTACATAGACTTTCATCATCGCCATTGGAGACGCAGAGTCCGGCTTGATTTTTCTCCAATATTTCGAAGAGGTCATTGCCCGGATTGATGCTCGCAAGCGTGGGCTTGTACCAGTACATGTATCCGAGCAGTTTTCCGGGGACGTTATGAGTCTTAAGGCGCCGATCCAACGATAGCAAACCCACGTCGAACTCCGAAAGCATCGCGAGATACTCGCGATGACTAACTGCTCGTAAAACTTGGACATTTTGAAGGCCATTCTGAGCAAGGGATATCATCAAACGAGGCACCTCGCTGCCTTCACCGACGAGCAGAAAGCGGATGTGGTCTTGGCCGGCCAGACGCCCGGCCAACCGGAGAATGTTGTCAACATCTTGTGCTACTCCCAGATTGCCACCATAGAAAAAGACAATCTTGCCTTGTAATCCAAGCTGCCTTCGATAATTAGTGGGTGGCAAGTCCTCTGCGCGCAGGCTCATCCAGTTGTAGAGCACTTCCACTGGAAAACGCTGCGATGCGAACCCTCGCGCAAAGTAGTGCAGGTTGGCCGGAGACTGGACCGCGATGCGATTCGCGGCTTTATACTGCTGAATCTCTTTTCTGCGGAAGAAATGATAGATCAGTCCTTTTCGCAGAAGGCCGGCATCCACAGCCCAGGCAGGGAAAATATCCCTCAAAATCAGGTATGCGGGACATCCCCAGACGGATTTCAGGCGCTCCACCAGAGCCCCCCAAAAGATCGTCGGAGAGTAGAAAACGATCAAATCTGCTGGATTCCTTAGCAAAAACTGCTTGGCCTGACGCCAGACCAGCTTGGAAAGCCTGGCCTCTTCCAGGGCACGGAATACCTTGGATGCACCTTTGATTTTCCGTGTTTTTATCCGGATGACTCGTGATCCCTCTTCCACTGTAACTTCCATGTCTGTCGAAATGCTGTTGCTCGGAGTCAGAATCATGACATCATGCTTTCGACGGTGAAACTCCACCGCCAGGTCATGCATTTGCGTGGCGCTTGATTTCGAGTGCGGCAAATAGCAGTCAACTAGAAGTAATATCCGCATGTAATGGCTCAGAAAGCCGGATAACGGGTCCAGTTTTTTCTCGCAGCGTGTGGGAACTAGCAGTTCTCAAGGCCGTAGGCCTCACGCACAAAATGGCTCTCCTCGAGCGCGTGGAAGCTTCTAGACTTCGCAAAATAACCAGATTGAATTCGGCTTATGAGATCTTGATAAATTCGCTCGCTGGGACTTCCCCCCATTGGGTTCAAGATATTGCGGTCCCAGAGTGGCGTCATTTGCAACGTACGACGAGCGTTCGTGCACAGGTCCTGATCGGCGAGAACCGTCGCGGCCGCAGCGATTGTTTCCGGCCTTTCGGTCGATCGCCGTATAACCAGGCACGGCACGCCGAGAATCAAAGCTTCCTCTTGTACCGTGCCGCTGTCGGTGACAATCACACGCGCCTCTTTTTCAAGTTTGAGGAATTCGACAAATCCCAGCGGTTCTGTCACGGTAATTTCGGAGTGCTTCAAGATCCGTCCCAGCTTATATTTGCGAATGCGCGCCTTCAACCGCGGCATCATGGGCAGGACAACCGGAAGAATGTGTGACAGTTGCCGAAGCCCTTTCAACTTATCGATCAGGATGTTTTTATTATCGATATTCTCTTCCCGATGTAGGGTGCAGAGGGCGTATTCCTTCTCTCTCAGTCTTAAACGACGCAGCACTGGGCTTTTGTCTGCGGTGGGAAGGAAGCTCGACAGCGCATCCACGATGATATTGCCCACGGTGACGACGCGAAACTCTGCGATACCTTCACTTACCAGAAGCTGCTTGTATCGGTCCAAATAGCAGTAGATTAGATCCGACATGTGGTCGACGATGATCCTATTTTTCTCCTCGGGCATGCGCCAGTCGAAGCTCCGGCCCCCACCTTCGATGTGAATAACGGGGATGTTGTACTTGGCGACGATGATTGCGGAGAGAACTGTGTTTGTGTCGCCCAGGTACAGGACGGCATCCGGACGCAGACGTTCGAGCATTCCCGCGGTCTTTTGAAAAAGCAGAGCACTCTGGTAAACATGACCCGTCTTGCCCGTTTTTTTGAGAGTCCGCCCGATTCTAAGATTTACTTTCGGAAGCCGAACGTTTAGTTGCTTGTGAAAGACGCCATCCAACTGGTAGTTGAAGTGCTGACCCGAATGCACGTAGATGTGCAGGTAGTTGTGCCGTGCCTGACCCTCATCCAGAAGGGTCAAAAGCTTGTGCATCCGAATGATGTCAGGCCGAATACCTAAAAATGTCACCAGCTTAAAAGGATTCTTCATCGCGCCTCAGTTTTCGAGTGCGGCCAACATTTCGGTAAAAGAAGGAACCTTCAACAGGCGGTTCAGTTCCTTTACCGTCGTAATGGTGCGGTTGAGCCTGTTTTCTTTATCTGCTCTGATCGTGCACGCAATGCCGTATTTGCGTTGCAAGGCCAGAAGCATTTCGTACTTGGACACCGCCGTCGAGAAAACGTGGTAAACGCCGCGCCGAGGGTATGCATCGGGCGACTCCATGATTTGATCGCAGAGTTTTCCAAACTGCTGCGTGGTGATGCCATTCCAATAATGCTCTGCGAAACCCGTAATGCTTTTCCCTTTTTGTAGCAAGAACCATTCCAGCAAGCCGGTGAATCCATCCAGTTCGCGCCCGATTATTGAAGTGCGAATCGTCAGACAGTTCGCCGGCTCACCCAGGCTTTTCGAAAGACCGTAAATGTCGACGGGAGATTTGGCTGAATTTTCATCATACGGAAACCCAGTCTTGCCGTCGTACACGCAGTCAGTTGTGATATGGATGAGTTTCTCTTGAAAATGTTGGGCCAAAATGTGCGGCAGAGCCCCATTGACAAAAAATGTCATGGCCGGCTCGCGCAAGGCGAACGGGATCGTAACCCCGGTGGCGTTAATGACATGATCCACCTCACCGACCCGCGCGAGGAACTGTGTCATGTGCCCGCCCGGGGACCCTTTTTTGGCGACGTAGTCCTGATAAATTAGCGTCGCATCGAAAGGGAGAATCCTGGCTTTATCCGTCCCGCCATAGGCTTTCTCTAGCAGAGCGACTTTATCGAGGTTCCTAATTCCCAGAATGAGATCGTACTTATTATGGAGAACGCCATAGACGGCGCTCCCAAGCATGCCGGTGGCGCCGAGCAACAGGACTCTCTTCATTGTTCTACGCCTCTATGCTCGCCAAATCTCACCGGAACTCTACCTCCCATATTTCTTTTCCCCAGTGGTCATACGGAAAGCGGTAATCGTCTTTCGCGGATTCTTCCAAGGTAGCCGTGGAGAAAAACATGATTCTTGTCCTAGGCTCAAGCGCGCGAAAGCCGTTGGCGTAACCTGCCGGGATGAACAGGATCTTTGGTTGTCGATCGGATAGGACAAACCGTTGCGGTTTAGCGTCTCGTCTCGGATTGACAGGGTTGTCGATCGGAACGGCAGCAACGACGGCCGATCCACTCACGACCAACACGAACTTCTCTTCCTTCAGATGGCCGTGAAATGCACGCACAACTTCCGTTGAGAAGTTCTCCACAAGGTAGAAGCGCCGGATTGAGTCGAACGCGAAGCCGTTTACAAAGGAGACCTGGCCCCGGTCGTCCACCGCAAATCCACCGGAGATGAGCGTGGGTTCTTTAGGCGAATTGACCATGAGCTTTCAAGCTCTGCGCATGGCGCACGTTAAAGTAAATATCATTTTCGGTTTGTTTAATTCGTCCTAATCCGACGAGTTCCGTAATCTCGCGCACTCCGTCCTGAACGGTGCGCAAGGTATTGGGATTAAAGATTCCGTCCCGCAATGCTTTCCGTGTGCTGACGTGATAATTGCGCTGGTCCTGGAACTTCTGCTCCGTGTGTTTTATCCGGCAGCCGGTCATCTGACTGACAATGCCCGCAAGGTCCCTGATCTGTATATTTTGTGCTGCCAGGTTGTACACCCCCCGCACGGGGCGCTCGAGGTTGTGGACAATCGCTTGAGCGATGTCCTTCACATGGACCAGCGGCCTCCATTGCGTGCCCCCGAACACCGAGAGTTCTCCTTTGGTCAGCGCGTTGGCGGTCATGTAATTCAAGACGAGGTCCATCCTCGGGCGCGAATAGGTGTCCGAGACGCCAAACGCCGTTCCCAAGCGAAAGACCAGGCCGTTCTCGGCCGTGAGAAACCCTTCCGCAGCCAGCTTCGTCTGGGCGTAGAGGGACAAGGGTTGGACCGGCGCCTCTTCGTCGACCTCGGCGTCGAATTGTCCGTAAACGGAACAAGTGGAGGTGAAGATGATTCTTCCATGATAGTTTTCCGCGAGCCAGTGGACTGCGTTTTGATTGACTTCCACGGTGAGCTCTCGATTCACCTCACAAGCGCCATCACCCACGATAGCGGCCAGCCAGATCACGTGCGAATAGCTGGCAAGCAGTGGCTTGAGCTTTTCCGTGTCTCGGACATCGCCACACACAAAATCCACTTTCTTCAGGTAATGCGGCTCGTAAACCAGGCTGTCATACACGGAAAAAGGAATTTTCTCCGCGATCAGCACCTCCGTAACCACCCCGCCGATGTAACCGGCCCCGCCAACTACCAGTACTTTCGCCACGGTGTCCCTCCGAAAAATGCGGTACTTCAGACGGCAAGGAATGAATCAGCGGCTAGCCTTGAAAATCACAAGGCCAGCGCTCTTTCTTCTTCGCTGTTTCTCTTTGGAAATTACTGAAGGGTGTTTACAGCATTGCAGAAACTCGATTGTGTTCGCGAATCCGTTCGACTATCTTTCAGTCTCCCGGTCCCACAGAGCTTTGAAGTGTAGGCGTTTCTCCGAGATTCCTGTGTCGCTCCAGTGCCGTTTGAAAGAGCTTTTGGGTATTCGCAATGTACGGTGAGTTGGCCATCCATTGCTCGAAATAGCTTCTGGATCTCTGGGACATTAGCGCATAGGTTTCCTGGTCCATCTCAATACAGCGTCGGAGCACGTCAATCCATTGTCGGGTGTCAGCCAACGGTATGTCCCACCCGACCCCTGAAAAAGCCAAATCGCGCCACGGAGTTTCGTCGCTTATTAGCACAGGGCAGCCGCTTGCGAAAGCTTCAAGAATTACATACCCAAAGTTTTCCCCGTGCGTGGGCAGGATTTGAAAATGGTACTGCGAGAAGATTTCTGTCACCTGACTGGGAGAAACTGGCCCCTTCACGCAGACCTTAATATTCTCTGGCAGATTTTGAATTGCATTTTGGCACTTGCGCCAATACGATTGGTCCTCAACGGGGCCATAAATATCCAGCATCACGTTCCCCTCAACAGAATTTAAGACTTCTAGGGCAAACAGTAAGTTCTTCTTCGCCGATACTCTAGAAAGGAAAACCATTCGAAGTTCTCCTGGGCTTTTCTGCAAACATGGCAACACAGGTCGGGAGTGCGCGAATATTGGACTTGGCACGTCGGGCGCTATAAAAATAGTTACTCGGTGCTTGTTATTCGCCTTCTTTAGCACAGATACGATATGTCCCTCTTCGAGTATGTTACATGCTTGCCAAAGCACCTCTTGATATAACCCTGCATCCAAGGCTAGTTTGACGTACAGGTGCTTGCGGAATGACTTAATTGCCAAGGCTCCGGGTGAAAATTCGCCTTGTGGAGTCAATACGACGGTTGAGCGCGGGAGCAGACCGATCCTGCGCAGGATTAGGGTCCTCACCGTGAATCGAGAAAAAAAACTGTTCAGATAGATGATCTGCGGGTCAACTTCCCATATTCTGCGGCGGATATTCTGAAAAGATATCCTGGAAACATATAAAACTTGCGCTTTTCCAACCTGCACCCATTGATCTGAAGCAACATTTCGATAAGGCTGCTTATCTGTATTATCGCGGTTGCGCGTAATGACATAAATGTGATAGTCGTCTCCCAGCAATTCAATCAGGTTGCAAACGTGAGACAGCGCTCCGCCCCCTTTGTTTCCGGGGAGGTACCAGTCAGCGAAAACCAGGATTCGCGGTTTCATTTCTGGTATGCGATTGACGCGCCGCGGACTGCACGGTCTTTAACTTGTTCGCAAGCTTTCGGGAGTAATTCCAGGAGAAATCCGTTCACGGCGACTCTTTCCGCGCGGCTTAGTGCTTCTTTGAATGTCATTCACGAGAACCGAGACAATAAGCAGGAGGGGTAAGATCATCTTTTCAAGAGGTACAAGGTGATAAAATATTGAATACTTCAGGCACATGATGCACGTTGAATAACAAAAAACATAAATTGTCATTACTTGCCATTTCCCGCCCTCTCTTGCGAACCACCGCATCAGGAATGCGAATAAAGTGCCGTTAATAAAACCTCGAATAAGCAAATCAATTTCCCCTCCCCACAAAGCACTCTCAGCAATTGGACCTAATGTTAGAGGTGGCACCACCGCATCAGGGAAGTAATTTCTTGCGTACCAAGACATTGGTTGCCATTTCGTCAGATCTACCAGCGGTACCATGGAAATAAAATCATTGAAAAACACTTGCCACTCAATTGGCGGCAGGGTGCCGTTGGAGCGCTCAGAGTACAAATGAAATCCCGTAACATAGACGGCCCCCAATTCCGCGGCTGGCATTCCCCGTTCCTGAGATATAGTTTCTTTGAACACTGAAAATTCAAGATCGACGGAGCGAGCCATCTCAATGACTGAAAAAACCAGTCCGAATGCCAGCATTACCAGGATTCCCTTTTTTAAGGTTATTTGTTTAACATAATAATGATATAACGCCGCCGCGGCGATTAGGATGACAAATGCATCAATTCTGGAACCAAGTGAATTTTGAACCTCATAAACAGCCCGCAGAAGAACAAAGGGCCAAATATACAAACGATATCGTTTGTAGTTATTAAACATAATCGCCAACAATACAAAAGTGCCACCCGTTTTAAGAACAATGCAAAGTGTTACTACGCGCCTGGCCATCCAGGAGAGATCGTCGTATCTCGTGTAGTTGTCAATATATGTGTACACGGGAGCCGAAAGACTCCAGAGCGCAATAACGCTGAACAGTATGGCAATAAACAAAATGCGGATGATCGGCTTTTCCGCATTACCTAAATTTTCTAATGAATTGAATTTCGGTATAGGCCTGCCACGAAAAAACAGATATCCAAACCCTATGGCGGCTATAAATAGAACATGACGCCAAAGATGCAGACCGAGCTCGCCCTGATCCGGGGCGAGCGCTGCTAGTTTCTCAAATCCGACCTCGGACGAAAGAGACTCTAGAGTCAGGAATCCATAGGCCGGAAACACCGTATAGGCGACGGCAAATACCAAATAAATAAAACCAATTTCTCCAAAAACATTATCTTGAACCTGGGACCTAAGCCACAGGGAAAAACATAAAAATACGAGGATAACAGCAAACGATGGAAGCAAAATCTGAACATTTCGAATGAAGAACGCCGGCTTGAAGAGAAATGCAATAGACCAAATTAGAATATAGATACCAATCACTTTCGCAAGGAGCATTCGAGCTCTTGCGGACAGACCCGGTTCGGCACCAAAGGGCATTTGCAATCTCCACAAAACAAAATCCATTTATATCAGCCTTCTAGAATCCACTCAGACTCCGGGGGGAAGTTGTTGCCCTTTCGTAGTTGTTGCATTTTATATTTCACTGAATCAGCAACAAGTTTTTTTATTGCAGCAAAATTGATCTTTGATAGAAGCTGGCAAACAAAATAGGAAACATAGGCAGCATCGAAGATGTTGTGGATCTGGAACATGTCACAATCCAACAGAACCTGGCTTGGCGTGATCCCATTTCCGATAAACGGTTTTCGGGATTGATAGCGCCTCGTTTCCTTGACCTTCCCCCGGAAGAATGCCTCAAGCCCATGGTACTGGGCTATCTTGTGTAGGATGGTGAGTTCCCGGTTGATTCGGTCTTCCGCATACAACCCATGCGTCAATTCCCTCAGCCCCTTCATCAACAGGTTCTTATAGTCGATCGCAGGGACATCCCCCGGCCACCCCGGCAGGTCCTTGGCGGTAAGCAGGTAATCCGCAGTCATCAGGGAGATCAACGGGGAGTATGGCTGCGAGGCGAGATCACGGTGCATCGGCACATCGGAAACCGCGCGGTAGAAGGATTCCGAGAGTTTCTTACCCTCATTCCCCTCCGACAGGTAGGCCATGCCCTGAGAGGTTGGCGAGGCCCCCGAGATCGTGAGCGGCACGCCCGAAAAGGCATATTGCTGGACCTCTCCCGCTAGGACGACACCGGAGAATCCATCTGGCGTGGGGCAGACATAGAATCGGCCATCAGTCGTGCGGCTTCGAACCGATTCGACGAGCTTCGTTGCAACCACCCCCTTGATATAGAACATGGGGGATTCGAAATCATGGAGGTAATTTAGATTTTCAACCTGCCTCGCCAAATAATCGCTGGAGCGCAGGATCTTTAATTTGCCCGGCCGGTACAAGCCCAACTGCCCCTTGCCCGATCGCACCGCGGGATAGGCAAACATCAGCATGCGCCAGGTCAGGATATCCATTCCTGTCTCTTGCAATGCCCTCCACATCTGGCTGATGCCATAGGGGAGGATGCCATCGTCGCCTCCCAGTGCGATTACATACCCTGGCTTCACATGATCAAGAGCGAACTCGAAATTGTCTCGCATTCCCACGGAACCTGGTGTGATGTATCTGATTCTCGGGTCCTTCCGGGCAGCCTCCAGCGCCACCGCTTTCGTGTTGTCGGAACTGCCATCATCAGAAACGATGATTTCCAGGTTTTCATACTCCTGATTTGAGCAGGTTCGGAGCGTATGGTGAAGGTAGTCTGCCCGGTCTTTCGTGGGAATGATCACGGTAAAAAGTGGCTTTGATTCAGTTTTTGTCATGACTACACTCGACTTGCACGGGATTCAAACTGCCGCTCAATTCCCGATTCATACTTGAAACATCCGCTTGACAGAAGATCTCACGGCTGCGCCGATTTCCTTGAAGGCGGATGCATCGAACGCCCAGAAATCCTTCGCCGACATCTTCAGCCCTACCACGCAGAAGGCGATCAGGGCCGTGAGGTTAAGGAGTTGCGCGGCCAGCGCGGCGGAGGCGAGACCAGCGATGCCGTAGTGCAAACACGCCGGAATGCCGGCGCCGAGAAGCACAGCAAGTCCCAGCAAATTTGAAATAATCCCGGGCCGAGGATGATTGGCGGCGCGCAAGCCCTGCTCCAGGACTTGCTCCATGCCCCAGAACACTGTCGCGCCGATCAGCAGATAGGCCGTGGTCACGGCGCCGGCAAATTGCGCGCCAAACATCAGCCGGATCAGCCAGGGAGTTACCGCGGCGGCGAGCAATCCGGTGCTAATGACGGCGAGTTGCGCCAGACGGAAATGCCTCGAAAGAGTCTCCAATGCCTTGCGCGGATCAGTTTCTCCCGCCACGGCCGAGAAGCCCACCTGCACGAACGGATGAACCGCGCCGATCTGTCCCAGTGCGATGGCCTGCGCCACCGCGTACAGACCAATCGCCTCCGTGGGCGCGATTCGCACGAGGATGAACATATCCGCTCGATACAGCGCAATACTGACCACGGTCGGAAGATAAAAACTCAGGCCGCGCCTCAATAGCCTCCGCGCCGTCGTCCAGTCTGCCAGCCGCGGCGAAATGGCCCCCCAATCCATCTGCGTGCGCACCCCGGTGACAAGCAGCGTGGCCGCCAGCAGCCCCCCGGCAAACGCCCCCGGCGAGACCCTCCCGCTGCCCCACGCCGCCAGAATGGACACAGTGTAGAGAGCTCCGGGCAGCGCCAGCAGCACGCTGAACCGTCCAAACCGCCCTCGCCCCTGGTCGCTCCCCAGCAACGTGGTAGTAATCAGCGTTGCGGGCAGATAGGCCATGAACCACCGCGAATCCCCCAGCAGATGCAGCTTGTCCGCGGGCAAATAGAGAGGAAGCAGCACTGCCAGGAGAAGCGCCTGGACGACGCCGAGCCCGACGGCCAGCCAGAAGCTCGTGGCGATTACGGCGCGCGGAATTTTGTCGACCCGGCTGACTTCGTAGGCGAGGCTGCGCGGCAACTCCAACTCGCCGAACGGAACAAGCAGCATGGGCAAGAAGATGATGACCGCCAGCTCTCCGCGTCCGGTAGGACCGAGCAAGCGGGCCGCCAGGACACCGGAAACCACTCCAAGGCATCGAATGGCCGCGGTTGCGGCGAACGTTTGGGCATAAGCGCGCCGGTTGGAAAAACGCGCGGGAGCCGGCTGCACAGCAACCGGTTGTTCCTCCGCGAGCACGGCTGCGTTACTTGGTGTGGCCATCATGGACCGGATTTTGTTGCCAAGATTTTCCGGGGCAAAGGCAATCAGATTTCTTCAAGATGGAAGTGGCGCAACATCGGCTGCCTCAACCTCGACTGCAACCGAACGCATAATCAGTTCCAGTGACAGAACTACGCGATAGAAACCCTTTTTGCGAATCAGGATGCCCTCGGCACCAGAAAGCGGTCCGTGCACAATGCGCACCCTTCGACCGACCACCAAGTAGGAGTGCGGCTTGGCAAGCATCTGTTTGTCCAACCCCCCGCGCAAGGCTTCCATCTGTTCGTCGGGAAGCGCAACGGGCAAGCCGCCAAATCCGACCAGCCTGGCCACTCCGGGCACCAGGAGAACTCTCAAGCGATCGCGTAACGCCAGATGTACGAAAACGTATCCGGGAAAGAGCGGCATCTCGAGTTCAACGCGCCGATCACTCCAACGCCGGACGGCACGATAAAGAGGCAAAAAGCTCTCGACACCGCGGCGCGAAATTTCGGCGGCTGCTTTCTTCTCATGGTTTGCCGAGGTGTAAGCGGCGTACCAAAACGGCTGAGAATAAGCAGGAATCCCTAGAGGCGATGAGTTGGAAGATACGATGGAGGCCGAGATCGTAGCCATGGTGTGCGTATGCTCCAGAGACAGCTTCGCCCCGTCAGTCCCAGGGCCAAATCGTTTCTAACCCATTTATCCACAACTACTTACAATCAACTTCGCGGCGAATCACGTGCGTCCTGCGTTTCCTTCTGTGCGCCATTCCGCGAAGCGAACCTAACCCACACGCGATTCGTCCAGGTCTGAATCCGAGAACCGTTCGGCGGCGCCCACGGCATTTTCGCGTTCAGCGTTTGGAAAACTTCCTGGGCGAGGAGTTTTCCCGGCTCCTGGGAATCAACTTCTTCCCAACGCTCTCTCCCCAAAACGAAGATACTGGCGGCCACCAGCGCAAAAAATGCGCTCAAGAACATGATCAGCAAGCGCGGAGGAAAAGATTTATGCTCAGGCACGGCGGCCGGGTCCAGCACCTTGACGCTGGGAGTTTCTTTGGCTTCCTGAACCTTTGCGAACTCGTACTGCTGAGTCAACGATTCGTAAACCGCTTCCTGGATCTGCATGCGGCGGTAAAGATCCGCATAGGTGACACCGAGGAGCGGCAAGTTGCGCAGCGAAGGATGCGTGGAGTCCGAGGACTCGGGCGACAAGCCAACCTTCTCGGAGGCTGGCCCGCCGAGCTTCTCCATCTGACGGCGCAACTCGGCAATGCGCGCCTGGACGGAGCGCACGCGCACGTTGTTGTCCGTATAGGTCGCCTGCAGGCCTTTCAACTCCGTTTCCGCCGCGATCAATTCACCCTCAATCGTGGCCGCGCCTTGCAACATCGCGCGCGCCTCTTCCTTGAGATCCATGGTCTTGTTTTTGCTGGCGAACTGGCTGAAGTCTTGCGAAGCCTGATCGAGATCCCGTTTCACGCCGGTAAGCCGCTCTTCGAGGAAAACGCGCTCGCGATGCGCAGACGACGTAGACAACTCCGCCACCAGTTGGTTGAGTTCCTCGACATAGGCATGGGCGATGGCGGTGGCGCGCCGAGGATCGCGGTCGGTAACGCTAATCGAGATGATTCCGCTCTTGCGGTCTTCGGAGATGGCCGTGTTCTCAGAGAGTTCTGTCCGCGCTTCATGTTCGTATCGAGTTCCGTAGACGTGGCGTAGATCGAACCGATCAATCAAACGAATCTGCACGGTCCTGCTTCTGAGAATGCCCATGAACAAAGCTCCCGAACTCTTGACGCCCAACAGGTCTCCCGCCAGGGGAGCCAATCCGCCGCCCGTTTTCGCCGACAATGCAGCCAGCATCGCCATGCCCGAATTCGACTGGTTGTCTGGGGGCATGAGCTGGGTCACGGATTCATAGCGTTTCGGCAACAAGAATGCGAGCAATGTCCCGGCAAGGAGACCGGCTAGAGTGGCTCTTTGAATCAAGCGCCGTTGTTTCCATAGAGAGTTCAAGCGGAAGAAAGCGGCGCGTTGAATGCCAGTTCCTGCAAACTCGTCGGAGAATACCTCTACCTGCACCTGGGGAGGCGCGGGGTCCGGTTGCTGTTTAACGGCTGTCTGCGTCACACATCTCCTTTTCTCCGCACATTCGTTTGCCTCCGATTTCCGATTCAGTCATTTCCATGCGTGGGGCCAGAACGTGAACCCTAGTGAAGCTGTCACATTCGACTGAGGTGCGGAGGCAAGTACCGGGATATTCCACTTTTCGAACTGCACGAAACCCGACAACTCCATGGTTTGGTTCAACCAGATATCCGTCTTCACCTCCCCGTCGTTCACACTTCCGCCCCCTGGGGCGTACTGGCCATCGATCTTCCGATGCCGATAATTGAACTGAATCTTGTCCCGACTGGTAAGCCAGTACGTGCTCAAAGCTTGCTCGCCCTGCGCAGCGCGCCCTAGCCAACCTCCCATGAGGTTGCCCTGGTTCGTGTACGAGTTAATGAAGCGGCCATTGTCGTAAAAGCACGCCACGCAGCCAGGGAAATCCACGGGAGATGTAGAGCCTCCCTCAACACGTAAGTCCAGCTTTGCTACACCCGGAATCCTTGGCAGATAGAGTCCGCCCTCAAATGCAGCCTTCCGCGGGTAACCCAAAGGGGAATACTCATCCTCGGTGAACGCGTCACCATAGAAGGTCAGCCAGTTTCGCAATCCCGGAAGCTTGTACTGGAAGTCGACACCTGAACGGATGTCACCAGGATCGGAGCCGCTACCTGGAGCGCCATTCCCGAGACCGAATAGACCTAGAAGAAACTGATGAGTAGTGAAGGGTTGGCCGCTTCCGCCCGTGACCCTTGTATAGTCAACACCGAATTCGAAATATCGTGTCGGCTTGAAATTGAGTTTTTGTCCGACGATGAACGGCTGATCATCGAGAACCTGGCCCCACTGACCAACGAGTCCGGTATTCGCCCCATAGATAAACTCGTGACCCGAAAGCCGTCCCAAGAAAAACTCGAAGCGCATCGGCCCCAGAACTCCAAAAATCCAAGGGAGCTTAAAGGGAGAAACGCGGTCAATGCGAAACATTGTCACCGGGGCCGCGTTGTCGGTGAACATCATGGGACCACTTTCACTCGCGCCCCACCACAAACTCTGTTTGCCAAACGAGAGCTGCCAGTTCTGGAAATTCATGGCGACGTAGCTATCGAGGAATTGAAAATGATTCACGGCGACGACAGGGGTGTCAGGCAGCAGTGGCAGGGACACTGCCGTATTCGCATCCGCCGAGGAGCTGATCAGTTGCCGCGCGGCAAGGGACAGAGCCGGATTGGAAGGGGCATACTGATACTCACCCCGGACATAGACAACTATGCGTCCATCGGCTGCCCATGCGGAGAAGCCTGTAACATTGTTGAAGCCCTCGGCCAACGGCCGTCCAAAGTCATTGGCAATCGTCTGACCAAAATGGAAGCCGTCGTTTAAAGGTTGGCCCGAAGTTCCTGTAAATCTTGTGTACATGGATTCGGCACGCAGCTGGCGGTTCGTCCCTGTTCCAAGCGACTCCAGCTCCGGCGTGAATTCCCGCTCCAGTGTGCCGAAAAGTTGCTGCGCTCCCTGCTGCGCAGTGGCATCCGCCGCTACCAGATCCTGCGCTTCACTCAGAAGGCGCGCACACTCCAGGCGGGTCCACGGGCGCATGCCAACGATTGCGGACTGCACATCACCCAGCGCTATGAGGCGATCCAACGCCGGATAGATCCAGCTGTCCAGCGGAACGTAAGGGGACCCCTGACTTGCTGGAGAGTACGTTCGGTCACCGCGAAAGAGTTGGCTGATCGACCTCCATTCCCCGCCTTCGAGATCGGGATTGTGATGACGGCTGTAAATGTTCTGCGCGACAAGGTTTCCGATCACGCTGCCGGCGACCACGTCGGACGGAAAGTGCTGACGTGCGCGCAAGCGCGAAATGTCGACCAAGGAAGCCAAGCCGTAGGCCATGATCTTAGAGAGCGGCCCTGGATACTCGTGCGCCACAACACCTGCTACCGCCCAAGCGGCTGCGGAGTGCTCCGAGGGGAAAGACGTGCCGCCGCTCCGGAAAAATGGCCCACTGCCGTTGCCTTGGTATGGCCTCTCGCGCCCTAAGGGATATTTCAGCCCTTCGACGACAACGAGACTGTTTACAACGGCTTCTCCCGCCAGGAACCCAGTCTCGCTCCAGTGTTCGTTGTGCGAGGCGTGGCCCAAGAGCCACATTCCTCCAGCCCCCCCGACAAGCGCTCCTACACTGACGTTGGATAGAGTTTTGTAGCGACCAATCGTCGCCGGATTCCGCGACAGATGTTTGCTGAAATCGCGATCCGTCACGAAAAGCCCTGCCGTGATTCCACTGAGCGGAACAAGCCACTCCGTATCAGAAAGCCGAAGTCGCGCGGGACTTGTCCAAATTTCCTTCTGGTCGCCCACGAACCTTCCCATCAATCCCAGTCGCGGACCTGCCGTTGTTTTCGCCACCGGGTTCACTTCTGGCGTGCCGCCGGTCTGTGAGGAAGACTTGTGCGCTGCAGATTCGCTTTCCGAAGTGGAGGGCACCGCTCCTTGTTCTTGCGCCGGAGACACGCGAGCGGCGCTGACGCCAAACAGCAGCGCTGCTCCGAGAATTCCGATTTGGCGTCGTATCATCATGCGCGCTCAGGGAATAGCCACAGCTGCAACCAACGCGGCGGACGACGCGATTTGCGCGACCGTCAGGATGTTTTTCAAGGTATTGCTGCCAAGAACGGGCCTCTCCGGTACTACAATCGTGTCGCCCGGACCGAGCGTCGTCGAGAGCACGCCGCCGGACCAAAGGCGGCCCTGCAAGCCGCTCGTGACCGAACCGTCCGAACGGACGATGAAGATTGCGCTTTTGTTTGCAAGCTGGGTGGCACCTCCCGCGCGGGAAAGATACCAATTAGCATTCCTCCCTGGCGTATAGGTGAGGGCATTGGCGTTGTACACCTGGCCGATGACCAGCACAGCCCCGGGCTGCTTCGGAATCATTAACGCATCGCTTGCGCGAAGCTCGATATCGTCAGGAGATCCTGCAAAACCGGTACGACCCGGACGCAGATGTATCACCAAGCGTCCCGATATCGGGGCTTTGCGGAGCGCCTCCAACACGCGTTGGCGCTGTTGAATGGCTGCCTGTTGCAACGCGGCTTCTTCCGTTCCGGTCGTGGATGCCCCCGTCTTCACGACCGTGGACTCCTGCTCAAGCCTCTGGATCATTTCCTGGCGGCTCTTCTGCTGAAGTTCGCGTACTTCTTCCCGTTCAAACACGGCCGCCCGCGGATATGCTGTCGACAGCAATCCTCCGGCACGCTGTAGCAGCGAACTTAGCCGCTCGCCTGAGCGGATGCCGTACACACCAGGTTTGCGCACCTCTCCACGCAACGTAACCACCGCGCCAATGTCGTTCCATCCGGCCTGCTGCGGCACGGTTAGCACATCGCCATCGTGCAGAGGCACATTCTGGTTTTCGGCTCCTCCCAGCGCGGCGGCTAGACTCAAATCCTGGTGTCCGGCTTGCACACGTTCCCCAGACGAATCAGAGATCGCATAATGGGTCAGGTCACCGCTGTCAGGATTCGCGCTCCGCAGCAATCCGCCGGCAGAACGCACGAGATCGGAAACCCGCATATTGGCAACGAGAGGGTAGCGGCCCGGCTTCGCTACTTCCCCGTTGATATATACGGTCGCCGGGTCCGCGCTCGCCGCACTCTTGTGGATCAGCAAGCGATCCCGCGGCGACAGCAAGATGTTCTCCGCCGGATTGCCGGCAATCGCTTCTTTCAGGTCGACGCTCAAAACCTTCAACGTGCCGTCGGCCTGCGTCCGGAAGACCTGCGCACTTCCTTGCGCTGCCTCCGGCGTCAATCCGCCTGCCAGGTAGAGCGCGTCGCGGAGATGCATCTGCCCGGGAATGCCGTATCTCCCCGGCTGCCGCACCTCGCCGCTCACCCGGATCGCCGGCGCCGCCTCGAAATCGTAGCGGCTGAATACACGCACCGTATCCAAAGGTTGCAACTGCGGAGCCGTAATGGGATCCTTCATGGCTGCCGCCAAGTCAAAACTCACGACACTTGGGCGAAAATCGGGTGGATTCAGGCGAATGATTTCCGCGTAGTGCGGCGCGGGCTCCGGAAGGATTTCTTTATACGAGGCGACGAGATCGGTCAGCTTCATCCCATCGCGGTAGGAGTATCGCCCGGGCCTGAGGACGTGGCCCTGCAGATAGATGGTGTCCTGGTTGTACGGCGCGATCGGGAAAATATGAATTTCATCGCCATCCTGAATGTGGAAGGAGGCGAGTTGCGACGGTGTGGAGTTCTCCAGCGAAAGATCCAGACTCAACATGGTGCGCTTTTCGTGCGCTTCGAGGCGTTGCACTTCGACATGGCGCAAAGCCGCCGCAGGCAGGATGCCTCCAGCGAGTTCGAGAGCATCCGCGACCGTTTTTTCGCCATGCAACTCGTAAATCGCCGGCCGCCGTACCATTCCCGTCACGGTGACCTGCGCGCCCGCCGACGGCACCAGCAAGGTGTCCCCGTTCTCGAGCCTCTTTGCGTCCGGCGTGACACCATGCAAAAGCAGATCGTACGCGTCGATCTCCTCAAGTTCCTGCCGCCCGCGCATGTGTTTCAGGGAACGCAAAGATCCGCGCGGCGTCGCTCCCCCAGCGGCCACAAGGGCGTTCAGCGCCGTGGAAAGCGAGCTGATGTCGTAAGCTCCGGGCTCCTCGACTTCTCCTACGACGTAGACACGAACCGTGCGCAGCCGGGAAACGGAGACATCGGCCGAGGTGTCGCGATACTGCGTCCCAATGGCTCTTTGTACGGATTGCTGCACTTCACCGAGAGACCTGCCGCTGACGAGCACGGGACCAGCTTCAGGAAGAGTGACCCTCCCCTGCCGATCGACAATGCGGACGAGTTTTGCCGAAACTCCTCCCCAAAGATCAATGGAAAGACTGTCTCCTGGGCCAACCACATAGTCAGGTCCCACGGGCAGATCCATGGGGATGTTGCGGAGATCGCGCAAGCCGTCCTGAAAAATGTCCGTCCCGAAGCGTTGCGGTGGACGATCCCGCGAGGGAGCCTGAACATATAGGTCATACAAGGAAGGGATATCGGCGTAAGGATTCGGCCGGTGCACCATGTTTCCTGGTTGGAGGTCACGCTCTCTCTCAAGCCTCGGCTCACGCCGCCAAATTGACTTTGCTTCCGTTTCCGGCTCTGCACCCGTCGAAAGAGATGTTTCTCTGGAAGCCGCCTCCGCTGCCGAGCTTCGCACTGCTCCCCCGCGCGACTGCTCCATCGGGGAAGCGCTTGGGAGATCCAGAGACCCGTTGCTGTAGAGCGTCGGATCGCGGGGAGGCCTCATCGTGTCAGAGACACTCTGGAACGATGCATTTCCGTCTGAGGCTCCGCCGTACGGCGCACCCTCTGGATTGACCTCCGTTCGCATGATTCGCGGAGACGGCGACAGCGGCTGTCCGTCGTTGGGATAATTGGAAGGTGGCTCTTTCTGCGGAGCGTTCTCTTCGGGAGTTGAGACCGCGCGTCGCGGCCGAGACGCGGCTCCTTGCACGCATTCGCCGTCTTCATTATTCAAATCGCAGGGTACCGCTCTTGCTTCGCTGGTCCGCATTTGCGGAGGCTTGACCGCCTCCGAGTCTTCTTGGGCCTCAATCCGCACAAGGCGCCTGACACGCTCTCTGAGGAGAAGGTCCTGCTCTTTTCCTATCTCGGAGGCGGGATTCACGCTTGGACGCAAGTAGCCATAGCGCTGCACCAAGCGGGTAGCGACCGAGCGAAACGCCACATCGCTTTTCAACCGGTCAAAAATGGCGTTATCAGTAAGATCTTCATCACTGATGATCTGGCCGTTGTCACTCGCTTCCCCGGCAACCCAACGCTTTAGTTCCACCAGGATTCCCGGTTCGCTCACCAGTACATCCTGAATCTGGGAAGGGGACGCGGCAACGCGCAAAAGATTCCTATTCTCGAGTTCAGAATCCTCCTGGTTGGCAATGCGTGATGCTCCACTGAGCGGGTGTGGTTGACGATTGGTTTCCTGTGGCCGTGCGGAAACACAAAAAACCAGAACGACGAGTGGAGCGAACAACCTGGTGAACTTGCTGGCTCTGAGCATGTTGATACACCCCCCTCAGTTAATCTCGGCGGTTTTGTTCACGGTCTCAGCGACGCTTTTCACGGCGCTAAGGAAACCCTGTTCCGACGATTCGAAATCGGCGGCATGAATATCGAGGGACGCCCAATAACAGACGGTGTAATTTTCGTGTGGTGCGACCGCGATGATGTGCAGGTTAGGGTACTCGCGGAGCAGTTCGTCGCAGATGGCGGGCCGCTTGCCCGGTTTGTCGGCCGTAACCACCAGAAGGTCAGGCACAGTCTTTTGCACCAACTCGCGAATCTCCGCTTCTTGCGCCACTTGCCCGACGATTTCGATCCAGGATTCTTCCGCGAGCATCTCCACAAGCAGCTCTCGCATCAGCTTCGGCTGGTTCGCCACGAGAATACGGAATGTCTTGACCATGGCCATCCCTTCTTGAACCTTGATCTCGAACTTTGAGTATTTATCGTTTGGGAAAAAGCGCTAGGTCCAATCAAGAATCAATTCGGCACTATGGTCGAAAGGTATCCTGGGGCGTACTGATTCCAGCACAGTGAATACTCAAGGAGAGCTAAGGGGCGTAGGTCCTACAATAGTCCGCGGACTAAGCCTGATTAGCACTTAACGAAGGTGGCCGAATTGATACATGAAGCCTGGACCGAGGCGGTTTCAAGCTCAATACGTTTCAATTTGGATCGTCTTAGTTTATTTGAATTAACATAAGTCAGTTGACATCTATTCGGCCAGCTACTAGACTTCTGTTGCCAGTTAGGTGAAGTGCCCTCTGCACAACCTCCCTCGCGCCTGGTGTTTCGCCCTCTTGAAAGGATGAATGGAACACGAAGAGTGGCGTACCACCTCATCTCGGGTGTCATCTTCGGACCCTGCTCCGGTCGCATCTATTTCAGATAATGCCGAGTATGGTGAGCAGCGTGCGGAGCGAGTTTTATTTTCCATGCGTCGGTGGCAATCCGTCGGCCAGTTTTGGCTTCCGGAACCGACGTCATTTCCGGGGGAACAATCCGGGAACGATGGGAGTTCCCTGCCCTTCTAACCCGCTAATTTTTGAATCTTACTGTTCCGCTGGATACTTGAGTTTCTATATTCAATTGCGCTGTCACGGCAGAGTTCGCGAGTTGGAGTCTCGCCGTTCCCGTTGTTCTCCCCACTCGGAAAGCGAAGAGAGGCTGCACCTGATTGCTGCGATGCCGAGAGATTTTCAGCCTATTGTCCCGGAAGCTTGTCTTCCAGTTCACTGGCCAGCTTCTGGACGTCGGTAGCCTCGCTGAACCCTTGGACCTGCTGTGTTGCCGACTTCACATCGACGCCTGTGTGTTGACACAGCTTCTGCAGCATCCGCAGCATCATGGTCAGTTCCTGCTCGGCGAGCATGCCGACTTGAAGGTCCAGATGAGAGCGCCGCTCCGACTGGCGAGCCATGCGATTCTGACTGATCAGGACAAAGATCGTCAGGAAAACGCTCTCTGAGGCGACAAAAAGCGCCAAAATGCCAAATGGGAAAGGATCGAAAGGTTTCACGTCGGGAATCAAATTGAGATTCAGCGTACTCCAGACGACAACCAATACCACATGCACCACAAGAAATTTGAGACTCCCGATGAATCTAACGATGGCATCACTGTAGCGCTCGGTAGGCGTCCGGCGATCCAGCGCTTCCTCTTCCAGCTTGGCAATGGCGGCAATATTGAATTGCGTGGGATTGCTCGCGAGTTGGTCAGCCACCGTTTTTTCCATGCATGGAACTCCGGTTCATCCGCGATCGACATTCACGCACTCGATTGGCAAGCGGCTCACAGCTCCGAAATCTACTGCGGGCTGGTGGAACTGGTTTGTTGGACCTCGGTGTCGACCGGATAGACAATAATCTCGACGGTGCCCCAACTGGAATCCAGATTCGCGCTTTTCCCTTTCCCGAGTCCCAGGGTCTTGAGTTGCGAATCATCAAAGGAGAAATTGCCGACGAGGTAGTCTCGCACCACCATGGCGCGCGCCTGCGTCAAAACCAGGTCCTTTTGTGTATCTCCGGTCATGCCGGTTGAAACGGCAACAACGGCGACTCCAAATTCGGTGTCAGCCAAGAACTGGCCGGCAGCACGCAATGATTTCTGGTTCTTTGGTTGGGCGGTGTCCACCTTGTCGAAGAGCAGCTTGGAATCGAAAGTGAACGTTTTCAGCGGCGAAGTTTCAGGCAGGCGCGTGATTTCGTTTTTCGCCAGGTCAGTAGAATTCTCATAGCCGCGTTTCTTAAAATATCCGCGCAGCAGGAAGTTTTGCTTCAGGGCTTCCATGTTTTCCTGGAAGGCAGCGACTCCTACCTGGGCATGGTTGACCGTGTCACGCAACCCGGCAGTCGTCTGGTCCAGTTCTGTGTAAATCTTTTTATCGTTCACCAGGGCCCCGACGGTTCCCTGACCCTGGTTGATCTTGCCGCTGATGGAACTCAGGTTCGCGGTGACCACGGTGACGTTGTCCAGGGCCTCCTGGCTGGTGTCCAGAATGCCGTCGGCCTTCTTCATGAGGTCGGCAATGACCAGGGGAGGTTCGCTGGCGATGGTGTCGTCGTCCTTTACGTTCGGGGCCTGGGCGGAACCAAAGGAGATGGAGACATATTCGTTCCCCAACAGGCCCTCGGTTTCGATGGCAGCCACGGAGTCTTGTTTGATGATGTCGTGCGTAGATCGCTGGAGATCCATCAGCACGGTTATTTTACCGTCCGGCTTGTCCGGCAGCTTGATCCCCCGCACGCTGCCGCTGTGCACGCCACCCACGCGCACGTCCGCGCCAGGGTCGAGGCCAACCACGGTAGCGAACTGCGCCTTCAATCGATAGGTGGTAGTGAAGAGGTACTTTTTGTTCCCGATGATAAAGATTCCAGCCGCCAGAATCGCCAGCGCTGCAATGATAAATGCACCGAGTCTCGCCGCTCTTGACATATGCGCTCCCTAGGAATCCCGCTTCAAAAATTCCTCGACAAATGCGTTCTCGCTCTTCTCCAACTCCTTGAAACTGCCTTCGATCTGCACCTTCCCCTCGTGCAGCAGCGCCAGGCGATCCGCGATGGTTTTTGCGCTATGCAAGTCGTGAGTGACCACAATGGAGGCCATGTGGTGCTCCGCCTGCAACTTGAGGATCAACTCATCGATCTCACCGGAGGTGATGGGATCGAGTCCCGCAGTTGGTTCATCGAGCAAGAGGATGCCAGGATCGAGAGCCAGCGCGCGCGCCAGCCCAACTCGCTTCTGCATGCCACCGGAAAGATCGCTGGGCATTTTCTTGAGATCGCCTTCCATACCCACGCTGGCCAGCAGTTCCTTGACGCGATCGCCCTGTTCCGATTCCGTCATTTTGGTATGCCGCTTCAAGGGGAAGGCCACGTTCTGCTCGACGGTCAGGGAGTCGTACAGCGCCGCTTGCTGGAATAAGAACCCCATCTTTTTCCTGATCTCGTTCAAGGCATCGAGGTGGAGAAGTGTGATCTCCTGCCCATGAATGCCAATCGAGCCGGAATCGGGCTTTTGCAGGCCGATGATCAGCTTGAGCAACACGCTCTTACCGGTACCACTGCGTCCGAGCACGGCCAAGGTTTCGCCATCCTCCACAGTCAGATCAATGCCGTCCAAGACAATCTGATTACCGAACGACTTATGCAGGCCGCGCAGAACAACGGCTGGTCCATCTCTTTTTCCGCCGGAGCTTGCTATCGCCGTGGTGGCGGCGCTCTCTTCCACAGCAAGCAAGGTTTCTTGTTCAGGATGCCTCATGGAAAGAACACCAGGATGAATTTCACCAGGATGACGTCGGCCAAAATGACGAAGAGCGAAGATAGGACGACTGAACTCGTCGCCGAGAACCCCACACCCGCGGTGCCGCCCTTGGCGCGCATTCCCTGAAAGCATCCGATCATCCCGATGATCAGGCCGAAGACAGCGGTTCGGAAGGTCGGCGCCAGAAGATCACTGAAATTAGCGCCGACAAAGCCTTTATTGAGGAAGCTGAGAAAGGAAACCGGCTCGACCAAAGTTTCCGCGATCCAACCGAATAGCACACCGCAAAAATCGGCGACGAGGGTGAGAAGCGGGAGCATCAGGATGCAAGCCACAATGCGGGTGAAAGCCAAAAACTTGAAGGGATTTACGCCGGAGGCCTCGATGGCGTCGATCTGTTCAGTTACCTTCATCGACCCCAATTCAGCGCCGATGCCGGCACCTACCCTGCCGCTGACGACCAAGCCGGTCACGATAGGACCCGTTTCGCGGATGATCGAATAAACGAGGGCGGCGGGAAGCATGGACTTGGCTCCGAATCGAACCAGGCTGTAGCGGCTCTCCAAGGAGAGGACGGCGCCGATGGCGGCACCGGCCAGCGCGACCAGCGGGAACGATCTGGAGCCTATTTCGTCGAGCTGACGAATCAGTTCGCGCCCTTCAAAGGGCCGCCGCACTGCGGACCGCGCCACCTCCCAGGCAAAAAGGCCCAGATCCCCAAACCATTCGAGGAAGTGGTTGATCGGGCTCCAAACGGAAACAAGAGCCGATGGCAAGGGTAACGCAGCCTGGCCAGCATCCAGGTTGGTCCAGCGGCGCGGGATCCTGGCGTTGGGGCTCATCATTCCAGCCTAGCGGTTCGAGGCGCTGCTCGAGTCCGTTCCGGAAATGGCCGGGCGATGAACGTGGCTGAAGAGGGTGTGCGGCCCTCCATAGATGAATTCAAGGGCGACGTTTTCTCCCAAGAACGCGAGGAGATTATAATTACCCATGCGCAGGGCGTCTTCCGGACCAAAGCGGCTCGGATACCATCCGTACACGGCCGTCATTGTGCCCGCATAGGGCGCAACGAGTGCGGGGAAAGACAAGCGGCGATGACCATTCTCGCCATGCCGTGCTGTCACCGTCGAAATCATGGCATGCCGCATCCTGGGAAAGAAACCTTGGCACTCACAACGGTAATACACAGTGTCTTCCCGGAAGGCTTCCGCCAAACCGTAGCGCGTCGTCGTGGTTACCGCCGCAATGGCAAGATTGGATCCAAATCGTTGACCGTAGGCTCTAGCCCCTTGTCCCCACTCTGGTGGCGTATTCTCTGATTGATTCGCGGCCGCTATGATTGCGGCCCCTGCGATTGGATACGGACCGAAGGCATCGAATAAGTAAGTCCGGAGCTTCATTTTCTCCGTCGTACGCTTGTACACCAGGTCCGGCTGGGAGTATTTGATGGCGGGTGCGAGTGAGGCAGTGGCGATGGAGGAAGAAGCGGCAGGCGAGTCGACGATAGATTGCGCTTTTTCGACGGGCGCCAGAACTCCCAATCCTAGGATCGCGAACAGCAAAGGGATAAACCGGAGCATCTTCATGTGAAATTCTCTCCTCGCCTGGAACTCTCAACTGGAGATCGAGGATGGCTGCAGCAGCAGGCCTGAGAGGAACCAAGATCCTTAGAGTGATAGATACCACCTAGAGCATGCGACTGTCTGTACCAAAGGGGACACAAACGCTGCAAGATCCCCGTGTTCGCTATGTATCAGAACCACGGAAGAATTGCGCGGCGGATTTCAGCGTCATTCGTGCAACGAGGATCATTGCTCTCTGTCACCCGGTTTGGCCTGTTCGAGGCCCGGATCGTCGGCGGCCTGGCGAACCCAGGCCCCGGCCGAGTTGCCGTCGTCGTTCGTGTTCACCGCATAGCTCGCCGGTTCCCCGCTCTGTGTCGACGGGTGCTGCGCGCTGATCAGTTCTTTGGAGTTTCAGTCAGTCACCTTCGTGAGGAGAGGCTGAAAGGCTCCCGGTTCATTGACAGAATAGTTTTGGTAATCGATCGTCAAAGTCTCCTTGCCAAATATCCTGAGAACTGAAACTGCTTCTTCTCTCGAGAGAAGCCAAAATCCATCGATCTTCCGATAGTCCCGCACAAAATCCACCTGCTTGATCCAAAACGACGGGCTTTTGGCAAGGCGGCCGGTGATTTTCACGATGGCAAAGTCCTGGTTATCGATCCACATCTTCCCCTCGAAGAGATCCGTCTCTTTGCGCTTCGGAACAGCGCGAACAATTGAGCACACAGAGCCGCCGATTTTATCGGTCCCAACCACTTCAAGGGTGTAGTTTTCGGGAGTGATCAAGGTGTCTGGGTCTTTGTTGATTCGTATCCTCTTCTCTTCATCATCCATAAGCCGCTGGAATACGCGGTGGATTACGAATCCAGAGCCATTTCCAGAAGTGCTTGTGAAAGTTTCAGTCCCCGGCGCCCTGTATTCCACAAGTACCACTGCTTCAGCGAGCATCTTGTTTTTGTCGTTCTCCACCTTGTAGGTGCGCACTACAGAGAGCCGGGCTAGATGAGCTTCCTGCCAATGGTGGCGCGTCCGCAATCTGGAAAAAAGTTCGGCTGTATTGTCCTGCTCCGTCGCGGACGAATCAGGTGGCACTCCAGCCACCGTTAGGTTGTCGATGGCCTCACACGAAAATGAAGGAAACGAGGAAGGACTCCCGATTGCCATTGTTCCCAACAAGGCAACGCTAAGACATTGTCTTACGGATCCGACTTCAGGCCTCATAAAGGGTGGACTCCTCCGTCCTTAATTTCCACGTCAAAGTCTTCCTCTAATTGCCCCAGAAATAGAAAATCCCAGCAGAATCGGCCAGCAACACGGGGTGTGTGGGCGATGAGTTCCTGGAATTCGGCTGCCCTATGGTGCGATTCGCTTGGCAGGCGTTTTCCATTCCTAAGGGGCACCCCCAACATAGACCCATATGCCTTTTACAAACTATCTAATTGAGGACACTTGCGCCGAAGCCACCCGCTTGGTCTCGGGCGTCAAAAGCCCACAAACGGGGCTCGAAGTGAAAACAAGCGGGAACGTCACCGTTGGGAAAGATAAAGATAAGAAACCATACATTGTCTCTCCTCTATGCGCTGGTGAGTGTCCCAAAATGGACAGACGAAGACCAGAGAATAAGCTACTAATCGAGCGACGCATAAGGCGAGTGAGGCCAAAACTCCGGATGTGGAGATGCCAATGAATGAATCAGCGGGGAATAATTTGAGCGGTCATCGGCGAATCTTGGGTCTGTGCTGGCTTTTATATGGGATTCTCCGCCTCCTCGTGGGAATCTGGCTCATTTTGTTTAGCGGAACGGCCACGGTCATGTTTGGTGCGCTCCTCGATCGGGTACCCAATCCGTTTGCGTTGATGAGTGATTTTCACGTCGTTTATGCAGGCATTGTGGCTTTGGCGTTTCTATGCGGTCTTTTTGGGGTCCTGGCTGGCGTGGCTCTCTTAGCAAATCAACGGCCGGCCCGCACGCTGGCTCTCGTTGCCGCGTTCTTGTCGGTCTCTGAAATTCCGCTTGGGACAACTCTGGGGATTTATACTCTTATCGTTCTGCTTCCCTTGCGCGGTGACTCTCAGGTTGGCCGCTCCTAACAAAGCGCGCGATGAGAGGGTCGACAGGACGATTCTCATCGTCATCTGATGTACGCATAAGGGTTCCCGCGATCATGTGACTGTGCCGCTGTGCGTGCCCGAAACGAAGGGCAAAACTCTGGAAAAAATTGAGCGAGAACTTACCGGCGTGCGTAAGGAACTCTCGAGCAAGGGGTGAGCGGGGTAAGTGGATTTTCCTAGCGGGGAGTGATTTGCGCCCAGAGCACGACCACGGAGCGAGGTCCGGCACGATACATATAACCGGGAACCGCAGTGGTGGAGTGCCACATGGAAATATCCTCGGGAGAATCAAGCGAGGTATCGATCCAGCGACGCCAGGGATCGTGCTCGCCGGAATTGAGACGCGGCAAGTCAAAATCGAGGGGTTCCCAATAAGCATTGAAAATATTGAAGTAGTGGAGATTTTCATTGGGCAAATCGAGGCTGAAGGCCAGTGAGTGCGAGTCCGGGCCCCAATCTGGCTGGTGAAGTTTGACGCCGTGCCATCCTTTCTGCGCCTGACGAAGGAGCTCGACCAAGGTGAGGCGCTGCATTTCCGGAGCGAGGTCCCGCAACAGACGGCGGCCGATGAGAAGGCGCAAGAAGCGCTGCACGTCGTCATGTTTTCTGAGAAGCGACCAGTCGAACCAACTGATTTCGTTATCCTGGCAGTAGGCGTTGTTATTTCCCTGCTGGGTACGCCTCACTTCATCGCCCATTGAGACCATGGGCATCCCGATGGAAAGTAACGTGGCCGTGAGGAAGTTCTTCACCTGGCGATTGCGCACCTTTTCGATTTGCGGATCGTCCGTAGGGCCTTCCATGCCGCAATTCCAGGCGCGATTGTCGTCGGTGCCGTCGCGGTTCTGTTCGAGGTTGGCTTCATTGTGTTTCTGCTCGTAGGTGACTAGGTCGTTCAGCGTGAAGCCGTCGTGACAGGTGATGAAATTAATGCTCTGCTCGGCTTCGCGTTGCTTGTGGGCGTAAAGCTCGGGGCTGCCGATGTAGCGATCGGCAAAAGGAGCGACGGAGTTTCTTTCGGCGCGAAAGAAGTTGCGCATGTCGTCGCGGAATTTGCCATTCCACTCGCGCCAACTGTCGCCCACGAAGCTGCCGACTTGATAGAGGCCGGCGGCATCCCAGGCTTCGGCAATGAACTTGGTGCCGGAAAGGGTGGGGTCAGAGTCAATGTCCCAGAGGACTGGGGGATTGGCGAGGACTTGGCCGGAGGAATCCCGGGCCAGGATGGAAGCGAGATCGAAGCGAAAACCGTCAACGTGCATTTCCTGGACCCAGTAGCGCAGGCTGTCCATGATCATGCGGCGCACGACTGGATTGTCCGCATTGAGGACGTTTCCCGTGCCGCTGAAATCGGCGTAACGGGAACGGTCCTGCTCGAGAACATAGTAGGCGGCGTTGTCGATGCCGCGGAAGCTGAGCGTCGGGCCCTTTTCGTTGTTTTCGCCGGTGTGGTTGAAGACGACGTCGAGAATGACCTCGATACCGGCACGATGCAGAGCCTTGACCATGTCGCGGAATTCATCGACCGGCCCCAGCGGACCACGGCGGGAGCTGTAAGCGGGATGCGGCGAGAAGAAAGAAACCGGCGCATAGCCCCAATAGTTCACCAGACCCGGCGGGCAATCCTGGGCATCGAAGGCGAACACCGGAAGAAGTTCGACGGCGGTGATTCCGAGCTGCTGCAGGTAAGGGATTTTCTCGATGAGGCCGCGAAATGTGCCGCGAAGGTTTTCATCGACGCCGGAATTCGGATGGCGCGTGAACCCTTTCACGTGCAATTCATAAATGATGGTGCGCGTGGAAGGAGTCTGCAGCGTGGCGTCGCCCTCCCAATCGTAGGAATGCGGATCCGCGACAACGCTCTTCATCGCCGAAGCGAAGTTCTCCCCTTTCGTGCTGGCAGCCTGGCGGCTGTAATTTTTCGGCGTCACAAGACCCTTGCCGTAGGGATCGAGGAGCGCCTTTTCCGAATCGAAACGGAGACCATTGGCGGGATCGAAGGGCCCATAAACGCGATAGGCGTAGAGCTGGGCGGCAGTTATGCCTGGAACAAAAATGTGCCAGTAGTGGGAGGTGCGATTCGTGATGGAATCGAAGGAAATGACACGAGAGGGCCGCGCGTCATCCTCGCGATCGAAAAAGAGCAGGTCGATGCCGGTAGCCTCCCGCGAGTAAAGGCTGAAGTTTGTTCCTGAGGCGGAGAGCGTCGCGCCCAGGGGAGCGCTGCTGCCTTTCAAATCAGAAGGTGTCATGAGCGGCCCGCGTGAAAAAAACCTGGAGTAACTTCGCGCGACCTTCTGGCTGGCACGACGGCCAGAGAGCAGGCGACTTTCTAATCGTAACGTAGGTTCGGGGCCGGCGTCCTTTTCTTTGTGTCGCTGCACCGATCGCGCATGGCAATGTTACGAGTAGATGGAACGGCTCTAACCCGTGGTTGCTATTGTTTCTTCAGTTGAAAGTTAACATCAATCTCAGAATCAACTTCCACGGCTTGACTATTCAGAAGTGTTGGCTCGAATTTCCATTGCCTGACGGCGTCCAGGGCCGCTTGGACAAGCAGAGGTTGACCTGAAATGACTTGAATTTGTTGGACTGACCCGTCCGTGCCAATGGTTACATGGAGTTTGACGGTACCTTCGATATGACTTGCGCGAGCCTCAGCGGGATAGGTTGGCTCAACCCGGGATTTGATTCTTGGGGCCATGACATTGCCATGTATATTGATTCTCTTCGGCGCAGGTTCAGAGTCGGAACCAAATCCGGAGAGTTCCGCGGGCCGCACGGCCTCAGCGGACATCAGGAGCAGGCTGCAGTTTGGTGCGGAAGGCGGACAGGAGAGCCTGCCTCTGCGGAGAAGCTGGACATCCGTGGCTTCGGGGAAACAATCGGGGAATGAAGCTGCTTCAATGTCCTTGGAAAATTGCGCGAGTTCGTCGTCACCAGTAATGAACTTTGCGCCGCGAACTTTTGGACCCGGCGACAAGAGGGCCCAGAACTCAGCGATGCCTTCGGCCGCGTGGGAGTTTTTGATCTGGATTGTACGCGCTTCCTTGAGTTGTGGTTTTGCCTGTTCGGTCAGATTGTCGATGTCGTTGTCGCTGCCAAGGAGCGCAGCAAGCCGGCCACGGGTCTCCGGCATGGGATGCGCGGCGGCCAGCGAGAGTTCGTACTGGTGGATGGCTTCCTCTTTGCGGCCCTGCTTTTCGTAGATTTGCGCCAGGTGATCCCCGACTTCGCCGGTGGAGTGAACGAGCCAGGCAGCCTCCACATATTTTTCGGCATCGGGAAGATTACCCTGCTGAAAGCGAATCCAACCGGACGTATCCCAAAAGGCTGCGAGTGAAGCAGAGAGGCGAACGTCTTCATTGGTGACGTGATCGAGAGAGGTGCTGCGCATCTGCACGACGATGGCGGCGATGGCGGATTCCGCGTACTTCCGGGCTTGACCCAGGTCCAATTTGTTGAGTGCCATCTCATAAGCCACCGAGTTCAATCGGGCGGGGGTCGGCTGGAGTTCCACGGATCGCTTGAAGGACTGCGTTGCTTTTTCGGGCTGGCCGGTCTTTTCGTAGGCGCGGCCGAGATTGTACGGGATGTAGGGGCTGTCCGGTTTAATGTTTGCTGCAATCTCCAGTTCGGGGATGGCTTTTTCGAATTGCTCAAGCAGGACATAAATTCTTCCCAGATTCTCGTGGGCCCATTGATCACGCGGATTGATCTCAATCTGTTTCTGATATTGAGGAATCGCTTCTTCATACTTCTTCTGCCCGGCCAAAGCCTGACCGAGATTGTTATAGGCACCGCTGCCCGAGGGATTCAGGGCAATGGCCTTGCGTAGGGCAGACTCCGCCTTTTCGTATTTGCTGAGGGAGTTGTAGGTCCAGCCAAGGAAGTTCCAAGCGTAGTCAGACGCAGGATCCAGGGCGACTGCTTGTTCCAGAAGTTGGGCGCAGGCGGAATAGTCGCGAGTGCTGCTGGCTTTACGGGCGGCGGCGTAGAGGGCCTGGGCGGGGCTTTCGGGCTTTTTGGAGGAGTCGCTGGGGGGAGAGGTAATAGTCGATGCCGGCGGGGTGGTTTTCGCTGCTGCGGCAGTGCTGACAGGAGCGGCCGGTGGTTCCAACAGACTTTCCACGACGCTCTTCCGGAAGGCCATGTATTCTCCGAAGCGGCTACCGTCCAGCTCACTTTCACGCAGGTTCAAGTGCGCATCCACGGTAATCGTGTCGTGGTCGGCGCTTGACTCGAGAGTGTATTCCCCAAAGTCTTTTGTGAGATGGAAGGGCTTCGGAGGATTTGCGGCACTTGGCGATTTGCGCGTCACCTTGATGTGAAGATAAAAATCTTTGGGACCGTCCAGAGAAATCGAGGACTTCTTTTCAGTGAAGATCATCTTCCCGATAGGCAACACTCGTTCAATAAGGTCCTGTGCCAGGGGAGAGGGAGTTTTCTTAAGAGCGTTTGATGTTTTTGGATCCACACTCGGATCCAGGCTACGGTTATAGTGCGCCGCCATCCAGAAGGGTTCCCTGGTATCGAAGGGATCGCCGGCCTGGACGTTTGAGTAGGCGCCACTGTAGCCTCCCACCAGCTTGGGGTCGCCACTGAGCATCTGGCCGAATTGCGCAGGAGTCAGACGAGACAGTAGGAGTCGCAGCAAAACTTCCCAATCACCGCCCTGGACCTCCACGGCGACGTTGGCCTCTTCCGCGCCTTTTTCGTCGATGTCTTTCTCGACAGTAAACCTGTAAGTTTTCGCGCCGGCTAGATTCGCAGGTGCCTGCCGGAGTTCCGACTTCTGCGGGTAGGAGACAACCAGGGCGTCCTTGCCGCGGAGTTGGGGCAAGAGATAGCCAAACGGGGCGACTCCTATTGTGGAGTCCAGCCAAACATCCTTGCCCCCCAGAGTGACCACATTGATAGCGTGATCGAACTGCATGGGCGTGGGCAGATCGCGATCCACATCCATGCGAGTCTCAACGAGTGCGGTAGCGCTCTCAATGCCTTCGGCGGCGAGAAGCGCGTCGAGAAGGGTGGCTTTGTCCTTGCAATCGCCATATCGATTGGAAAGAACTTCCACGGCGGAGTGCGGTTGGTAGCGGCCGACACCGAAGGAGAGGCTGACGTAGCGAATGTGGGAAACGTAATCGTAGAGCGCCTGGGCTTTGGCCAGATCTGTTGAGGCGCCCTTGGTAATTTCGTCGGCCTTCGCTCGAATCTCGGGAGTTGGCTGCTGGAGGTCTTGGGCAAGGCCGCCGTACCACTGTCCGACTTCATCCCAGGTCTGAAACGTCGAAAAAAGCACTCGTCGAACCGTCGGCGCCGCAAATCCTCTAAGCATTTGTGCCGGATCAAGACTTTGGAAGTTTCCGAAAAGGCTGGGCTCCTCGAAAGCTTTCTTGTTCTCGGTCTTCCAGGAGTAACGGCGGCGGCCCCCTTGATCGGTGACAGTCGGCCTCATGCCGTCCGGGTATTTGATTTTCAGGGCACGGTTTGCGGGGACGTCCAAGACCAACTCATCGTCCAAGCACACGGAATGAACCACAAAATCCCAGGAATCCCAGAATTGACCGGGGGTGAGAGGCTCAAAAACGCGAGTAACGACGTCGTATTCGATGATGTCGCCGACCGATAAGCCAGGCACGGAAACATGCTTCTGCCTGGCATCGGTGTACATCGGAGCTTCCTGCACGACGGGAGAGCTGAGGTCGACAACGGCTTCAGGGCCCGCGGTCACCTGGGTTCCATCGGGCTTGATGACCTTAACGCTTTTGACTTCGACGCGTTCGTTCGCACCATTGTAGGGAAAGATGAGTTGACCGATTTTCTGGACGCCCACGTAGGTCTGCACGCGGACGCGAGCAATCGTTTCTTTGGTGCCTCGGCCGTCGTCACCGTAGCGAATGGCGCCTTGGAATTTTTCATAAATCAGGGGATCCAGAGAGGCGCCGGCCGGAGTCGGGGAGGAATTGGGCGCCTCCTGAGACGGCTTATCTTGGGCGAACGCAGGGAGGGCTGGGAGAACGAGGGCAAGAAGAAGCAGGGCTGCCGGGCTTCGTTTGATCGGAATGGACAAGGGCGGCGATCCCTTCCTGGGGAAGCAACAAGACCGCGATTGATCTTCGGTTAAGCAAGTATACACGTAGCAGCAAGAGGTTGGCGGGGCTCCCGGCTGAATTGCATAGAGGACACGGAGAAAGACAAGAAAAGAGGGCGGCAGACAGGACCATGCGAGAGAGGGGCGATGCCTTCAATGCGTGCCGCATGCAGTCTGGCATTCTGGGTGGGACGACACTTCGGGAAGTGGTTAGCTGGGGAAAGGCCTCACCCCTCAAAGGGGTGAGCTACAGGTGAGGATTCGGGGACTGGAAAGCGATTGAAATAAGACAAACTGCGCTCGCCCGCACTTTGCCAAATTTAGATCTCCGGTTCAGTATTCATTGCGGCGGCGCTGAGTGGACAGCGCGAATCACGGCGTCAAAGGCCGGCTTGGGCTGTGCGCTGCGATCGAACAGAAGCGGGTAGTTGGTTCTTCCCTTGACGGGCCAATTGTTCAGCCAGGAGTCTCCGTCGGTGACGCCCCAGAAGGTAACGCGCTTGAGGACGCCGGGGTGTTTGAGAAACACGCCGAAGAGGCCGGCGTAGCGCTGCGCCAGCGCCTGCTGCGCCGCATCCGGCAAGCCGTTGGGGTAAGGATTCAACTTGGGTTGCAGTTCGGCGGATAGCGTGACGTCCGCGCCCATGTATTTAAAAGCGAGGGGCAGCACGTCGACGTCGAGTTCCGTGATCATGACTTTGAGGCCGAGCTTGCCGAACGCGGTGATGGCGGCATCCACCTGCTCGTTGGAAGGCGAGTCCATGTGGTAGTGCCCTTGAATTCCGACACCCGAGATCGGAACACCCTGGGCCTGGAGTTTCCGGAGCAGTTCAAGAGCGCCTTTGAGCTTGGCTTCGATCTCCAGGTTGTAGTCGTTGTAATAGAGCTCGGCCTGGGGATCGGCTTCGTGGGCGAATTGGAAGGCCTTGGCGATGTAATCTTCACCGATGATTTTCAGCCAGGGCGTTTGGCGCAGGGTACCGTTTTCGTCGAGTGCTTCGTTGACGACGTCCCAGCCGTTGATGCGGCCGTGGTAGCGGCCCACGACGGTGTGGATGTGTTCGCGCATGCGATTCAGCAGCGTTTCACGGTCCGCGGGACTGCCCTTATCGTCCTGAAAAACCCAGGCGGGCGTCTGATTGTGCCACACGAGCGTGTGGCCGACGATAAACATGTGGTTCTTCTCGCCAAAGGCCACGTAACGATCGGGCGACTCAAAACTGTAGCTGCCCGGTTGAGGGTGGGCATTTTCCCACTTCAAGACGTTTTCCGGCGTGATGGCGTTGAACTGCGCTTTGACGAGCGCGGCGCCGCGAGTGTCTTGCTCTGTGAACTGGGCGGGGTTGACCGCCGCACCAATGAAGAAGGAGCCCTTGAACGTATCCTTAAGAGTGGAACTTACCTCAGGGGTTGAAACCCCCGAATTCCCGAGGCTTGTCGGCACGGCTGAAGCCGTGCCCTCCCGTGAGCCGTTTATTAGATGGCTTCCAGGGGGCGTCTGAGCGCTGGTAGGCACACCAGTGATTAGAAGAATGGCCAGGCACGAGAATCCTGCCAATGCCGCCCGAAGAGGCGGGTTTGCGAAGTGGCAGGCCATGGTCTTCACGATGCGTAGCCTTTCCGGCGCTCGATCAGGTCGTTGGCAATCGATTGGTTTTTCTCGCGCGTCAGCGGATAGAAGAATAGGCACGCCGCGGCGGCGAAGAAGCAGAGGCTCGCGTAAAAACTCGCCGTCAGAAGAATGCCTGTCTGCGTTCGTGCGGTCTGTGTGGCAGCCCCAGACACCAGGCCATAGGCCGATAGCAGCCATCCAGCGATGGCGCCGCCGAGGGCCAAACCCGCCCACAGGGCGAACACCACGGCCGCGGTGACCGTGCCGCTGGCGCGGCGTCCGGTCTTCCATTCGCCGTAATCGGCAACGTCGCCCATCATCGCCCATAGGATCGGGCCCGACAGTCCGAACGAGAACTGGCGAAGCACTTCCGTGGCGATGATGATGTAAGTGGCGTGCGGCGGGATCACATACAGCGCCGCGTTGAAGACGCCCGTCAGGATCATGCTCGCGATGAAGAGCTGACGCTTGCCCACCCGGACAGACACGGCTGTGGAGCAGGCGACGCCCAGGAGTAACGAAGCGAGGCCGAAACCGTTGAACCAAGCGAAGAGGTTAACGTCGCCTGCGACAAATCTGAAGTAGGGCAGCATGACATTGCCGCGCACCAGAATCGCCGTGAAGTAGAACAAGGTGACCAGAAACAGCGCGACCCAGGGCCTATTGCCGAAGAGGTCCGCGAGATCCCGGCCGAGCGAGGTCTTCTGCTGCGGATTGGGCTGGATGCGCTCTTTCGTGGCGAAGAAGGCGATGATGAAAAAAACCATGCTGAGGACCGACAGCAGCCCCATGGTGAACTGATAGCCGAGCGCGTCATTGCCTCTGCCGAAGAATTTGACCATGGGGATGGCGAGGCTCGCGATGATGAAGCCGGCGCTGTTGGCGGCGATCTGGCGATACGAGGAGATGCTGGTGCGCTCGTCGGGGTCCTCGGTCATGACCGCCGTCAGCGAAGCGTACGGCACGTTGTTGACTGTGTAGATCACGCGCAGAAGAATGTAAGTGGTCCAAGCATAGATGATCTTAGCGCCCAGGCTGAGGTGAGGAGTGGTGAAAGTCAGGACACTGATGACGCAAAATGGCACGGCTGTCCAGAGCAACCATGGCCGGAATTTGCCCCACCTTGTAGTGGTTCGATCTGCGATCATGCCCATCACGGGATTGAAACACGCGACGCCCAGCCCCACGACGAGGAAGAGGGTCCCTGCCTGGGCAGCGGTCAGGCCGAAGGTATGGGTATAGAAGTCCAGTTGCAGGGCCAGCATGGCCTGGAAAATGAAGTTTGCAGCCATGTCGCCAAGGCTGTAACCGACCTTTTCTTTGAAAGAGAGTCTTGCAGCAGCTTCAGTCATTTCAGACCTCTTCTCCTAAGCGTTCAATCTTTGACCTGCAAAATTACTTTCTGTAAATCAGTGTCGCGGGAGGAATTGCCGACCAGGATGGCAAACTCGCCGGGTTCCACAACGTACTTCATGTTTACATCGTAAAAGGCGAGGAGGTCCGGGGTGATGTCCAATGCGACGGCCTTCGACTCGCCCGGGCGCAAGGAAATTTTCTTGAAGCCCTTTAGTTCCTTGATCGGCCGAGTCACCGAGCTGACCAGATCGCGGATGTACATCTGTACGACTTCCGTTCCCTCACGCTGGCCGGTGTTCGTGACATCTGCCAGGACGCGCGTGGATTCGTTGCGCCGGATGGCCTTCTTCGCCAGACGGATGTTCTTGATGGCAAACGTGGTGTAACTCAACCCATAGCCGAAAGCGTAGAGCGGCGACACATCGTCGAACAGATAGCCGCGGCGCGCGGAGGGTTTGTAATTGTAGAAAACAGGAAGATGACCCGCCGAACGCGGGAAACTGATGGGCAGCTTTCCGCCGGGATTGTAATCGCCGAACAGGACGTCGGCGACGGCGCGGCCAGTCTCCTGACCGAGGTACCAACACTCGAAGATAGCCGGAACATTCTGGCTGACGTAGTTGATAGAAAGCGGCCGGCCATTAAACAGGAAAACCACGATCGGCTTGCCCAGCGCTACCATGGCTTTGACGAGTTCTTCTTGCCGCCCGATCAGGTCGAGGCTCGTGCGGTCGCCCATGTGATTCAAGCCCCACGCTTCGCGAGAGGTCTGTTCGTTCCCGCCGATGGCCAGAACGATCACGTCCGCCTGCTTGGCGACCTCCACAGCTTCCGCGATCTGCCTGCGGTCTTCGTCAGGATTGCTGGGTACGACTGCGTCCTGGTTCCAGTTGCCGCCAATGGTGATCTTGCAGCCTTCGCTGTAGAGCACCTTGGCGCGGGCACCGACCTTGGCCTTAATGCCGTCGAAGACGGTGACGTCGTGCTTGGGCACACCGCTGTAGCCGCCGAGCAGACTACGATGGGCATTCGGGCCGATGACCGCGATCGTCTTAACGCGATTTAGGTCAAGGGGCAAAATGTTGGCTTCGTTCCGGAGCAGGGTGATCGCTTCCCGAGCGGCGAGGAGAGCGCGCTCGCGATGAGCTTCGGAGCCCACCAGGCGATCAGCTTCGTCCGGGTTGACGTAGGGATCGTCAAAGAGCCCCAATTCGAATTTCCAGTAGAGCATCGGGGCAACGAGTTCGTCGAGCTGGGATTCCTTCAGGACGCGCTTGCGCACAAGTTCGACGAGATGTAAATAGCAGTCCGGGTCCGGCAGTTCGATATTGACGCCGGCCTGAACCGCCAGGGCGCACGATTCCTTTTTGTCCTTGGCTACGAAGTGGCCGTGCGTGTCGGGACGGTAGCCCAATTCCCAGATCGCAAAGTAATCGGAGACGATGAAGCCTTTGAAGCCCCATTCCTTGCGGAGAACGTCTTGGAGGAGCCACTTGTTGGCGTGAGAGGGCACACCATCGAGCTCGTTGTAGGAGGCCATGACGCTGATGGCACCCCCCTTTTTCAGCGCTTCCTTGAAGGTATAGAGGAAGGTCTCGCGAAGCACGCGCAGCGAGATATTTGCCGGAGCGCAGTTCATGCCCGATTCCGGCTGGCCATGCCCGGCGAGGTGTTTCAAGGTCGCAATCATGCGCTTCTTATCGCGGAACTTGGCGTCACCCTGAAAGCCGCGCACGGCCGCGATGCCCATACGCGAGACGAGGTAGGGGTCTTCGCCGTAGGTCTCTTCGACGCGGCCCCAACGCGGCTCGCGCGCCACGTCCACCACCGGCGTGAGCGCCTGATGCGCCCCGCGGGAGCGCCCTTCTTCGGCGGTGATGGTGAAGAGAGATTCGACCAATTCTGGATTGAACGTGCCGCCTAGCGCGATGGGCTGAGGAAAGCTGGTGCCGCCGGGAGCGGCGTGTCCATGCAAACACTCCTCGTGAAAAAACACGGGAATACCCAGGCGGCTGTTCTCGATGAAAAACTTTTGAATGGCGTTGGTGAGTTCCGCCATGCCGCGCGCGTCCTTGCCTTTACCCGCATCGCTGGGGCGGCCCACCTGGCCAAGCCCGTGTCCCTTCTTGAAGGCCACCTGGGCTTTCTGAAGGTCGAAATTGCCGTCGGCATCCACCAGCGTCTGGGCCTTCTGCATCCAGATGCAGAGCATCTGCGCGGCCTTCTCTTCCAGCGTCATTCGGGACAACAGGTCTTTCATTCGTTTTGCGGAGTGTAAGCCGGGGTTTTTGTAAGGCAACGTCGTCGCTTTTCTACTCCCGCCCTTGTTAGCGACCGTTCGCATTGTCTTTTTCACGCGAGTTACTCCTTGTCAAAAACTGGTGGAACAATAGTCCTCTTCGTGGTTTTTCCGGTGACCGCCGCACGATCGTACGGTTCTGCGCCGACAAAATGCCCGCAACAAGGGATCTGTGAGACGGAATTGAGCCTGAGATGACATCGGAAAAGTGCAGGTACTATATCACCGATGGTGAGGTTTGGAATGTGACGGGTGCACAAATCTTGTGAAGAATAACGATTTCTCTTGGCCCGGGGCTTTGGTCCTTCGAACGGGAGGAGGGATGGGGCTGCTCGACGGGCGTTTGCCAAAAGCAGATCCCTCGCTTCGCTCCCCTCGAAACTCGGGGCAAGCGGGATGACAACGTGTTGGCCGTTTGAGTAAATGGTGGAAATGTGTTTTGTCAGAGCGACGGGCAAAACCAAATCCCGTAAGAATTTCGGATTAGCGGGTGCGGCGGAGGGAATCAATCCAGGCAGCGAGGATTTCGTTGGAGGGAGCTTCGAGGTCGAAGAATTCGATGCCGAGGCCGATGCGCGGCTTGACGATGCGAATGACGACAAGGGCTTCGAGGACCTCGCCCTTGCGGGTGAGCTTCAGGCGAGCGCGGCTGTCTGGAGGAAGCGTCCTGCTGGTGCAAACAAAGCAGCCGCCAAGGGAGATGTCGGACGTGACGCCTTCAATCTTCTGGCCGGTTTGCTTGTCGGTGAGTTCCGCGTCGGCAGCGAACGGGTATCGGATGGTGTAGCGACGGTCGCGTACACCAGCAATGCGCAGGGACGCGGGGCTTGTGCGGTCAGGCATGGGGATGATTTTGTCCACTCTAAGATCTCAATACACGCAGAGACACCTAGGGCACCCCAGGGGGGATGAGGCCCACTAGGAACAGTGTGGCGGAAGGCGGGCGAATTGGAAACGGGGTAGCGAAGGGGTGTCTTCGTAAGGGTAACGGTGGGCGCGGGGTGAGAGGGCTATTGGTGGGTTCGACAAGCGCGGGTGCGCAGAGAGTGGCGGACGAGTCTGGCGTGGTAGCCTGACGAGGTAGGCATCCCTCTCACGAATCAACACATGAACGACGAAGGAATACGACAGAGCGACCGGATCACGTTGCGCCTGCAGGTGGAAGCATCGTGGTTTGGCACGGATGGAATGTTGGTGAAGCAGCCGGCACATACGATGCTGGTGAGCCGCAACGGCGGGGTGCTGCGGCTGCAGGAGAAGCTGTTCGCGGGGCAAGAGATCACCCTGCATCGCAGGCTGGAAGGCGAGCTAACCAGGTCAACGCGGGCCAGGATCGTGGCGGAGATTGACTGCGAGCCGGAGGGGTTCATTTATGCGGTGGCGATGCTGGAGCCACGCGCGGATTTCTGGGACATTGAGTTTCCGGCGCCGCATCAGGCCGAGGAGGCGTTGGCGCGGCTACTGATGGAATGCAGCTTTTGCCAAAGGCGCGAGGTGGTGTATCTGAACGAGATGGAACTGAAGTCGTTCGAGATCCGGAAATGCGTGGCGCGGTTGTGCCGGCACTGCGATGCGCCGTCGATCTGGGTGGAAGCGGCCACGGAGCCGAAGATTGATGACACGCTGCCTTCGCGTACGGCGACGGAAGCGCGGGTGATCCCGCGGAGAAACCGGACGCGGGTGAAGGCGCGCGTGCTGGCTTGCATACGGCGCAGAGGATTTCAAGAAGAAGTAGCGGTGTGTGAGGATTTGTCAAAGGGTGGAATCAGTTTTCGGAGCAGGAACCGCTACCCGGAAGGGACGCGGCTGGAAGTGGCGGTGCCGTACACTCCGGGGGCTGGAGCGATTTTTGTGCCGATCCGTATTGTGTCTTCACAGCCGATCGCGTCAGCGGGGCTGTTCCGGCACGGCGCAGCGTATTTGAGAACGCCCGAGTAGGGCAGCAAATACAGTGACGCGCGAATTGTGCCCCGGTCTAGTACCCACATCTCCGGTAAGCGCGTTCACCAGGATTTGGCCGACGTACAAAAGGGCCAAGAGTTACAGTTCGGTGGTATTCTCGTTTTCGCGTACTGTTGCGCCTTCTCGTGCGGGGGTCCTTCATACAATGAGAACTTACTTGAAGTATCACAAGGGAATGATTTCCATCGGGCTGATAGTCCTGCTGCTGATTCTTTGGCAATTCCTATGGCTCAGGTGGGCGACGCTCTGGTAGCGGCGGCTGCTTGGTTACCGGGACCAACTTGTTCGGTTTCCGCGTTAATCACGCGTTAGGGCTGCGCGGTTTGGCAAGGCGTGGTGAGGTTATCAGAAAAAGCCCTGAGCAATCCGGGCTTTTTCTTTCGCTAGCGGCGCAGGATTGACGCCTACAAACGAAAGTTGCAGGATGGGGCCGGAGGTCAGTCATGCCTCAAGCACAGATGAAGCGGTCCTATATTCCTATGACTGTTTCCTGCAGTCACTGCGAGCAAGAACAGGTCGTGCATATGCAAGCCCGAACCGGAGTTTGGGAAATGGCGCATCAATCAGTCAAGTGTGTGAAATGCGACCAGTGTTTCGATGTGATGATTCCCGACGCCATTATCGCCGGTCCATTTCTCCCATATCCGAGTGGAAGTTTATCTTAACGAGTGCGCTAACTCCTGGTAAGTCGTGCCGGCTCAACCGGTCGATGCAACACCATCTAATGTGTTGATCCGACAACGCTTCCCTGAAAGACGCGATCTGTTTGCCTGTACTCGATCAAAACCTAGCCAGGGTAGTGTTCCGGCTGATCTAACCCCAGCAAGCGATTTAGCCTTTGTTTTCAATGCAAGTTTGGTTCGACCTGAGTGTTGCGTCGACCCATTGAGACCACCCGGCAAACCGGACAAGTTCGGCCCAGTACTAACGTGGGCCGGAACCGCGTTCACCCGCCTGAATCAGCGGGCGTAGCGGCCCATCCATTCGCCTTGCGCCAGAATATGCCCCTGCATGGCTCGCTCGACATCCTTTTTGGTGGCACCCGGCTTGAGATTCAGCTTCATGTCCAAGGCGTAGAGCTTGAAGAAATAGCGGTGGGGCTTGCCGGGCGGAGGGCAGGGCCCACCATAGCCGATTTTCCGAAAATCGTTGCGGCCCTGGCGCGAACCGTCCGCCAGTTGCTCCTGCTTGGGGACATTTTGCGGGAGAGCGCGCGCGTTTGCGGGCAAGTCGAACAGCACCCAGTGCACCCAGGTTCCCACGGGTGCGTCGGGATCGTCAGCGATCAGAGCGAAACTCTGTGTGCCACCGGGCGGGTCGTTCCAAGCGAGAGCGGGAGAAATGTCCGCTCCGTCACAAGTGAGTTGTTTCGGAATGCTTTCACCGGAACTGAAATCAGGGCTCTTCAATTCCAATGGCATGATTACACCTCCTTGCGGATGCGCTCCGCATCCCGCGGCCAATGCCAAATAGCCCGCGAGGAAAACTGCTGCGAGCGTGAACCGGCTTTCTCTGGGATCCATCGGGACTCCCTTCGGGTGCTCAGAGACATTCTACGCCTGACTAGGAGCGGAGGACGCGAGCTTACAGCTAACAGTTCACAGTCAACAGCTAAGCGGCTGCGGGGGGTCGTGCGGAGTCTTGCGGCAGACGGAGAGACCCAAGAGCAAAGAGAAGAGGCACTTGGTGGCGGAGAGTAGGAGCCCACCCTTCGCACAAAACGCGAAGGATGGGGCACCCACAGGTACATTTGGGCGGCGGCGTGACTCGATCAATTGGCGGGCAATACGGTAACGCCAGAGTCTAGGGCGGCTTTTGCAAGGTCCCGATCACGCGTGGCGAGCGGGACACCGAGGCGGAGCGCCAGTTCCAAATAGGCCGCATCGTAAACGGTAATGTTGTGACGCTCGGAGAGGTGCAGAGTCCTGGTCCAAGCATGGGTGTCGGTCTCGGGATCAACTTCAATGGGCAGCCGTCCGGCCCTCTGAATTGTGCTGTCGCAGTAAGCTCGGTCGATCCGGTTACGTCTCACAGCTACCTGCAGGGCGGTGGCGATTTCCAGGCGCCATAGCGAAGGGACGATGGCGCCTTCCTCAGCCACCTGCACAAAAAGCTGGTCGCTCGCGGGATTTTGCTCCTCCTGAAGGAACCAACTCAGGGCAACGGAAGCATCAATCACGCCAATCAAGGACGGCCCACGTTGATGAATTCCCTGATTGTGGCATCGTCCAGCCGCACGCCTTTTCTCATCTGCTTTATCTCCTCGACGGCCTGACGAGCTCCCTCGCGGTCGAAAGGCTTGGCGATGGGCAGAAGTCGGGCGACCTGCTTGCCATGGCGGGTGATGATGATCTCCTCGCCCTGCTCGGCCAAATCAAGGAGATGTGCGAGCTTGTTTTTGGCGTCGAAGGCGCCTATTTCTTTCATGTGTGGGCACCTATACTAAGCTAGATGTCAGCTAGCTCTATTGAATCTTAGCACAGACCACACAAAGTGTCCAAGCATCCGATAGCTAGATAGATGCTAGAGGGATCTGGAAGCCCAAGCGCTAGTCGAGGGCGTGGACGCTGGCTTGTTCGCGGCGGCGGCGGTGGAGATAGCGCATGGCGATGTTGATATAGATTTCGCCACAGGGTGTTTCGATGCAAAGAACCATGGCCTCGGTATCCACGCTGCCCGCGAGACCTTCCTCGTTCATGTGGACTTCAGGCGGAAAAACCTTGAAGCGGAAGCCCTGGTCGTTGAGAAGTGTGACGGAATTGCCGATGACCATGTTGGCGAGTTCACAGACGGTTTCGCGAATGACCTGCTCGCTTTCCGGGAGCTCGGCACCGGCAAGCTGGCTGGCGACGCGCATGGCGACTTCCGGCGCGAGATCGAGGATGACGCGGCCCTCGATGTCGCCCTTGATGGTGACGAGAGCGGCAACGCCCTTGCGGCGATAAGTGTTCTCGTCCATGGAGAGGTCGGCGATTTTCGTGGGCGCTTGCAGGGATTCGGCGAACACGGCATCGGCAGCGTTGATGAACGGCTGAATCAGTTCCATCCTCATGAATGATGCTCCCCGGCCATGGCGACAGGGACGGCGGTGGCATTGGGATCGTCCCCGAGGACATAGCGAAGAATTTCGTAGAGCACTTCGGGCTTGACGGGTTTCTGGACGAAGTGCTTCGCGCCCTTCTGCAGCGCGGCGAGAATGTTCTCCTGATAACCGACGGAAGAGACCATGACGATGCGGGCGTCGCCATGCTGGCGGACAATGCGCTCGACAGACTCGATGCCTTCCATCTGAGGCATGGTGATGTCCATGAGGACAATGTCGGGATTGGTGCGGTTGAACTCGGCAATGGCGGTCAAACCGTCACCGGCTTCGCCCGCTACTTCGCCGCCGAAGAGCTCGATCATCTTGATGAGGTTCTTGCGGGCGAAGACAGAGTCGTCCACGACCAGGTAGCGTACGGGCTGCTGGTCTTTGCGAAGTAAGGGTTGAAACGGTTGCATAACCTTCTCCTTTAGCGCCGCGTGGCCGGTCAGCCACGTGGCGTCGAAACTGGCGTCCTTTCGTGCTTTTCCGCTGTATCGGCCTTGTCGGATTTATCGTGTATGTCGGATCTCTCGGGATGAGCGCGTTCGGCGCCGTAGTGGCTGACAAGATAGGCGGCCAGATTGTCGAGCGGCAAAACTTTGCCGGCGTAGCCCTTGAGAATGGCAGCCCGGGGCATGCCGGGGACAACGCAAGTTTCTTCGCTCTGGGCGATGGTATGGCCTCCGGCGGCTTTGATCGCGCCAAGACCTTCGGCGCCGTCTTCGCCCATGCCGGTCATGAGGATACCGACAGAGGAAAGCGCGAATTCCTGGGCTACGGAATGGAACAGCACGTCCGCGGAAGGCCGATGTCCGTTGATAGCCGGACCGTCTGACAGCACAACCATATCGCCGCGCGGCATGCGGCGAACCATGATGTGGCGGTTGCCGGGGCAGACAAGAACGCGGCCGGCAACGAGCAGATCGCCGGATTTGGCTTCCTGAACATCAAGGGCGCAGCACTCATCGAGGCGCCGGGCAAACATCTCCGTAAAACCTTCCGGCATGTGCTGAACAACGACAAAGGTGGCGGGAAAATCGCCGGGAATCTGGGAGAACAGGTATTGGAGCGCGTTGGGTCCGCCGGTGGAAATGCCGATGGCAATCACACGATTGGGCGGAAGCGCGGCATGAGAGCGTTTTTTGGCGGGCGCAACGGCCTCGGCCTGCGGTTTGGGGACGGTTTTCGTTCCCCCGGCGCGCTTGGCGATTTTAATCTTCTCAATGAGCTGGAAAGCGACGGGGTCGAGATGGCCGGCGGCCGCATCCTGCGGCTTGGCCACGAAATCGATGGCGCCCAGTGCCAAGGCTTTGAAGGTAGCGTAGGCGCCTTCCTTGGAGTGGGAACTGAACACGATGACGGGAAGCGGAGTGTTGCGCATGATCATGCGCAGGGTTTCGATACCGTCCATGCGGGGCATTTCGAGGTCCAGGGTTACGACATCGGGATGCAGTTCCGCGATTTTACGTATGGCAAAGGCGCCATCCATGGCAGTGCCGATGACCTCGATGTCGGGGTCGCGCTCAAGAATAATGGGGATCAATTTCCGCATCAGAGCGGAATCATCGACCACCAGGACTTTGACGCGCTCTTTCATGCTATGGCCCCCAAGGGTAATGACCGCGACAACCGAGAGAGAATGGCGGGTACGTTCAAGATCAGGACAACCGTGCCATCGCCAAGAATGGAAGCGCCGCTGACGAGATCGCTGGCGACGATGTCGCCAGGCAGGGCCTTGATGACGAGCTCTTCCTCGCCAACGAGGCTATCGACGACCAAGCCAAAGCGTTTTTCCGCGACGCCGATGACGATGACGAAGCTCTTTTTCTTTTTTTCGCCGGTGGCCTCAACGGCATGGATGCGGCTGAGGCCGCCGAGGCGCACCAGGGTCAGGATCTGTTCGCGCAGCCGGAGGACTTCGCGCTGATCGACGCGCGTGATTTCCTGTTCGTTGACGCGGCTGATCTCGATGACGGAAGAGAGGGGGACGGCAAAAAGGCGGCCGCCCACCCGGAAGAGCAGTGTCTGAATGCTGGCGAGCGTGAGAGGGACGCGCAGTTGGACGCTGGTGCCCTTCCCCAGAGAACTGGAGATGTGGACGGTGCCCTTAAGGCGATCGAGGACGGTGCGCACAACGTCCATGCCGACGCCGCGGCCGGAGACTTCGGTGACTTCGGAAGCGGTGCTGAAACCGGGCTCGAAGACGAGGTTAAGGACGTCCTGAGGATCGAGGCGTTGAGCGTCTTCGGCTTTCAGCAAGCCACTGCGAACGGCTTGCTCACGAACAAGATCGAGGTCGATGCCGCGGCCATCGTCGCGAACTTCGATGACGACTTGCGTGCCTTGATGATAGGCATTGAGAAAAACGGTGCCGCGCGCGGGCTTTCCGGAGTTGAGGCGCTCGCTGGAAGGCTCGATGCCGTGATCGACGGCGTTGCGGACGAGGTGGGTGAGAGGTTCCGCGAGGGCGTCGAGGATGCCTTTATCGAGATCGGTGTGCTCGCCGGCCACTTCGAGGGCGATGTCTTTGCCGCAAAGCTTGGCGACATCGCGGACGACGCGCGGAAAGCGGCGGAAGAGCTGTTCGACGGGCACCATGCGGATTTTCAAGACGCACTTGTGCAGTTCGTCGAGAACGCGGGACTGAAACGCGAGCGCTTCCGCAAGCTTGACGCGGACGGGATCGCGTGAGTGCTTTGCTTCGAATTCGGCGAGAGTGCGATGGAGCATGGACTTGCCGATGATCAATTCGCCGACCAGGTTCATCACGGCTTCGATGCGAGTGGCATCAACGCGCAAGGTGGCTTCCGCGACGGCAGCGACGGCCGAAGCGGGCGACCGCTTCGCGGCGGCGGATTCCGCGGGATCGGCGGCGCGCGTGGCGGCTTGAGCTTCGAGAAATTCGCCGAGGAGCTCGTGTTCGGACGATTCCGCGCGATTGGCTGGTTCGATTCGCAAATCGGAAACGACCGAAGGAATGCGGCAGCGATGGGCGACGTGCTCGATGGGATGCGTGCTGGCAACGGCAGCTTGGACGACTTCCACGGAAGCAGCGGCGAGATTGTCCTCCGGGCGAAGAGCAATGACGGTGCCGCAGGCGTGAAGGACGTTTCGGACGAGTTGGAAGGCGGCGGCGCGCATGGCGCTGTTGGGATCGAGGCGCAGGGCGATGTTGTAGACGTTGTCGCCACGGAGGAGCGCTTCGGAAACCATGAGCTGCTCGTACTCGCTCCAGGGGAAAGTCGCGGGAACTTCGGCTTGGGCGGATTCGCCCGGTGATTGCGCAGAAGTGGGCGCCTGGAGCAAGCGCTGGATGAGCGCGCGCAAGGGAGTGGCCGGGGGCGGCTCGAGTTGCTTTTGGTAGGCGCTCAGCATGCTCTCAAAAGTATCCACGGCGGCGAGGACGACTTCAGCAAGCTTATTGCCGTGAGTCTGGCCGATCTGAAGCGTGAGAATGTCCTCGAGTTCGTGGGCGATTTCGCTGAGCTTCTGGAAACCGCAGGCCGCGGAGTCGCCCTTAAGGGTATGAACGGCGCGGCGCACACTGCGGAGGAGTTCCTCGTCGGCGGGATGCTTTTCGAGGCTCAGACCGGCTTCGTTGATGGTCTGGAGAAGCTCCGCCGCGCTCTCAAAAAAGAGCGCGCGCAGCTCCGAACTCCGATCCTCGGGCAGAAAGCTCAAACATTCACCTCGAGACGTTTGTAGGCCGTGCCGTTGTTCTCATGGACCATGCGGAATTTGGTAGAAAGTCCGAAAAGACTTTCGGCGTGGCCGACTAAGAGGTAACCGCCGGGATTCAAGCAGTGCCAGAACTTTTCGATGAGGCGCTTCTGCTCGGCTTCGTCGAAATAGATCATGACGTTGCGGCAGAGGATGATGTCGTTGCGACGCGGCAAGAACTCGGTTTTCAGGTTGTGGAAGTCGAATTGAACGAGTTCCTTGAGCTGGGGCTTGACGGTGTACTTATCGCTGGCCTTTTCGAAATAACGAAGGCGAGTGGTGTAATCGACGGGCTCCATCTGGATTTCGGAGTAGAGGCCTTCCTGGCCGTGTCGCAGGCTGGCGTAGCTGATGTCCGAGGCGACAATCTCAAGCTTCCAAGGGGGAGGAATGAGGGGCTTGGGAAAAGGCATCTCAAAAGGAAGCGGATTGCGCAGGTAGTAGTAGGCCAGGGCGTCGCAGATCAGAATGGCGACGGAATAGGGCTCCTGTCCGGTGGAACAACCGGCGCACCACACGCGGAGATTCCAATCGCGGCGCTCCTGCTTGTGGTGGAGTATTTCCTCGAGAACGCCTTTCTGAAGGAGATCGAGCTGCGGGCGGTTGCGAAAGAAACTGGTTTCGTTGACGGTGAGATTTTCGAGTAGGAGGGCGAGTTCGGCGCGGCCCTCGCGGCTGGTTAGCAGACGGTAGTAGCTGTAAAAGGAATCAAGCTGGCAGGCCTTGAGGCGGCGCTGCAAGCGGTCCTTGAGAAAGTGAGAGCGGCGCTCGTCAAAATACATGCCGCATTCCTGATAGACGAGGGTCTGCAGGAGCTTGAGTTCCGCTTCGGTGAGCTGAACCTGCGCAGTGATGGTTCCCATACAGAATGTTGGCGGCCGTTCAAACGAGTGGCGGCACTTCCGGAAAAGGGAAAGGCGCTAGTGAGCCATCGCGACGGGTTCCGCGGCCTCCTCGAGTTTCTTGAATTCCGGCTGGCGCAGGAGCCTGGCGATGTCCAGGAGGATAATCAGGCGGCCCTTGAGCTTTCCCACGCCGGTGACATAGCTCGATTCGCCTTCGGCAAACACGGAGCCGGGCGATTCGATTTCCGAAGGCGGAATCTTCAGGACCTCGGAGGCAGAACTCACAATGAGTCCGAGGAGCTTGTTATCGAGCTCAACCACGAGAATGCGATTCTTTTTGTCCGGCTGGACAGTGGCAGAGCCGAAGCGCTTGCGCAAGTCCATGACGGGAACGATCTTCCCGCGAAGATTGATGACACCCTCAATGATGCCGGGAGCGTTGGGCACCGCGGTGATGTCCGGCACGCGGACAATTTCGCGCACGGAAGCGATACGAACCCCATAGGTTTCGTTTCCGATGCGGAAGCCGACGACTTGGAAATCTTTCTCCATGAAGTGCTCTCCGGTTCAGGAACGAGTGACTTCGGCGTATTCGAATTGGTCCGATTCGGGCGCCGGACCGGGGCGGCGAGAAGCAGCGGCGTCGCGGCGAGCCGGGGGGGCTTCGCGGCGCGAGCGCAGCTGGCCCTTCTGGTCGACGACAAAGCGATCCATGTTGTCGAGCAGGTTGCGAGAAAGCTTGAGCATCTGCTCGGCAGCGGCGGAAAGCTCGGTGGAACTGGAAGCGGACTGCTGCACGAGCTCGCGCATCTTCTCCATGGCGCGGACGACGGCCTGAGCGCCGGAAGCCTGTTCTTCAACGGCGGAGTTGATCTCTTGGGTGATTTCGGTGAGGCGGTTGGTGGCTTTGGCGATCTGCGAAGAGCCAACGGACTGCTCGTTGGTGGCGGCGCCGATTTCCTGGGAGAACTTGTAGACTTCCGTGACGACGTCGGAAATTTTGTGGAGAGCGGAGCCCAAGTCGTTACCGAGGCTGAGACCCTCCTCGACGATGCGGGTGCTGTGCTCCATGTTTTCGACGGCCTGACGCGCTTCGCGCTGGATACTCTGGATCAGGTCGGCGATTTCCTTGGTGGACTGGGTGGACTTTTCGGCGAGCTTGCGGACTTCGTCGGCGACGACGGCGAAACCGAGACCGTGCTCACCGGCGCGCGCGGCTTCAATGGCAGCGTTGAGGGCGAGCAGGTTGGTCTGCTCGGCGAGGTCGTCAATCACTTCAATGATCTTGCCGATGTCATCGGCGCGATGGCCGAGAATATTGATGATTTCGGCGGAGGATTGAATGGCACGGTTGGTACGGTTCAGGCCATCGGTAGCTTTCTCCATCGTTTGGATGCCGGAGACGACCTCCTCGCGGGAGCGGTTGGCGATGTCCAGTAGGACCTTGGCGGTATCGGCGACGCGCTGAATGGAGGTGACCATCTGATCGATGGATGCGGAAGTTTCGGCGACGCTGGAAGCTTGCACCTGAGTGTTCTTGACGACGTTTTGCACGTTGATGCTCATCTCGTGCATGGTGCTAGTGACTTCCTCGATGGCGGACGAGGCCTGGACGCTGACCTTGGCGGATTCATCGGCGGCGCCCGCAACCTGATTGGAGCCGGCAGAGACCTGGGAAGCGCCGTCGCGGGTGGTGCGCACGATTTCCTGCAAGCCGTGGGACATGCGAAGGAAGGCATTGCCAAGGGTGTCGCGCTTGGAGCGCGGAACCACTTCAACGGTGAGATCGCCTTCGGCGACGGCCATGGAGACGCTGGCCATTTCCTTCAGGTAAGCGACCATATTGTTGAACGTGGTGGCGAGGGCGCCAATTTCGTCGTTGCGATGGATATCAATGTTCTGGTCGAGATCGCCGGAATCGCCGATTTCCTGGGCCACGGTGATGAGGTGTTGCAACGGCTCGGTGATGGAGCCTGCGGTGCGGAAGGCGGTCCAGAGCCCGAAGGCGATGGCAAAAAGCGTGCCCAGGATGACGAGAATGAAACCGATGGTGCTGGCCGTCTTGGCCGTCTTCTGAGTGTCATCGAGAGAGCGGCTGACGTCCGAATTGGCCTGATCGAGAACGGCGGAAGATTTCGCGAGCCAGGAGGCCGGGTCTTTCTGGAGGTAGAAGATCTGGAGGTCGGAGACGGTGGCGTCACCCGCATCCACTTGATGGCGCTTGGCAAGGAGAGGCTTGGCAAAATTATCGGCCCAGCTGGCCTCGGTGCTCTCGACCTGGATGAGAGCGGTGCGAAGGAAATCGTTGGAGGTGCTGGACTGGCCGCGCTTGATGACGTCGCTCAGGGTGGTAAGACCGTGGTTGACCTTGTCTTCATCGCGGGGATCGCCGCTGAGGAGGAAGTTATCCAGGTTTAGACGGTTCTGCATGATCTGGTCACGAACAGCCTCGGCGGCGCGGACGCTCTCCAAGGTGGCGGTGACCTCAGCGTTGGCGGAGCGGGCTTTGAGAATCGCAGCGACGTCCACAACGAGAAGAGCGACGAGTGTCAGCAGGATCGCCCCAAAACTTTTGTATAACTGCTTTTCGATGGTCATTGCGTCACTTCCTCCACTCCCCAAAACATAAACAAACGCCCCATGGGATGACCGACTGAGAGCCGCGCGGAACCAAGCGGATCGCTACTGCTGCGGCTTAAACTCAAACTCGACGATTTGCGTGGTCTCTTCGCCGGCCGGCTCGTACTTCCACTCCTTGACGGTATCAAGGCAGGACTGCACAAGAATGGGATGGCCGCCGATGGCCTTGGCGCTGCGCACGCGGCCGTCAGGAGCGATCACGACTTCGATCTTGACCTTGCCGCTGATGTTCATCCGGCGAGCGAGTTCCGGGTAAGTGGCCCCGGACTTACTCTTGAGCTTACGCTTGCCTTCATCACTGGCCGTCTGAGCACTAGCCAGGGACAAAGCGAGCAAACCAGCCGCTGCGGCGGCAAGGATCTTTCTCGTCCAATTGAATTGGCTCTGCACCACAACCTCCCCGAGGCGGAAAATTACCCCACGCAAGAGAAGGCAAGTGCAATGCCAGGGCAGGAGGAGCAAAAGGAATAGTGCGGTTTTCGTTCTTGGCGCAGTGAAGAGCTTTTGTTCGAACAAGATACGGGACGGTGAGAATGCAAGCGCAGATCTGTGGAAACGTGGAAGCGTCTCACGGGGACCTTGGTTCGCGTGCGGAGGTCTCACGCTGAGACGCAGGGAGAGGAGGAAGGCGCGGACAGGTAACGCATGCGTACCATCGTCAGTAAGAGGATTTGACTCAGAATGAGATGGCTGAGTAGCGTGGATATGCGTGGCTTCTTAATTTGAGACACACGCAGACCCCTTAATCCCCCTATGCGTGAGCGAAAGAATCTTCGTGTTCGCCGACCCGCGGCTGTCCGCGGCCGGGAGATTTCCGGTCAATCTAAGCGCAATTATTCCCAGGAATTGATGGATTTGGTTGTGGAAGCGGCGAAGTCGCGTGACTTGCCCGTGTTTCTGGCGGGCTTTGCGACGCGGGCTTCACAGATGCTGAAGGCGGAATGGGGAGGAGTCGGAGAGATCCTGGGAAGCAAGGTCGAGATGTACTCGCAAGGGAGGGAATTTCCCGGTGGCGCCGAAGAGCGCGAGTGGATGGAACAGAACACCAGGCGGAAGCGGCCCGGGCTGGAGGTGCTGCCGCTGGGAGAAACGGAGAGGTATTGCGCGTTCTATCCCATCTATGCAAGCGACGGGGAGCTGATGGGCACGCTGTGCCTGGTACGGCGAAAGGCGGAGTTTACGCCGGCCGAGGACGAACTGTTGGCGGTCCTGGGAAGCCATGCGGCGCTCTCCATGGAGAAGGTGCGGCGGTTTGCGCAACTGGAGCGATCAAAGAAGCAGTGGGTGGAAGATATCGATGCGATCAGCGATTACATCGCGGTGCATGACCAGCGCGGGAGGATCGTAAGGACAAATCGGTCGCTGGCTACGCATTTGGGTATCTCGCCTGTGGCGCTGGTGGGCGAGCCCATGATCAGCCTGCGGCACATCGCGGAGACGGGGAGCGCCCTGCCCTGCCCGTTCTGCCGGAACACCCGGGAATCGCGGGAAGAGTACATTGCGACGTCGGAGGGGCGGACCTTTTTGGTTTCAACGTCGCGGACGCATGGAGTGACGGACGAAGAGACGCGAACGATTCACGTCCTGAAAGACATCACGGACCGAAGAGAAGCGGAGCGGCGGTACCGCGAGCTGTTCGACAGTATTCAGGAAGGGTTGTTTTTTGCGACCCCGGAAGGGCAGTTCCTGGATGTAAATGACGCGATGGTAAGGATGTTGGGCTACGAGTCGCGCGAGGAGCTGCTGCAGGCGGATGTAAGCACGCATTTGTACCCCACGTCAGCGGCGAAGGAAAGACTGGTGCGGGCAATCGCGGAGCGCGGGGCGCTGCGGAATTACGAGGAAACGCTGCGGCGCAAGGACGGAAGCTTGCTGCACACGCTGCAGAACATCAGCGCGGTGCGGGACAAGCAAGGCCGCGTGGCGCAGATCCGCGGGCTGATGCTGGACGTGACGGAACAGCGCATGTTCCAATCGCAATTGCAGCGAGAACGCGACTTCAACCAGAAGATCCTGAATACGACACAGAGCATGATTCTGGTGCTGGATACCGCGGGGCTGATCAGCTACGCGAACCGGCGGTGCTATGAAACGGGGTATCTGGAAGAGGAAATGATCGGGCACCGGTTGGTGGAGTGGGTGGAAGCTTCGCACAGGAAAGATTTTGAGGCGGCGTTGCAGACGACGGCGAACGGGCAGCAGGTGGAGAATTTGGAATTGCGGGTGAGGCGGAGCGACGCTTCGATGGGCCACTTTTCCATCAGCTTGAGCCCGATGCGCGACGAATCGAACCAGGTGAACAGCGTGGTGGTGGTGATGACGGACATCACGGACGCGGCGCTGCTGCAGGCCAAACTAGCGCATTCGGAAAAGATGGCGACGATCGGGCGGCTGGTGTCCGGGGTGGCGCACGAAGTGAACAACCCGCTGGCGGCGATTCTGGGATTCACGGATTTGCTGCTGGAAAACCCGGAGATGCCGGCATCGGCGCGGGAAGACCTGCAAATCATCCTGCAGGAGACGCAGCGGACGAAGGAGATTGTGCAGGACCTGCTACGCTTTGCGCGGCAGCGGCCGACGCAGCGCGAGCCGGTACAGGTGAACACGGTGTTGCGGCAGACCATCAAATTGCGCGGCTACGACTTTACGAGCCACGGGGTAGAGGTCGTAGAGGAGTTCGACGAGGGGATTGGGGAGACGCTGGGGGATGGGCAGCAGCTCCAGCAGGTGTTCCTGAATATCTTGAACAATGCGTACGACGCGATACAGGAATCCGGGAATCACGGAAAAATCAAAATCGGAACGAAGCGCGCGGGGGACTCGATTGAGGTGACGTTTGTGGATAACGGGACCGGAGTGAGCGACCCCGAGCGCATCTTTGATCCGTTCTTTACCACCAAGCAGGCGGGAAAAGGGACGGGGCTGGGGCTGAGCATCTGCTACGGGATTGTGCGGGCGCACGGCGGAGAAATTCTCTGCTGGAAGAATTCCGGCGAAAGCGGGAGCACGTTCCTGGTGCGATTGCCGCGCGCGACGGACACGGCGCTGGCCGCGGCGGCAAATGAGGCGGGGCGATGAGCTCGCCGACGACCGTGCGGGCATTTTCGCCGATCCTCCTAATAGAGGATGAAACTTCGGTAAGCGCGTTCGTGCGGGCGGCGCTTGAGAGGCGCGGGTACACGGTGGTGCAAGCGGTCAACGGAGATGAGGGCTTGCGGCATCTGGCGCAGGGAATGTATGCGGGTGTGATTACGGACATTCGGATGCCGGGGAAGATCAACGGCGCTGACGTGCACCAGTGGATACGGGAGAACCGGCCGGAACTGAGCGGGAGAATCATCCTAATCAGCGGGGATACGGCCAACAGCGAGACGCAGGAGCTGTTGACGAACAGCGCGACGCCTTGCATCGAGAAGCCATTTCGGGTTCAGGAACTTATTTCCATAGTGGAGACGACGTTCGGAAAACCATGAGCGACGATCTAAGAATTAGACTTCTGGTAGTGGACGATGAGCAGAGCATCCGCCGGCTGTGCATGACGATTGGCAGCTCGCTGGCCTACAACTGCAGCGAGGCGGAGAGCGCGGAAACGGCGATGCAGCGGCTGGAGACGGATCCGCCGGACCTGGTGCTGACAGACTTGAAGTTGCCGAACCAATCGGGCGTGGAGTTACTGAAGCAGATCAAGACGGTACTGCCGCGCACGGAAGTGGCTATCATGACGGGGCACGGGTCGATTGAATCGGCCGTGGATGCGATGAAGTTGGGCGCCTACGACTACATCGAGAAGCCATTCCGGGTGGAAAAGATGCGGCTTCTCCTGCAACGCATGGCGGAGAAAGTGCGGCTGGTGAATGAGAATGCGTTCCTGCGGGAACGCGTGACCACGGAAGAAAACCTGGACGGTATCATCGGCACTTCGTCCGGGATGCAAGATGTCTTGCGGATGATCTCGCGGCTCAAGGATACGCGAACGCCGGTGCTGATTTCCGGGGAAAGCGGGACGGGCAAAGAACTGGTGGCGCGAGCCATCCATTTTCGCGGCCTGATGGCGCAAACGCCGTTTGTGGCGGTGGATTGCGGCGCGCTTGTGCCAACGCTAATGGAAAGCGAAATGTTCGGGTACGAGAAGGGCGCCTTCACCGGCGCGATGAAATCGAAGATGGGGCTGTTTCAGGCGGCGAATGGCGGGAGCATCTTCTTGGACGAAATCGGTGAATTGCCGCTGGAGATGCAGGCGAAACTCCTGCGCGTGCTGCAGGAAAAAGAGGTGCGGCCGGTGGGGAGCAATGACCGGCACGCGGTGGACGTGCGGGTGATCGCGGCAACGAACCGCGACCTGGAGTCGGCGTATCGCACCGGGACTTTCCGCAAGGATCTGTATTTCCGGCTGAACGTGGTGACCGTACATATACCGCCGCTGCGGGAGCGCCGGGCAGACATTCCGATGCTGGTGCATTATTTCCTGAACCGCTACACGCCGACGAAGCCGCTGCAAGTGACTGCGGCAGCGATGAAGAGCCTGCTGCAGTATGACTGGCCCGGCAACGTGCGCGAACTGGAGAATTGCATTGCCCGGGCGGTGACGTTGGGCGACCAGCAGACGATTGACGTGCAGGACCTGCCACCGGCGATTCGCAGCGAGCAGCCAGCGCGCAGCGAGATGACTCCGCAGGATGCCGCATCGCTTTCGACGACAGCACTGGCGGAGATGGAGCGAATGACTATACTGCGCGTGTTCGAACAGGCGCACGGCGACAAGGCGCTGGCCGGAAAGATGCTGGGGATCAGCCGCGCCACGCTTTACCGGAAGCTGAAGCGATACAGCATAGCGCTGCGCGGGAATCCGGAGCAGGACGAGAAGGAAGCCGCGGCCCACGTGACGGCACGGTAGTACGTCTCAAGCTGGCGGGCAGTTCTCTCAGAGAAGAGTGAGACGAAAGCGTTTCAGGCTGAGACAATCGGGCAGAGGCGCGGCGGTCAGAAAAACCTAAGTCACGGCATTTCTTCAGGTTCCAAAGTTCGTATCCCTTTATAAATTTTGGTGGTCGGCGTGCATTTCCCTACTTGGGACACTGTGTCCCGGTCCGCGTCGGGTGTGTTCTCGCTCAGCGCGAGGCCAAAGCTCGCAAAATTCGCAGGTTAGTGGCAGCGGGGCAGAAGCGCGAAATGACACTCATTGCGGATGAACGGGGATGTGCGGAACAGCTTGCCCGGTTCTTTCCAGCACTTCCCGCGGTACGTTTCGCGGTGCGAGTGACGCCACTGAGGCCCGCGCCGGGGAAAATGCAGGAGCGAACCGTGCTGGAGTATGGCACGGCGGAATACGCGATTTTCCTGTCGAGCCTGCCGCTGGAATTTGCGGATCGCGTGCGGGTTGAACGAGATGGAGGAGGACGTCCCGCGGAGGCGGCGGTGATTGCTTTGCAGTATCAAGAAGGACGCAAAGCGGTGGCCGTGCGGTTTCTGGAAGGCCCCTGCGAATGGATGAGACAACCGTGAACAAAATGATCACAACGTTGAACTTGCCCGCTCCGCCGAAGCCAGATGGCGCAAGGCAAGCGCAGTGGGAAGAGATTCGCTCCGTCTTTCCCATCTACTTAGCGCTGGCCAAACATCTGCAGATTGAGATTCCCTTCCCACCAAACAAGCGCGTCTTGCCGGAGAAGGCGGATCTGGACTTGTTCAGCCGCACCCTGGCCTGGCTGGATTCCATGGACCAGCGAGTGCTGGTACATCAGTTGCGGCACCTGCTGCAAATGACCACGCTGAATGCCAGCGAAAGCGGGCTGCGAGCGCTGATCATGCGGCACCTGCGGAAGCCAGCGAAGTCCCCCATGGACCGCGACAAGATCGACTTTCTGATGGTGCAGTATTTTGCGCTGTGCGTGCCCACCAAGATTTATCACAAGCAGATTGAACTGAGCGACGTGGCGCAGGTGATGAAGCCGGTGCTGGGAGAGACGGACACAGCCCCGCTGACATGGTGCGAACCGCTGGAGAAGATGATCGTGGCCTTGAGGGCGCTCAAGAGTGTGCGAGACATCTTGAAAACGGACTTCATCGAACAGGGCCGGCGAGTGAAAGAGAAAGCCGGAGGGATGTTCTACGACCCCTCGGCGATGCTGGCGTTTGTGCGCTTCAATTTCCTGTTGAGGCGGACGCTGATCGAGTTAATGCACGCGGATCTGATTTTCATACGCTCCGGGATCAACCACCTGGAACAAGCCGGGGCAAGAACAATGGATTGCCAGACCTTTGGACTGACATCCGCGGAGCCGATCGCGCGAGTGCGGGCGCTGGCGGACGACTGGAAGCAGCCGTTCCAGAAGGAATACACGGAGCGTTCCGTGAGCCAGGCATTCGAGAAGTTGCTGGCACTTCGAGCGGACGTGGATCGCACGGCAGTGCACGTGTTGGGCAAATCGCTCGACGCAGTTCCCATCAAGCCCGCGGCAGAAAAGGCTGTGGGAGGCAACGGGGCTGTGGCGGCACTTGGTGCGGCACGTACGATCGAGAAAGCCGAAGCACCAGCGATTCGCAAGGCAGAGGAAGCCAAACCCGAACTCGATTTCGAGACGTGCATGGAACAGGTCTGGGAGCAACTGATATCGGCGCCGCCCTCGCGAGGCCGTTCGATGACGACGGTGCGAGTAGGCGGAGCGCGGCTGTTGATGTCGTCGTGGGAAGTGGCGGCGTTTGTGACCGAGGACGGGCCGGCTGCGGAAGATTTACGGCGGGCCGTGGTGGCGCGGGCGCTGGTGACGGCGGCAGTGGAAAAGGCCAAGGAATCGGGGAACGCCACGGGACTTGATCGCGTTTTGCCGATCGCGCGCGTGGAGGTTTCGCGGCTGCAGGAGCGCGTGGAACAGGCAAAACTGGCGAAGGACACGGAAGCGGCAGTGAATCTGGGAATCAGCACGAAACGGCTGCTATCCGCGCTGGACGAAGCCGAGAAGTTGTAATTCCCTGCTGAGAGCGATGGCCGGCAAGGAACACAGTCAGGGAGCGGATCTCTCTTGCGAAACACGAGCGTATTGATTCTTACGGACGACGCAGAGTTTGCGCGATTGCTGAGCGCGTGCTGGCAAGTGGAACGCCAGTTTCCCGGCCTTTCCGTAGTGACCAGCGACTTATGGAAAAACGGCGGCGGAGTTTACCCCGACCTGGTGGTGATCGGACCACTGCAGGAGGGAAAGCTTGCGGAAGCGCTGCGCGCGATGGAGCCGAATGTGGCGGTGATTTTGTGCGTCCCGTCGGAGGCGACGGAGCTGGGGCTTTTGCGAAAGCGCTACCCGCGGCTTTTGCACGTGCCGTTGCGAGAAGATTGGACGCAGATGGTGCTGCTGCTGGCCGGTGAGTCCCTGCGGCGAACGCAAGCGGTGAAAGAGATAAAACGGGCGGAACAGCGCGCGGCGGAGAATGCCAGCCAGGCAGTGCTGGGGCGGTACATGACCGACATGAAGCACAGCGTGAATAATGCGCTGACGTCGCTGCTGGGAAACGCCGAATTGCTTTTGCTGGAGCCGGGGCAGCTCTCGGCGCAGTCCATTGCGCAAATCAAGACGATTCACACGATGGCCATGCGGATCAACGAAATCATGCAGAGATTCTCATCGCTCGCCAGCGAAGTGCGAGAGGGTGAGACGCCTTCTCAAGGTGAGACGGAAGAGGCCACGGCGTCGCTTTATCCGCGCCGTTAGACGCTCTCCACGGGCGTACAACCCCTGTCTTTGCAGCCAGATAAAGAAAATAGACACGCCGCCGTAAGGAACCCGCAAGCTGGCCGCTGACGTGCAATTTTCTGACGTGGAGAACCATGCGGGGTAGAAGCTCGTGCAGAAAAAAGTGCTGATCGTCGATGATTCGCCGTCGCAAGTGCGGCTGATCCAGGGCTTGCTGGAGCCGGAGGGCTATTGGCCGGTGGGTTTGAATGACCCGAAGCGCGTGGAAGAGGCCATCACGGCGGAGCGGCCAAGCGTGATTCTGCTGGACGTGGTGATGCCGGAGCGAAACGGGTTTCAGGTTTGCCGGGAGTTGAAGAGCAACGCGGAGTTCAATTCGATCCCGGTGATTCTAGTGACCTCGAAGGACACCGCGAGTGACCGCTACTGGGGTGAACAACAAGGTGCGGACGGTTATGTGACGAAGCCCTTTACGCGGGAAGATCTGTTGCGAGCCGTTCGCCGGTTCGCTTGAGGGAACGGAGAAAGAGCGAAGCATGAGCGACGATTTCCAACTGGCGCCCCTCCCCGCGGATGCGGAAGTTGGGGAGATGCTGGAAGCGCTGGGCAACGTGGCCGAGCGCCCCCCCGAATCGCAGTACTGCGTCTTCCGGAGCGGCCGCGAGCGGTTTTGTCTGCCGGTGCTGGACGTCGAAGAGGTGCTGGAGTGGCCGCTGGTGACGAAGCTGCCGCTGGCCCCGGCGTATCTGCTGGGGATTTTCAACTTGCGCGGCGCCATTGTGCCGCTGATTGACATTGCCTTGACGGAAGGCAGGCGTCCCGGGTTGCTGCCGAAGCACGTGGTGGTGGCGTCGCTGAGGAGCGACAGTCATCACGACGATCTGCGGCTGGGGATTGCGGCGGATGAAGTGGTGGGGACCTATTCGGTGAACGATGCGGAAGACCTGCTGGAGCAAGCTCCGGAAAACGTGCCGCACTGCGTGGGCATGCTGCGACACGACGACCGGCTGGCTCTGGTGATCGATTTACGCCGGCTCCTGGAAGTTTACCCAGGGCCGAGCATCTGACGAGATTCGGAAGGTTTGGGAGGCGGGAATGAAATCGCGACTGAGTAGCACAATCTGGACGTTGGTCATCCTGAACGGCGTGGCGTTAGCCGTCGTGCTGGGGCTGGCGTACAACGCGGGACGCCAGTCAAGCGGGGGCGCTTTCGAGCCCAGTGGACTGATCATTCCAGGGATCATCGCCCTGGGGATCAGCATTGTGTTGGCGTGGAGGTTGGGGAGCGCGATCCTGACGCCGGTGGGCGAGCTCTCGGAATTCTCCGAACGGCTTGCGGCGGGCGACGCCAAAGTGCGCGCGGACGTGTCCTCGGACGACGAGTTCGGGTACATCGCGGAGAACCTGAACCGCGCGGTGGCCAAGGTGTCGAAGGCGTCGAGCAACCAGGAAGCTAATGAAGCGCTGCAACGGAGCATCACGGACCTGCTGGCGGTCATCAACCAGGTGGCGCGCGGCGATTTGACCTTGCGCGGGAAGGTAACCAACGACGCTCTGGGCAACGTGTCGGACTCCATCAACTACATGCTCGACAACTTCACCAAGGTGCTGGAGCGCGTGCGCAAGGCAGCCATGGAAGTGACCGCATGCTCGAACAACATTCTTGTGGCGGCGGATGAGATGCAGGCGGGCGCCACGCAACAGGACCAGGAAATCACGAACACATCGAGCGCCGTGGAACAACTGACGGTCTCGATGAAACAGGTGTCCAACAACGCGGAAGCCAGCGCGGAAGCGGCGCGCCGCGCACTGGATGCGGCGGAACAAGGCAACCGCGCGGTGCGCGATACGCTGGACGGAATGCAGCGCATCCGCTCTTCGGTGCAAGCGACGGCGAAGAAGATCAAGTCGCTGGGTGACCGTTCGCTGGAGATTTCGGAAATCATCAACGTGATCAACGACATCACGGAACAAACGAACTTGCTGGCTTTGAACGCAGCCATTGAGGCGGCACGCGCGGGCGAAGCGGGACGGGGGTTCGCGGTGGTTGCCGACGAAGTCCGCAAGCTGGCGGAACACTCCCGGAGCGCGACGAAAGACATCGCCGCACTGATCAAGGCCATCCAGGCGGAGACGAACGAGGCCGTGGTGGTCATGGAAGAAGGCACGAAGGAAGTGGAATCCGGAGCAACGCTGGCCGATCAGGCGGGCCGCGCGCTGGACGCGATTTCCAGCGTGGTGCGGCAGTCGGCGGAACTGGTGCAGGAAATTTCCCTGGCGTCGAAACAGCAGGTGCGCGGCACGGAAGGCGTGGCGCACGCCATGCAGATCATCTCCAACATCACGCGGCAGACCTCGCAAGGAACACGCGGCACGGTAGCAACGGTGAGCCAACTGGTGAAGTTGTCCGACCAGTTGAACGAAGCGCTGGCGCAATTCCGCGCGCAGTCGAAGGCGGCGACTCGTCCGGCTGAAGAGGCAGAGCGGCCGGTCCCGGCAGGCGCGGTCCGATAGCAGTGAAACCATGCCCGGGCGCGAAGCCGGGGCAAAAGCGGGACCAAGATGAGCGAACGCCACGGGGCGGGACACGGTTTGAGCGAACACGAGTTGAGCGAGATCCGCATGCTGATCGAGGAGCGGACAGGCATCCATTTCGACCAATCGCGGGAGAGATTCTTCTCCACGCGAGTTCGCGAACATCTGCACGATCGAGGTTTCACGCGTGGCAACGAACTGCTGCGGGCTGTTCGCAAGACCAACGTGGAGTATGAATCGCTGCTGGAACGGCTGCTAACCCAGGAGACGTCGTTCTTCCGGTATCCGGCAGTGTTCGACGCGTTCGAGAAGCGCGTGCTGCCGGAACTGCACACCATAAAATTCTGGAAAAATCCGCGGACGCTGCGGGTGTGGAGCGCGGGGTGTTCGACGGGGGAAGAGCCGTATTCGATCGCGATCACTATTTTGGACACGCTTTCCTTCGCGGACGCCTGGAACGTGGAGATTCTGGCGACGGATCTAGGCCGGCTGGCGCTCAAGAAAGCAGAGCGGGCAACCTACTCCGGGCGCAGCATCGCCGGCGTGAACGAGCGGCAACTGGCGGCGCATTTCACGGCGGTGAACGGCGGGTACCAGGTGAAACCGCGGCTGCGGAAGCTGGTGACATTCGCACAAATGAATTTGGCTTCGCCGGTGTATGTGGGCCGCATGGACCTGATTTTCTGCATGAACGTGCTGATTTATTTCACGGAAGAGCGGCGCCGAGCGCTGGTGCAGAAGTTTTATGAGTCGCTGGAACCGGGCGGATACCTGTTTCTGGGGCACTCCGAATCGATTTCAAAGATGCCGGTGAAATTCCAGGCCATCGTGCTGGGCGATTGCATTCTGTACCGCAAGCCGACGGCGGAAGAGTTGCAGAAGCCGGAGTTGGTGGCGGAGGGACGCGCGTGAGCATGCCGGATCGCGAATCCGTCGAGATTTTCCTCCAGGAGGCGTCTGAGCACCTGCAATATATGCGGGAGTATGTGGGCGTGCTGCAGGAGGTATCACCGCGCCGCGAAGACATGGAGCGGCTATATATTGCGGCGCATACACTCAGCGGCACTTCCGCGAGTTACGGCTTCCCGAGATTTTCGGAGGTTGCGGCGAAGCTGGCGCACGTCTTTCAGTACGCGTTGAATGCGCCGCTGGGAGACGATCTGCACGGGCCGCTCACGGAGTTTCTTTCCGACGGCATTTCCGTCCTGGAGACCTGCCTGCTGGAAATGAGCGATACCGGTCAAGAGAACTTGGAGGATATGGCCGCGTTCAAAGAGAGGTACCGGTTTGCCTTTCCGCCGGAGCCGCCGCCTTTGAACCTGTCCCAGTCCGGGGACGATGCACGGGCAGAGGCTGAAGCGCAAGCACGGGCACATGCCGGGTCACAAGCTGCTTCAAGAGAGGCAGAAACAGCTACGGCGGGATTGACGGGCTCATATTTCGACGCCCTGCCCACCGATGACGAAGTGCCAGACGAGATACTGGAATTTTTCCAGCCCGAGGCGGAAGAACATTTGCAGGTGGTGAGCGATTGCCTGCTCTCGCTGGAAGGCAACAACAATCCGGAAGAGATCAACCGATTGTTCCGCGCGATTCATACGGTGAAGGGATCGGCGGCACAAGTGGGATTGCGGCGGCTGGGCGCGATTGCGCACCGCGTGGAAGATCTGATTGGCCGCATGCGCGATGGCGAAATCCAGCCGTCACCCGCGGTTGTGGATTTGTGCCTCGAGTCCGTGGATGTGTTGAAAAAGACGCTGCACCGCGACTGGGCAGACGAAGCAGATATGCGGGCGGGCGTGGATTCACTGCTAGGGCGTGTCGCGGAGTTCGCGCCGCAGGAAGCGGAAGAAGAAGCGCCCGTGGCGGCCGCGGTGGAATCCGAAGCAGCGGGCGAGGAAACCGGCAAGCCGGCAATCGAGCGCGCGGCGGCTAAGCAAACCGCCCGCGGCAGCCAGAAACAGGCATCGGTATCGAAGTCCGTGCGCATCGCACTGGCGCGGCTCGACCGCATGATGAACACGGTCGGCGAGCTGGTGATTAACCGGACGAAGATGCTGGGGCGCGTGGCGGAGCTCGAGAAGCTGATCGACACACTGAGCTTTTCGAAGGAACGGCTGCAGAACAAGGTAAATGAGTTCCAGGAGAAGTACGAGTTCAACCGGCTGAAAACGTTGCAGCCGGGGACGCCGTGGGCGGCTTCCCAAACGCAGAAGATGCTGACGAGCGCGGCGGCGGGCGAGGCGTCGTATCTGGAAGAGTTCAGCGAACTAGAGATGGACCGCTACGACGATTTCAACATATTGTCGCGGTCGATGACGGAAATATCGGCGGACGTGAACGAAGTGCTGTCGCAGCTGGAGGGATTCATCGGGAGAGTGGAAGGCGACATCGACGAGTTCAGCAAGCTGGCGCACCACCTGCAGGATGAAATCACGGCCGCGCGCATGGTGCCGATCGGAACGCTCTATTCCCTGCTCTCGCGGACGGTTCGGGACGCCGCGAAATCGGCAAAGAAGCAGGTAGAGCTGGAGTTTTCCGGGAGCGAGACGGAACTCGACAACAACATCATTCAGCAGATTTCAGACCCGCTGGTACACCTGGTGCGGAACTCCGTGGCGCATGGCATTGAGGGTCCCGCGGATCGCACTGCTGCCGGCAAACAGGAACAGGGCACGGTATATCTGCGCGCATATCATCGCGGCAATCATATTTACATTGAAGTGGAAGACAACGGGCGAGGGATTGATTACCAGCGCGTGAAACAGAGCGCGATCGAGTGCGGGCTGGTGTCCGGTGAAACGGCGGACCGGCTGACCGAGCGCGACCTTCGCGAGATTCTATTCCACCCGGGCTTCTCGACGGCGGTGGTGAAGACGGAATTGGCGGGGCGCGGCGTGGGGCTCGATGTGGTGCGGTCCAACTTGAACGCTCTGAATGGCGAAATCGAGGTGCAGAGCACGGCGGGCCTGGGGACGAAGTTCACGTTAAAGGTGCCGTTGACCCTGATCATTTCGCCGGCGCTTTTCGTGCGCTGCGGCGCGACCCATTTTGCGCTGCCGCTGGCGGTGGTGGAAGAGATTCGGCGGTTGCGCGCGGATGAAATCGAGGATGTGGGCGGGAAGCTGCTGACCAAGGTGCGCGACGTCGTGACGGAAGTGGTGCGGCTTGATTCGTACCTGGGGCTTCCGCCGCTGGAACCGATCAACGGGTATTTCCGCATGGTGGTGGCCAATGCAGGGAGCCGGCAGATCGGCCTGGTCGTTGAGGAAGTGCTGGGCAAAGACGAAATCGTGATCAAGAACCTGGGCGAATACCTGCGACGCGTAAAGCTCTTCCCTGGGACGACGATTGCGCCGGATGGCAGCCTGATCCTGCTGATTGACCTGAACCGCATGGTGGCAAACGAGCCGAGCGAGCGGCACGCGGTGCAGGCCAGCGCGAGCGCGGCACGCGTGTTCGCGCCGGGGTCGGCGGCCGTGGCGCGCGGAACGATTCCAGCCGATGCCATCGATCGCGTGGAGCAGGAACGCGTGATCGTGATTGCGGACGATTCGATCAGCGTGCGCAAGTTTGTGGGACGCATGCTGGAAAAGAACGGCTTCCGCGTGAAACTGGCCGCAGATGGACTCGAAGCCGCGGAACTGGTTTCGCAGCATGGTTGCCACCTGGTGATCACGGACCTGGAAATGCCGCGCATGACGGGCTACGAGCTGATGACGCAATTGCGGCAAAGTCCGGCGACACGACGCATCCCCGTGATGGTGGTGACTTCGCGCGCCGGAGCGAAGCATCGCGATCGCGCGCTAAAGGAAGGGGCTTCGGCGTTCTTGACCAAACCAGTGCAGGAAGATCAGTTGCTTGCTGCAGTGGAGCAACTGATGGGCAAGGAGGCGGCACGTCCGGTTGTGCCGGTCGGGTAAACGAAAATGGTGAGCAACCAGCCCAAGAAGTTTCGCGTGCTCGTTGTGGAGGATTCCACGTTCATGCGGCGTGTGCTGGAGTCGATATTCAATTCGGATGACCAACTGCAGGTTGTGGGGCATGCCACCGACGGGCGAGAAGCGATCGCGCTGGCGGAGACGCTGAAGCCGGACGTGATCACGATGGACTTGAACATGCCGCACATGGACGGGTTGCAGGCCACGGCCCATATCATGACGACAAATCCGCGGCCGATCGTGGTGGTGAGTTCGGAGACGCGGGAAGGCGCGGACAAAACACTGAAGGCGTTGGAACTAGGTGCGATTGAATTTGTGACCAAGCCATCGGCCGGCGTTGATTTGGATATGCAGAGCGCAAAGGAAGAACTGATTCGCAAGGTGCGAATGGCCGCGAAGGTGAGAGTGGTGCGCACGGCGTCGCGGATGGTTACAGCGGTCCAGGGAGTGGGAACGGGCCCCGCGGCACCGGTGCAGAGAGTACGATTGGCGCAGCCCATGCCCATCGTTCCGGCAGAATTGCGCTTTCCAGTGGTTGTGCTGGCGGCATCTACGGGAGGGCCGGCGACGGTAATGCGGATGGCGCCGGGGTTCACAAAGGACTTCCCGGCGGCGGTGTTCCTGGTGCAGCACATGCCCGCGGCTTTCACCACGCAATACGCCTTGCAGCTGGCGGAGTTTACGGGAGTACGCGTGAAGGAAGCGGAAGCGAGCGAACCGGTGCAGCCGGGGACGCTATACATCTGCCCGGGCGGGCAGCATCTGCGAGTAACGCCGACGGGGCGCATTCAGTTGGACAGCACAACCGGGCGGATAGAGGGGTACCTGCCGAACATCGATGTGACCATGGAATCGATCGCGGCGTACGCGGGTGCAATGAGCATCGCTGTTGTGCTAACGGGCATGGGCAGCGACGGGACGCGTGGGGCAAGGGCCATCAAGGCCGCGGGCGGGCTGGTGCTGGCGCAGGATGAAGCGACATCGGTGATTTTTGGAATGCCGGCGGAGGCCATCAAGGCGGGCGTAGTGGACCAGGTGCTGGGGATTGACGATATTTATCCAGCCATCGAGAAGCGCGTGCTGGGGCTGAGCCGCTTGGCGCCCGTAGGAGCACGCTGATGCGCTTTACTTCCGTGCACAAGACGCCGGCAGTGCGCACGGAGCAGATCATTCTGTTCCGGAGCAGCAACCAGATTTTCGCGATTTCTTCCGCTTCGGTGCAGGAAGTGCGCAGCGTGGACAGCCTGGCGGGAGCGTCGATGGAGATTGATGAAGCGAGCGTGCCCAAGGTGCGGCACCTGTTGAAGCGCGGCGAACGCAGCGTCTACGTGGTGAATGCGGCGCTGCACTTCGGATTGCGGCCATCGCCGGCGGCCCTGATTTTCCTTTTGCGCAAAACGCGCGTGGGATTGCTGATCGACGGCATCGAGAAGATGACGACGATGACACGGCTGCAGGCCTTGTCGCCGGCGTTTTGCCACGAGGAGCGCGTGTGGTACCGCGGCTTGACGGTCCTGGATCAAAATGTGATTCCGGTGGTGAACCCGCAAGGATTCCTGACAGAGCAGGAGCTGCTGCAATTGGATGCGGCGGCCGGGGCGTTGCTGGAGGCCCAGGCGGCGAGCGCATCGGAAGTGGGATTGACGCCGTGAGCTGGACGGAACAATTCGATACACGATCCTGCGTGCTGCTGCGGCTGGGCGACCGGCGTTTTGCGCTGGCCGCGGACCAGGTGTCGGAACTGGTTGCGCCGAGCCGCATGTTTCGTTTTGCCCACCGGACACCGGAGATCGACGGGGTGATTCTGCGGCGGGGGCGAGTTGTGCCGGTGTGCGACGTCGCGGAAAAGCTCATAGGAAAGCGCCTGACGTCGCGGCGATATTACCTGATTTCAAAACGGCGCCAGGAAGGGACGACGGACTGGGTCGCGCTGCCCGTTAGCGGCGATTGCGAACTGATCCAGGCGGATTTGACCCCGGCGGGGCCAGCGGATTCACCGCACGTGGCGGCGTGGCTTTCCCATGCTGGGGAAGTGATCGAGGTGCTGAACCTGGGCGCGCTGACGCCTGGAATGGAACCGGTGGAGAGCGAAGCCGGCGGAGCGCCGTTGCCGAAGGCGCACGCATGATGCTGCCAGGCAAACCAGCGAAGATTCTGCTGATCGACAGCAATGTGCTGTTTGCGAAAAGGCTTGGCGACACGCTGAAGCGGGAAGGCTTTGAAGTGACGGCGACGACGCAGGCGGCCTTTGCGCTGACCACGCTGGAATATGACAGGCCTACGGCGATCGTGTGCGCTACAAATATGCGCGAGATGGGGGCGCTGGAAATCGCCAAGATTATTCACGCGGATGCCTCGAACGCTTCCCTGCCGATCATTGCGCTGGGCGACGGCAGCCAGCGGGCGTTGATGGAAGCGTTTCAAGCGGGCTGCGACGATTATATTGACCGGCAACTTCCACCGGCGACGATTGCGAGCCACGTGAAGAGCATCATCGTGAGCAAGCTGGAAGGGTTCCAGCCGACGCAAATGTTGGGGCAGGCGGACACCAGCTTGAGCGGAAATTTAACGCATCACGATTTGACTGGCGTGATGCAAATGCTGGGGCACGCGCGGCAGACCGGTGCGCTGACCATCAACGCGGGCGAAACGGACGCGGTGATGTTTTTTGACGCAGGGGAGATTACCCACGCGGAATGCGGCTCGCTGTTTGGCGATGAGGCGGTGCTGCACATCCTGAAGAGCTGCGTGGATTGCGACTCCGGCGTGTACAAGTTTGTATACGGAGCGACCTCGGCACAGCGCACGGTGCTGCGCTCCGCGACGGACCTGATGCTTGACGCCATGCGCGAATTTGACGAAACGGCACACGACACCGCCGGCCAGCTTGCGGACAAGGAGGCTCAATGAGCGACACGATCGTCATGCCGCCGATCGGCGAGGCCGAGACTAAGCACACGCCCGTGGTCTATTTTATCGACGATAGCGCGACGATGCGCGAAGTGATCAAGATCGCCTTCCGCCGCGAAAACATTCACGTGATTACCTGCGCGGACGCGGCGTCGGCGCTGGAGCAGTTCGAGGAGCGCCCGCCGGACGTGGTGATCACGGACGTGATCATGCCGGATCAGGATGGGTATTCCGTCTGCAGCCAGATCAAGCAAAACCCGCAGTTCGGGAAGACGCCGGTGATATTGATGTCGGGCGTGGTGAACAAGAGCGTAGCGGACCGGGCGGTAGCGGTACAAGCGGATGATCTGGTGCGCAAGCCATTTCAGCCGCAGGAACTAATTGGACGGGTAAAGCATTTGTTGGCGCCGGCCATGCCCCAGCCACCAGCCTCGCCTGCTGACCGGCAGGTGACTGTACCTTCACTGAGCAGCCTTTTTGCTCCGCCTGCTGCACAGCCAGCGCGCGTTACACCGATTGTTGCGGGGCCCGTGAGTGGACCGCCAACGGCCGAGCCTCGACAGGGCGAGTCGATTTGGCCAGGTGCCGTAGCAGAAACATTCATGGGGCAGAGCCCCGCGGCTACCGCGCCGCAAATTCCCGCGCTGACGGCGCCACCAGCCGTGCGTGTGGGTGGGCCGTCGATAGAGCTCAGGCTGCGCGCGGAAATCGCACATTTGGAACTGCTGGTCAAAAAACTGCAAACCGAATTGCAAATTGAGCGCCAGTACAACCAGGCGCTGGAACTCCACGTCCGTACACTGACGCACACGGAGTGAGGCTATTCGCGCCTGCGCCCCGCGTCCGGTGGCGGGGCAGAGCGCGGCGAAGGTTAGTGTGAGTTACTTGTGGTTTATGTAGTCGACGAAGGCAGAGGCCTCGCGATGGCCTCCATAATCCAACAAGTCACCGATGTCGGCCAAGCCGGCGGCGTTCTTCTTATTTGCCCGAGACCCCCATATTTACGCGGTCAACGTGCTAATCTCGCTGCTGTACTGGAAGCAGAATGCACAATGCGGTGGAGAAAGGGCAGGCCAAGACAACTTGTGTCGCGAATTGCCCTTTCCTGGTATCAATCATAGTTAGGACCGATGCATTTATTCTTCTGACAAACAAAAAACAAACCGGGTCTTCTTGCATGGCCGAGGGAGTGCGTCCTTGAGAATCATCCGCAATGTTTTGATTGGCATCGTTTTGGTTGTGGCCGCGTGTATCGGACTCATCTTCTATTCTTTCTCGCGAACGATTCCCCTCAAGGACCATCAACCGCTTTCCGGAGGAGCGGAGCAAGTGAAGGACGGCATGGTATCCGTTGGGATCATTCCTTCTGCGGATGGCCAGGTCATCTTGGTTGACTGTGGAAATGATCGCAAGGCGAAGGCCATTCTGTATTCTCTGAAGCAGCTGGGCCTGGGACGTGAAGCGGTGAAAACGATCCTGCTCACTCACGCGCATCCCGATCACATCGCAGGCTGCGCTATTTTTCCGGATGCCGAGGTGTTCGCCATGGCGGCGGAGCAACCTCTTTTGGAAGGCCGCGCGCCAGCGAAATCTCTGGTGGAGCACTTGTTCGCCAAGAAAAACTCCGGTATCCACGTCACCCGATACCTGCAAGACGGAGAGGAGTTTCAGCGAGGCAACGTCATGGTGACGGCTTACCTGATCCCCGGGCATACCGACGGCAGCGCGGCTTACCTGGCCGCAGGAACGCTTTACCTCGGAGACAGCGCCGATTCCGCCAAAGACGGACGCTTGCTCCCGGCAAAGAGATTCGTCAGCAACAGCATTCGACAGAATCGCGCGTCCCTGAAAATGCTGGCGGAAAAGCTAAAACCGCAGGCTTCCGAAATTCAGTTTATGGAGTTTGCGCACTCCGGCCCCTTGCCGGGAATTGCACCACTTCTTAATTTCGCCAGCAACACCCCCACAAAACCCACCGCCCAATAATCTCTCTCCGGGAAAGCGAAGCGCCAGTTAATCGTCCGGGTGACTGGCGCTTTCGGTGGTAGATCGCCTTTTGGGAGAGCGTTTCTCGCGATACAGCGCGCGGTCCGCCGCGGCCAACAGCTCATCGATGGTCTTACCATCGTGTGGGAATATCGCTGCCCCCACACTGACGGAGATGGAAGGCTCCTCGGCGTCGCTTCTCGACTCCTCGGAAATGCGCTGCGCCACCAGCCGAGCCGCTTCGCTTCCCGTTTCAGGGAGAACGACCACGAATTCGTCGCCTCCATATCGCGCGGCGGTATCAATTGAGCGGCAATGAACTCGAAGAATGTTTGCCACGCGGGCGAGCGCGCGGCTTCCCACCTGATGACCATAGGCGTCGTTGATCGCCTTTAGTCCGTCTAAATCGAGCAACAGGAGTGCAAAGGGTCGCGCGCTGCGGCCGCACCTCTTGATTTCCGATTCGAGCGCGTCAAGAAGGCGCCGGTAGTTGGCAAGCCCGGTGAGCGGATCCGACAATGCTAGTTGACGAATTTGTTCTTCGGCTAGTTTGCGTTCCGTAATATCCAGCTTGATGGCGATGAAGTGGGTGATGTCTCCGGCGGCGTTTTTCACCGGAGTGATGGTCATCTCTTCCTGGTAGAGACTCCCATCCTTGCGGCGATTGACCAATTCTCCCCGCCATTTTTGCCCGGCGAGAATCGTTTCCCACATGTTTTTGAAAAAGTCACGCGATTGTTGACCAGACTTAAGCAGGCTGGTGGTTTGGCCAAGAGCCTCTTCCTTCGAATAACCGGAAAGATGCTCGAATGCTTTATTGACCCAGATGATTGTGCCGTCCCGTCTGCTGATGAGGATGGGATTGGCGGCGGCTTCGAGGGCAGTGGCCTGAAGTTGAAGCAGATCCTCTGCGCCTGCGAGTTCAGGGATGGCCGGACGTTCTGGTCGATCTGCAGGCATACTAGTTTTCTTAAAAGCAGCGAGAATCGCTTGGGGAAAGGCCTAGGAACAAACCAACAACTCGCGCTCTGCACTTAGTACTCCGAGCGCCCTGCCCCTTAAGTGATTATGATTCGAGCAGCAAAACAATACTTCAATACAATTACGGTGAGTTACCAGCTTGACGCAGTGACAAAGCGCACGAATAGTTGTGATGTGTGGCCGCGACCGACTGGACTTATTCGTCGACTCTCAGCGGAGCAGGTAGCGCTGCCTCGACTAGAGGGCCAGGTTTAGGGTCCAAGCGCCACTCGGCGCACGCTCGATTTCCACGCTGTAGCCGACAGTTCCATCCTCCAATTCATGCTCAGACACAACTCGGCCGATGCTGCGCATCTCACGAAAAGGACTGCCGGAAATCTCGATGGGCACCCGCAACCTCAAATAGAGCATCGTTCCCTTGGTCAATTCCCTTTGACTCCTCATCAAGAAGCCGTAAAGCGAGATTTTGACAGTTTCGGTCGCGTACTCGACATCTTCGCAACCGATCCCTAAACATCGAAAGTGCAGAGGCACTCGTTCCACGTGGGAGCTTGTGGGTTCGCTGCGGGCGATCTCCATACTCACCTCATGCGAGTTGCGCGACAAGATTGCGCGGAGGCTCCAGGTTGTGCAGGAAAAGTGGCAATGGCAACGTTGTCCCGCACTACAAGGAAGACCCCATCGGGCAGAGTGTATGGTTGGCTTGCCCGACTTTCAGTGACGAATGTCACAGCTCACACTTGCCGCGTGGTTGATTCGCGCCCCAGCTATGGTGGAGTTCTCGGGGCTTCTTACTCCGAAGGAGGCGCGGTTAGCTCCCGGCACGTGGACTGGCGGCGTGCCAGCGCGAGAGGTGTCCCTCGGGGTTGTGGTCCGCCATGCTGCCCACAATTCCATCGTGGACCATCGGAATGGCGGCTTGTTTACTCTTACTTGCTGGATATTGCAAAAAACGAGCGGCGCGTGAATTGCCCGGCGATATACTCTTCATAGCCCCTTCCTTTCACCGGTTAGACCTGTGCCTACTCCTTCCTGGCGCAAGAGGGTGATGACCAAACAATCTGTGTCTGGTGGCCGTGTCGCTGGTTGTGACAGCTCACGGCTCGCGACCTCGCGCGTTTGTCCCCGCGCGGAATCGGCGATCTGGACCAGAGGGTGAATCGGAGAAGCGCTCGACTGACGGTACCAAGGATAGCGAACAGAGGTTTGAGAAAGCCGTTGGAAGGAGTTTAATGTGAATTGCTTCCAGCTAACGAGCCGGCGTACCTCCTCTGCGGATGTGCCAAGCCGCCCCGTGCCGGGCGACTGCCCTAAGGTACACTTCTGGCGGAGCATGAGTTTGACTGCGATCGTGGTTGTTTGCGTTCTTGCTTTTCCAGGTTCCAATGCTGGTTGCCCGCAGAAGATGGAACCTGAGAGTTCGCTTCCCACGATCACGAATGCGCATGCGGCGCACAGTCTCACCTCGAAAGAGGCGGTGCGCAAATATCCGGTGCACCTCCGCGTCGTAGTGACCTATTACGACCCATATATCGATCCAAGGTTTGGCGTGCTTTTTGTATGCGACTCAACGGGGTGCATTTTTGTTGCGCTTCCGCCGCGGCCAATATTGCCTCTTCGCGCCGGAACAATGATTGACCTCGAAGGCATATCTGCGCCCGGAGATTTCGCTCCAATCGTTGATCAGCCCAAGATACGAGTTGTCGGCCAATCGCGCGTGCCGCCGAAAGCCCCGCAAGCAAGCTACTTTCAAATGATGACCGGGGCACTGGACTGTCTCTGGGTGGAAGTTGAGGGCGTAGTTCATTCCGTGGAAGAGTCCGGCCCGGACGTGACACTCAGTCTGACTCTAAGAGATGGCATGATCAGCGCTACGACACTAAAGGAAGAAGGAGTGAGCTATGGCCGGCTCGTGGATGCCAAGATACGGATCCATGGCAACCTTGCGCTCATTTTCAACAAGAATCGACAGATGGCTGGTGTCCATCTGCTCTTCCCGGCAATTTCCGAGATGAAGATTGAAGAAGATTCACCGCCTGACGCTTTTGCAGTGCAAGTGCGCCCCATTAACAAATTGCTTCGATTTGAGCCGGGCGCGCCATTCCGTCATCGAGTCCATGTGCGCGGGCGCGTGACACTGGGGTGGTCGGGTCGAATGTTATGCATCCAGGATGACACAGGGGGACTGTGCGCCTCGACCACCGAGAGTAGCTCGGTAATCGTTGGCGAATTGGTAGACGTGGTAGGCTTCCCGGTCGCGAGTGGATTCGCTCCCACTTTGGAGAATGCTAGCTTCAGGCGAAGCGGGGTAGGTTCGCTCGTTCCGGCGCTACCGACCACCGCCCAGAGGGCCATGACAGGGGATCACGATGCCGAACTTGTCCAAATCCAGGGCCACTTAGTTGATCTCGACCGGGCGGCGCAGAACCCTACCCTGTCATTGTCTTCCGGAGGCATCCTCTTTCCGGCGGTCCTGTTAAGCGGATCGAGTGACATGCCGACTTGGAGACCGGGCAGCGATCTGCTCCTCAACGGAGTCTGCTTGGTGCAAATCGACTCTAGTCAGACTGTTCCTGGAGAATGGCGCCCGCAAGTCAACGGGTTTCGGATACTGCTTCGGACGCCGCAGGACGTTCTCGTAATTAAGAGCCCCTCCTGGTGGACGGCGCTCCATGCGATGTCCGTGCTCGCCGCGGTAATCATGGCTAGCCTTGGGATTCTGACATGGGTAATTGTGCTCAGGAAGCGGGTGCGCCAGCAGACACAGACCATCCGGCAGCAACTTCATGAGACCGCCACGCTAAGAAAAGCGGCAGAAGACGCTAATCTGGCGAAAAGTGAGTTCCTCGCCAATATGAGTCACGAGATTCGCACGCCCATGAATGGCGTCATTGGCCTGACGGATTTGCTGCTGGACACCGAACTGACAAAGGAACAGCGCGAGTATCTTGAGATGGTCAAAACCTCGGCTGACACTCTCCTTACCCTGATTAATGACATCCTGGACTTCTCCAAGATTGAAGCCGGAAGGTTTGCTCTCGACCCGATAGCCTTCAAGTTGCACACCTGCATGACGGAGACTCTGAAACCTCTCGCCATGCGCGTGCACCAGAAAGGACTGGAGCTCATCTGTGATATCGACGCTGAGGTTCCGGATGAGATCGTGGGCGACCCCACGCGGCTGCGGCAGATCATCGTCAACCTGATCGGCAACGCCATCAAGTTCACAGAACACGGAGAAATCGGGCTGGGGATCAGCGTGGAGCGCCAGCATGGCGATGAGCTCGAGTTGGTTTTTTCCGTTCGCGACACCGGCATCGGCATCGCGCCCGCGAAGCATAAGCTCATCTTTCAGGCCTTTTCCCAAGCTGATGCCTCAACCGCTCGAAAGTTCGGAGGGAGCGGGCTGGGATTGACCATTTCCATGCGGCTCGTGGAAATGATGGGCGGCAGAATCTGGATGGAGAGTGAGCCAGGACAAGGAAGTTGTTTCCACTTTACGATAAAGGCCCGCATTGCCGCAGCCACAGCTCCGATAGTGAGGATTGAACCGCAGGCCCTGCAAAACCTTGGCGTGCTGGTCGTGGACGATAATGCAACAAACCGGCTGCTCCTGAGCAAGATGCTGGAGCGCTGGAAGATGCGACCCGCCCAGGCCGCGAACGCCGCCGAGGCGCTGCAGCGCTTGGAGGCCGCGAAGCAGGCCGGCTCACCCTTTGATCTGGTACTCATCGACGTTCAGATGCCGGGAGTCGATGGTTTCGCGCTTGTCGAGCAGTTCGGCAAGCAGGCCGGCCTGGGCGACTTTGTCGTGATGATGTTGACCTCGGCTGGACAGGCGGGCGATGCCGCGCGATGCCGTGAACTCGGCGTGGCCGCCTATCTCACCAAACCTGTTGCCCAGGAGGAGCTGCTCCCTGCCATCCTGGCTGTTCTTGAGGAGAGAAAACCAAGAATGGAGGCGCCGCGCCTGGTGACGCGCTATACCATCAGGGAGCAGGGGCGTCACCTGCGAATTCTATTGGCGGAGGACAACGCCATAAACCAGCTCTTGGCGACACGCATGCTTGAAAAGCAGGGATACACTGTCGCGTGCGCCAACAACGGCAAGGAGACGCTCTCTGCCTTGGAGCGAGAGAAGTTCGACGTTGTTCTGATGGACATCCAGATGCCGGAAATGGACGGTTTTGAGGCTACCGCGGCGATCCGACAGCGGGAAAAGGGGACTCCTGGCCCGCACCAGATTGTCATCGCTATGACGGCCCACGCTATTGCGGGCGACCGTGAACGTTGCCTGAACGCTGGAATGGACGGATATGTCTCGAAGCCATTTCACATCGCGGATCTTCTGAAGGAGATTGAGGCTCTCACAGGAAGCGCAGCTTCAACGTGAAGCACCGGCGGTGTTTGGCAGACCGTCACACCGCACAGCTCCAGTGAAATCCGCCTTCTTCCGACGGGTGAAGCGGTTTTGAGGCACGGTAGGCACCCCTGTTTTGCTGCACTAATCGGAGAAATCCCATCAGCGCGTCAACGTCGCGCCGTCAGCGCACACGATGAGCATCTCTGGTAGGACCCACGCCAATTGACCTTAAGCGGCGACCTCACCCGCGACACTGGGTTGCACTCTCCCACCTTACAGGAATTTCGGGGAACGATTAGAGAGCGACTGGTACCACTATCGACTTCTCCGGTAAGGCGACTAACCAAGCATTTGCGGACGTTCCAATCGATGCGAGATTAGTTTGACCGGATTTTTCCGCTGGCTGTCAGTTGCTCCAGCCACCGACGCGCCGTGGTCGCTTCCTGTTGATTTGCGTGGTCCCTCAGAAATCCGCGAAGCACCTCCGCCGCATCTTCATATCGCCCAACTGCCGTCAGCGATTGCGCTACCAGTAGTGCGATCGCGGGAGCATTTCCATTCGATCGTGCGAGCGCCTCCTGCGACATGTTCAGCGCCTCGGGATACTGCTCACGCTGGTAATACGATTTCGCGAGCGCCCAGCGTGTTTCCCATGCACCGGCTGGATCTAATTCCAGCGATTTCCTGAGCGGTGCGATAGCCGCGTCATAATTCCCCTGGTCGCAAAGGGCCAACCCCAATGCCGAAAAGGCCGGCGCAGAATTCGGATCGATCTGCGTGGCCTTTTCAAGCACGGTTTGCGCCTTTCCCCAATCGTGCTGCCTCAGGCTCAGTATCCCTTGAGCGTATAGAACTTCGGGATTCCCGGGGGCGAGCCGCATTGCTTCGCCGACGTACTTCTCCGCTTCTCCAAGTTTGTTCTCTCTTAAAGCGCGCAGCCCCATATCCAGCGCTTCTTTCGCTTTCGGTGCGAGCACGAATCTGCCGGGGACTTTTGCGGGACTTCCCCCGCCCGAAGTTCGCCGAAGGTAGACGTCCACCCGTGCATCCCCCGTGTTGTCGACCGAGACGTCCTTTTGCACCTCAGGGTATCCCGGCGCGGCTACGACCACGGTAAACTCGCCGAGGCCGGTCACGACAAACTCGGCGACCCCACGCGACGTGTCTCGTTGCCCGCTTGGAACTATTCCGCGGAAGAGTTTTACAACTGCCGACGAGGAAAAGGGCTCTCCCGAAGCATCGTGCACGGTCACCGTGATGACCGACCCGTTGCCGAGGAACTCCTTTTCTTGGCTTCCCACGTCCTGGCCGAATAGCGAAGTGGTAAGCGCCAAGCTCGGCAACACTGAGAGGAGGAATCCAGCAATAATTCGGCCGACGCACCTCTTGGTGCGTATTTGGCCGGGGGCCTGAGACCTTCGGTGGGAACCGCGCATGACCACCCTCGAAGAATCGGCGCAAGCCTAGTCGTCTGCACCGACTGCGTCAAGCGAAACATTGCCTTGCCTCGTTGTGCGTGGTGGTTCAGCAGATCAGCAGCCTCCACCCGAGTTTGGACTGGCTGTTGGGGCCGCACTGTCACGCTGCAACCGAGTTCTAAGTGCAACTTGTCCGATTAGCCGTAATCGGGTGGGTCACGGTGCCATTCGTATCCACATGCCATTCCGCATTGCACCACAATTGTGCAAAAAAGGAGAGGGAGGGGGCAGTTTCGATCCCACTTATCGCCTAGCCGTTCGTCCAGTTGACGCCCCGGGCCGAATTGAGTAGCCTCGCCACGTGGTGGAAGCCGCGCCATTGCGGGTGTCGCAGGGATGGATCAGGGGCATTGAGGATGAACAAAGGCAAAGGGCAGAAGATTAACAGGCGAGAGTTTGCGCGGAAGGCGGCGCTGTTCTCCGCGGTTATGGTTCCAGCGGGGATCGCCTTCGAGGGCCCTGCGGCGGCCGCGACCGACGAGCAACTGCCGGAGGGCGCGGAGAAACTGAGCGCCGAGGGCCGCGTGGAGGCAGAGGCGCGATTTCAGCAGATCATGAGCCAGTATGGAAGCCGGTTCGATAGCGAAGAACAGAAGCGCGCGCGAGCTGGCTGCTACAGCCTGCAAGGTTCGCTGGAGCGGCTGCGCGCCTTTCACCTGGAAAATGGCGATGCGCCTGCCGTCTACCTGAAGCCGCTTTTGGAACGAGAGAAGAAGCCGCAGAGCGCTCCCGCGGCCGGCGCTGCGTCCGCAGCAGCCAAGAAACCCTAACGGGAGTCCGCGCATGCTGAAAGAATCCATCCTGTACGAGTCCGTTGGCGAACTAGCGAAGCGCATTGAAACGAAGCAACTTTCCCCCGTCGAATTGACCGAGGCGTACCTGGAACGCAGCCAGAAATTTGGGCCGCAGCTCAATGCCTATGCCCGGCTGATGCCGGTGGAGGCGCTGGACCAGGCGCGGGCCGCCGAAAAAGACATTCACCGGGGGCATTATCGCGGGCCGCTGCATGGCATTCCCTATGCCGCAAAGGATCTGCTGGCGGTGAAGGGCGTGCAAACCACGTGGGGAGCAAAGCTATTTGCCGAGCAGGTTTTCCCGTACAACGCGACGGTGATTGAGCACCTGAAAAACGTGGGCGCCGTGCTGCTGGGCAAGGCCGCCATGATCGAATTAGCGGGCGGGCTGGGATATATGTATGCGTCGGCCTCATTGCAGGGCGAGACCAAGAATCCGTGGGATACCTCTTGCTGGACGTGCGGCTCGTCCTCGGGATCGGGCGCGATCGTTGCTGCGGGACTGGCGGGATTTGCCATTGGGACGGAGACGTGGGGCTCGATTGTATGCCCCTCGGCATTTTGCGGCGTGAGCGGCTTCCGGCCGACGTACGGCCGCGTGAGCCGTCACGGGGCCATGGCGCTTTGCTTTTCGCTGGACAAAATCGGGCCGATGGCGCGGAGCGCGGAAGATTGCACGAGGATTTTCGCGGCGATTGCCGGACATGATCCGCTGGACCGCAGCACGCTGGCGGTGGACAAGGCGGCTTTCACGTATTCACCAGCAGGAGAATTGACGAGGCGCGGCCTGCACGTTGGCTGGCTGTCGAACGCGTGGAAAGAGTACGAGCCGGGCGTGAGCAAGGCGACTCAGGCAGCGCACAAGATCCTGCCACGGCATTTTGCGTCGGTGCGGGATGTGGCGTTGCCGGAAGGCCCGTGGGAAGAAGCGGCAGGCGTGATTTTGCAGGCAGAGGTGGCGTCTTCGTTCGGGGAGCTAATACGATCGGGGCGCGTAAAGGAATTGCATGACCCGCAGGGACACGTCGGCGGCTATGTGAATCTGACGGTGAGCGGCGGTGATTACACGACAGCGCAGCGGGTGCGCGAGATTCTGCAGAAAAAGATGGACGCGCTGTTCGAGTCCTACGACGTGCTGGCGACGGCTACGCTGCCCGCCCAGGCAACACCGCTGACGATGAATCTGGTCACAGGGCTTTCCTATCCCGACCCACTCGGAGCGATTGGAAACCTCTGCGGATTGCCGGCGCTTTCCGTGCCCTGCGGCTTCACGGAAAAGAATTTGCCGGTGGGGCTGCAATTCGTCGGGCGCGCGGGAGATGACGCGGCGGTATTAGAAGCGGGACGGACCTTTCAACGAGCAACACAGTGGCACCGCAAGCATCCCAGGTTGGCATAACAGATGGGCGATGGAGAGGAGCAAGGCGGCAGAGAGATTCATCGCACAAAAGACGTGCGATGGAAAGGCGTTCCTCGCTTCGCGGACTCCGCTCGGAATGACAAGGGGTTTGCGCCTTCCCGAGATAGTGTTCGATCCCTAAAGGGACAAACCCAAGAAAAATCCTCAGGCCTGAAGGCCTGAGCTACAGGGCGAAGGTTCTTTCAAGTGCTGAAAATCAGTTGTGTGTCCTGTTGTGGAGGATTTCACGCACGGTGCGCAGAAGCGCGCCTCGGCTGAAGGGCTTGGAGAGGAGACGTACCGTGGGATCGGCGTTGGCCATTTCCGTGGCCGCGTGTTCGCTGTAGCCGGACATGAAGACGATGCAAAGCCCCGGATATTCCCTTTGCAGTTGGACGGCGAGTTCCTGGCCCGTCATGCCGGGCATGACCATATCGGTGACAAGAAGATCGATGGCGCCGCTGTGCTGGCGGGCGAGTTGCACGGCTTCGGAAGCGTCCTTGGCTTCGACGACCTTGTAGCCGCCGGACTCAAGAAATTCCCTGGCGATTTCGCGGACGTCCTGCTCATCTTCCGTGAGGAGGACGGTTTCCGTGCCCGTGGGTACCTCCGCGGTGGGCACGGGAGCGCCGGAGTGTTCCTCGACTTGATCGACGCGGGGAATATAGATTTTGAAGCAAGTGCCTTTGCCAAGTTCGCTGTAGACCCAGATGAAGCCGCCACTCTGCTTGACGATGCCGTAGACCGTGGCGAGGCCCAGTCCGGTGCCCTTCCCTTTTTCCTTGGTGGTGAAGAAGGGTTCGAAGATGTGCGACTGCGTTTCTGCATCCATGCCGCAGCCGCTGTCGCTGACGGTAAGCTGGATGTAAGCGCCGGGCTTCATCAAGGGATGGCTGGCGGTGTAGGTCTGGTCGAGTTCGGCGTTACGCGTCTCGATGACGAGTTTGCCGCCGTTGGGCATGGCGTCTCGCGAGTTGACCGCGAGATTCATGATGATCTGTTCCATCTGGCTGGCGTCGGCGCGGATGGCGCCCAGTTCCTGGTCGCCGCGAACCACGAGTTCAATGTCTTCGCCAATCAGGCGCGGAAGGAGCTTGCCCATCTCCTCGACGATGGAATTCAGATTGATCACTTGCAGCTGCAGGACCTGCATCCGGCTGAATGCGAGCAGCTGACGGGTTAGCGCGGCGGCACGGTCGGCGGAGCGGTCGATCTGCTCGATCTTGCGCGCGACGTGATCCGAGGGCGGCAACACATTCAATAGCAACTCCGTGTGCCCCTTGATGACCATGAGCAGGTTGTTGAAGTCGTGGGCGACACCCCCGGCCAGGCGGCCAATAGCTTCCATCTTCAGGGCCTGGCGAAGCTGCAATTCGAGGTTACGACGCTCGCTGATGTCCTGGGCAACAACAAGGCGAACGCGTTTGCCGGCGTAAACCAAAGCGTGGGAGATGATCTCGACCTCGAATGTCTTGCCATCCTTGGCCTGATGCAGCCAGAAACCGTGCTCTTGAGTGCCGTCCTCCATCTCGCGGACATAGGCCATAGCTTTTTCGCGCTCGGAGTCGGGGCGAATGGCAAGGATGGACATGTTCTCAAATTCTTCGTAGGAATAGCCGTAGAGCTGGACGGCGGCTTGATTGACGCGGAGGAACCCGAGCGAATCGACATCATAGAGCCAGGTCGGCATGGGGTTGTGCTCGAAGAGAAGGCGCAGGATGGATTCGTTTTTGCGAAGTTCTTCCTCGGCGCGACGGCGTTCGATGGCCAAGGCGATGTGGCCGCCGACGGAATCGAGGAATTCGAGGTCGCGGATATCGTACGCGTTTTCGTTCTGGTAATTCTGGACGACGAGCACGCCAATTGTAGCAGTGGGCGTTTTAAGCGGGACGCCGAGCCAGGCGGGCGAGGGCGAGCCGACAAGTTCGACCTCTCCAAGCGCGGCGAGGCGGTCAAAATCGGACTGCGGGATGAGCATGGCGCGGCCGGTACGGAAAACGTAGGCCGTGCAGCTCCGGCCCACTCGTTGGGGCGGGGGAGCCGTGTCGTACTCGTCCGCGAAGAAGGGAAACTCAAAGGTGTCGTGCTCGGGGTCGTGGAGCGCCACAAAACAGTTTTGCGCGGAGACAATGCGCTTCAAGGCATCGTGGATGCCGGTGAGCAGTTGGTCGAGGTTGGACGTCTGGTTGAGGGCGTGCACGACGTCGGCGATAACATGGCGTTCGGCTTCCATGCGCTGGAGTTCGGTAACGTCCTGAGCGTTGAGCAGGATTCCTTCAATGCCCGAGTCTTCCAAGCGATTGTGGCAGACGAGTTCAAACCAGCGCCAGGAGCAATCCTGCGTGCGCAAGCGGCAACGTTCACGCACACTGGAACCCGGCACGGCAGCAAGTTCCTGGAGGCGCTCCCGGATGTGTTCGACGTCCACCGCATGAACGAGCGCATGGATGCTTCGGCCTACCAGTTCATCGGGGTTGTAGCCCAGGGAATGGCGGAAAGCTTCATTGGCGAATAGAACCGTGCCATCCAAACCAAGAATGGCGATGAGCTCCTGAGTGGAATCGAGCAGCGAGGCCAGTTGGTGCGCGTCGAGCCGGGGAGCGGGCTCCGTAACCGTTTTTTGTGACATGAAGTAGCCACTTCACGAGCCGGTCGGAGCGAGCTATCCCGTTCCGGCAGGAGTTCCAGAAGCCTCCGTGAGCTAAAGTGCGACGAGCGATGATCCGTAAGAAAGGCAGTCTGCCTTCCTACAAGAGTAAGCAAAACTCATTCAGCCGTAAACATTCATAACGAAGCAGGTTGCGAAAGCATGACTGTACGGAAGGACAGGTAAAGCGTTACAGAGAGTGCAGGCTGGAAGGGGCGCGTGTTACGCTGCAGGGCATCCGAGGCGCATTGGAACGGCGAAGAAGCGCTCGAACTATACCCGAGGAGGTTGCGGCGCCATGCACGATATGTGGAAGGATATGTTTGTGATCACGCTCCCGATCCTGGAGAAAATACTCCGGCCGGTGATCGTGTACGTTTTTCTGGTGGTAATGCTGCGGCTGTCCGGGAAGCGCGAGTTGGTGCAACTGAATCCGTTCGATTTGGTTGTATTGCTGACACTATCGAACACGGTGCAGAACGCCATTATTGGCGACGACAATTCGGTGTCGGGCGGATTGCTGGGAGCCACTTCCCTGCTGGCGATCAACTACCTGGTGGTGCGGTTTCTGTACAACCATAAGAAACTCGACCAACTGGTGGAAGGCCGGGCGGACGTGCTGATGGAAGGTGGACGAGTGCGCACGCAGCATTTGAAGAGCGAGTTGATCACCATGGCGCAACTCGAGGCGGCCGCGCGGAAGCAGGGCTTCTCGTCGCTGGCAGAAGTGGACAAATGTATTCTGGAGCCGGGAGGGACATTGTCATTCATCGGGAAGAAACCCGATGTGGATGATCGGCGGCACCGCGAGTTATTGGAGCGCATCGATCATTTAAAGGCGGACGTCGCTCAGCTGCGAGGGGCGCGGCCACCGGCAACGCCGTAAATGAGTCGATCGCGAAGGAAGGGCGGAGGGAAGAGAGATTCCTCGCTGCGCCGACTCCGTTCCCCTCGAAGCTCGGGGCAAGCGGAATGACGGCGGGGCGTACTTCTGGCCGAGATGGAGTCGGGCGGTGCTGCAGCTCACCCCTTCAGGGGTGCGGCCTTTCCGGGCCGTGGCAACCAACCGGCCGCGAACGAAGTTGCGCTGCAGACACATTGTGGCAGCATGAGCGAAAAGCCTCAGGCCTGAAGGCCTGAGCTACAGGGCTGCGGGCCCGAACTCGATTTGTGAGAGGGTTTTAGTGGAGCAGGAAGCCGCTGAAGGCCACGGCCATGCCGACGAGGCCGAGAAGCGCGCCGGTAAACCAGAAAAATTTCTTCTTCGTCAGCAAAGTGAATGAGGTGAGAATGAGCGCGATCTCGAGAAGCACCTCGGCGCCTTCGTAGCGGTCGCAGCGACGCGCAACCAGCACCCGTTCATTCTTCAGTTCTTCGGCTTTCTCCTTGGCCTCTGCCTTCTCCTTTGTGTAGCGGTCCGCTTCCTTCAAATACTTCTCGCGCAATTGTTCGGCCTTCTCCTTATCAACGGTCGTGAAGGTGCCGAGCATGTCCGCGCCTGTCTGCATACCGTGCAGCCCGCTATTCTTGGCTTGGAAAAAAGCCCACTGATCAGCTTCCTGAGTTTGCAGAAGAAGCTCTTCCTTTGCGGCGCGATGGCCGAAGAGAGTGGCGATCGCGACCAGGACAGCCAGGATCGAGAGCGTGACCGAGACCGGGATGGTAAACGGGCTTTCCTCGTGTCCACCGTGTTCTTCGTTAACTTCAAGGACTTCATGCATTGCTTCCTTCTCCTTTTGCTGGATTTATGCGGACGGCTGTGCAGCAAACTCTTTCAACGCTTCCGCGGCAGTGGAAATGGTGCGGTCAATGTCGGCGGAGGTGTGAGCGGCCGAAACAAATGCGGCTTCAAATTGCGAAGGCGCAAGGAAAATACCGCGCTGCAGCATATCACGGAAAAAGCGCGCGTACAGTTTGGTGTCGGAGCGCTTGGCGCCGGTGTAATCGGTCACGGGCTGCGATGCAAAAAAGATCGTGGAAAGCGAACCGATGCTGTTCACTTGCGCGGCAATACCCGCGTCCTTCAGGGCTTTTTGCAAACCGGAGGCAAGGTTCTTGGCGATGGCGTTAAGGCCCTCGTAGAGGCCGGGCTTGCTCAGCTCTTTCAGAGTGGCGATGCCTGCGCGCATGGCCAGAGGATTGCCTGCCAGAGTCCCCGCCTGGTAGACCGGGCCGAGCGGAGCGACATGATCCATTAGTTCCGCGCTGCCGGCGTACGCTGCTACTGGAACGCCACCGCCGATAATCTTCCCCATGGTGGTAAGGTCGCCCTGCACTCCGAAAAGTTGCTGGACCGAACCGTAGTGGAGGCGGAAGCCGGTGATGACTTCGTCGATGATCAGGAGCGCGCCCTGCTTGCACGTGATCTCGCGGAGTCCTTTCAGGAAGCCATCCTTGGGAAGAACGAGGCCCATATTGGCGGCGACGGGTTCGACGATGACGGCAGCGATTTTATCTTTGTGCTGCGCGAAGATTTGCTCCACGGAGTTGAGGTCGTTGTAGGGAACGTTAAGAGTGAGCGCGGCCAGGGCTTGCGGAACTCCCGGGCACTCGGCAATGCCGAGCGTGGCCAAGCCGGAGCCGGCCTGGGAGAGAAAGCTATCGGCGTGCCCGTGATAGCAGCCCTCGAATTTGACAATAAAATCGCGCTTGCTGACGCCGCGGGCCAGGCGCACCGCGCTCATGGTGGCTTCCGTGCCGCTGGAAACGAAGCGGATTTTTTCGAGGAACGGAATGGCTTTTGTGATGAGGGTGGCGAGTTCGAGTTCCAGTTCGGTGGTTACGCCAAAACTGGTGCCGCGGTGCGCCTGCTCGGCGATGGCGGCGCTCACGGCCGGATGCGCGTGGCCAAGGAGGATCGCGCCCCAGGAGCAAACGTAATCGAGCAGCGCGTTGCCGTCGGCATCATAAAGGTACTGGCCGCTTCCCTTTTCGATAATGAGCGGCTCGCCGCCAACAGAGCGGAAGGCGCGAACGGGGCTGTTGACCCCGCCGACGAGGACCTTTTCGGCCTTCTCAAAGATTTCCCGCGAGCGGCGGCGGTCGGGGATGGAGCGGCGTTGCCTTGCACTCATGGGCGCACCTTGGCGTTCAGGATTTCAACCAGCGAGCCACATCCTTGGCGTGGTAGGTGAGGATGATGTCCGCACCGGCCCGCTGAATGCCCGTAAGAATTTCCAAGACGACGCGCTTTTCGTCAATCCAGCCATTGCGCGCCGCCGCCTTTACCATCGCGTATTCGCCGCTGACGTTGTACGCGCCCACCGGCACATCAAAGCGATCCCGCACCCTGCGGATGATGTCGAGATAGGCGAGCGCCGGCTTGACCATGACGATGTCCGCGCCTTCCTCGACGTCCAGCGCGACTTCTTTCAGCGCTTCGCGCGCGTTGGCAGGGTCCATCTGGTAACTGCGGCGGTCGCCGTGCTGCGGCGCGGATTGCGCGGCTTCGCGGAAAGGGCCGTAGAAGCCGGAGCAGTATTTCGCGGCGTACGCCAGGATAGAGATGTTTTCAAAATTGTGCTGGTCGAGCTTTTTGCGGATGGCGGCAACGCGGCCGTCCATCATGTCCGAAGGGGCAACGATGTCGGCGCCGGCCCGCGCATGAGAGAGCGCTTGTTGCGCGAGAATATCGAGCGTGGGATCATTGGCGATTTCGCCGCGTTCGATCACGCCGCAGTGGCCATGATCCGTGTATTCGCAAAGGCAGACGTCCGTGATGACCAGCAGTTGCAGACCGGCTTTGCGGATAGCTTCGATGGCCTTTTGGACGACGCCCTCAGGAGAATACGAAATGGCGCCGCGCGGATCTTTCGATTCCGGCAGCCCGAAGAGAATGACAGCCGGGATGCCTAGCGACTCGACCTCGCGGCATTCTTCGACGATCTGATCCACCGATTGCTGATGAACGCCAGGCATCGAGCTGACTTCCTGGCGCACTTTCGTGCCGGGACAGACGAACATGGGATAGATAAAGCCGGCGGTGGTGAGGCGTGTTTCGCGCACCAAGCCGCGCAGGGCTTCGGTGCGGCGGAGTCGCCGCGGGCGATGTGTGGGGAAGCTCATCGGTGTTTCGCTCCTGCGGGCAAGCTGTGCCCAGAATTCACGAAAAAAGTTGCCAGAGATTCGAGGATGGCGGTGACGGAGGTGTCGGAAGCGACGATCAGCCGTTGCACGCCAGCTTCGCGGAGGGCGCTCTCCGTGACGGGACCGATCGCAGCAAAGGCGCTCTTCTCTGCCAGGTTCTGAAATGGTCGCGGGCCGAGGAGTTCGCGGAGATGGTGTACGGCGGAAGGGCTAAAGAACAAGACGGCATCGGGAACGTCCTTAAGGATGTTCTCCAGATTGTGCGCGTCGTCGGAAGCGGGACGAAGGGTTTTGTAGGCGACGATTTCCGTGACCTGCGCGCCGAGGCGCTGCAGAGTTTCCACCAGGTCGTGATTAGCACGGTCGCTGCGCGGAAGGAGCACGCGCTTGCCGCGAACTTTGGCTCGCAATTCCTGCGCGAGAGCAACGCCATTGTGTTCCTTGGCGATGTAGGCGATGGCGAGGCCCGCGGCGCGCGCTGCTTCCGCGGTGGCTGGGCCGACGGCGGCGATTTGGGCGCTCGCGATGGCATCGCGCAGGGAAACCTTGAGCTGCTCGGAGCGCTCCTGAAGGGCACGCACGGCGTTCTGGCTGGTGAAGAAGATCCAGTCATAGTCGCGCAAGTGGCGGAGAGATTCGTCCAGCGCCCGCAAATCGTCCGGCGGCGCGAACGCGATCATCGGCAGCAGGATCGGATGTGCACCCATTTCGCGCAAAGCGGCGAGCAGAGCCTGGCTCTGCTCCGCGGCGCGGGTGATCGCGACGCGCCTTCCCGAAAGAGCGTTGGCAAAGGGTTCAGCCACGGGAGCGTTGCACCTCTTCAAGAATGCCGCGAGCGCCGCCTTCGACAAGCAGCTTGGCCATGTGCTCGCCGAGTTGCGCGGCCTGATCCGGCGGAGCCGTGGCACTCTGGCGAACATACTGCACGCCATCCACGGAGCAAACGACGGCTTCCATCACGAGTTCTCCACGTTCGATGCGCGCCCACGCACCAAGGGGCACCTGGCAACCACCGTGCAACGCGGCCAGCAGGGCGCGTTCGGCGATAACCGCGGTGCGCGTTTCGGCGTCATCAAGCTTGCCGAGAATTTCTGCGGCTTCCGTATCTTTCACGCGGGACTCGATGGCGATGGCGCCCTGCCCCACTGCGGGCAAGGAAATTTCAGGAGAAAGGGCTTCCGTGATTTTCTGGCTCCAACCGAGGCGATCGAGACCCGCCTTGGAGAGAACGATGGCATCGTACTCGCCGCTTTCGACTTTACGGAGGCGCGTGTCCACGTTGCCTCTAAGTTCGCGAATATCGAGATCGGAACGGTGATGGCGTAATTGGGCCTGGCGGCGGAGGCTGCTGGTACCGACGCGCGCGCCCTGCTTGAGATTGGCGAGCGTCGCGCCTTTATGGGAAACGAGGCAATCGCGCACGTCATCGCGGCGGCAGACCGCGGGGAAAAAAAGGCGCCCGGGCGTCTCGGTGGGAATGTCCTTGACGCTGTGGACGGCGAGATCCACCGTTTCCTCGAGCAACGCTTCTTCAAGCTCCTTGATGAAAATACCCTTCCCCCCGATTTGCGTCAGCGCCGCCTGCTGCATTTTGTCTCCGGAGGTTTTTATGATGATGATTTCCGCTTCGACTCCGGATACCTGAAAGAGTTGCTTGCGGACGAACTCCGCCTGCCAGCGTGCCAGGATGCTGCCTCGACTGCCAATGCGGAGCGGCCTCACGGTTTCTCCCGATCGGATAGATAGAGTTCACGGATGGCCTCAACGTTCTGAATCTTTTTGCGCAGCTCTTTTTCGGCACGGAGGCGTTCGGCCGGGGCGATCAGCAGTTTTTCGACCAGTTCGTCCATGAGCGCGCCGATGTGCTCGCGGTCTTCGTTGCTGAAGTGATTCATTCCGGCAAGTTTCTCATGAAGGAAGGCGGCGCGGCGTTCTTTCAAGCTGCCGCGCAGGGTGTCTAGCACGCCGGTAAGTTCGACGCTGGCCTGCCAGGAGATGAACTTGGCCACGTGCTCTTCCACCAGGACTTCGGCCTTGGGAACTTCATTCTCTCGTGCGCTGCGATTCTGTTGAACGATTTCGCTGAGGTCTTCCATGCTGTAGAGGTAGCAGTTATAGAGTTCGCTGACGGCCGGATCGATGTTGCGGGGCATCCCCAAGTCCATCAGGAAGAGGGCGCGGTTGCCGCGCGCGGCCATGGCGCGCTCGATGAGCGGTTTGGTAAGGAGAGCTTCCTGCACGCCGACGGCGGAAACGATGACGTCGGGCAACTTCAGTGTGGTGTCCCAGTTGCCCCAATCGAGCACTTCCCCTTTGTATTGCTTGGCAAACTCCTCGGCTTTATCGCGGGAGCGATTGGAGAGGTAAAGCCGGCCGATGTTGCGGTCACGAAGTTGCGATACGACCTGTTCGCTGATGGTGCCGGCGCCGAGAACAAGCGCGGTGCGATCGTTGAGCTTGCCAAAAATGCGCTCGGCGAGCTTCATGCCCGCGGAAGCGACGCCCATGGGGCGCGAGCCAAGCTCGGTTTCCGCGCGGACGCGCTTGCCAATTTCGAGCGCGGCTTGAAACAGGCGGTTCAGGACGGGGCCGGTGACGTGCGCGGCGTGGGCGCGCAGATAGGCTTCGCGAACCTGGCCGAGAATCTCGGCTTCGCCCAGGAGCATGGATTCCAGGCCGGCAGAAACGCGGAACAGATGGCGGACGGCGTCGTGATCGTAGTGGTGATAAAGCGAAGGACTGAGCAGCTCGGGCTGGATGGAGTGAAAGTTACTCAGAAAGCTGGAAAGCGCGGCGGCCGAGGCGCGTTTCGCCGTGGGGTGGACGCCGTACACTTCGCTGCGGTTGCACGTGGAAAGGACCAGCGTTTCTTCCAGGATGCCCTGGGCACGGAGCTCTTCGGCCGCGCGTTGCGCTTGTTCGGTGGAAAAAGACACCTTTTCCCGCACCTCCACAGGCGCCGTACGGAAGTTCAGGCCGACAAGAACGATCTCCATGCCGTGTTCCGCGCGCTCCTAGAAATACCGGTGGTGCTGGGAAAAGAAGAGATTCACCACCCAGAAGTTCACTACCACCAGAACGAAGTTGAAGACGCACAATTTGGAGGCCCGAGCGCCGCGCCAGGCCGCCGTGCGTGCCAGGCGAAAATAGACGATGTACAGCAAAAGCACGAACAACGTGAAGATGTATTTCGGGTCAAAATAGGAGTAGTGCTCCGCGATGTTGCGATCCACGGCGATGAATCCGAGCGACGTGCCGACGAGAATGGTGACTAGCCCGACCATGACGCTGGTGTGGCTCATGCGCTCCAGCAGTTCAAGGGGCGGCAAGCGCCAGCCCACTTCACCGAGTCGCCGGATGCGTAGCAGGCGTTCCTCGCCCAGATAGATGAGGCTGAGGACGCAGGATAGAGCGAAGGCGGCATAGGCCAGAATGCTCAGCGTGACGTGGAGGGCAAAGACGACGCCATGGACGGGGGCTGTAGCGTGCGGCCGGGCAGGCATGAGGTTGGCGATGAAGAAAAAGATAAGAATGACGGGCATGACGAAGGCCCCGACGGTGCGCTGGCGGTGGTAGATTTCCACGCAGAGATAGGTAACGGCGAGCAGCCAGCCGAACAGCGACATGGCCCCTGGGAGGTCATGATAAGGGACAGTATGCGAAGCTCGGGCGCTCACCAACAGGGCCAAGTAATGCGTGCCTAAACCCATGAACATCAGCAAGGTAGCCAGGCGCCCGGTGAATTCCTTGCCGGTATAAAGGAACTGAATGTACAAGCTCATGCTGAGCAGGTAAGCCAGGACAGTAAGGATAACAAACGTATGATTCATCGGCTTTGTCCACGCCGGTGGGGAACGATTCGGGAGCGCGAAGTTCCTTGCATGGCGTGTTTCACGAGATATTTCGAGTATAGCGCACTCGCCCTTTGCCCCGCATGTTTGGGGTACGTGGAGGGTGTGCGATGAAGACTTTTCAGCCACGGCCAGACCGAGTCTTGCGACCCGCAGGGAGGCCAGTCGGTGTAGAATGCACGCGCCTCGAATTCAAGGGGGAAATCCCCACTTCGGACAGACGAGTGGATGAGAATTCTCCCAGTTCACCAAACGAGGGGGCCAACGGGAACGACTTGCCGCAGTGGAGTTTACCCGCGCGGCTGAGGGAGAGAACAATCATGGAGAGTAATCGGACGGCTAAGAACCGCGTATGGGAAACGCGAGCCCTTCTGCGGGCGTGCGCTTTTCTGGCGCTGCTATTTGCGGGTATGTCAGGTGTGGCGAGAGCCCAAGCGAGAAAACCTTTGCTGTTGCGCGATCCTTCGGTGAGCAAGACGCAAATCGCATTCAGCTATGCGGGCAGCATCTGGATTGCGAGCCGCGACGCCAGCGACGTTCGCCGCTTGACCACCGGGGGCCATGAGGGCAAACCCATCTTTTCGCCGGATGGCTCGCAGGTCGCATTTAATGGCGATTACGACGGAACGCATGGGGTGTACGTGGTGGCGGCCGCTGGCGGTGTGCCTCGCCGGCTGACGTATCACCCGGAGGATTACAGTGTTGAGTGCTGGACACCGGATGGAAAGCAAATCGTGTTTAGTTCCGGGCGAGCAGCATTTGCCTCTGGCGTGGTGCAGCTCTTTAGCGTTCCGGTCGAAGGTGGCTTCGCAACGCAAGTGCCATTGGCGCGAGCTTCGGAAGCGTCGCTCTCTCCGGACGGAAAGCGCATCGCCTACGTGCCGACCATCCACTGGCAAGATGCCTGGAAACGCTATCGTGGCGGACAAACCAAGCCGATCTGGGTTGCGAATCTTGCCGATTCCAGCATTGAAGCCAAGATTCCCCGCGAAAACTCCAACGACTTCAATCCCATGTGGCTCGGCGACACCATCTATTTCCTCTCGGACCGCAATGGCCCGGTGACCCTCTTCGCCTACGACATCAAGTCGCAGCAGGTGAAGCAAATCGTGAAGAACGACGGTTTGGACATCAAGTCCGTTTCGGCCACGTCCGACGCCATCGTCTACGAGCAGTTTGGATCGCTCCACCTTCTGGACCTCAAGTCCGCGAGCGATCGCGCTCTGGACATCCAGATTGTGGGCGACCTAGCTGAAGTCCGGCCGCACTTTCAGAAGATTGAGCCAAAGCGAATCCGCTTCGCCGGAGTTTCACCCACGGGCGCCCGCGCGGTTTTCGGTGTGCGCGGCGAGATTCTGACGGTGCCGGCCGAAAAGGGTGACGTTCGCAACTTAACGAACACGACCAATGTGGTGGAGCGCGACCCCGCTTGGTCTCCCGATGGAAATTCCATCGCCTATCTCTCCGACGAGTCCGGCGAATATGCGTTGCACATCCGCGACCAGAGCGGCCTCGGCGAGGTCCGCAAGATTGATCTCGGCAATCCGCACACCTTCTATTATTCGCCGGCGTGGTCGCCAGACTCCAAGAAAATCGCTTACACGGACAAGCGTCTGAATTTCTGGTACGTGGACCTCGAGAAGAAAACGCCTGTGCGCGTGGATATGGACACTTACACCGACCCGGCAAATCACCCCCAAATGGTCTGGTCGCCGGACAGCCGGTGGATCGCGTACACAAAGCAACTGCGGAGCCACCTGCACGCCGTCTTTGCCTATTCGCTCGAGCAAGCCAAGAGCTACCAAATCACCGATGGCATGAGCGACGCGCTCTTTGTCGCGTTCGACAAGGAAGGCAAGTATCTCTACTTCACGGCCTCCACAAACGCCGCATTGAGTACCGGGTGGCTGGATATGACCAGCCTGCAGCGCCCGGTTACGCGCAACGTCTATGTCGCCGTGCTCAAAAAAGACCAGGCGTCGCCGCTGGCTCCGGAAAGCGACGAAGAAAAAGCCAAGGAAACCGATAAGACCGACAAAGACAAAAAGCCCGGCTCTGACAAAGGAAAAGATACAGAGAAAGAAAAAGCCAAGGAAGAGAAACCCGTTGTGGTCGAGATTGATGCCGAAGACATCAGTCAGCGCATTCTGGCTCTGCCCATTCCTGCGGGGAACTATTACGGCCTATTTGCCGGTAAGGCGGGAGTCCTCTACATTACCGAGGGACCGCAAATCGATCCAATCGAATACGACGACAGCGGGCCGGCTATGAAGGTGCACAAATTTGACTTCAAGACGCGCAAGACGGATCAGATTCTCGACGGCGTGACTGCTTTTCAGCTCTCCTTCAACGGCGAAAAGATGCTCTACGCCAAGAAGGATCAGTGGTCCATCGGCCCGGCCGAAAAACCAGCCGACGGACCGGCGAAACCCGGAGAGGGTGGCCCGTTGAAACTCGACTCCATCGAGGTCTATGTCGATCCCCGCGCCGAGTGGGAGCACATGTACTCTCAAGTATGGCGGGATGAACGCGATTTTCTCTACGATCCTGGCCTCCACGGGCTCAACCTCGAGGCCATAAAGAAGAAGTACGCACCTTTCCTCGAAAACATCGCCAGCCGCGATGACCTTAATTACCTCTTCACGGAGATGCTCGGCGACATCACCATTGGTCACATGTTTGTCGGTGGAGGTGACGTCCCCGAGCCGAAGCGCGTCAAGACCGGGTTGCTCGGCGCTGACTACTCCGTCGAGAACGGCCGCTACCGTTTCGCGCGCGTCTACAACGGCGAGAACTGGAATCCCAAGCTCCGCGCCCCGCTCACGCAGCCGGGAGTCAACGTCAAGGCCGGGGAGTATCTCCTGGCCGTGAATGGGCGGGACGTTCGCGCACCCAACGACGTTTACAGTTTCTTTGAAGAGACTGCGGGAAAACAGGTGGTGCTGAAAGTCGGACCGAAGCCGGATGGCAGCGGGTCGCGCGACGTCACTGTGGTCCCGGTAGATAATGAAGCCGCGTTGCGAAATTACGCCTGGATCGAAGCGAACCGCCGCAAAGTAGACGAATTGACCGGCGGCCGTGTGGCCTATGTCTATTTGCCTGATACTTACGCCGGCGGTTATACGAATTTTAACCGCTACTACTTCGCGCAAGTCGGCAAAGAAGCCGCCATCATCGATGAACGCTACAACGGCGGCGGCGACATCGCCGACTACATCATCGATTACCTCCGGCGCCCGCTGCTGAGCTATTGGACCATGCGCGAAGGCCAAGACATCACCACGCCGATCGAGGCTATCTTTGGACCCAAGGTGATGATCATCAACGAGATGGCCGGTTCGGGAGGAGACGCCTTGCCCTGGATGTTCCGCAAGACAGGAATCGGTCCGCTGGTTGGCAAGCGCACGTGGGGCGGCCTCGTTGGCCACTACACAAACCCGCGCGACTTGCTGGATGACGGATTCGCAGGCACACCAAACTTGGCCTTCTACACCACGAATGGCACCTGGGACGTCGAGAACCACGGCGTTCCACCCGACATCGAAGTGGAATACGAACCGAAGGCGGTGCGCGCGGGCCATGACCCGCAGTTAGAGAAAGCCGTCGAAGTGGTGATGGATCTCCTAAAGAAGAATCCGCCTCCTCCGGCGCCGCAACATCCGCCCTATCCGAATTACCAGAAAAGCGCGCCCTAGACCGGGCTCATCTAGCTGGACAGGGGCCCGCTGCTAAACCGGAGTGACAACTCGCTTGGAGGGCAAGTTTTAGCGGGATTTGTTATTCTTAGCGGATATCGCTATGACTACTCAGGCCCCCGCATTGACACGGAAAGAACTCTTCCTCCGAGCCGCGCGTTGCGAACCTGTGCCGCGTCTTCCGGTGTGGATGATGAGGCAGGCGGGGCGTTACCTGCCGGAATACCGAGAAATCCGAGCGAAACATTCGTTTCTGGAGGTCTGTAAGACGCCGGAACTGGCCGTGGAGGTGTCTCTGCAGCCCTTCCAGCGGCTGGGCGTGGATGCCATCATCATTTTTTCGGATATTCTGATCCCCGCCGAGGCGATGGGCTTGCCCCTGGAGTTGGGCGATGCCGGACCGAACCTGCCGGAGCCGGTGCGCACCGAGGCGGACGTCAAAAGACTGCGCATTTTCGATCCGGAAGTGGAGACGGGGTTCTTGATGGAGGCGCTGCGGCGCACCGTGAAACAGGCCGGGCCGGACGTGCCAGTGCTGGGCTTCGCGGCCTCGCCCTGGACGCTGGCCTGCTACATGGTGGAAGGACGCACGAAAGAAGGCTTCGCAACGGTGAAGGAATTTCTCTACCGCGAGCCAAAAGTCTTTCGGGAGCTCCTTCAGAAGATTTCCCATGCGACATTCCTTTACCTGAAGGGGCAGATTGCCGCGGGAGTCTCCGCGGTGCAGTTGTTCGATACCTGGTGTGGCGAACTGGATATGCAGGACTACACGGAATTCGTGCTGCCGGTTGTGCAAGAGATAATTTCTGGGCTGGGCGGGACGGTTCCCGTGATTTACTACACCAAAGCGTCGCACCACCTGCTCCCGGCGATTGTGCGCGCAGGCGCGAATGTACTGAGCGTGGATTGGCGAATTCCCCTGGCGAAGGTCCGCGAACTGGCGGGGCCGCGCGTGGCCGTGCAGGGTAATCTCGATCCAGCGGTGCTCTCTGCGCCTCCCGAGAAAATCCGGCAGGCCACGCTGGAACTCGCCACTGAGCTTGGCGGGCGCGGCCATATCCTGAATTTGGGGCATGGTATTCTGCCGCACACGCCCGTGGAAAATGCGCAGTTGTTCATCCACACTGGGCAGCACGCGGCACTGCCGGAAGCCCAGCCCGTCGGGAAATCGCGTTCTTGATCGCGCGGAAGGGAGGCGCCGTGACACTGATGAATCCAACTTTGCGGCAGATGCGCGATGAACTCTCCGTGGGCGAAGAGTTTGTGAACCGCTACAACAAGCCGGGACCGCGCTACACCAGTTATCCCACGGCGCCGGTGTGGACCGACTCCTTTGGGCCAAAGGAATACGAACAAGCGCTGGCTGCGGCGGAGGAAAAGCGCAGCCCCGTTTCGCTTTACATGCATCTTCCCTTCTGCGAGAGCTTGTGCCTTTTCTGCGCGTGCAATGTGGTCATCCAAAAGGACAAGAGAGTTGCGCCGCCCTATCTGGACATATTGAAAAAAGAGACCGACCACATCAGCCACAGCATTTCGCGTGAACGCAAGGTGGCGCAGTTCCACTGGGGCGGCGGAACGCCGACGTATCTTTCCCCGGAGCAAATCGAGGACCTGTTCACGTACACGCGGGAGCGCTTCACGTTTGCACCGGACGCGGAAATCGGAATCGAAGTGGATCCCCGTGTGACGACGCGCGCGCACCTGGAGACGGTGCGCAAGATGGGCTTCAACCGTCTCAGCATGGGCATACAGGACTTCAAGCTCGAAGTGCAGAAAGCAGTGCACCGGATTCAGCCGTACGAACAGACGCGCGACCTCATCGCCAACGCGCGCGAACTGGGATTCGACAGCATCAACGTGGACTTGATCTACGGCTTGCCATACCAGACGGCGGAAAGTTTTGCGCACACGGTGGAGCAGATCGTGGGGCTCTCGCCGGACCGCATCGCCATGTTCAGCTATGCGCACGTGCCGTGGCTGAAAAAGCAGCAGGGCTCGTTTGTAGCGCACCTGCCCGAGGGCATGCAGAAGTTCGAGATTTTCCGCAGCGGCTTGCTGGCGTTTGTTGAAGCCGGATACTTGTACATCGGCATGGACCACTTTGCGAAGGACAACGATGAACTGGCGGTTTCGCAGCGCAATCGCACGCTGCATCGTAATTTTCAGGGCTACACCACGGAGGCGGGCGCCGATCTTTACGGTATGGGCATCACCGCCATTAGCGGGATTCAGGATTGCTACGCGCAAAACTTCCGCGACATCCCCTCGTGGGAAAAGGCCGTGAACGAGCGCGGCATCGCCACCATGCGCGGCTACCGCTTGTCGCAGGACGATATTTTGCGCCGCGAGGTGATCAGCCGGTTGTTGTGCCACACCGTAATCGTGAAGGACGAGATTGCGCAAAAGTTTGGAATTGATTTTGACCAGTACTTCGCTCCCGAACTGGAACGCCTGAAGATGCCGCAGGAAGATGGTCTGGTGGTCGTGAACCACAAGGAGATTCGCACCGCATGGCTGGGCCGCATTTTCATTCGCAACCTGGCTATGGTGTTTGACCCGTACCTGGAAAAGCAGCAACTGGCGTCCCGTCCGCTTTTCTCGAAAACTCTGTAAGAAGTTTGCCAGACTATAGACTCCGGCCGCCCCGCTCGCAAGGGGTGGCCGCCGTATTGCCGAGGGGCAACTTTTATGTCCACGCAGGTCCAGGCACTTGTGGTTGGCGCAGGAATCTCTGGACTCGCCACCGCGTATGCACTGCAGAAAGCGCGCGTCACCACGCTGATTGTTGAAGCGGCGACGCGGCCGGGCGGTGTGATCCGGTCCGTGCAGCGCGATGGCTATCTGCTCGAGTGCGGGCCGCAAAGCTTCAGCGGGAATAGCGCCATCGCCGCGATTTGCAGCGACCTCGATCTTCTTGATGAACGTGTGTTGGCTGATCCCAAAGCCCCGCGATTCGTTCTCATCAATGGCGCGCTGCAAGCGGTTCCCATGAATCCTCTTGGGCTGCTCTTCTCGCCGCTGCTCGGCGGCGGCACAAAGCGGGCCATCCTGCGCGATCTTCTCGGCAGGAGCGTTGCACCGGAGCCGGACGAATCCGTTGCGAATTTCGTTCGGCGGAAATTTTCAGAGAGATTGCTCGACCGGCTGGTGGGGCCGTTTGTTTCCGGCATCTATGCGGGCGATCCGGAAAAGCTGAGCTTGCGCGCGGCGTTTCCGATTTTGCACGAGGCGGAGAAGGCTTCCGGAAGCATTCTTCGCGGCATCTTCCCCGCGATAAAGGCGCGAGCGGCCAAACGGCCAAAGGGACCCAAAGGTCCGCGCGAGCGGCCGACGCTGCAGGCGTTTAGCGAAGGCAATGAAATGCTGATCAAAGCGCTTGCGTTGAATCTCGGCGAACGCTTGCAGTGCGGCGTGGAAGTCTTGGGAATCGAGCATATGGATTGGGGTCATGACGCCAAGGCGGCACGCTTCCGCGTCGCCCTGCAGACTCCGCGAGGCGAGGAAACTCTTGAGGCAGAGCGCCTGGTGCTGGCGGTGCCGACGAATGTTGCCGCGAGGCTGCTGGGCGCGCTGGATGGAGAGTTTGAGAAACAATTGGGTGGCGCCGAGTACGCGGGCGTAGCGGTGGTTTCGCTGGGCTACCGCAAAAAGGATGTGAGCCATGCGCTGGAAGGATTCGGTTTCCTGGTGCCGCGTTCTTCGGGACTCAACGATCTCGGCACAGTGTGGAACTCTTCCCTGTTTCCGGGGCGCGCGCCGGATGGCGAAGCCCTGCTGACAAGCTTTGTGGGAGGCGCGACGAATCCCGGCGCGCTGCAACAATCGGAAGCAGCTCTCGCGGAAATGATTCACAAGGAAATAACACCGCTGCTGGGAATTCGCCAGGAGCCGGTTTTTTCTCATGTGACGATCTGGCCGCGCGCTTTGCCGCAGTACAACCTGGGCCATACGGCGAGGCTCGCGGCGCTGGAACAGTTACGCGGCAGATTTCCGGGACTTTATTTTGCAGGGAATTACCTGAATGGCCCGGCCATCGGTACCTGCGTCGAGCAGGCGTTAAAGGTAGCAGATGAGATTCGCGTAAGTTTCGCGAATTGAGAGTTTCTAGCTCTCATCATTCCAAATACTTGCGCGTTACCAAATAAAAGTGCGGCAGGAGGGTTTGTGAGGGATGGCGCCGTATTACAGCGGGCTGCCAGTGGTCGTCGTGCAAGCCCCACCGGCGGCGTCGTAAAACAGCACCAGCGTCTGGTCCGAGCAGAACGTGCGCGTGCCCGTCGTGTTTGGAGTAGCGGGCTGCGCCAAGCTCGCATAGCCCGTGACCAGGTCCCCGCCGATCGTGAAGTAGTAACCGCTCTTCGCCGTCGCAGCAGACGACGCGTTCGCCAGTATGTTGTCGATCAAGCAGGCGTTCGCCGGGTCAGCAACACCGCAGGTCGCTCCGCCTGGGCCCAACTGCGCAAGGGTGGCATACGTCCCAGGGTACGTATTGTTATAGGTCGTTTCGCTCACATTGATGGCGTTCAGGGAGGCAACCGCCGAAGCTTCGTTCGCCGCTATCTTGGAGCGAACGAAGGCTGGGACTGCAATGGCCGAGATGATCAGAATAATCGCCACGACGATCAGCAGTTCGATGAGAGAAAAACCCTTTTGCTCCGTCATAAAGCCTCCCTGAGGGCATACATCGTGCCTAAACATACCCACAAGTAATTAGCAGCAAACTACCTCTTGGTTGGTGTGAAGTCAATCACTTTGCGACCACTCGCCCACCCGATTCCCGTAGGCGGTCCAAATGGCAAACCACAAGTTCACCAGCGGCGAGTAACCGAAGTAACGACGGCATAGTCGTACTAATAGACAGACAACTTTTAGAACTGCTAGGCGCGGTTTTCGCGAACTTAAAGCATCCATCGCTCCAGCATGCCTTGCGATTAGTGCTTCTTGGCGTGGCGATGCGCCAGGCGAATCTCGCGGCGCTTGGCGGCTGCGCGCCAGCGGTGGCGTTCGTCGGCAGTGCGCAGAATGAGCGGCGGAACGCGTTTGGGTTGGCGCGTGTGCTCATCGATGGCCACAAACGTCACGTAAGCGGTAGTGGTCTGCTTGCGCTCACCGGTGAGAATGTCCTCGGAATAAACCTCGACGCCAACCTCAAGTGAAGTGTGGAAGACGCGATTGACGTGCGACTTCAAGATAACGATTTCGCCCAGATTGACGGGATTCTGGAAGTCGATGTAGTCCACCGAAGCGGTGACCATGTAACTGTTGGCGTGGCGGCTGGCGGCCATGGCGGCAACGATGTCAACCAGGTGCATCACGTGGCCGCCGAGGAGTTTTCCTAGCGCGTTGGTTTGCGCGGGCAGCACCACCTCCGCCATTTCAGAGGCCGAGGCGCTTACCGGCTTCCCCTTCATCTCCACATCCTCATTGATCGTTATTTTCGCATCGCGTGTTCGCTTCATGATTGTCCTCGTTGGCGCCTCGCCGCTGTGCGGCTTGAGCTTGTTCGCATGATTGGGCCGAGCGGGTTCAGAGCCGATCTGTTCGTGGCGGACAGAGTTGGGACCGGCCGCACCTCCACGTATAATACGGGACGTCGCCATGACCGACCAAAAGAAAAGCCGCCGGCAGAAGCTGGAAGAATTCGTCGCGCAAAATCCCAAGGATACGTTTTCACGCTACGGCCTGGCACTGGAATACCTGAGAGAGGGCGACAAAGCCGGGGCGGAGGCGCAATTCCGCACCCTGATTGAGAATCACGCGGATTACGTGCCCGGGTTTCAGATGTACGCGCAAATGCTGGCGCAAGACGAACGGCGCGCTGAGGCCCGATCGATTCTGACGGCCGGAATTGCGGCGGCCACGCGCGTGGGGAATGCGCACGCGCGGTCGGAGATGGAAGGACTGCTTGCGGAGCTGGAGGCAGTATGAAACTTGCGAAGATTGTATTTTGGGTGGCGGGGATATGGGGCGTGCTGGTTATTGCGCCGCTGTATTTCATCTTTGACCTGATCGGGCAGAAAGATCCCCCGGCAATCACGCATCCGGGATTTTTCTACGGGTTCGCGGCCGTGGGACTGGCGTGGCAAATTGCGTTCATGTTCATCGCCAGGGATCCGATCCGTTTCCGGCCGCTGATGATCCCATCAATGGTGGAGAAATTCGGTTACGGCATAACGGTTGTGGTATTGGTGCTGCAGGCGAAGATGCACGGGTCCGACCTGGTCTTCGCGGCCACGGACTTGTTGCTTGGCGTCCTGTTTGTGGTGGCCTATTTGCGCACCTCCGCGCGTGCTACATAATCCCGCGACGAGAGATTCCCACTTTCGGCAGTGGCAGCATTCCGCAGAACCTTCTGGTATCCTTTGGGCTGCGACCCATGCGGCCGGAACGCATTCCGCTCTTTCCTCTAAACGTCGTCCTGTTCCCCGGCGAACAACTTCTCTTGCACATCTTCGAACCGCGCTACCGGCGGATGGTGCGCGAGTGCCTGGAAGCGAAGTCGCCATTTGGCATGCTGCTGGCGCTCCCGAATGGCGTGGTGCGCGTGGGCTGCACCGCGGAAATCGTCGACGTCGTAAAACGCTACGAGGACGGGCGCATGGACATCCTGACCGTGGGCAGAGAGCCGTTCCGCATCCTCGAGCTATTTAGCGACGAACCGCTGCTCCACGGACAAATCGATTACCTGGAAGACCATGATCCTCCGCTGGACGCTCCCAGCCGCCAGCGCCTGATCGAGGCCTACGAAACCTGCCACACGCTCCTTTTCTCCGAAATCCCGCGCAATTTCGAGGGAATCGCCCCCGAACAACTGGCCTATGCCGTCGCCGCGGCCCTGCCCCTCGATCTCCTCTGGAAGCAGCAGATTCTGGAGCTGCGCTCCGAGCCGGAGCGCCAGGAGCGCCTGCTCGGGTATCTTCGGGAGTGGGCGCCGCATCTACAGAAAGCAGAGGCATTGCGCCAGCGCGCCGGCGGCAATGGGCACGGACTAAACTAAAAAGTGGCGGGCTATCCTTAGATGGCCTGGGCTGGGGGGCCCTATGACAGCAAGCACTTCGCTACATCCCGCGGCACATTCCAGGCCGCGCACCATCGGCGAGTGGAAACGCATCCCCGATTTTGATGCGCGCGCCACTTCCCTGTCCGTAAAGAACGAGATCCGGCGCAATCTGTTGCGCGCCATCGAGCGCAACGACCCGCTATTCCCCGGTGTGCACGGCTACGAGGATAGCGTGATTCCGCAAATCGTGAACGCGCTTCTTTCCCGCCACAATTTTATTTTGTTGGGATTGCGCGGCCAGGCGAAGAGCCGCATCCTCCGCGGCCTGATTCAGTTGCTGGACGCGGAAATTCCCGTGATTGCGGGCTGCGAAATCAATGACAACCCGCTACAGCCGATCTGCCGTTCTTGCAGGGAAAAAGTGGCCGCGGAGGGCGACAACACGCCAGTTGCCTGGCTGCCCCGGGACCAGCGCTTCGTCGAGAAGCTGGCCACTCCTGACGTGACCATCGCGGACATCATCGGAGATGTTGACCCCATCCGCGCCGCTCGCGGAGGCCGCGACCTTTCCGACGAGCTCACCATCCACTACGGATTGCTGCCCCGCGCCAATCGCGGCATTTTTGCCATCAACGAATTGCCTGATCTGGCCGGCAAGATCCAGGTAGGCCTTTTCAACATCATGCAGGAAGGGGACATTCAGATTAAGGGATATCCGCTGCGGCTGCCGCTGGATGTGCTGCTGGTATTCACGGCAAACCCGGAAGATTACACAGCGCGCGGCAAAATCATTACGCCGCTGAAGGACCGCATCGGCGCGGAAATCCGCACGCACTATCCCTCCACTGTTGGCGAAGGGATGCGCATTACCGGGCAGGAGGCCTGGGTCGAGCGCCACGACGCGATCAAGGTTGACGTGCCGGAATATCTGCGCGAACTGATCGAGGAAATTGCGTTCCAGGCGCGCGAAGACAAGCGCGTGGACCGGCGCTCGGGCGTCAGCCAGCGTTTGCCGATTACTGCGCTGGAAAGCGTGGTGAGCAATTCCGAGCAGCGCGCGGCGCGCACCGGCGAAACGCATGGCGTGGCGCGCGTGGCGGATGTGTACGCGGCTCTCCCGGCGATCACCGGCAAGCTGGAACTGGAGTACGAGGGCGAGTTGAAAGGCGCGGAAACGATCGCGCGCGAGCTGATTCGCACCGCGATTGGCCGCGTCTTCAGCAAGCATTTCCCCAATGTCAGCTTCCAGCCGGTGATTCAGTGGTTTGAAGCGGGAGGCGAGCTGAAGATTCCCGAAATGGCCACCACCAATCAGCGCTACCAGCAACTCGCGACGGTCCCGGACCTGCTGAACCACGCGGACAAGCTCGGGGTGACCAACCGCAAGGACGCCGCGGCTGTAGCGGCTGCCGCCGAAATGATTCTCGAAGGCTTGTGGGCGCACCGGCGGATTGGCCGGAGCGAAGAGCGCGGCTTCTACGCAGAGAAACCCCAGCGTACGCCGGAACCCCGCGAATCGCCGAACCGTCCGCCACGCCGGGGTTACAACTGAGGATTGAGGACCATGCCATGAAGGTCATCAAGTACGGCAAATACACGGGCGAGCCGGCCGACGCGGTGGACCTGGATGAGCTCGTCAAGCGCCTGGGCGACTTCTTTCTGCAGAGCGGCTTCGAATCGCAATATTACGGCCTTTCCGAGTTTGAACATGAGCGTTCGATGGAAGCCTTGCGCGAAGCGATCCTGCGTGCACTGCAGGAAAGCGACCTGCTGCCCGAAGATCAGATGAGCGAAGAGTTGCGCAAGATGCTGCAGGATCCCGGCGCGATGAACAACGAGGAGATTCGCGACCTGATTGACAAATTGATGGAACGCCTTGCGGGCGAGGGCTATATCAACCCGCAACAGCCGCCGCAAGTGACGCCGCCTCCGCAAACATCGGCGCTGGGGCAGGTGGGCCAGCCGCAGGAACGCAACACCGAGGCGCGCTTCGAGATCACGGACAAGACCATTGACTTCCTGGGATTCAAGACGCTGCAGGATCTGCTCGGCTCGCTCGGCAGAAGCAGTTTTGGCCGCCATGACACGCGCGATTTGTCTACCGGTGTGGAGTCGGGCGGAATCTCGAGGCCGTACGAGTTCGGCGACGTTTTGAATTTGGACATCAGCGAAACGCTCTCGAATGCGATCCGCCGCGAAGGAGCCAAGGTGCCCATCGAGATGCAATACAAAGACCTCATGGTGCACCAGTGCGAGTACCAGAGTTCGTGCGCCACGGTGTTGCTGTTGGATTGCAGCCACAGCATGATTCTGTACGGCGAGGACCGCTTCACCCCTGCCAAGCGCGTGGCCATGGCGCTTTCGCACCTGATCCGCACGCAATATCCGGGCGACACCCTGAGCCTGGTGCTGTTTCACGATTCGGCGGAGGAAGTTCCGCTGAACGAGCTGGCCCGCGTGCAGGTTGGCCCGTACTACACGAACACGCGCGAAGGCTTGCGCATGGCCCAGCGGATTCTGCTGCGGCAGCGCAAGGATATGCGCCAGATTGTGATGATCACGGATGGCAAGCCGTCCGCCCTTACGCTGGAAGACGGCAGAATTTACAAGAACGCCTTCGGGCTCGACCCGTTTGTCGTGGGAGAAACGCTGGAGGAAGTGAACAAGTGCAAGCGCGCCGGAATCATGATTAACACATTTATGCTGGCAACCGATTACAGCCTGGTGCACTTCGTGCAAAAGATCACGGAGATGTGCAAGGGCAAAGCGTATTTCACCACGCCGTACAACCTGGGTCAGTATCTGCTGATGGATTACATGCAGCGCAAGACCAAGACGATTCACTAGGCGCGGTCAAAGCCGCGGCAACCTCCGCCCGTCTGAATCTGAAGTTGAAATTGAGCTCATCTTGGATGATCTTCCCGGTTGAACAGAAATTGTTTCCCGCCAGCGCAAACAAGTTTTCCGCATATTACATTTTCATAAAAGTTTCGCAAGCTGTCTGCCCGTCCATTGGCAAAAGCCGCGGCGAGAGTTCGCGTAGACCTGGCCAGGAAGGTTTCATGCAAAGAATGGGACACCCGAATCGAAATTATCGCGGGGAAAATTCACGACCCGATGAAACATCACCCCGGTGGGTTTCGTCTAATAGTGCAAGGACACACAAAAATACTCCGCAGCTGGGGGCGCACCGTGTCCTGCGAGCCACGGCCTGGGAGAACCAAAGGAGCATTACATGAAACTGTCGAGAATCGGAATCACCGCAGTTGCAGGATTGCTGTTATTTGCAGCGGGCGCTTTTGCCCAGGAAAAGGGCTCGCTGACTTTGACAGAAAACCTCACCGTCCAAGGCAAAGTGCTGACGCCCGGCAGCTACAAACTGGCATGGGAAGGCAAAGGACCCAACGTTCAACTCAACATCATCAGTGGCAATGAAACCGTGGCGACCGTGCCCGCAACGATCGTCGCAAGCGCAACGCCGAATTCCGGCAACGGCTACGGCTCGCGAAAGGAAGCGGACGGCAGCAAGGTCCTCGAGACCTACTATCCGGGGGGCAAGAAGTTCTCGCTTGAGCTCAGCCAGAGCCAAGCGGCCAAGAACTAGCGCGAGTGTGAGTCCTTCCCTGCTCCCGATGCGCACGAGAGCAGGCGAGTGCCCAGCTCCTTGCGGGTTTGTCCGCAAGGAGTTGGGTACCCTTTTCCCCGAATGGCACAATTTGCAGCTTCTCCGCCACGATGCGGTAAAATGGAGCCATGGCAATTCTGAAACGGCTTTCGCGGCTGTTTGGCTTGGAGGCTCCTTTGACGCACATTGAGGCGGGACACACGGCTCCGCATTTTTCCTTAAAGGCGCTGGATGGCAAGGAATATTCGCTGGAAAAGTTGCTGGAGCGAGGGCCCGCGGTTGTCGCGTTTTTCAAGATTTCCTGCCCAGTCTGCCAGTTCACATTTCCATTCCTGCAGCGCTTGCACGAGCGTTACGCGGGGGACGCCGCCACGGTGATTGGCGTTTCGCAGGATGATGCAAGGGACACCAAGGAGTTCAACCGGGAATACGGCGTGACGTTCCCGACACTGGTGGACAGCGAAGGATATCCTGCGTCCAACGCCTACGGGCTGACCAACGTGCCCACGACTTTTCTGATCGCGCCGGACGGCAAGGTCCAAGTGAGCTGCATCGGTTTCAGCAAAAGCGACTTGGAGAAGATCGCTTCGGAGCTTTCGCTTTACAAAAAGTTGCCAGCGGCGCCGTTTTTCCGGACGAACGAAATTGTCCCCGCCAACAAGCCTGGTTGAGGCAGCAAAAACTAGGTCCGGTCGGACCTCCAACAGACCGTCAAACAAACCAGTCAAATGTCATTCCGAGTCCCTTCCGCATTTTGAACGGGGCGAGGAAGTCTGTCGCTACATAAGAAACGGAAATTGGAATTATAATCGCACCATGGAAACCACTCCATTTATGGATGGCAGCGTGGTGGCGACGGAGCAGCAGAGTCTGCCGCAACAGTACATGCGGCTGCATTGCGTAAAGATTTTTGTTCGGGATCAGGATCGCAGCTTGCGCTTCTACCTGGATCAACTGGGATTTCATTTGGCGTTTGATACACGGTTGCAGTCGGGAGACCGATGGGTGGCGGTGGCGCCCCCAGATGGATCGGCAATCCTGTCACTTGTGGTGCCCAAGCCGAATACGCCGGAGTACAAACTGATCGGGCGAGCCACGCAAGTGGAGTTCGTGACCGAAGACGTGACCATGAAATTCAAGGAATGGGCAAAGCGCGGGGTACGGTTTTTGCAGACTCCGCGGCTGAAACGCATTAAGTATGATCCACAGACGCGGGTGAAACCAGCGGACGGGTCGTCGATGCTTCTGGGAGAGCAGGCACCCATCTGGGGCGGAGTGTTTGCGCGGTTCAAGGACATCGATGGGAATTCCTTTTCGCTGGTCAGCTTTGACGAAGTGACGCACGCGGTGGAGGCGCAACGGAGAGCCGTGGCGGAGAAGCAGGAAGCGGAACGGCGATCGGCGCAGGAACTGGAGATTGCCAAGCAAGTGCAGGCAAGGTTGTTTCCGCAGAGTCAGCCGGTGCTGAGGACACTGGAATACGCGGGGATTTGTATTCAGGCGCGGAAAGTTGGCGGCGATTATTACGACTTTCTTGATTTGGGCGGAGGGCGGCTGGGCCTGGTGATTGGCGATATTGCGGGAAAAGGAATTGCGGCGGCGCTTTTGATGGCGAATTTGCAGGCCAATCTGCGCAGCCAGTGCGCGATTGCGCTGGATCAGCCGCAGCGGCTGTTGCAGTCAGTGAATCAACTGTTTCGCGAGAATACGCCGGATGGATCGTACGCGACGCTGTTTTTTGCGGAGTACGACGATGGCGCGGGGCGGCTGCGTTACGCGAATTGCGGGCATTTATGCGCGCTGCTGCTGCGAAGCGATGACACGATGGAACGGCTGAGTTCGACGGCGACGGTGCTGGGCGTGTTTAAGGAATGGGATTGCGGGATAGAAGAGTGCCGGGTGCTGCCGGGGGATACGCTGGCGCTGTATACGGATGGGATTACGGAAGCGTTTGACCGCGCGGGAGATGAATTCGGCGAGGAGCGGCTGTGCGAAGCGTTGCGGCGGCACCGTGGTTTGTGTTCTCAGGAGCTGCTGGGCGCGATTGTAGAGGAAGTGAGGCGATTCAGCCCCCAGGAACAGAATGATGACATTACGCTAATCGTGGCGAAGGGCAGAGAGAGGTAGGGAGTGACAATAGTCCTACAGCTTGACGAGATGCGTTCAGCTCAGACTTCCTCTGGAAGCAAGTCTTTCCTGTGTTTGGGCGGTTTTTTCCGCTTGTCGGCAACGACGCGCGTTACCGCGGGAGACAATCCGGAATTTCGCGCGCGGCGGCGGGCCTCCACGCCTTTGTCCAGTATTTGTTTGCGCTTTCGTCTCATCCCAAACTCAGGCACGCTGCGAAATGGCAATTAGAACGCGAAGGTCACCTGAAGATCAAGCCGGCGATTCGACGTGGAATCGCTGTAAGGTCTGCCCGTGAGGCCGTTGGATTCACCAAATAAAGGCGAACCCAGATTGCCGATGGGTGTGGCCAGGTTCACGTTGTTGAAGACGTTTCGCGCGTTCACAGAGAACGTAACAGCGTAGCGGCGATTCGTCGCGCCGGCATCGGGGCCGCCACGCCCGCCGCCCGGTCCGCCACGGCCAGGTCCGCCCGGTCCTCGCCCGAACGTCCCGCCGCCCATGGGGCCTCCGCCACCGCCCGATGCGCCTTCAAGCACCGGGCCAAACCCAAAAGTCTTGCTTAACCGGAGATTCAGAGAGAATCTTCCCGGTCCATCGCCGTAATTGATCGGGATCGGCGTGTAACCGGGCGTGAAGACAGTGTCAAAACAGCCGAACTTGGTCTGATTGGCGGCCGTGCATGTGGCAAAGGAAGGCCGCACATTGTACTCATTGCTTTGGTAAGGATCGGTGCCGGCAGTGATATTAAACGGAATGCCGGAACTCGCGATCAAGAAGGGGCTCAAGCGAAAGCCGCGTGGCAAGCCAATGGTGCCGCCTACGAACAGCCGATGGCGAATATCGTAACTCGCGCGGCCATAATCTTCCTGCAGGTCTCCCGGTATCGAGGGAAAACTCCCCGCGCCGGAGGTGTCACTGTGGGCGTAGTTCAGCGTGTAGTAGCCGAACAGGGAGAGCTTGGTGCCCATGCGGATGCTGCCGTTGACGATGACTTGGTTCTGCTTGAAGATGCCCTCGGACTGATATTGGAAAACATTGCCCTCAGCCGGGTTTGAGCGTGCACCATTCGTGGGATCGGAGGGAGTCGGATCCGGGATGAAGGGATTCCGATTGTCGGTATAAAACTGATGCACGCCGCGCGAATTGAGATAAGTTACGGCCAGGTTGGCGGTCTTCGTGAGCTGCCGCTCCAGCGTCACGCCCGTTTGAATCGTGTAGGGGGCGTGCAGGTTCGGATTGGATCGATAATCGATCGTGCCGCTGCTGGTGGCTGAACCCAAGCACGCCGCCAACAGGGCCGGCGTCTTAAATGGAGGCACACAGTTGGGGTTTGCCGTGGACGTAAGAAGAAAACTGGGACTCTGAATCAGGTACTGCTGCTGGGCTGCGCCGGATTCATTGAACCGCTCCTGGATCAGAAGCAGGTTATACGCAAAGCGGTCATAGAACATGCCAAAGCCGGCGCGCAACACCGTCTTGGGCGGATTCTTGGCATTGCCGCCGATGCCCCAGGCAACACCGACGCGCGGTGCAAAATCCGACTTGTCGCTGAAATTGTTCTGCGTCTCAAAGCGCAAGCCGTAGCTGACGGTGACGTTCTGCCGCACTTTCCAGTCATCCTGGACGAACAGTCCCGCATCCACCAGGGTCACCGAAGAGGACGGCGTGCCAAACGTCTGTGAATAGTAACTGGCGCCGCCGTAGCCGTACTTTTGCTGAATCCCGGGAATCGAGAGGCCCGCCGCCAGTCCCTGTAGCGTGGTTTGATAGACCTCGAGGGGCGTTTCCGTTGGGCAGGGAGTCTGCGGCGTGGGCGTGCATCCAATCAGGGACTGCGTTCCGAAAGTAAATGTTCCGGTAAAGTTTGCCGCCGTCGCATTCAGGTCGTTCGTCGAGCGGAGACGTCCGCCGAATTTCCACGCGTGCTTGCGGAAATTCTTATAAATGATGTCCTGGACCTCGTAGCGGTTCTGGATGTCGGAAATGTTCCTCCCGCCGCTCCCGAGGCCGTTAAATGCCCCGCCCACATTGACGTTTATGGCGGAGTTCACAGGAGTAGTGAGATCGTTGTCGTGGACATACTGGAAGCGGATTTCGTTGATCGAACTTGCATTGATGGTCTGCGTGTCGGTCACTTGCAGCGTGTGTTCGGTGCTTAAGGAATTCGTTCCCACTTCCGCCAGATTGAATTGTCCAACGCCGTCATTCGACTCCGACTCGCGAAAGTACTGATAGCGCGCTGTCAGCGTGTTGCTCGGGGTAAGTTGATAGTCGATGCGCGGGCTCAAGTTGGTCCTGGTTTGGGGATTCGCTACCGCGGCGCTGTAAGGAATGATGCTGAACTGGGCATCCGAGGAAGGGCATGGAATCAGGAGATTCGGATCTCCACAGACTACCTGGCCACTGAAGATGTTCAGCGCTTCGATGTCCCGCTGCTCGATATTGAAGAAGAATGACGCTTTCTTGTTGATGGCGCCGCCGATGTTGCCGCTATATTGCTCCGAATGGTAGCCTGGTGCCGCCGTATTCGCCGGCAATCGTTCAAAGGGATTGCGCGCGTTAAAGGCGGAGTCGTTCCCGCTGATCATGATCTGTCCGTGGAGCTTGTCCGTGCCCGGCTTGGTGAAAATCTCGACGCGGCCGTAACCCAGGCGATCGTATTCCGACGAAAACGGATTCTGGTTGATGCGAATTTCCCTGATCGAGGCCTTCGGGGGAAGCTGCCCCGCGGTAAAGCCGTCAATGTACATCTGCCCGCCGTTGGGACCGGCGGAGGGACCCGCGAGAGCCTGGAGTTCCGACTCCAGTTCGTCGGGGTCGTCCGAAAGGGCCTCCAGGTCCTTCCCTTGTAAGACGATGGTGCTCGCGTTGTTAGAGGGATTGACGTCCACCTGTGTGGTGCTGTCATTCACTAGAACCTTTTCCTGCTGCATCTCCAGGGCGAGCGGAATATTCACGCGAAGCGATTGATCGGCAGCGAGGGCGATGCCGCTTGAGTCGAACTGCGCGAAGCCCTTGGCCACGGCCTTGATTTCATAGCTGCCGGGCGCAAGGCCCTTGAACTCGTAGAAACCCTCCGCGCTGGTCACCGTGTCCATGGAGCCGGATGGCGTGGTCAAAAGCACGGTGGCTCCCACAACCGCGGCCCCGGAGGGATCCGTCACCTGGCCATGGATAGAGGCGCTTGGCGTTTGCGCAGCCAGTACACCAGCAGCGCAGAAAAACAGGAGGCCCGCGAAGTACGCAAGAAATTCAGTTTTTTTCCAAATCCGAGAAATCATCCAGTGTGTCGTTCCCTTTCTAATGATGAATGGCGCTTGTCGGGCATCACGGCGTGCCGGCGGCAGCGGCGTCGCCGCCGTTGTTTAAACTCCACGGCGTAAGAATCGAGGCAGCCTGCCCCTGCGGTGAAGCTTGCAGGATGGGCTCAACGCCTCCCAAAACCGTGATGGCCGTCGTTTTCGATGCGTCATGATCGGCCGTCGCCACAATCATGACCGCGTCGCCCTTCTGAAAATCCGCCAAGGAATTCGCGGGAAGCCGGCTGAGCATCTGTTGGAGATCGCCGCCGCCCGCGCGTCCTGCGCCGTTCATCCCGCCACCGGAGCCACCTTTAGCGCCGACGCCCGCTCCCGGTTGTCCCTGCGGGGCAGGCGCAGTGGAAGGCGCTGACGGCGCGGCGCTCGGTTTCGCGGCAACCCCGGAACCCGCAGCGTCTGCAGGGGCGCCTTTCAATAGGATGGCGATGCGCTGCGCCATGGGTTGCGGCAATTTGCGCAACTGCGAATCCGCGAGGAGCTTCACCTCAACATTTTTCTTCGTGGCCAGATCGTTGACCGTGAACGAGCCGCCTCCCGCATCGATCGAAACGATCATGCCGGCGATGTTCCGGAACGCGCCGGATACAATTTCTTCGGCGGTGAATTCGGAGCCGTCGGCGCTGCGCGTGCCGCGGGCGCGCAATTGATCGCCGGTCTTGATTTCGGCGAGGGTGCTGGGCTTGGCATCATCAAATTTGACGGATCCCGGGGCATAGCGTCGCAAAATCGTCGTCGAGGCAGCGCGAATGGCGACGTCCTTGTTGCCCGTGGCAGTCGTCGTGCCGATCGTGATTACTCCGGAAGAGGCGTCCACCGAACGCACCAAGCCCCCAATCCCGTGGCGTTGCCATTCTTCGCGCTCGTGCGCTTGTTTTTCGGCGATGTCGCTTTTCTTCATGGCCACCACGGACGAGGCCACCATGGAGTTGGGATCGTCACCGGGCCTGCCGCGAACCAGTATGCGATCTCCCACCTGAATATCGGCGAGCTGCAGCGGAGCGGCTTCCTTCAAATCCTTGGAGCCCGGCGGCACACGAAGAAGCTTTGCGTCCGCGGAGACGATAACCTTTATCTCTGCGCCGGCGTCCGTGGTCAAAGTGAGGGTGTTGCCGTTAATCGTCTTGATGGTGCCCAGGGCCGGCGGTGATTTGGGCGCAGGCGCTGCCGGTGCCCCCTGTCCAGCGCGAACGGAAAAAGGCGCGACGCCAAGCATGCAAAAGGCAAACACGACACCACACAAACGCCAGTTCTTCGCGCGGACTCTGCTCACAACTACTGTTCCCATCGAACTCTCCTCAAGTTCCCCTTGCATAGTGGGAGCGCTAAGCGAAGTCGCAAACACACTTCCAACGCTGTCCTGGAACGAGGCTCTCCAACTTAGACGCTCCGAAGGGGAGGATGCGTTACACCCATCTTACACGACATCACCAGGAGCACCTGCGGAGCGCACAATCCGTTCGCTGCGACACTAGGGAAATCCCCGTTGCGACATGATCTGGATTACAAATGGTTGCGCCACCCAAAGGAGGCCGCCGGGCTTATACTTGCGGGTGGCCGGGAATGCACAATCGAGAGTACGGCCTATAGGAGACTAGACATGAAGAAGACCACACTCTTTGGGCTCGCGCTCGCACTCCTGTTGGCATCGCCGGGCAAAAGTTCCTGTCAGAGCGCGGCCTCGGAGCCGCCCCAGTCCAGTGCGCAGGCTGCTGCCGCGCACTACCCTTGCTCGGATTCCGACATCGCGCACTACACCGCGCGCCGGGCCACCGGCCCCATCCGCGTGGATGGCTTGCTCGACGAGCTCGACTGGCAAAAAGCGGAAAAGTCGCCCCGCTTCGTGGATATGGCCACGGGCGAGCCCGCCATTTACGGCACGCGGGCCGCAGTGCTCTGGGACGACCAGAATCTCTATGTCGGTTTCTGGGTCGAGGAGCCCTTTGTTCAGGCCAAGCTCACCGAAAAAAACTCCCTGATCTTCAACGAGAATGACGCCGAAGTGTTCATCGACGGCGGCGATACCTACTACGAATTCGAAATCAACGCTCGCGGCACCACGTATCAGATGTTTTACATTTGGCGCGACGCTTACAAGAAAGGCGGACGCTTTGACGTGCCGGAGTTCGACGTTGTCAAAAACAACGCCATGACTTTCGGCGGCGATTACGACCGCCAGGCGCCCACCTTCTGGAAAGGGACAAATCCTCGCGGCCTTCGCTGGGTGTACTTCGGCCGGGGTTTCCCCGGGCTCCAGAGCGCGGTGCACGTGGATGGCACGCTCAACGACAACTCCGACATCGACAAGGGTTGGACCGTCGAGCTGGTGTTTCCGTGGAAAGACGCCAAGTGGCTGGCTGGCGACCGCCCCTTGCCCCCCAAGGAAGGCGACGCATGGAAAATTTTCTTCGGGCGTTTCGAGTTGCTCCACGTCGCGGGCGCCGAAGTCCAGCCCCACCCAGGCTGGGCGTGGAACCGCCACGGCGTTTACGACACCCACCTCCCCCAGTGCTGGACCGCCGTGCAGTTCTCGACCCGTCCGGTGCAATAACCTAGGACTCTCGCGTTTCCTGGGTAGAAGCCGCCTCGTAAATGGCTCTGGGAGGGCACGGCTTCAGCCGTGCCGAAAAGGCCCGCGAATTCAGGGGTTTTAACCCCTGACGAGCACGGGTGGCCTACCCTTTGCGGTTTGCGCAAAGGGTGGGTCTGCTCTTCCTCTTAGTCTTTATCTTCCGCTCTGAATTGGCGGAGGCGTGTGGCAGTCGAACGAGTGAGCTTACAGCTAAGCCCTGTGACCTTGCGGCGTTGCAGACCACACAAAAAGACAATTCGCACAAATAGCACAACGCGGAAGGCAGGAGACGCGCGGCAGGAGCTTGTCTCAAACACGTCTCGACCGTCGCTGACAGGACAACCACGGCTCTGGGCGTTCGCTCAGGAGTGGAAAAATCAACTTGGCGACGAAATAGCACTGATGGTGCCAGCTCTGCTTGCCTCGAACCCTTGCCTCAGGATCAGGATTACTTATTCTTTGAGGGTAACTCGAAACCCGGGGCGCGTACGACCACCCATAGGGTTCCTCGGCCGTCGCATTGCGTGCATTTCCTTCCCGAATGGGTCTTTCCTGCGCTATTACATGATTCGCAGCCGACGACCAGCTTTATCCGCAGTTGTTCAGGACTCGGCAGATCGGCTAATCGCGGAATCAATTCTGCTTGGTGATGATTGAGCAACCACCGGCAAAGCTCGCTCTCGATTCTTGGCCGATCGTTGGGGTCGAGTGTTGGACAGCGGTCCAGCCACCATTGCTGAATACATTTAAAGCAAACCAACTCGCCGCAGTTGAATAGGGTACCCGGACCGGACCGCTGGTAGATGTCACAGCGGCTACAAGGCTTAACGCCGAGTAATCCGAGGCCTGTTTTCTGACGCTCCAGCTCGCGCTCGATCCTGGTCAGCCTTTCATCCAGGCTCCCCTCTGAATCTTTGGGCATGCGACAACTCCTTCCACCATTTAGGCATAATTACCGTACAAATCGGAAGCCGCCCAGGCTGCGAAACGTACTTATATTGCCCTCGTGGCAGGTGACCTTCTTAGTCGAGAACGGGCGGGTGGCGCATCCCTTGGCTTGCATTCGGGTTGCACGGGGGCAGGATACCACTTTAGGAATTAACCTGTGCGTGATAAAAGCCTGAGGAGTGGGTGGCCTGCACCTTGCGCATTTGGCAAAGGGTGGGTCCGCTGTTCTCTTTGACTTTTCTTCTGCTCCGATTTGGCGGAGGCGTGTGGAAGTCGAATCCACCATTCGGCCCGCGAAGGGCCGAATCGCCGGCTTTGAAGGCCGGGAAGGTCACCGGACCCCTTTCGCCTCCGTTGCAGCAACGTCATCAGACTACAGACCTTACTCAACGTAATCAACTTGCGCCTCATCCGCAACTGGCGGCGTAGCGCTCGAACGGCTCCCTGCCGGGCGCCCGACGGCCTTTCCGCAACCTGGTCATTCAACTGATTATTCATCAGGACTATTCTGGTCGGAATTCCGTGTTGCGCGCATCTTTGTGACGAACCGCACATCCTCGCGATGCGCGGCAGCTTGTATAATGTGTTTGGACAAAGTAACTCGGTTTGGTCCGCTGTTCCCATCCTCGGTGCTTCGCTCCCGCCGATGCCGGGTGAGGGAATGTTGCCATGAAGTTCTGGGCCCGAAGGACGAGCTGGCTGATCTGTGGCATGCTGGCAGCAGGATTCTTTCCGCCACAGAGTTGGGCATCCGGCGATGGCGCTCTCCGCACGCAAGCATCCGATATTGCCCAAAAACATTTGCTGAGTTTTGTCGGTGAACCTCTTCCCGGGAATCCCGCCGCACAAGGCGCTCCCTCGTTTTACGGCCCGGAGATCCTTTATCAATACATGGACGGCGGGGCGGACGTTTATCTCCTCTACGACTTCCAGGTTCTTCTGCACCAGGACCTAAAGAGCGGGCAGGCTGAGCTGACCGTGGATATTTTTGATATGGGTAACTCCGAAGACGCGTTTGGGATGTATGCGGCGGAGCGTGCACCGGGCTACAGCTTTCTGGACATCGGCGTCGAAGCTTATCGCAACGAAGGCATTCTGAATTTTCTGCAGGATCGCTACTACATCAAACTGGCGGGCTTTGGCCCCGGCTCGGACGATCTGTTGGAGAAACTTGCGCGCGTGCTTTCGGAGCGGATAGGCGGGGCGCGCTCGCTCCCTGCCCTGCTCGAGAAGCTTCCGCAAGAGCATCGCGTGAAACACTCAGAACAGTTCACGCGGAAGGACCCGCTAGGTCACCGATTTCTAAGCCCGGCGTACCTCGTGAGCTATAAACAGGGCGAATGGGAGAGCAAGCTGCTGATTTCCGTGGCCAAGGATCCTGCCGAGGCGAAGGCCAGACTGGAATCGCTAACGAAGTACTTTCGCGAGAGCGGCAAGTGTGAAGCCGCACCCGATTTGGGCGATGGCGCAATCCAGGCCAGCAACACATTCGAGGGGCGCGTGATCGCCACTGCCCAGGGACGTTACCTGATTGTGGTTATAAATCCGGCGAGCGATGCGGCGGCATTGCTGAAAAAGACGGCACAGGACTTGAAATGAGAGCAAGCGAATCGATTTTCGTCGCGTCGCAGACTGAGGAGAACCCATGAGAGACTGCCCCCGCAGAACATTCCTGAAGACGCTCGCGCTCGGCGGCGCGGCGCTGAAACTCGGTCCGTTTGCGTGGGACGTGCTCGCGGCCGCGTCCGGTCCGGCGCTGAGCATCGCGCACTATCGCAGTTCTCCAAAAGAGCCAGACGGCATTGCCGAAGAATCCCAGCGCTTGACGCGCGAAGCCATCGCCGGGCTCGGCGGCATGCAGCGATTCGTAAACCGCGGAGACATCGTGTGGGTGAAGCCAAACATCGGGTGGAACCGCAGGCCGGAACAAGCGGCCACCACGAATCCAGACGTTGTCGCGACCATAGTTGCCCTGTGTTACCAGGCCGGTGCGAAACGTGTCATCGTGAGCGACAACTCCTGTAACCCCGCCGTGACTTCTTTTGCCCGCAGTGGAATCCAGGAAGCGGCGCAGAAAGCGGGCGCGGACTGCTTCGTGATGGATGATCGGAAATTCAAGAGCACCAAGCTGAACGGCAAGGTTTTGCCGGCTTGGGATGTGTATGCCGATGCGCTGGGCGCAAATAAATTCATCAACGTTCCTATCGCCAAGCACCACGGCCTTTGCAAAGCGACGCTGGGAATCAAGAACCTGATGGGTGTGGTGGGCGGCGAGCGCAACCGCTTCCATCAGGACTTGGGCAATACGCTGGTGGACCTCGCCGCGTTTTTCCGCCCCAACCTGGTGGTGCTTGATGGCGTACGCGTGCTGACGGCGAACGGCCCAACCGGCGGCAACCTGGCGGACGTGCAGCGCCGCGACACCGTGGTTGCGGGCGTGGATCAGGTGGCAGTGGATTCGTTTGGAACAACTCTGTTGGGCCTGAAGCCCCAGGACATTAATTACATCGTGGAAGCCAGCAATCGCAAACTCGGCACGATGGACTATGAATCTCTGAAACCGCGGCGGGCAGAATTGTAATCGCATAATCGGAAACCAGGCCAAACTTAGTGGCGAAAAAACACATTTCGTGGCCAGTGTGGCTCCGCCGGGCGAGCCAGACCGCATTCATGCTGCTGTTCCTCTATTTGTTTATTCAGGCGGCCTATCATCCCATCAATCGGCTCGGCGGCCGCGTCACCTTGTTTTTTGATCTTGATCCGCTGGCGTTTCTCTCCGCCTGGATGGCCTCGCACCAGATCGCCACATCCATGTTGCTCGCGCTGATTACGCTCGGGGCAACAATCATCTTCGGCCGTTGGTTCTGCGGCTGGGTGTGTCCCGCCGGGACGCTGCACAATCTGATGACCGCTTGGCGGAAATCGTCTGCGAAGGCGCGGCTGACCGTCGGCGGTTATACGAAGTGGCAGAAATCAAAATACTACCTGCTTGGCGGCTTGCTGGTGGCTGCGCTGCTTGGGCTGAATCTGGTGGGGTGGTTCGATCCCTTTTCGTTCTTTTATCGGAGCACGGCCATCGTGCTCTATCCCACGGCGAATGATGGAATAAAATCGCTTTTTACGTGGATCTATCAGGCCGATCCGGGCGTAGGCAAAGCCCGGCTGACGGTGGTGACCGAGCCCATCTATGAGGTGCTGCGGCGGCACGTTCTGGCTGCCTCTCAGCCGCACTTCTACGGGACGTTCCTCATCGCGTTGATCTTTTTCGCGATTCTGCTCCTCAATTTCTATCGCGCGCGTTTCTGGTGCCGCTACATCTGCCCCCTGGGCGCGCTGCTCGGTGTTGCGGCCAAGAATCCGATCGTCCGGCTGCAGCGCAACGACGAGATCTGCAACGACTGCCGCCTTTGCGTTACGGACTGTCAGGGCGGCGCGAATCCGGACATAGCGGAAGGCTGGAAACCCTCGGAGTGCTTCTACTGCTGGAATTGCCACGAATCCTGCCCGCACCATGCCGTAACGTTTCGCGTGGACGTCCCCGGTGCGAAGGGTTTCAAGGCGCCATTCCAGTGGCTGCGGAATTTCTTTGGATCGCCGCGCCCGATGCAGTTGGACCTGAAACGCAGATCGCTTTTAGTCTCGGGAGCCGCGGGCATTGGGGCCGCGCTGCTGGTGCGCACCAGCGCGATGGGCGAAGGGCGCGAATTCAATCCGGCGTTGATTCGTCCTCCCGGCGCAGTGGGTGAAGACGAATTCCTCGCCAAGTGCATTCGCTGCGGCGAGTGCATGAAAGTTTGCCCGACAAACGCGATCCATCCGGCCATGACCGAAGGCGGGATGGCCGGTCTGTGGACCCCCGTGCTGAAAATGAGAATCGGCTACTGCGATTACGAGTGCACTTTGTGCTCGCAGGCGTGCCCGACTCATGCGATTCAAAAGCTAATGGTCGAAGAAAAGCAGAAGGTGCGGATCGGGACGGCATTCTTCGACCGCAACCGCTGCCTGCCTTACGCTTCCGCGCGTTCCTGCATCGTGTGCGAAGAACATTGCCCGACGCCCAAGAAAGCGATTTGGTTCCAGGAAGTGCAGGTGATGACGCCGGACGGGAGTTTTACGACGGTGAAGCAGCCACGCCTGAATCCCGACCTCTGCATCGGTTGTGGAATCTGCGAAACCAAATGCCCCATCAGCGACGAGCGCGGCGTGCGCATTACAAGCGTGGGAGAAACGCGCAATCCCAGGAATCAGATTTTCCTGCCTGACGCCTATTCCGGCTACGGCGGCGGCCAAAACTGAGAGTGATACTTCGAGGAGCCAACCATGAAAAACCAGAACGAATGGAATCGCAGGGAGTTCATCGTCAAGCCGCTGGCTTTGGCCGGCGCCGCAGGAATCCTGGGGCGGACGGATCTGCTGTTCGCCAATCCGCCGCTGAAGACGACCGCATCCGGTCCGGCCTTGCAGCGTACGCTCGGCAAGACCGGCTTGACGCTTCCGGTAGTCAGCATGGGCGTGATGAACGCGGACGTGCCGGGACTCCTGCGGCGCGCCTACGAATTAGGCATACGCCACTTTGACACTGCCGCCGGGTACCAACGGGGACGCAATGAGGAGATGGTCGGGCAGGTCATCAAGGATTTGGGCGTCCGCGATAAAGTGACGATTGCCACCAAGGAGGCTGTCCGGGATCACGATCGCGAGCTCAACACCGCGGACGGCAAGGCGCGCTTCATCGAAAACGCGGAGAAGAGCCTGAAGCGGCTGCAGATGGATCACGTGGATATTTTGTTTTATCACTCGGTGGATTCCGTGGAAGACGCGCGCTCGGAAGGCCCGCTGGAAGCTTTGCGCACGCTGAAGAAAGAGGGCAAGACGCGCTTCATCGGCATTTCCACGCACAAGACCGTGGACGTGATCAGTGAAGCGATACGAATGAACATGTTCGATGTGGTGCTGGTCACGCTGAATTACACGATGGCGCACGACAACGGCATTTTGAGCACGATTGAGCGCGCGGCTAAAACCGGCATCGGCGTCATCGCCATGAAAACGCAAGCCGGCGGAAGCGTTCGTCCGGATTCTCACTTGCCGAAACCGCTCCCGCCGGTGAGCCAGACCGCGCTGCTGAAGTGGGTGCTCAATCATGACTTTGTGACCACAGCCATTCCCGGCTTCAGCACCTATGAGCATCTGGAACAGGACTTCTCCGTGGCCGCGAATCTGGCGTACACCGAAGACGAGAAAACATTCCTGGCCGACAAGAGCTTCGCGGCGCAAGCGGAATTTTGCCAGCAGTGCGGCGAATGCCGCGAAGCCTGCCCCAAGCGCGCGGACGTTCCGGCTTTGATGCGTTCGCACATGTACGCCCTGCAATACGGCAATACCGACATGGCACGGACCATGCTTGCCGGAATTCCCGCGGGCAGAGGATTGGAAGCTTGCAGAACTTGTGAGGCGTGCAGCGTGGCGTGCCGAAACTCCGTGCAAGTCGCCCGGAAAATTGGCGAGCTTAAGGCCTTGACGCGCGCGACTCTTCTTTCCGCCTGAACAAGCGTGACGATGCGCTAATTTTACGGTTGTAAAATCTTCCTCATTTCGCCCTTGAATTGCAGACTCTTGCCCGTCTCGCGTATTTTCAAATAGCGCAAATCAGACGTGTACCCCATAATCTCCCAGAACTGCCGATCCGGCTTAGAATGTAGCCAGCGCGGCTAACCATCGATCACCTGTGACAATGGTTTTCGCGACTGAAACCAATTCGGCCTGACCGGCGTCAAACAGAAGTCGTTCGTCACGCGTGAGCAAGAATCATTGTTCCTTGTCAGGAGGCCCTATGCTTGCGACTGCTATTGACCGGCGTACCTTCCTGCGCGTTTCCGCGGTCAGCGGCGGCGGCTTTTTGCTCGCCTGCCGCGCGCCCATTTTCCCGGACGTGCTTGCAGGACAAGCCGCGGCGCCCCAGCCGCCCGTCCAGGCCTTCGTTCCCACGGCATTTGTTCGCGTGGCGGCAAATGGAATTGTCACCATCACCGCTAAAAACCCCGAGGTCGGCCAAGGCGTCAAAACGCATCTTCCCATGATCATCGCCGAGGAGTTCGACGTGGATTGGAAGGACGTCCGGATCGAACAAGCGGATTTGGACGAAACGAAATATGGGCGACAGGTCGCCGGAGGAAGCACGTCCACTCCCACGAACTGGGATCCCCTGCGGCGCGTCGGAGCCGCCTGTCGGCAGATGTTTGTGGCGGCCGCCGCGCAAACGTGGTCCGTGCCGCAATCGGAATGCGAAACTTCTTCCGGCCGCGTAATCCATACGGCTTCAAAACGCACGCTGGGCTACGGCGCCCTGGCGGAAAAAGCCGCGACCCTGACGCCGCCGGATTTGAACTCCATCACTCTCAAAGATCCGAAGAATTACAAAATCATCGGCAGGCCGATCATGGGCGTGGATGTTCCATCCATCGTGGCCGGCAAGCCGATTTACAGCATTGACTTTCGTGTTCCCGGAATGTTGTGGGCCGTTTACGAGAAGTGCCCCGTGTTCGCGGGGAAAGTCGTGACAGCCAACGTCGATGAAGTGAAGTCCTTGCCCGGAGTGCGGCAGGCATTCGTGGTCGAAGGTACGGCCGAACTTCTCGGGCTGCACGGCGGCGTGGCCATCCTCGCGGACACCTGGTGGCAGGCCAACTCCGCGCGCCAGAAATTGCAGATCAAATGGGACGAGGGCGCCACCGCCCAACAGAGCAGCGAAGGATACGCGCGCCGCGCCGTGGAACTTTCCAAGCAGGAGCCGGCTATCACGCTACGCAAGGATGGCGACGCAGATGCCGCGCTGCGCTCCGCCACGAAGATAGTCGAAGCCGCGTACGATTACCCGTTCCTGGCCCATGCACCGATGGAGCCCGAAAACTGCCTGGCGCACTTCCACGACGGCAAACTGGAGTTCTGGTCGCCCAGCCAGACGCCCGAATCCGGCCGCATGCAAGTGGCCAAGGTGCTGGGGATTCCGCACGACGACATCATCGTGCACATGATGCGGGCGGGCGGCGGATTTGGGCGACGCCTGACGAACGATTACATGCTGGAAGCTGCCGCCATCGCCAAACGCGCAGGCGTACCCGTAAAGCTGTTGTGGGCGCGCGAGGACGATTTCCACCACGATCACTATCGTCCCGCGGGCTTTCATTTCCTGAAGGGCGGATTGGATGCTTCAGGAAAAGTCGTGGCGTGGCGCAATCATTTCGTAACTTTCGGCGAAGGCGAGCAGTTTGCTCCCGTGGCGAACATTCCCGGCAACGAATTCCCGGGAACCTTTATGCCGAATTTTCATTTTGGGGCCTCGCTCATGCCCCTGGGCGTGCCTACCTTTGCCTTGCGCGCGCCGCGCAGTAATGCGTTTTCCTGGGTCTTCCAGTCATTCACGGATGAACTCGCGCACGCCGCAGGTAAGGATCCCGTGGAGTTCCGCCTGGAGTTGCTGAGCTTGGCGCGCGTGGCCACTCCCGACGCAAAGCCAGACCCGTTCTCAAGCAATCTGGACGCCTCACGAATGCAAGGCGTCGTGCGCCTGGTGGCGGAGAAATCCGGCTGGGGCAAGCGCACCTTGCCGAAAGGCACGGGGATGGGCGTGGCGTTCCAATTTTCGCATCGCGGCTATTTTGCGGAAGTCATCGAACTCAGCGTCGACGCCCAAAACGCGGTGAAAGTGAACAACGTATGGGTGGCCGGGGATATTGGCAGCCAGATTATCAACCCCAGCAACGCGGACAATCAGGTGCGCGGCGCGGTTCTGGAAGGCTTGAGCTCGGTGATGAGCTACGAAATCACCATCGACCGCGGCCGCGCCGTGCAGAGCAATTTCCACGAATACACGCCACTGCGCATGAACCAGTTGCCTGGCGCGATTGAGGTGCACTTTCTCCGCACCGATAATCCTCCGACAGGATTGGGCGAGCCCGCGCTGCCGCCCGTTCTTCCGGCGGTATGCAACGCGATCTTTGCGGCAACGGGCAAGCGCATTCGTTCCCTGCCCCTGGCGAAACACGGCTATAGCTGGGCCTGAGCAATGTCAGCCGGCGTTCGTTCCGTGGGCTCAACCGACAACCTGCGGACAGGGAGGGTGCAACTTGGGCGAGGTCATGATCCCAGTAAATTCCGGCGAACTGCCGGTGTACGTTTCGACTCCCAAACAACCCGCGCCGTGGCCCGGCGTGGTGGTGCTTCACGACGTCGGCGGCATGTCGGAAGATCTGCGTAACCAAACACGCTGGCTGGCCCAGGCCGGATTCCTGGCAGCGGCACCGAACCTGTACTTTCGCGGCGGAATGAAATGTCTATTCGCCATCGCGAGGGACTTGAAGGCGCGGCGTGGTCCGACGTTTGACGACGTCGAGGCCGTGCGCTCATGGCTGATGGCGCAAGAAGGCTGCTCGGGCAAGATTGGTGTCATTGGGTTTTGCATGGGAGGCGGTTTCGCACTCTTGCTCGCGCCCGATCATGGATTCGGGGCCGCGAGCGTGAATTATGGCGGGCAGTTGCCTCCGGATGCCGAGAAACTTCTTGCGCAATCATGCCCGATGGTGGCGAGCTATGGGGCTGAGGACCGCTGGACCCATGGCGTGGCGCAGCAATTAGAGCAGACACTCGCCGCAGCAGGTATCGCGCACGATGTGAAAGAGTATCCCGAAGCGGGCCACTCGTTTATGAACAATCCCGATAAGTGGTGGTTCGGGGCGCTGCGCGTGATTCACATTGGGTATCACGAACAGTCGACGCAAGATGCGCGGAGAAGGATTATCAGCTTTTTTCACCAGCATCTCGGAAGTTAGTGTAGACGGGGCTTACTCCCGAATCGCGCCGCAACACGTTGTCATCCTGAGAAGCGCGTTGTTTGCGCTTCGAAGGATCCCAACTATAACCTCGCGCATCATTCGAGTGTTGAGGTCCAAGAGTCGGCCTGCTCGGAACCTGGTCGCCCAATGACGAGTGCCGCGCGTCCCCGGACATTGCTCGGCGACGAGACGCGCGCCTACCGCTCCTCAAGCGTTGTGCTCCATCGGGCGTTCGTGGATGATCATCCAGGAAGTGCCGAACTTGTCCCGGAGCATGCTAAAGCGGAAAGCAAAAAACGTCTCTTGCATGGGCATGAAGATTTCACCACCATCGGCAAGCAGAGTATAAATCCGCTCCGCTTCCGCTGTGCTGTCGACGCCTAGCGAAAGATAGGCGCTGCGCATCGGTTGGAAGCGTTCCGGCGGAACATCGTTCGCCATGAGTTCCGTCCCTCCAATCGTCATGCAGGCATAAAGGATGGCCTTCTGCCAATTCGGCGGCACGTTGTTGGGAGCCGGCATTTCGCCGTGGGTCATCATCATCGTAATCTTTCCGCCGAGGTGCTTTTCGTAGAAGCGGAAAGCCTGCTCGCAGTTGCCGCCATAGTTGAGATAGGTGTGTAACTTCATCGTCCTGTCCTTCCTTTCCGTGAGGGAATCCAGCGGGCCCGGATTATACGGCCGTATTCCCCTTCTCAATCTCTGTCAGGATTCTTCGGCGGGCTGGGTCTCGCTTCGCGTTAGTGAAGTTTTTCCCTCACATCTTCGGCTGCAGCAGCGCCTGATAAACGGTGGGTTGGCTCAACGCCTCCACATCCGGCCAACCGGGGCCGAGCATGCGCTGGGTCATGCCAACAAAAATCAAATCGTTGGTGGGATCGGCCCAGAACCACGTGTCCGCCGCTCCCAGCCAGAAGAAAGTGCCCTTGCCAACCACGACGTCGGCTTGCGGCGGGTCCGTGAAGACCGCGCAATCGTAGCCCCACCCCAAGCCCGGCCGGGGGTTCAGCGGATCATCGCCCGTCATAAGACTGGGAACGAGGTGGTTTGAAGTCATGAAGTGTACCGTGGCTGGCGCCAGGATTCGCACGCCGTCCAGTTCGCCGTCATTCAAGAGCATCTGAGCAAAACGCAGATAGTCCTCCGCGGTAGAGACCATTCCGCCGCCGCCCGAGGGCATCGTTGGTTGCGTTGCAAAGTCCGTGGGCACTCCCCCGTCCGTGGCCGACGTAGCCAACTCGCCTTTTTCGTCTCCTCGATAGAGCGTGGCAAACCGGTTCCGCTTTTCCTTGGGAACAAAGAAGCCCGTGTCGTTCATGCCGAGTGGCCCCAAAATGCGCTGCTGCTCGAAATCGGGCAGCGACTGGCCTGACAACTTTTCCACGATATAGCCTTGAACATCCATGGAAACGCTGTAGACCCACCGACTTCCCGGCTGGTAGAGCAACGGTATCTTCGCCAGTTTTTCGATCATCTCCTCCAGGGATTTGGATTGCAGCACCTGCTGGTCCTTGTACATCTTGTCGACCAGAGTATTGCCGAAAAACCCGTAAGTGAAGCCCGCGGTGTGGGTCATCAGCTCGTGCATCGTCGGAGGATGCACAGGGTCCTCCAGGATCATGTTGCCGCTCTGATCCACGCCCTTGAACACTTTCAGGTGGGCAAACTCGGGAATGTACTTCGAGATCGGATCGGAGGGATGCCATTTGCCCTCTTCATGAAGGATCATCATGGCCACGCCGGTGACGGGCTTGCTCATCGAGTAGATGCGAAAGATGGTGTCCTTCGTCATCGGCGCGCCGCTCGCGATGTCCTTCTTGCCGTAGGTCCGCTCCTCGACCACTTTGCCGTGCCGCGCCAGAATCGTTACGATCCCCGCAAGCCGCTTCTGGTCCACTTCCTGCTGCATTGTCGCGTGGAGCCTCTCAAGCCGCTCGGACGAAAATCCCAGCGACTCCGGCTTATTCTGCACAAGATCGGCAGTCTTCTTTTTCGCTTCCTGAGCCAGAGTCTGAAGCGCGCCAACGGCCATCAGCAGCCCGACGAACAGCGTGAGGGCAAAACGCAAGAGTCGTGTGATCTTCATTTTTCCTGCTCCAGTTTGATTTCCGGTGCCACTGTGAATGACAGGACACCCCGTCCGGGCCGCGCGGTCGAGGTTATCACCAAGATTTGCGCTCTAGACCTCTGATTCGCGAATGATACTATTCTCGCGCCCGCCGCACAACGAACTCGCCGCCACAGCCCACCCCAGTGACACCACGCGAAAAGGCCAACTCGTGCTTTGCGCGCGCTTATCGGAGAGCTGGAATACAGTTAGGTAACCCGGCTTATCAGAAGTTACTCCGGCTTGCCCGGAAAGTCTCCATGAGGCTGTATAAAAGTGAACAGATAAAGGCTTTGGCAAAGACTAGGGTTGGACTACAGTAAGAGGACGGAAGAACCACCAATCCAGAATATCGTCAGGAAGTCCGAAACAAAATTTCTGGCTAAGGAGAGACGGAGATGCGACGACTTGGGTACCTATCGATCCTTGTGGTGGCCATGATGTTCTGTGCCACCGCCGGCTTCGCGCAAGACGGAAAGTTGAAAATCAAGGTGATTCCGAAGCATGCGTACTTGTTTGTGGACGGCAAAGCCATCCGCGACGGCAGCGAGACATTCTCTGTTAGCCCGGGGAAGCACGTGGTCGCTGTCATGAATTACGGTTACAAAACCTCAACGCAAGACGTCAACATCGATTCGGGTAAAACGACAGACCTGAGTGTCACGCTCGAGGCCGCTGGCGCTGCTGTGAATGGTCCCTACGGCCAAATCGAGTTCAAGGGAGGAGACAGCCACGCAGCGGTCTTGTTGAACGGTAAGACTCCCTCCTATTTTGTCGGGCATGTAGGTGCAACGAACCACGATTGGTGGTGGCACAGAACCCTGCTCGTTCCGCCAGGAACCTATCACGTGGATGTGACTAAGAACGGGAGCGACGTCTGGACGGGCGATGTCACGGTCGCTGCGAACCAGAAGATCTCCATCGACCTGACCAAAAGCGGCGCGCAGACGACCAAGGACAAGAAGGACCTCGCGAAGTTGACGAGCGAGCCGCGCTATAAGGGCGGTTGGATCAGCGACAGGATCGCGGTCGCGGGCGTGACCGGCACGTTCAGCCTTGCACCCGCCAGCATCAACTGCAGCCAATCCTCGACTCTCACCTGGCAGACGACCGAGACGGTGGACGCGACCATCAGCGGGATTGGCACCGTGCCAACCAGCGGCAGCCAGTCCGTGACACCGCATGCAACCACGACATACGATTTCAATGCGGCGGGTCCGGGCGGAATGGTCAAGGGAAGCGGAACGGTTGACGTCAATACGAAGGTGGACGCGAGCCTCTCCGCCAAGCCGGCTGAAATCCATTACCGCAAGATTGGCGACAGGGTCATTAAGCAGGATTCCTCCACGCTGAGCTGGTCCACAACAAATGCGGATTCGGTTAGTCTCGACCCCGTGGGCAAAGTCGATCCTAGTGGCAGTCAGACAGTCAAGGGCGAGCCAAAGAAGACTGACCTTGGCCCGGTGGACGAATCAACGACGTACACGCTGAACGCCACGAACGTCTGCGGCGGCTCGGCCACGCAAACCGCGGCGATTCACATTCTCGGCTCGATCGAATCCATTCCGGAAGTCGTGCTGCGCAGCGTCTTTTATCCCACAGCCTATCCAGACGAGATGCACCCGCAGGCCGGGTTGGTCAAGAGCCAGCAGCTGGACCTCGTAACGCTTTCCGCCGGGTTCAAGAAGTATCTCGAGTACGATCCGGACGCAAAGCTGTCGTTGGAAGCTCATGCGGATGCACGCGGCTCGGTGCCCTTTAACCAGGAATTGAGCGAACGGCGCGTCGAGCGCATCAAGCAGTATCTCGTCGAGCAAGGCATCGCGGCTAGCAGTGTTCAGACCGCAGCTTTCGGGAAAGAACGTCCAATCGATAAGCAGGCCGTAAAGGAACTCGAGGCCACGAACCCGAACCAGCCGCCCAAGGCGCGTCTCAGGAACGTCGAGGGCGATTGGCTGGCACACAATCGCCGCGCGGATATCGTGCTCCTGCCCTCGGGGAAGAAGTCGCCCCAGTTCTATCCGCACAATGCCAACGACTCCCAGATTCTCTGGCAGGTGCCGAAACCAACACTGAAGAAGGTCGAAGCGGTCCAGTAATCAATCTAACAACTCAAACGCGCCGGGGAGCCGGTCTCTCCGGCGCGTTCCTGTTTGGATACAGTTCCCTTCCGAGTCTGTTTCTGCCACAGTTCAGGCACTGGGTCATCTGTCGGGAACCAAGAGCGACCGCATCGATGCACAGAAGGATGACCGAACAGGCATTTGGTATTGTAGTGCCCGCGGAATGTGAGTTAGGTCACATACACATGAACGAGAGCGCCTCATCCTTGGGTGATGAGGCTATAGTAGTACCAACGACGGTCCAGGCTCCTGAACTCTTCCTTGCCTTGTAGCGAGCACCGCCGAGGCCATCCATGCGGATAAGCCATTCCCGAAGGGCCACCGTGGCAACCGCCTCCCTGTTTGCCCTCGCCGTTCTCCTTGGCAGCGCAGTTCGAGCGCAACAGTCGTGCTCGGTTACCCCGGCGCCGAGAATTCCAACGGCCGCTCATATTTTCAGTATTCAGCAGGAACGGGCTCTTGGTGATGTCGAAGCGGAATGGGTGGAAACGAGCTACCACGCCGTTCATGATGACGGACTCGAGTCTCATCTCAATCGTGTCGCGAGCCGCATTCTTTCGCAATTCCCGCCGGAGCAGGCGCGGGTTCGCGTGATCCTGATCGACGCCCCTGAAGCGAACTCGTTCAGCGTGGCCCCCGAACGGATCTATATTACGCGAAAAATGGTAGCCATGCTCAACAACGACGACGAACTCGCCGGGCTGCTGGGCCATGAACTGGGCCACATTTTGATGCACGAGAACGCCATCATCGTGAGCCAGTTATTTCACGAAGTTCTGGGTGTTAACGCCGTCGGCGATCGGAAGGATATTTCAGAGAAGTTAAGGCGGATGTTGGACTGCATTGACCGCGACAGAAAGTCGTTGAGAAAGGCTGCCCAGATCATCGAGGGGCAGGAAGGGATTCGTCAGTATGAGGCGGATCGCGTGGCGCTGTATGCGTCGGCGGCGGCTGGATTTTCACCACAAGCTTATGTGGAACTTTTTGACCGTTCGGCGGGAACTAATGGAAGGAGTGGGAGTGTTCTGACTGATTTCTTCGGGGCGACAACCTCGAATCTAAGGCGCCTTCGGGAGATTAAAAAAACTGTGAGGCAGCTCCCCCCGCCCTGTCGGGAAATTGTACCTGGCGCCTCAGCCGAGTTCCTAACATGGCAGGCTGCGGTCATATCCTACCCGGATTTGGCCCGCCGATGATGGATGCCAGCAGGGCTGAAAGCAGCGAAGCGAGCTCGCGGTCAGGTTACAGCTAGGAAACCCTCGCGCCAGATATGCATGAAATACGTGCGCGCGTCGCTTATTCTATAAATTTGTGTGAGTCGAAGAATGAATCAGTCCCCAGGCCGCCGACACTTTGCATGGCTTTCCCGCACAAGCTACTGCGTGCCGGGTGTGCCCCGGCAATGGCTGTTGGGACTGGCTGTTGTAATTGTCTTTTTGTTCGCGCCCTCCTGCATGGTTGCGCAGAAGACGACGGCAAAAACCGATAACGATTCAGCGGCCGCTCTTCGAGGGACGGTCACCGCGCAGGACGGTTCCGCACTGGCGGGAGCTACGGTGAAACTCATTCGGAAGGCTCCCACAGGCACTCCAGCGAGAGCGGAAACGGACGAAAACGGCCACTATGAATTCCTGAATCTGGAACCGGGAGACTACGCCATTTCAGGCGAGGGCGAGGGCTTCAAAAGAATAGAAAGAGCGGTGCTCCTGCAAGCGGGAGATCAAAAGGTTCAGGATTTCAGGCTGGAAGTCGAGGCCGTCAGGGAAAGAGTAGAAGTTAGCGGATTGGCCACGATTATCTCCACGGAAAGCGCGTCAGCGCCAGTCGCCGTTGTGACGAATACGCAACTGGTTACGCTGCCCACCTCGCAAGAAAAAGTGAAGGAAGTTATTCCCATGACGCCGGGGGTGGTACAGACACTCGACAGCAAACTGGTGTTCAAAGGCTCGGACGAAAATCAGAGCCTTCTGATCATTAATTCCACGCGGAATACGGACCCGGTGACAGGCAGCTTCGGGATCACTGTGCCAACGGACGCGGTCGAGTCATTTGCGGTGTACAAGACGCCTTATGACGCGAGCCTGGGGAGTTTTTCGGGAGGAGTGACCACGATAGAAACGAAACCTCCTGCCGACGGCTTCGACGTCAATGTAAACAGACTCGGAATCACGCTATTGGGGAAGAACGGGCATATGGCAGGACTTGGCGGGGCCAACCCTGCCTTCTCGTTCGACGTCCCTTTAATCGCACACAAATTGCTGCTCTCGGAATCATTCCAGTACGAAATGAAAAAGACGACCGTGGAAGGATTGCCGTGGCCGTACGACATCAGCAAGCGCCAAGGATTTAATTCCTTTGCGACCCTGGAGGCAATCCTCGCCAAGAACCACATACTGACGATGACGTTGAATGTGTTTCCACTGCGAACGGATCACATTGACATCAGCGCCCTGGTTCCCCAGCCCACCTCGAACAATTTGAATCAACGTGGTATGGCCGTGGCCGCGTCTGATCGATACGAGTTCGAGTCTGGAAGCGTTCTTTCGGTGATGGCGCAATATACGCGCTTTGACAGTACTGCGCAGGGGCAAGGCTCCGCGGACATGCTGATTACGCCCCAAGGCTGGGGCGGCAATTACTTCAACGACTGGTCCCGCCGAGGCAAGGAACTGCAGTTTCTGACGAATTACGAATTCCCAAAGAAGCAGTGGCTGGGATCGCATGAAATCCGGGTGGGAGAGGATATCGACTGGCGCAGCTATTTTGGAGTAACCGAATCGCGCCCAATTCAAATCCTGAGGGAAGATGGTTCGCTGGCGGAAACGATCGATTTCGCCCCGGCGCCCGCTCAGATTCGGTCGGATAGCATTTTTGCGGAGTTCGTGCAGGACCATTGGCTGGTAAATTCACACTTCAGCGTCGACCTGGGGTTGCGCTTGAGCACTGAAACGTCTGGGTGGCCGGCGAAGTTGGCGCCAAGGCTGGGGCTGGCGTACTCACCCAGCAAGGATGAGAAGACCGTAATTCGAGCTGGGGCAGGTTTCTTTTATGGAGTGTTACCTCTGCTGGCTGCAAACTGGCCGGGAAACCCCACGCAAACGATCACCGAGTACGGAACCTCGGGCTTGCCGATTGCGCCTCCGGTCACCTATGCGAATGCCTACACGGCAGGCTTGAATCCGCTGGTTTCTCCAGTGTTGCCCACGCAGCCGAATACGACGCCTCGAAACTTTACGTGGAATGCAGGCATGGTGCGGGAACTCCGGAAGGATTTGCACCTTGAACTGAGCTTCCTCAACAGCCGCACAACTTATCTGTTCGAAGTGGAACCTTTCACAGCGGCGGCAGCGAGTGACGAATCTTTTATGGCCCTCACGAACACCGGATCTTCCAGGTATTACGAATTGGAAGCGTCGGTGCATTACAAGCTTCGCCAAAGCGACCAGGTGAATGCGTCCTACATTTGGAGCCGGGCGCGCGGAGACCTGAACAGTCTTTCCAACGTGATGATCCCCTTTGCCGCGCCGGTGATTCGGCCGGACGTTTACGGCGTTTTGCCGTCCGATATTCCGAATCGCGTGATTGCGTGGGGAATTTTCGCATTGCCATGGAAGGTCACCTTCAGCCCGCTGGTGGACGTTCACTCTGGGTTCCCGTACTCGCCCGTGGATGTGACGCAGCAGTATGTGGGCGCGCCCAATGGGCGGCGCTTCCCGGACTTTTTCTCACTGGACTTCAAGGCGTATCGCGCGTTCCGGGTACCATTCCTCAAAGGCAAAGGTGGTAGAGGACATCACTTTCGGCTCGGGGTCTACTCACTGAACTTAACCAATCATGGGAATTACAGTACTGTCTACAACAATGTGACATCTCCGAACTTTGGGCAGTTTGTAGGATTTCTGTATCGACACGAGGGCATGACCCTCGACTTTGTGGACTGAAGCTTCTGCCTTGACTTGCCGCTGACCGAGAGGCTCTGCCTTGAGTTTATGGGTTCGGCTGCTGAAGATGTCGTCTGCGCTAAGCTCCGAAATCTCGAGAAAACCTGCTTTTGTCGCGCAGATGCCCGCTTAACGCTGCGACCTCAACCGGTCGATGCAATTGGGAATCCTCTACGAAAGCTAAGGGCCGGAAACCTGGGGTTTCCGGCCCCATTCCTTTTAACGTCCGTGATCGCGATCGTGATCCTTGCCAAACTCATGGACTTTGTAGTGCTGGCGAAATTGGCCATTGTCGCCATATTCCCAAACGTCGCCGCTGCGGGTATCGAAGAACGCGTGGTTACCCCCGCTATACGAGAATTGGACACCGACGTACTTTCCGTCCGCCATGGCGGGCTGGGGTTGAAAGAACGGTTTCAGTACGATTACCGCAAGAAGCAACGCGATGAGTGTGAGGATCGACTTCGTGTAACGGTCAATGCGCATGTAAGCGCCTCCTAGTTTCCGCAGATTGCGGGACAGTCTCAAATTCAACATTTTTGACGCCAAAAGCACCGAATCGATGTAACCCGGGGAGCGGGCTGGCCGTCGAGGTCAACCCGCGTTCATTTCCGAATCGCAGCGCGGTCCTGAGGGGGCGCACGCCACGTTGGAAGTGCCCGATCGAGACGTAGTGATACCAAACGCCTTTTACAGAAACTGTTCAATTTTGCACACGCCGTGCGGTGGCCTGAGCGACGATCAGGAACGGCAACAGTAAACCACAGGGGTCATGCAGTCGGCATGCAATGGGTGGCTCCGGGCGGAACGGCGAAGTCTGCCTGGCTGGGCGGTGGTGGAGACGAACTCTTGGCAGACGTACGGTAAGCCGTGCGGGCTCAGGCGCGGGCGGTTTCCATCCCGACGTTTTGCGTGCGTTTGAGGGCCGCGACAAGGTCGTAGAGCGCCTGGCTGGTGCATACCTCATAATAACTGTGGTCCGAAGACTTGCCGATCTTCCCGTCCGGCAGCAATTCGCGCGCGCGGCCTTTGCGCAGCACCAGCAACTCGACGGACTCGCCCATAGGCACTTCGCCATAGTAGAGGCAAACCTCTTCCTTGCTCCACGGCAGATCGAGCTTGGTCGTCAGCGTTTCCAGTGAAATCTCTTCGGAGAGCTTCTGGAAGCCTTCCTCGTTCAATTCGATGCCATTCATGTTGTAGCGCACCAGGAATTCGTCCTGTTCTTCGGCCGAAGCGCCTTCCATCGCGGTGAGGAAGTGATAGACCGCGAATTGGCTCTTCTGCTTGGAGAGCATGCGTTTGGCGAGCTTGGCGCAACCGGAGAGGCGGTCGGAAAGATTGAGCGCCTTGGAGATCATGATGCGCGATTCCCCGTCGGTCCAGTACGTTGGCGCGGAACCTTGAAACGCCACGCCGATGCCGATTTCCAGCGCCGGAAGCTGCGAGGATGCAGCCGTGTCGTTGTAGGAATTGCAAACCGCCAGGATTTGCCGCGAGAGCACGCAGGCTTTGGCCACGGCGCGGGCGTACGCGGCGGTGCCTTCGGTCTCAAAAATAGCCAGCACGATCGCGTCGCCTTCGATAAACACCTTCTTGGCACTGAAGCGGTCCAGAAGCCTCTTCACGGGCTCGTGAAGATTCAGGCTGAAGTGGGAAGCGGGGCTCAGTCCGCGTGCCAGCAGGTCCTGCGTCATTTTGGTCGAGCCGCGCACGTCCGCCTTGATGATGACGTGAGACACCACCTGGTCCTGCTCCGGCTTGGCCTCCTCCTTCAACAGGCACTCGTACAAGCGGTTGTTCATGCGCGAAAGCTCGCGGACCTTCTCCGCGGTCACCAGGTTGACGCGCTCCATGCAAGCCGAAAGGTGCTCGGCATCGCGCAAATCGTGGCGCATGCGGAAAAAGTCGATGGCGAACCGCAGTACGACAGCCTGCAGCTCGTCGCGGGAATACCGGCGCATGCGGCGCGTGAGCTCCTCCAGCGGCTTCATGGTCAGGCGTTTCGCCGGAACCTGCTTCAGCATCTCCTCCACGCGCTTCGCTTCTTCCCGTGAAACCAGCGCTTTGCGCAGTTGCTGCAAGTGCACGGGCGGGCAGTAGTCGCCGGCGATGGGCCGAATCTCATAGCTGGCCAGGATATGCACGATCAGTTCGCGCTCCTCCAGGCGGCTGACCAACTGCGCCAGCAGATGCGCGCGCGCGGCGCGATCCCCTTCTTCCCCAAAGGACGCATCGAAGAGCCGCCGGGCGTTTTCCGGCTCATTCAGGTAATCGTCGATTCTTGCCTGATAGTCCTTGTTCACGAAATCCACTTGCTGCTTGGCGCGATCGAGCTGCGGCGCCAATTCTTCCAGCCGCGCGTGATGCACCTTGAGCCGCATTTCGATTTCGCTGACGGAGGCGCGCATCTCACCGGGATCAGTTGAGCTAAGGAATTTGTTCAGCAGGCCGTCGCCGCGTCCGAGCTTCTTCCGCAGTCCGTCGCGCTGCTCTTCCAGGGCCAAAACCTCGGCGCGGCGATGCTCGGCTTCGCCAAACAGAGCCTTGTAGCTGTCCGCGGCTGGCGCGGTGGGTTGCTCGTACGGAATGTTCGCCCCGGCCTCCTTCAGGAATTCGTGGAACAGCGCGTCCATGGCTTCCTGGCGGTCCGGATCGCGCGCATAGTTGCCCAGCAGAACGTAATGCTCCATGAAGAAGAAATCGTCCTTGCCGCCATCCAGGAAAACCAGGCGGTTCTTCAGGATTTCGTAGTAGGGCGCGAATTCGTCGCCAAACAGGGCCCGGCGCGTCTTTCCGATGACGTTTTCCTCGATATCAACGAGGATCTGCGCCACCAGTTGCCCGATCAGCCGCAGCACATCGCGCCTCGCTGACTGCATCTCCGTCAGCCGCGCTTTGATGACGTGCGCCGCCTGGCTGCGCTCAAAATACTCGCCGCGCTTCCGGATGTACTCCTTGCAATCCAGGATCACGTTGGCGAACTGGTTCTGCAGCTCGCCGGTGATGAACTTCAGGATGGCTAGGCGAAAAAGCAGGTCGATTTCGATGTTTTTCTGGTGCTTGGCGTTGGTCAGCGAGCTTTGCAGCAGCTCTGTCAGGAGCTTGCGGAAGGTCGTTGAGTCCACCGGCTTGGTCTGGCGGAACTCGATGCCAGAGAGGTACGTGCCGCTGGTGTTTTGGCGAATCAGGTCGAACAGGTAATCGCGGGCCACCTGAACGAATTTGGGGCTGAGGAAGACGTCGTGGTGGATGTTGTCCACGCCGATCGAGAGCGTACCCATCGGCAGGGTCACGCTATAGCTCTTAAGCTCTCCGCGCTCTCTATCCGTCACATTATTCAAGAGTTCCGTTGCCATCTGGGCCGCCTGGATACACTACCCTCCAACGTAGCAGTGGCCTAAGCACTGGGCAAGGAAACCAAGGTACTGGCGTGGCGAGATTGCAACGGGGGCCTGGGGTCGCCAAGGAGCGCGGGCGCCTCATGTGGAGTGCGGCGGCTCGCCGCCGCTTTTGCGGCCTCATGTCCCACCGCCAGACCACAATTCCCGCACCGCACCACCCCCCACACCATACACCTCTTGAAACCTGTCATTTCGACCGGAGGGACGGCGCTTTTTGCCGTCACAGGGCGGAGATACGGTTCTCCATCGCACGTTTCTTGTGCGATGAACTCCCTCCTCGACTTCAGATTTCAAGCTCAAAACTCGACAATTCGCCGGGAATCGCCCCCAAGATGCTCCAGCCGCAGCCTTATGACCGGCCAGGCCGCCTTCAACGGAAATTTCTCTGACCATTCCAGGATCAAAATGGCTGGCTCGGCGAACACGTCCTCCAGGCCCAGCGTCTCAAAATCGTGGAAATTTTCGATGCGGTAGAGGTCGCCGTGGAAGACCCGCTTCCCGCTGCCGTACTCGTGCAGGAGAGTGAACGTAGGGCTCGTGACTTCGTCTTCGGGCGCAGCGCCCAGCCCGGCCACGATGCCTTTGGTGAGCGTGGTCTTGCCGCTGCCCAGTTCGCCCGAGAGCAGTACGAGCACCGGAGCGCGCAGCCGAGCCGCGAACTGGCGTCCCCAGCCAATGGTCTCTTCTGCTGAGCGGGTGATGACCTCTTCAGTCACGCTCCTGCAGCTCCTGGAGGAGTCTCCGCCGGGCAAATGGGATGGCATGGGCCACTTCCCCGGCCAGAATGCCGGAGGCGTCGCTCTGCTGCGAAAGAAGCTCCGCGGCGAGGCCGTGGAGATATACGCCCAAGGCCAGCACGCGCAATAAATCGCCGGTGCCAAACTGCGCAACGAGCGAGGCGAGAAGCCCGGTCAGAACGTCGCCCGAGCCGCCCTTGGCCAGACCGGCATTTCCCGTGGTGTTGATCAGAACTTCGCCCGCCGGCGACGCCAGGACGGTGTGAAAGCCTTTCAGCACCACATGGGCGTTCCACTGGCGCGCAGCATCCAGAGCGATTTGTACGCGGTTCTCCTGGACCTGGGCGCTGGAAACGCCGACCAGGCGCGCCATTTCTCCAGGATGCGGCGTCAGGACGAGATGCGCGCCCTTCCGCTTCGCCAGCAACTCCACATGGCCCGCGAATGCGTTCAGCCCATCGGCGTCCAGCACGATGGGTAAATCGGTGTGGGCTACGGCGCTGCGCACAAACTCCTGCGTTTCCGGATGCGTGCCGATTCCCGGCCCGATTCCCAGCACGGTTTTGCCCTGCAAGGCCGCGGCGAAGCGCCCCGAACGAAGGGCTTCGGCTGCGATGGTGCCGGAGGCAGTCGACGGCAGCGGCTCGGTCATGTATTCCGCCTGCACTGCGGCGATGATGGCCAGCACCGGCTCCGGTGTCGCCACCGTCACGAGGCCTGCACCGCCGCGCAAGGCTGCCTGCCCCGCCAGCACCGCCGCGCCCGTTTTGCCCACCGAGCCGGCGACCAACAGCACGTGGCCATAAGACCCTTTGTGAGATTCCGCGGCCCTCACCAGCGGCAAGCCGGCAAACTCGTCTGGCCCGGCCCAGCGCACGCGCGACTTCCCGATTTCCTCGATCAGCGCCGCGGGCGAACCAATCGAGCGCACCACAAGCTGCCCGCAGCACGCCGCTTCCGGTGAAATCAGTTGTCCGAGTTTTGGCGCCGTGAACGTCACCGTAAGGTGCGCGCGCAAAACGGGGCCGGCGGCCGCTTCCCCATCGGAGGGCAACCCCGAAGGCGTGTCCATCGCGACAATCCACGCGGGGTGCGCCGCGGTCGCATTTTGCGAGAGCCGGTTCAGATCCTCGATCGCTTGGGCAACCAGGCCACTCGCCGCCCCGCGAATTCCCGTTCCGAGCAGCGCGTCAAAGATCACCTCCGCCGTGGCGATCTGTGGCCAGGCCTCTTCCCACTCGGCCTCATTCTGAATCGGCGTGACTCTGCCGCCCTGTTCCCGCCAGCGCGCGAAATTTTTCGCCGCATCGCCGCGCAACTCTTCCGGTTGGGCGAAAAGATAGACCTCCACGTGCTCCGCTTCTTCGCGCAGATGCCGCGCCACCACAAAGCCGTCTCCGCCGTTATTTCCCTTCCCGCAAAGCACGCAGACACGCCCGGGCGGCTCGGTATTTTTATGGGCGTACTGTTCGAGGAAAACTTCCGCGACACTTTTGCCCGCGGTCTCCATCAGCGCCAGGCTGGACACATCAAAGCGCTCCGTCGTAAGACGGTCAACCTCGCGCATTTCCGCTGCAGTCAATGCTTTCATCGAACTTCCCACGCACTGATGAGTCTATAGGGCACTTCAGAAATGGTGGCAACGGGGGTCGGAGCTTTAGCTCCGACATTAAGGCCCAGAAAAAACTGGGCTTTAGCCCCTGAGGGCACTCTTCTCTTCGCCCCGCGACGATTTATCAGACAACCTCTCGAGCCGAATCTCTCCCCCCTACAACATCCACCCGCCGCTGACGTTCACCACCTGCCCGGTAACATATTCGGCTTCTTCGGAAGCGAAGAACGCGACGCTGGCGGCGACGTCTTCCACCGTTGGCGGCCGTCCAATCGGATAGCGCGCATCGCGCAATTTGCGCGCCTCTTCAAGGGTCAAATCCTTTTCGTCAATGTTGGAGGGATTGACCACGTTCACAGTAATACCGTTTTTCGCCTCTTCCAACGCCAGCGAACGCGAAAGCGCCACCACCGCCGCCTTGGCCGCGGCATACGCCGAAATCTTGGCCTGCCCAAACGCGCGCTCCGCTCCCACTGCGCCCATATTCACGATGCGGCCCCAGCGCCCTTTGCGCATCGTGGGCAAAGCTGCGCGGCACATGTAGAACACCGTCATCACATTCGATTCGAAGACGGTGCGCCACTCGCCCGCCGAAGATTCCACCAGCATGCCCCAGCGGAAATCGCCCACGTTGTTGACCAGAATATCCACGCGCCCAAAGCGCTCGACGACGGTGCTGATCAGTTGATCCGCGCGCCCGGACTGGCTGATGTCCGTCTCCACCGCAACGCAATCGGCGCCCACCGCTTGCAGTTGACGAAGCGCCAGTTGCGCCGCAGTCTTGTTGGCACGATACGCGATGGCGATCCGCGCTCCATCCTTTGCCAGACGCAACGCGATGCCCAGCCCGATTCCACGGCTACCACCTGTAACCACAGCCACCCGGTTCCTTAGCGACATTCTTCTCCTCGCAAAACGTGCCAGTATATCTGACTCCGTTGCGCTCCTCCACTCTATCTCAAGCGGGGGTCGTAGGTCAGTTCCCGGTTTTTGTGCAATCTTCCTTCACAGTAGCCTTACAGCTGTGCGAGTCGTCTCAGCGAGAGGCGCATTTCCAGAGGTAGAGACATTTCAAGGAACGAACCTTCCGGATGTCAGCTGGTGGATCGCAAATGCAGGCTGGGCGGTCAACCACTGTCACGTGGTTCTCCGATTGAATCACCCGGGGGGTCGGTTGGTCTGGCTGGTCATTCTTGGCACTACTATCTGTCGCCGTGCAGCAAGTTTCGGTTCCGGTCAGCTGGAAAGTGAAGACCAATCGAACGGAGGTCCCCGCCTCGCTGCATTTATTGCAGTCGAATTGTGATTGTTGTGCACTGTCCAACGCAGCTTGTTTCAGAAGCGGGTGACCACTGACTACGTTCACCGACTTAATGCTCCCATCCCTTCTAACCTCGAGCATCAATTCCACGTCGCCGGTGATGCGTGCTTGTCGCGCCAATGGGGGATAGAAAGGCTTGGCCAGTCTGCTCAGAACAACTTCGCCTTGCGGGGCCTTGGTGCTTGCACCACTTCGGGCAAGCGATTTGTTAATCGAGCCAGTCAGAACAATCCCTACAGCCAAAATGCGCATTACTAACACTAGGCGACCCATGCCAGTCAGTTTAGAACAATTTACCTTAGCCAGCCTAACTCCTGACACGACAACCTTAGGTTCACCCAATACCCCAACCGCGCGACGATCACCGTCATATCGTCGGCTTGCTCGGGGCTGCCGGACCATTCTTCGGCGGCGGTCATCAGCGCTCCGGCGACGCGCCGCCGGACGCCCCGGATGATTCATCAGACCTGCAGATCACGCAGATAAGGAACGCTGGCTTTCATCTTTTCCAGGTCCATTTCGACAAAGTAATTCTTCACGCCGCCCGTCTTCGCCGCGGTAAAGATTTTCTTCCAATCCAGGTCGTCCTTCCCCACCGCCATCTCTTTCTTGGTTTTTGCCGACCAGCCTTGCACATGCATGGAAAAGAAGCGCCCAGGATACTTCGTGAAATATTCCGCGGCGACGAACCCGTGGCTGATCGTGGAAACTTGGAATTGAAACTTCACCAGTTTCGCATCCAGAAGTTCCAGCAAAATGTCATATGTCCGCTTGCCGTTTACCGTCGTCATTTCAAACTCCTCATTGTGAAGACCCTGCTGAATCCCAGCCTTGGCCGATTGTTCGCCCATCTTGTTGTATTCCTCGGCCGCGCGTTTCACGTCGTCCAGCGTCGGTTTCTCCGGCCCTTCGAGACTGGGCACGATCATTTGCGTTAGCCCGACATCCTTCGCCCAGGCAATTCGGCCTTCCATATTTTTTCGGAGTTCCTGTATGCCGAAGTGCGAACTCACGCAACTCACACCTGCATCGCTCAGAATCTTCCGCAGCTCCGCTCCCGTGTACTTGGCCAGCCCGGCGAACCCCGAATCGGCATAGCCCACCGGCGAGCACAGCTCAACCGTTTGAAATCCCGCGGCGGCAAGCTGCTTGATCGTGCCTGGAAAGTCCTTGGCGATCATTTCCCTCACCGGCCACGTCTGACATCCAATGGGCAGGCCCAGCGGATTGCCGCGAAGCTCCAGTGCGCCCGCGCCAAGTAAGCCGGCCACGGCCACCTGCGTTGCTGCATTTTTGCAAAACTCTCTTCTCGAAATCGCTGACATCAACGCCTCCTTGCCCGCCTTCGCGAACAAAATCATCTTCGCTCAAGTGGGCGTTTGCATTATAGATTCGTTCAAACCCTTGCCACCGCACCGCCCCGAGAGTCTCCCTGGAAGCAATTCCAAGAAATCTCTTGGGAGGGCACGGCTTCAGCCGTGCCGAAAAGCGCCCCAAACTGAGGGGTTTCAACCCCTGAGGTGCAATAGTTTTACAGTTCCCACCCGCTTCGGCGTTCCGGCCGCACGAACTTCTGTGCGACCTCAGAGTTAACGACCTTCAGCTTGCCGCGATCCCAGTTGAGTTTCTCGCCCAAACGCGTCGCGACATTTCCCAGCAGCAAGCTCTCCGTAACCAGGCCCGAAAACTCGAAATTCCCTCCCGGCTTCTCTTTGCCCCCCTTGCAGGCGTCTAACCATTCCCGCTCGTTGCCGGGTGATCTCGGAAGCGTCTTGGGCGGCTGTTTGTAGCTGTTCATTTTCGCTTCGGGAATCAACTTTGGCCGGCCGCCATTGAACGCGCAGAGGATCTTGCCGCGGTCTCCGACAAACAAGAGCCCTTCGTCTTCTTCTTCGCCGTCCCCTTTAAAGGGATGCCCTTCCTCCAGTTCTTCCGGCCGCGCCGGCTTCAAACCCCCGTCATACCACGTGAATTTCACGGGCGGCATCTCGCCACGCGACGCGAAGCTGTAGCGAACGATCGAAGCCTGCGGGTAAGTCTCTTCGTAGCGATCCGTGGAACTCGCCTCCACGCTCGCGGGCGCCTCCAGTTTCAGGACGCGAAAAATAGTATCGAAACTGTAGGAACCCATGTCCCCCAAAGAGCCGCAACCGAAGTCGTACCATCCGCGCCACACAAACGGCAAGTAAGCGCGGTTGAACGGACGTTTCGGCGCCGGCCCGAGCCACAGGTCCCAATCCAAGCCCTCGGGCACCGCTTCCACTTCCTTCGGGCGTTCGAGTCCTTGCGGCCAATAAGGGCGGCTCGACCAGTTCATCACTTCCCGCACCGGCCCGATGGCGCCGTCCCATATCCATTCGCAAAGCAGCCGGGTGGATTCCGATGCCTGGTTACCCACGGCAATCTGCGTCGCCACGCCAGTTTCCCGGGCGATTTCGGCAAGGCGCCGCGCCTCATAGATGGTGTGCGTCAGAGGCTTCTGGCAAAAGACATGTTTGCGCTTCTTCATCGCCGCCGCGGACACGGCCGCGTGCAGGTTGTCCGTGGTGCACACAACAACAGCGTCCAGGTCTTTTTGCTTCTCCAATAGCTCGCGGAAATCGCTGTACGCCGCACAGCCGCGATATTCGCCGGAGCGTTTCTGCGTGCCGTAATACGCATCCACGATTTTCTGGCAAGGTTCGCGGCCAGCAACGCCGCTTGTCACGCGCAGCGAATGGGTCAACTCGATGGGTTGGTCGGGGCTGAGCCAATCCCAGCCGCTGTCCACGCCCAGCAATTTGCGCACGGAATGGCAGAACTCATGTGTGCCCCACTGCGGGTAATCCGCGCTGGATTTATTGGGGTCACAGACGGCCACACCCTGTACGTCGGGCTCCCCCAAAAAGTGCAGCATGACCCGCAAACCCTGCGCGCCCACGCCGATGAATGCAATGTTCACCTTGTCGCTGGGCGGAATATATCCTGCGCCGCCCAACACTCGGCGCGGCACGATAGTAAAACCAACAGCCGCTGCTGCAGTCTGCCCTATGAACTTCCGCCGTGAAACCTTGCCTTCCAATTTGCTGCGAGACTCCAGCCGATTCTTCACTGGCCCTCCATAACCGCAGCGCACACGTGTTCCATGATCTTCGCTGCAATCCGCATTTTGCGATGATTCACCAAGACCCTGATTAACTCCCTACTGTAATCGAAACGGCCCCTCACGTGTGCGAAAGTTGGAAGGTCGTCGTCAACGTCGTCCCGCCACATTTACGAAGACTTTGTCTTCGGGTATAACTAGGTCGGGCTCAATTCACCTCAAGGTGACTCCGTGACATTCTCCCGTGGAGTCTCGGCAATGGTGAATGGAGTGAAGCGTTCACACAATGATGCGCTAGAGGCGATCCGATGATCCTAAGCGACGGTGAGATCAGGAGACGAGTTGAGAGCGAGAGACTTCTCGAATTTCACGATCCGGAAAAGATCAAATATTGTGGCTGCGAGCTGACTTTGGGCAAAGTCGTTGCCCCGAAAACCGGGGACGTGCTGTCGCTAGAAGCCAAACCGCGTAAGTGGTTGAGCAAAATACTGAAAAAGCAAAATTGTTTTGTGATCGAGCCATCCGAAACGCTGATCTTGGTGACGAAGGAAAAGCTCAATATGCCCAACGACCTATGCGCTACGTACGGGCAACTGAATCGATTGGCGAATATGGGATTAATGATTCTAAATACGAGCATCGTAGAGCCGGGATACTCTGGTCCGCTGAGCTGCGTTTTGGTCAACTTTTCGTCCCAGAAACACGCGCTCTCGCCGGGCGACTCAGTCGCCAAGCTTAATTTCCACACAGTTCAGGGAACTCCAGACAAGCTGTTTCCGCAGAAATTTGGGCACGACGTTTATGAACAACTGGTTTCAAAGAACTCGATAAACTTACCGAAATCGCTACTGGATATCTCTGGGGTCGAAGAGCGCGTTACTGAAAAAGTTGGGGCGGCAGTGAAAAAGAGCGTTGCTATTGGTGGCTTTCTGATCGTGATCTTGTTGCTTTGGTCTCAGATGGAGGGATTCCTGTCTGAATGGATCTACAAGCGCACAGGGTTGATGGACACAAAAGTTCAAGTCGAGAAGGCTGTCGAAAAGCAAGTGGACGAGCGTCTCAAACAACAGCAAGGAGAATACCAAAAGCAGAACGCAGAGCTTAGGCTTCAAATACTCGATCTGGAGAAGCAGATCAGTAATCTACGCCACCCAAAAGGAACCCCACCCGGTGGATCGAATAACTGAGAATACCCGTCGGAAGTCGCATGCTCATGAGCCGCGCGTCGGCTACGCTTTGGCGGCTTCTGCATACGAAAAGTGGCATTGGTTCCAATTCTGGCGCAAAAACGAGGTGCAAATCGTTCGACGGTGGGCGACGGCGCTCGCCCCTGGAAAGATTCTCGACGCGGGCTCGGGCACTGGCCTGTATCGACCCGTTCTCGAAAGTACAGGCCACCGGGTCGTTGGGGCTGACCTTAGCGCTGAGATGTTGATGATCCAGGTCCGAAGAAATCCGACAGCGCCGGTACTGCAGGCAAGAATTGAGGCGCTTCCGTTCCAAGCATCTTCATTCGACTACGTGTTGTGCACAAGGGTCCTGAGCCATGTTCAAATACTTGTACCAGTGTTTCGCGAGTTCGCAAGGGTAACAAAGCAGGAAGCCGCGCTGTTGATCACTGACGTGCATCCCGAGCATCGCTATTCGGAAATGTCCATTCCGACGGATGACCAGAGAGTTTCAATCCAGACTTTCAAACATCCGATTTCGGAAATAAAGAAAGCCCTGGAAACCGGCGGATTTGAGCTAATTGAGTTCAACGAATTTCGCCTGCACGATCTCGTATGGAAACCGCCGCTCGAGAATTTCGAAAACATCTATGACGAGGTGGAGCGCCCCATTTTTTATACGCTTTCCTTGAGACGACCTTGATCCACTCACTTCAGCCACTCACGTCTGGATCAGCGTTGTCGACCGCGCTTGGATCAAGGCGTATCCGGAGAATATCCGGATTCCTGCTTAGCTGCTCAATCGGGCGACTATGACGGTCATATCGTCGGCCTGCTCGGGAGTTCCGGACCATTCTTCGGCGGTGGTCATCAGGAATTCGGCGATATGGCGCGGCCTGGCATGGCGGACGCGCTGCGCCGCCGCCTCCAAGCGCGAAACGCCAAATTCCTCGCCATACGCATTCTCGGGCTCCACCAGCCCGTCACTGTAGCCAATCACAAGGCTATTCGGGGGCACTTGCACAATGCCTTCCTCGTACGGGTAATCCTCCACGATCCCAAGCACGATTCCGCCCTTATCCAGGTGTATGGATTTGCCGTCGGAGAGACAGAAGCCGGGCAAGTGTCCTGCATTGGTGTACCGCAGCGTGCGCGTGGCCGTATCAAACACGGCGACGAGAAAGGTGGCGAAGCGATCGTCCCCGGTGTTGCGCACCAGATGTTTGTTGAGCCGCGCCACAAGCTCCGCGGTGCTCAGTGTTTCGCTGCCAGGCACGAGCAACTGGCTGCGCAAGGCCGCTTGCAAACTGGCCATCAACAGCGCGGCCGAAATTCCCTTCCCCGAAATATCGGCGATGGCGATGGCCACGTGCGTAGGGCTCAATTGGATGAAATCGTAGTAATCGCCGCTGACGCTGCGCGCGGCCCGGCAAATGGCCTCGATTTCGACGCCTTCCACATGCGGCAAGTTGCGCGGGAATAGCTGGTCCTGCACTTCCCGCGCGATGGAAATCTCGTTTTCCAGGCGCTGCAGTTGCTTCTGCTCGTTAATTAGATTGGTGATGGAACTCGTCATGGAGTTGAACGAATCCCCCAGCGCGCCGAGCTGGTCCTTGCGTTCCACACTGACGCGATAGCTGAAGTTGCCTTCCTGGACGAACTGCGTGGCGCGATAGAGTTCGGAAACCGTGCGCGTGATGGCCCGCGTCAGAACGATGCCGATAACCAATGCCGCGAGCTCCAGAAGGAGGAAGCCGATGGAAATCAGGATGAGCGTGGTCACCTTGGAGAGGCTGAACTCGCCCACCAACCCGAAAATACGGTGATTCAACTGCGAAATGCGCGCTTCGTAAGAGGCGAACACCGGATGAGCACGCACTACAATGCCGTCGGCGGAGATATGGCTGACCTCCAGGATGGACAGGTCGTCCACCACGGGATCCGTCCAGGAAGTGGCCGGCGGCAGAAAACGCTTGTGCGTCGTGACGCGGCCGATCACGCGGTACTTCTCCGTCCCGATGGTGACGTCGCTCCCGGTGCTGCCATCGCTCACGCGGTGCAGCAGCAACATGTTGAAAGGGCCCAGGTCGGTGGCAACACTCTCCAGAAATTCAGCGCTCACCGGCACGCTCAGCTCCAGAATCTCCTTGCCGCGCGGCGATTCCACTTCCCTCATGCTCGCCAGCCGCAATTGATTCTCGGTCTGTACCAGGCCCGCGTACGAACGCGCCTTCGGTCCCGCGAATTTTCGGAAATAGTCTTCGGGCACATGAAAGTTCACGACCAACCCCGGCAGGGTCTTGCCTTCCGCGACTTCGAGCTGTGCCGCAAGTGATTCTTCCAATGTCTTCTGGTTGATGGAAGCAGGCAGGGTCTCTTCGGCGGCCGCGATGTGCGCGGCGGAATTGGCTAGCAAGTCCACCCGCCGGTGGATTTCCTCGTGGAGCATATAGGAACCTAGTTGCGCGTAGATAATCTGTCGCGCCCGGCCCGCCAGGACAACAAGAAGGAAAATGGGCACAACGGCAATGAAAACGTACGCGACGATCAAGCGATTGCGCAGACTCCACAGGAGTTCCGCTCGCCAGCGGCTCCAGAAGCGGTACGCAAGATAGAACAGTGCCAGCAGCGCAAGAAACCGCAAGAAACGCATCGCGGAGTCGCCCTGCAAAGGGTTGCCGGACCAGCCAGCCCAAATCCCGAGCAGGATCACAACCACAGCGGTCCAATCGAGCTTCGACAGGCTCTTCCAGAAGGCTCTTTGATGATTAGCTGGTCCGCTCATGTGCGCAACAGCACAACGAACACTTTACTCGATTCGCCGCGGATGGACGAGTGCTGTGATTGTGACTCCCTCGCGAGGGGAGAACGGTCCGCAATGCGCGGAGCACCCTCCCGAATCCGCCCAGATTATTGACGGAGCGATTTCCGCACCTTGCTGTGCTTCACGCTATAGGTAAAGTAGATGACTAAGCCAATAATCAGCCAAACGATCAGACGAATCCATGTCACACCGTTCAGGCCGGCCATCAAGCCCAGCGAAACGATGATTCCCATAATTGGAACGAACGGAACCCACGGCGTCCGGAAGGGCCGCTTCAATTCAGGCCGCCTAACGCGCAGAATCCAAACCGCCGAGCACACGATCACAAAAGCGAGGAGCGTGCCGATACTCACCATCTGACCGAGACTGCCGATGGGAACCAGCGAGCCCACTATGGCCACTGCCAGCCCGACAATTGCCGTGGATTTCCAGGGAGTGCGGAACCGCGGGTGGATATCGCCGGCCCACTTCCAAAGCAGACCGTCGTGCGCCATCGAATAAAACACGCGCGACTGGCCCAGCAACATCACCAGCATCACCGTGCTTAAACCTGCCAGCGCTCCGGCGTTCACCACGTAACTGCCCCACTTCACGCCCGTTTCGCGAATGGCCAGCGATACCGGCGCCCCGATGTTCAGCCGCGAGTAGTGTACCGTTGCAGTCAAAAGCCCGGAAACCACGATATAAAGGATGGTGCAGACCACCAGCGAACCAAGTATGCCGATGGGCATGTCTTTTTGCGGATTGCGGGCTTCCTGGGCCGCCGTCGAAACAGCGTCGAATCCGATATACGCGAAGAACACGACGCCGGCGCCTCGCAGCACTCCCGACCATCCATAGAAGCCAAAAGTTCCAGAGTTCGGCGGCAGGAATACTTTCCAATTGTCATGGGCCATCGCCGGATGCTTGAGCACAAAGGGCAGGGCCACCGCAATGAAGGTCAAAACCGCGGCGAGCTTCACAAAGACAATGCCGGTATTGAAGTTTGCGGATTCCTTGATGCCAATGATCAGGATGGTGGTCACCCCTAGGATGGCAAGGAACGCAATCAAGTTGAAACTCGCGGTGGCATGCGGGAGCCCCGCCAACTGGGCAGCAGGCAGATTGAAAGTCGTTTCTGGCGCCCAGCGGCCATCGACCATGACCCACTTTGCACCCGGCACATCGCAGATTTGAGGAGGCAGATTGATCCCGTAGTCCTGCAGAAACGCCACCAGCGTGCTGCTCCAGCCGCTGGCGACCGTGGCGGCGCCAAACGCATATTCCAGGATCAGGTCCCACCCGATAATCCAGGCGATGAATTCGCCGAGCGTGGCATAGCCGTAGGTATACGCGGAACCGGCGATCGGGATCATCGATGCGAATTCCGCGTAGCACAGTCCCGCAAAGATGCAGCCCACACCTGCAAGCACGTACGACAACATGATTGCTGGCCCCGCGTACAGAGAGGCTGCTGATCCGGTCAGCACGAAAATGCCCGCGCCGATAATGGCTCCGATCCCCAGCGTAATTAAATTGACTGGACCTAGAGCGCGCTTCAGGCTGTGTTCACCCGTGTCTCCAGCCTCTTTCATCAGCGTGTCCATTGACTTCGTCGCAAACAAGGGGTTGCCCATGCAACTCCTCCTTCTTTTTGTTCGTCTGAATCTTTCGTCTGACTACGCCCGCCGCCGCGACCACAGCCAGTACACCGGCACTCCCAGAAGTACAATCGCCATGCCCAGCCCCGCGGTTTGTGTCTGGTACAGCAGCAGAACCACCATAATCCCGGTTGCCGCCACAATATACAAGAGCGGCAGCACCGGATACCCGAATGCTTTGTAGGGACGTTCCGCATCCGGGCGCTTCCAGCGCAGCAGAAAGATCCCGCCAATGGTGAGAACGTAGAAGAGCAACGCGGCGAAGACAACGTAATCGAGAAGATTGCTGTAGAGATTGCCGTAGCTGCCGTCCGGTTTGCGCGTGCGCAGCAGAATCAGGATCACGATCCAGATTCCTTGGAACACCAACGCCGTTCCCGGAACGCCCTTCCCGTTCAGCTTCCCCGTGGCGCGGAAAAAGAGGCCATCCTTGGCCATGGCGTAGGCCACGCGCGAGCCTGCCAGGATCAGCCCGTTGTTGCAGCCAAACGTGGAAACGATAATGGCTACGGCCATTATCCAGGCGCCTTTCACCCCAAAAATGGCAGCTAGCGCGGCGGTAGCCACGCGATCATCGCGCGCCGTCTGAATCTGCTGCAACGGTAAAGCACAGAGATACGCGAGATTCGAGAGGAGATACAGCGTCATCACGATGACCGTACCAATGGCCATGGAGAGAGCCACGTCACGCTTGGGATTTTTCACCTCCGCGGCGGTGAAACCAATGTTGTTCCAGGCGTCCGCGGAAAACAGCGAGCCTACTTGGGCGACCGCCAAGGCAAGAAGCAGCCCGTACCAGCCGCCGGCGGCCGTGACCGTTGGCACCAGCGAGCGCAGGAAGTTGGCGCCCGGCTCAATGGGTTGCGCGTCGCGAATCGCCCAGAGATGCGAAAAATTGCTCGAGATCGCCGAAGCGTTGCGCGCCACAAACACGCACAAGACAATCAGGCCGAGCAGCGACAGCATCTTCGCCGAAGTGAACACATTCTGAATCCACTTGCCCAACTTCACCCCGCGCGTATTCAGAAACGTCAGGAAGATAATCATCAGGGCGCCAACCAACTGCTGCACGGACAGGCTGACGGCGAACGACGAACCCAGGTTAATCGGCCGAATCACCCACGTCTGCGGAGAGATGACGGGAAGGAGAACGCCGAGATAGCGGGCAAAGGCGACGGCCACGGCGGCGATGGTCCCCGTCTGAATCACCAGAAAGAGCGTCCAGCCGTAAAGGAAACCCCACAAGGGCGAGTACGCCTCGCGCAAATAAATGTATTGTCCGCCCGCGTGCGGAAACAGCGCGGCCAATTCACCATAAGAAAGCGCGGCAGCGATCGTCAGCAGCCCCGTCAGGAACCAGGTGAGCAGCAACCCGCCGGCGGAACCGGTCACGCGCGAGATTTCCGCGGCCACAATGAAGATGCCGGAACCGATCATGGACCCAACCACGATCATCGTTCCATCGAACAGCCCGATAGCGCGCACGAATCCGTGCTCAGGCTTGCCGGTTTGCAGGGGAGAAGAAATGGTGGAATCGGCCATGCCTTGCATTCCTCACTTGGACGCCGCCGCCGTCTTCCTCTTGCATCATGGCAGCGGGCGCACACCTGAATTGCTTATTTCTTGTGCTGCGCGCGCAGCGAACTCCGCCATGGTTGCAGCGTCTAATATCACATCCGGCCGGGACATCACAAGGCGCATGGCTTGCTATTTTCCGTTGTTATTCAGATATCTGTCGATGAAATGAGTGTCGAACTTGCCCGCGGCAAAGTCCGCATCGCTAAGGATGCGCAGGTGCATCGGAATGGAGGTCTTGATCCCCTCGATGACGAACATCTCCAGGGCGCGCCTCATGCGCGCGAGCGCCTCGCCGCGGTCGCGGCCCTTGACGATAAGTTTGGCCACCAGCGAATCGTAATAAGGCGGAATCACCGCGTCCGCATACGCCGCGGAATCCACGCGCACCCCGGTTCCCCCGGGCGCCTGAAACGTCGTGATGCGCCCCGCGGACGGCACAAACGTATCCGGATCCTCCGCATTGATGCGGCACTCGATGGAATGTCCGGTGAACTGCATTTCACCGGCGGCTTCCTCGATTCTTTCGCCCGCCGCCAGGCGAATCTGCGCTTTCACCAGATCCACGCCGGTGACAATTTCCGTGACCGGATGCTCCACCTGGATGCGCGTGTTCATTTCGATGAAGTACATGGCGCCATCATCGTCCATCAGAAACTCGATCGTGCCGGCGTTGGTGTAGCCGATGAGCTCGAGCGCCTTCACCACTTTCGCGCCAACTTCCTTCCGGCGCTTTGCGTCCATCGCCGGCGAAGGCGTTTCTTCGATCAGCTTCTGGTGACGCCGCTGAATGGTGCATTCCCGCTCGCCCAGATGAATCACCTTGCCGTGCTGGTCCCCGAGAACCTGGAATTCGATATGCCGCGGGTGCAGCAGATACTTTTCCATGTACACGTCGGGAGTGCCAAAGGCTTGCTGCGCTTCGCTCCGGGCGGTCTGGTATGCCGCAAGCAATTCCTCCTTCGCGCGGACCATGCGCATGCCGCGCCCGCCACCGCCCGCCGCCGCTTTCAGGATTAATGGGAAGCCGATGCGCTGCGCTTCCTTGCCAAGTTGCTCTTCGCCCTCGACGACGCCGTCGCTGCCGGGAATCGTAGCCAGCCCCGCGGCTTTCATTTCGCGGCGCGCGCGGTCCTTCTCTCCCATCATCTCGATGACTTCGGGCTTCGGGCCGATAAAGGTGATTTCCGAGGCTTCGCACACCTTGGCAAAATTCGCGTTTTCGGAGAGAAAGCCATAACCGGGATGGATGGCGTCTACGTTGGTGATTTCGGCGGCGCTGATGACCTGGGGGATATTCAGATAGCTTTCGCTGCTGCGCGCCGGGCCGATGCACACGGCTTCGTCCGCGAATCGCACATGCAGCGCATTGCGGTCGGCCTCCGAATACACGGCCACGGTCGCAATCCCCAGTTCCTTGCAGGCGCAGATGACCCGCAGGGCGATTTCCCCGCGGTTGGCGACAAGAATCTTCTGGAACATAGGCGCGTGGGCCGGCTACCGCTTCCGGCTGGGTCGAATCCCGAACAGCGGCTGCCCGTATTCCACGGGCTGCCCGTTTTCCGCAAAGATTCGCAGCACTTCCCCGCTCACTTCAGACTCAATTTCGTTCATCAGCTTCATGGCTTCGACGATGCAGAGAGTCTGCCCGGAATCCACATGATTGCCGATTTTCACGAAAGGCTCGGCGCCGGGGCTGGGCGATCCATAAAACGTGCCCACGATTGGCGACTTCACCAGGTGCAATTCCTCGCCACCTTGTGCTTCCGCATCGCTTCCGCCCGACAGTCCGGCTTCTTCGGCCGGGGCCAAGGCGGAGGGCACAATGATCTCCGCGGCGGGCCTTGGCGGAGCAGGCGCCAGGTTCGTGCTGGGCTTCCTAAGCCGGATCTTCAGGTCGCCCCTTGAGTACTCGAATTCCTCGAGGTTGTGCTCGTTCATGAACCGGAGCAATCGTTCAATCTGCCCGATTTCTGGATTTGCAAACGACGGACCACCACTCGGTTTCGACGGCTTTTTCCGTTTCATGCCTTTTTCAGATTTCGATGAGATCCCGCTTTACGCGGGTCAGTACTTCGTTCCCTGTCGCGCGTACCGCCACGTCGTCTTCGATGCGTATGCCCCCGACTCCTTCGACATACACACCCGGCTCTATGGTAAGCACATTTCCGGCTTGGAGTCGAACCTGTTGACCCCGGGCGACGCGCGGTTCTTCGTGCACTTCCAAGCCCAGGCCGTGGCCCGTGCTGTGCACAAAATGCTCTTCCAGCCCGGCCGTTTTCAGGACTTCCCGCGCGGCGGAATCCACTTCACCGCAGGTAATTCCTGCTTCCACTGCAGCTACTCCGGCCGCTTGCGCTTCGCGCACTGCCTCGTACCACTCGCGGATGCGTCTGGGCGCCCGGCCAAGGTACACCGTACGCGTCATATCGCTGCAATAGTGGCCGAGTATAACACCCAGGTCCAGCACCACCAACTCATTTTTCCTCAGTTTCTTGGCGGTTGGCCGCGCGTGGGGGAGGGCGGAGCGCTTCCCGGACGCCACAATCGTCTCGAACGCCGGCCCGCTCGCCCCGCGCTTACGCATCTGGTTCTCCAATTCCGCCGCGAGCTCGCTTTCACGCACGCCTGGACGCACCAATGGGAGCACGTTCTCGAACACTTCGCCCACCAGAGCGGCCGCCATTCGCATTTGCGCCAGTTCCTGCGCGTCTTTGCGCGTGCGCAGCCCCTCGGGGATGCCCCCAGCCTCAATCGTGCGGCATTTCGCTCCGGCGGCCTTCCGCACCGCCTTCCATTGCCCCAATGATAATTGGAAAGGGTCAAAGCCGATGCGTCGCAGCCCGCGCTGCCGCAGCCACTCTCCCAGCGCCGGGCACAACCCGCCCTTCTGTAACACCACGCGGATTCCCCGCGCTTCTTCTTTGGCCTGCACCGTGAAGCGGCCGTCGGTAATCAGCGTGGCTCTGTCTCGTTCAACAACCAGGGCGCCCGATTCCCCTGTGAATCCAGTCAGGTAGAACCAGTTGGCGGGATGCGTGACGATCAGGCCATCCAAGCCTCGCTCGCGCAGCGCGCTGGCCACCTGACGGCGTCTTTGCGAATGATTTGCGCTCATAAAAAAGAATCGAGGAGACTCGCGCCTCCTCGATCCCCGTGTACTCGAAATTTTGACTGCCTGCCCGGTTGCGCCTGCGGCTCTTCCTGGAAATTACCCTGGAATGATTCGCGGCGTCAGGAAGAACAGCAGTTCCTGCGACTGTACGCTGACGTTGGTGCGCTTGAAAAGCCGTCCGATTAGGGGCAAGCTGCCCACGATCGGCACCTCGGTGATGTCCGTCTGCTGCTGCGTCACGATGATGCCGCCGATGACCACCGTGCCGCCATCTGCCACCAGCACCTTGGTCTCTGCGGACTGCGTATCGAGGGCCGGAATTCCCTGCACGCGCGGGATGCCGTTGTCGATCTGCGTGTTTTCCACCAGCACGTCCATGAACACCGTACCTTCGGCCGTAATCTGCGGGGTGACTTCGAGCTTCAGTACCGCGTCGATGTACTGCACCGAAATGGTGTTGTTGATGGTCGTCTGGATTGGAATCTTGGTACCTTGCTTCACGGTCGCCTTTTCGTTGTTCTGCGTGATTACTTTCGGCTTGGAAAGCAATTTGCCCACGCCCTTGGCTTCCGCTGCAGTGATGAAGAAGTCCACGGCGAAATTCGGGGAGCGGTGGCCAAAATAAAAGCCGCTGGTCGGAACGCCCGCGCCGAGGTTCACGTTATAGGGAAGGCCGGGGGTAGAGCTGCCGCTGCTGCTGTTTGGTATGCCGATCAGCGGCGGCTGCGGTATGCCCGTGGTCGTCACCGGGCTGACACCCACGCTAGCAGGCCCGCCGAACACGGTGCGCCCGCTGGTGGTGGTTCCGGCCATGCCCCACTGCACGCCGATATCCTGGGAGAAGGAACGGGAAGCGGAGATGACGCGCGCTTCGATTTCCACCTGTTGGGATTTGCGGTCCAACTGGCGAATCAGGTTGTCAACCGTCGGGATGACGGACGGAATGTCGCGGATGATCAGTTGGTTGGAACGGTCATCGGAGAAAATATCGCCGCGGGATGAGAGGAATTTCTTGAGCGTAGACACCATCGTCGTCGCCTTGGCGTAGCTGAGCACACGTGTGACGGTCACCGGCGCAACCGCTTCCGCCTGTGCTTTTTCCAGGTCGCGCAGCGTTTCCGCTTCGTTTTTCAACGTCGCGCGGGTAGCCACGCGCAGAACGTTTCCGTTGAGTTGCTTGTCCAGACCGTTGTTCTGCAACACCAGGTCCAGCGCCTGATCCCACGGTACTTCGTCCAGCACGATCGTCAGTGTGCCCTTCACGTTGGGATCCAACACCACGTTCAGGCCGCTGATCTCGTGGATCAACCGGAAGAAGTCCTTCAGGTCCACGTCTTTCAAGTTTACCGAAATCGGTTCACCCGTGTAATGTGCCGCGGGGGCCGCTATGGGCGACGCTGTCGTCTGCGAAGACGCCACGGTGGTGGCGGCGTTGCTCGCCTGCTGCACCGCCTGCTGTGCCGCCTGTTGCGTGTTTCCTGCCGGGGGTGCTGGCTCGGACTTCTCCTTCAGCGATGCCAGAACGATAGAGGGCTGGGTCAGTTCGTTTGGCAAACCAAAGCGAGGAGCCGGTTCTTTCGAAGCTTTGCCGTAGTGCGCGTTCGCCCGCGGCGCGCTCGGCGCATAGGATATCTTTTGCTGCGTCTTCTCCGCCGATGTGGACGTCACCGGCGCGATCATGTTCCCTTCCGCGGGCGCATTCCCAGCCTGGAAGTAAATTACGATCGCCGCGCCTTCATGCGCGATCTGGTAGGGCGCTGAGACCGTCAGGTCAATCACGATGCGCGCCACGTCTGGACGGAATTGTCCCATCCGCACGTCACGCACTGGCGCCGCCACCCCGGGTATGGAGCTCTTCGGCACGCCCATGCGCGCCCCGGCGAAGTCCAACACCAATCGCTCCGGGTTCTGCATCCGCGCCGCATGGACATCGAGGCGTCCCGCCCCCTCGACGCGAACGGCCGCGCGCTGCGTGTCCTGCGTAATGGCCACGCTTGAAATCACTGCGGTGCCGGAAGGCGCAGCAGTGGCATCCTGTCCGCGAAGGGTGGCCGAGCTCGCGCCCAGCACCACTGTCGCCAGTATCAGGCAGCCAAATCGAAAGGCCGGCCAGTTCGTCTTCATTGCTGTTCTCCTGCACTGGAGTAAATTCTCTTATTCACTTGCCGCTCCACGGGTTTCCCGAATGCGTCTTTGCCCATTTCGTGGAACGACACGCTATCCATGGCAATCTTTTCCACCCGTCCGTCATACAACTGGTCCCCTTCCCGCAAAAAATAGGTGCGTGACTGCGGATTGGTGACCACGGCGATCATCCCGTTTGGCGCGCGCACGATTCCATCGAGCCGCAGCGAGGAAACCTGCAATCCCGCTTTGCCCGGAGGCAGATTCTTCGCCGCGTCGGCGGCCGCTTTATCTCGGCCCACCAGGGATTCAAAGGGGTCGCGCCGCGCCACTTTCTCTTCCGCCGGGGCCGCGCCTTCGGCAGGAGCTGTCGCCTTCTTGACGCTGGCCTTCTGCGCCTTCGCAGCAGGCTTCGCGGCAGGCTTGGCAGCAGCAGGCTTGCTGGCCGGTTTGGCCGCCGCTTTTGCGGCTGGCGCCGGTTTGGTCTGGGCGAACAGGCCGTTTCCAGCCGCCGCCATCAGCATCCCGATAACTAGTATGATCGCTCGACGCATGGCTCGCTCATTCCTGCTCACGGTTTTTTCACGGGCGGAGTTGCTGCTTTCGCTCCACCCGCTCCCGGAGCCGTATCAGCCGGCTTCGTGAAATACGTTGTTACGACAAAAGTTCCGCTCACCGTTGTGCCCGGGCGTAGGGGGAACTTCACGCCCTTTGAGCCAGTGGCATCGTCGAATTGCAGATCCCCGACATTGATAATCCGCGACAACCGGCTCAGCCGCCCGAAAAAGTCCAATACATTGAAGTATGGCCCATCGACCTGCACATCAAACGGCATGTCGTAGTGGTAATCCCGCGCCACGATCGCCTGTGACGTCAGCCGCCGCAGTTGCACGTTTGAGGCGCTCGCCGCACCTTGCAGCAGGCGCATGAATTCGTCCACTTCCTTCTCTTCCGGCACGATCGTCTTCAACGTGTCCAGTTGCTTGTTGAGCGCGTCCATCTGCTGCTTCAGTTCGCCATAACGTTGCTTGTAAACCTGCAGTTGCGTGACTTCCTGGTTTAACTTCTGCCGCGCCTGCACCGCCGTGTCGTAATCGGCGCGCTCCTGTGCGATCGGAGAACCCGGCACATACAAACCCGCCAGAACCAGAATCACCGCGATGGCCAGGGCCACCAGCCCTTGCATGATCACCGACATGTCTCGGAAAGGATTTGCCATGGTCTTCCCTTATCCTTTCTTCGCCGGTGCGCTGCTTGGCGCACTCTGCCCAGGCGCGCTCGCAGGCTTTGCCAGCGGCGCCGTGCCCGCGGGCCCGTTGGGCGCGATCTCTGCGCTAATCGAGAAAGTAAAGGTCTGGAAAGCCATGTTCTTCTCGTCCTGCTTCGATTCCTTGATCTCGACCTTTTGGAAGTAGCCGGAACGCTTCAGTGCGGTAATGAAGTTGGCCACGGAATTGATTGAAGCCGCCGCCCCTTCCAGGTTTATCGTGGTGCCTTTCTTCGTCATGGACACGAGCCAGAGGTTCTCCGCGCGCGAAACCGTGTTGGCCACCTCGTCCAGCAATTCCTGCCCGCCGGTGCGGTCGCGCTGCAATTGCTCGATGGTGGCGACGCGCTGCTGCAGCACCGTCTTCTGCTTTTCGAAGGCCTCCACCTGCAGCTTGATCTGCTCTAGATCCGTCTTCTGGGCTCGCAGTTGTTTGATGCGGTTGTTCTCATCATTCAGCTGCGTCTGCCAGGAGTGGTAGAAGTAAAACAAGAAGAGGCCGCCCAGCAGTACGCCTGCGCCGATGAACACCAGCGGCAGAGCCGCTCCGGTGTCTACCGGCCGCCGTGCGCTTTTCGGCCGCGTTTGTCCCAATAAGTTTATGCGGATCATGGCTAGTCGAAGCTCCTCAATGCCAGTCCCACCGCGACAACCAACTTTGGCGCCAATTCCCGGATCTGATCCTCACTGTGTTTCCCTGGATTGATCAGCACTTTCCGGAATGGATTCAACTCCTCCACCGGCATGGCGAATTCTTCTCTCAACAGGTCCACCAGCCCCGGTACCCGCGCCGTTCCACCCGCCACCATTATGCGCTGTATATTCTCGCCGCTTGCGGTGGCCCGGAAGAAGTCAAACGTCTTCTGAATCTCCAGCGTCAGAATGTCGGAGACGCTGCGCAGGATCTGGCTCTTCTGCTCGTCGGTCACGCTGGGGAGCGTGTCGCCCTTCTTCAGGCGTTCCGCGTCGTCGAAGCTCAGGTCCAGTTCCTTTTGCAGGGCGTCCGTGTACTGGTTGCCGCCCACGCTGACGTCGCGGGTAAACAACGGCACTCCCCCGCGGACGATATTGATGTTCATGACGCTGGCGCCGATGTTCAGCAGCGCTACCGTCTGCCCCGCATCGGGCTCGTAATTCACTTCGAAGCAGTTCTGCAGGCCGAACGCGTCAATATCCACAACTACCGGCGTCTTGCCTGCCTGCGCCAGCACGTTGGTGTGGTTCAGAATCTTGTCTTTCTTTACGGCCACCAGCAACACGTCCATCTGGGAGTCCATGGCTTCCAGTAGCTGATAGCTCAAATTCACGTCGGCGATGTCGAAGGGGATGTGCTGGCTGGCTTCGGAGGGGATGCGGTCGTACAACTCTTCTTCGGTCATCAGCGGGAGCGGAACTCTCTTCACGATCACCGAATGTCCGGAAACCGAAGTCGCCACGTTCTTGGTCTTGATGTGTTCGGTGTCGAAGATTTTTGTGATCGCGTTGGCCACCTGCGGCGCGTCCATTATCGCTCCGTCCACCACGGTGTCCTGCGCCAGCGCTTCCATCCCGAAACTGACCAGCTCGTACCCGGCCTTGGTCATCTTCAACTCCACGGCCTTGATCGAACTGGAGCCGATATCCAGTCCCACCAGTTGCTTTGCTTTCTTACCCCCGAGTAACCACATATCGCGGCCTCTTTCCCTCACGCCTGAGCGAGTCTAGCGGCGCTTTGCCACCACTTGGCTCATCTTGCGTTCCATCCAGCGGTCCAGGATCGTCTTCCTTAGTTTCCAACGATTGCCCAGCTTAAACGCAGGTATTTCGCCCTCTGTGATGTACCGGTACAGTGTATCCGGACTGATGCCCAGATACTGTGACGCCTGTCGTACGTTCATCACTTCGCGCGATTCGCTCACGAGGAACTTCCACCCTGTTTCTACCACGCATCGGGAACTGCCGTGCGCCGCACCCCGCACTTCGAGCAATCATAATCCCGTCAGTGCGGCCCGTGGAAACTTTATGTCACCGAGACCCATCACCCGTCAAGCGTTTCTCGCCTGCAGTTGTCCTAATAATGTCGTGAATCTTAGGCAGTTGACCTGGTATTGCAGGCAGGCCCTCCAAAATGTAGGGCTGCAGACCTCTCAGTACCACAACAGATTGTATTTCTCTCCCCCTTCCACCCTGTCCCTCGGGACGGTTATCCTTTGCATGCAATCAACCGGCAAACACCCGGTTTCATAGGTATTTCGCGGGCTTGCTCCGCTCGTTTCCGCCTGCCAAGAGAAAAGAGCGCCCGTCCTCGGGGCGGGCCCTTACATCGGTTGCCCTCAGGCAGGCACGGTGGGAATCCTCAATCTGCACGCGTGAAAACTGGAAGAACCCCTGAAACTGACATCCTGGGCGGACGGCTTGGCATTCCTCGCCTCCACAAACTAAACGATTCTTGCGCGCGGTCCCTAAATCCCCAAGCTCTTCCACAGCTCCACAACTCGCGCCTTCGTTTTCTCATCCATCAAAATTTCATCCGGCCACGGCCGCGTAAATCCCTCGCTGGCCCATTTGCGCGTTGCGTCGATGCCCATCTTCGACCCGAAATCCTGCATGCGCGCGGCATGGTCCAGTGTGTCCATCGGCCCCAGCATGAACTGGACATCGCGCTCCGGGTCGATGGCGCACAACGCCTTCCACACCACCTCGCGATAGTCATGCACGTTCACGTCGTGATCCACCACCACGATCACCTTGGTGAACATCGCCTGCCCCAGCGACCAGATCGCGTTCATCACTTTGCGCGCGTGTCCGGGAAACGACTTGCGGATGGCCACGATCATCAGGTTGTGCACAATTCCTTCCGCGGGCAGCGACACGTCCACAATTTCCGGGTGTGTCATTTTCATCAGCGGCAGGAAAACCCGCTCGATCGCATAGCCCATGAAGAAATCTTCCTGCGGCGGCGGTCCCACTACGGTCGTCAGATAGATCGCATCTTTGCGGTGCGTCACGCACTCCACGTGGAACACCGGGTATTCCCCTTCCAAGGAATAAAATCCCGTGTGATCGCCGAAAGGCCCCTCCGTGCGCATCTCGCTCAGGTTGACGTAACCCTCCAAAACAATCTCCGCGTTTGCAGGCACTTCCAGTTCATTCGTTTCGCACGGTACCAGTTCCACCGGTTCCCTTTTCAGGAACCCGCTGAACATCATCTCGTCCAGGTCCGGCGGAATCGGCAGAATCCCGCCGAGCGTGGTGGCGGGATCCGCGCCAATTGCGACGCTTACGGGTATGCGCCCCTCCGGATTTTTCGCGCGCGCGCGCCGGAAATGTTCCGCGCCATGTTTTTGCGTCTGCCAGTGCATCCCGGTGGTGCGTTCGTCGTAAACCTGCATGCGGTACATCCCCACGTTGCGCTTCCCGGTTTCCGGATTCTTTGTGAACACCAGCGGAAATGTGATGAAGCGCCCGCCATCCTGCGGCCAGCACTTCAGGATCGGAAAATCCAGCAGGTTTACGTCGTTGCCCTTGCGCACCACTTCTTTGCACGCGCCGTCCTTCACACTCCTTGGAAAAAACGAGCCCAGCTCCGCCAGTTTCGGAAGCATTTTCAATTTGTCAAAGAGCCCCTGCGGCGTCTGCATGTCCAGGAACCCGCGAATGCGCGCGGCCACGTCCTGCAAGTTTTCCACTTCAAGCGCCAATTCCATCCGGCGCACGCTGCCAAAGGCGTTGATTAGCACCGGATACCGCGAACCTTTCGGCTTTTCAAAAAACAGCGCAGGCCCAAGGCCGGCAGGATTTGGTCCTTCGTGCGTTGCTCCGCCCCCCGCGTTGTTCTTCGGCTTTCTCTCCGGGGCATTCTCTCCCCACAGCGCCTCGCGCCGCAGCCGCTGCACCACTTCCGCAATCTCCAGCACGGGATCGACTTCCGCCTTCACGCGGCGCAGTTCCCCTTCGCCCTCCAGTTTCCGCACAAATTCCCGCAAATCGCGATACGCCACTTCATTCCTCCTGGAAACTCACCAGCAGGCGCCCAAGCGCTCACACTACCACGCCCCCGCCGAGCGCGCAAAAACTCTTCCGCCATCGAAGCCTCCAGCTGGCTCGAGTCTTCTGGACCGCACGACCGGCATCCTCCTTAACCTGATCGGCCAAAGAGAACAGCCATGGGCGCCCCACCACTTCGACAGACCGTTCATTTGCGCGGCAGGCCGGGCAATGTGACAATATCTACATGTCAAAATCACATTTTTCTGCACTGTCTCTCCTCGCGGCCGGCATCTTCCTCACCGGCCACGCCGCGGCGCAGGATGCCCCGGCGCCCACTAAACAACAATCTCCCACCGCAACGCCGGCTCCGGCAACAAAAACGCAAACGCCTCCCGCAGCGAAAAAGCCCGCGACAACTCCCGCCGCCAAGACGCCCGCGCCCCTCACCTTGACGACGCCAAAAGACAAAGCCAGCTACGCCATCGGCATGAACGTCGGCAAGAGCGTCGGCAAGGACTTGCTCGATCACTTCGTGGACATCGATCAGGCCATTCTGTTGCGCGGCGTAAAAGACGGACTTGCCGGCGAAAAATCGCTCTTAACCGACGAAGAAACGAAGGCCGTCCTAACGGAAGTGCAGAAGGAGTCGCGCCAAAAGCAGGAAGAAATACGCAAGCAGCAGGAAGAAATCGCAAAGGCCCAGGGCGAAGTGAACAAAAAGCAAGGCGCCGCTTTCCTCGCCGAAAACAAAACCAAGGAAGGTGTCGTGACGCTGCCTAGCGGCTTGCAGTACAAGATCCTGCAGCCGGGCACGGGCCCCAAGCCCACCACCACCGACACCGTCGTGTGCAACTATCGCGGCACCTTGATCGGCGGAAAAGAGTTCGACAGTTCCTACAAGCGCGGTCAGCCGGCCACCTTTCCTTTGGGACAAGTGATCAAGGGCTGGACGGAAGCGCTGCAGCTCATGCCCGTCGGCTCCAAGTGGCAGCTCTTCCTGCCGCCAGAACTGGCCTACGGCGAACGTAGCGCCGGCCCCGACATTACTCCCTACTCAACGCTCGTCTTTGAAGTGGAACTTGTTTCCATCAAGCCTCCGGAAAAGCCCGCCGAGAAGCCTGCGGCTTCGCCAGCAGACAAGCCCGCCGTTAATCCCGCGGACAAGCCAGTAGCAAATCCGGCCGCAAAGCCGGCCGATAAACCTGACACGCCAAACCCGCCCGCCGAAAAACCCAAACCGTAGCGCCCTAACACTTGCACCGGCCGCTCCCGCCTTGCGGGATCGGTTGCTGGGATAGCCTGTGCAAGGCCCGACCTCGAGCGTCCGCCACGGAATCTACCCTATGCTAATTCTCAACCTCCCTATTGACCTGTCTACCGCTTCAGGGTTGAACCTTGGAATGCAGGGATGATCACCGTTACCCAACTCGCGCGACGTTGCGGTCTCAGCCGGAGCACGGTGCTCTACTACGAATCGGTGCGGGTGCTCAAGCCCCCGTTGCGGACTTCGTCGAACTACCGTGCCTATGGTGAAAAAGACGTAGCGCGCCTCGAGCAGATTTGCGTTTACCGCAACGCAGGGCTGGGGCTTCGTGACATCCGTGCGATTCTGGACCGCCCCGAAAGTGACGCGTCCGGAATCTTAAAGCGCCGTCTGGTGGAATTGAACGTGGAGATTCAAGCCCTTCGCGGCCACCAGCGCGCCATCCTGAAGCTGTTGCAGAACAAATTATCTTTCGGGAGGAAAAAAGTGATTACCAAGGAAAAGTGGGTTGCCATCATGAAGGCGTCCGGATTCAGCGAGGCCGATATGCGTAAGTGGCACGCGGAATTCGAGCGCTCCGCACCGGAAGAACACCAGGAATTCCTGGCGTTCCTCCACATCCCCGAGAAGGAGATCCGCTCGATCCGCGAGTGGAGCAGAAAAGAGCACAGCGCCTGAACTGGTTACCGGCTACGGAGCGCGATTTGTGCGCGTATTCTGCGCCCCGGTCGCCTTTACCGGGGCGCTCCGTACCCTTCGCCCGCGAGCAAGCGCTCGGAACTCTCTATCCTAATGTGCGCTGGCCCACACTTGGTAAATGACCACCACAATCATGAACAGCAGATAGATTCGCAGGGACCACATCACGAACTTCTCAGGCCCTTTCAGGTGCCGCCTCGGAATAAGGTGCTTTTTCAACCCCGCAAGTTGTTCCGGCTCGAGCGAGGACAAAACCATTTCTTGATCGGAGGAGGTGATCACACTTTGTACTTTCTCTTTTGGGGTCATGCTTCGGTCCTCCTACTTCCCGCCTAGAAACGCGAAAAAATGCGGCGCAATCACACTGACGCCGAAGAGCAGGCCCGCCAGTGTCAGAAAAACGACGACGCAGGTAGCCAGGAAATTCGCCCACAGCGGACTCACAAGATCGCCCATGACTTCCCGGTCGTTCGCTAGCATGAACAGGAACACCAGCGCCGGCGGCATCGCCAGCACCGCGACCACGTTGACCAGTAGAACCACATAGACCAGGGGAAGCCCGGGGATTAAGACGATCGCTCCGGCGGTTGCCGCGCACAGGAACAACACCGTGTAGAAAGCCTTTCCTTGCGCCACTGGCAGATTCAGGCTGTGCGGCCTGCGGGCTACTTCTCCGAACGCATAGGCCGAGGAAATGGAAATCGTCACAGAAGCAACCATGCCAGCTTCCACGATGCCAAGTGCGAACAGTGCCGCACCGAATCGCCCGATCAACGGTTGCAGCGCTTGCGCGAATTCGGCCCCCTGAAAGTTCTCAGCAGTCATGTGGTGCGCGAATAGTGGGGCCGTTGCAATGATGGTTGCAACCGCGGCCGTCGCGGCCAAAGCCGCCCCCAACACCGTATCAATGCGGCCAAGATGGATGTCTTTTCTTGTGAGTCCCTTGTCCACTGTGGCGCTCTGTTGAAAGAACAGCATCCACGGGGTTACAGTCGCGCCAATGTCCGCCAGCACGATGATCAGAGTCTCTTGGCTCAAACCGCCAGGCAGCGGCATCCAGGTGATGACTGCGTGACCTACAGAGTGCCAGTGCGGGTGCGTGAGCAGGGCAACGGGAACGAAAACCAGATTGAATACGGCGATCGCCAGCAGGGTTCGTTCCCAGGTCCAATAGCGGTGCATCGCTACGGCCGCGCACAAGAACACGAGCGCGCTGAGGACCGCAGCCCACGGAGGCACGCCAAAAAAACCCAGGCCGGCGCGGATGGCAATAAACTCGGTGATCAGCGTCAGGAAATTGCCGATGCCCAGGTCGATCATGGAGAACCAGCCCCAAAACGGCCCAAAGCGGTCGAAGATCAATTCCGCATGGCCGCGGTGCGTGGCGGAACCCAGGCGCATGGTCATCTCTTGTACGACGATGGCCATGCAAAACGTAAGAATCACGAAGGGGATGAAGAATCCAATTCCATACCGCGCGCCCGTCGCGGCGTAGGAAATCATGCTGGGGCCATCGTTCTCTCCAAGCATGACGAGAATCCCCGGGCCGACGAGCAGCCACAGCAGACGGAACTTCGAGAAGGGACCTCGCTGGGCGCGCGCCGCGGAGACGCGCACGCGATCGTGCGCACGATCGACGTCCTCGTGGGTGATAACGACGTCCTGTTGGTTGACGCGTCGTTGCGTCAACCGGGACAGAGGTCCTAAGTTCACAAGCGGTTCCTTCGCCCTCCGCGGAACGTACTACCGTATTCCCGCGCAATAAAGCGCAGTATACCAGATTTTATTAACTGGGATTAACAACTGTTTGTCTAGAACCCATCCCACACATGGCTCTCGGGAGGGCACGGCTTCAGCCGTGCCAAAAACCCCGCAAATTAAGGGGTTTCAACCCCTGAGGCGCGAAGGTAGGTAGCTCGAAGGATTTATGAGTTAGCGTTCCCGCGCTACCCAGATCTTCTCCGCCGCCGGTGAACCCAGCGCAATGCGCTTGCTGGCAACCTTCAGAATGGCGGTTCCATCGTAGTTCCGGGATTCCACTTTCAAATGCGTGCCCGGACGGATTCCTCTTTCTTCCAGGAACTCCAGTAGCTTGCGGTCCCGTTCGTACACGCTGAAGACCCGGTAGGTTAAGCCCGCATCGGCTTCGCTAAGCAAGTGCTGGCCCTTCCTTCGCCGCTGCTTGGGATTCATCACGGCCAGGCCGTTCCCGTGCGGACACGTTTCTTTATAACCCAGCATCGCGACGAGTTTCTTCTCGAAGGCCGGAGAGACGGCGTGCTCCAGCCGCTCCGCTTCCTCATGAACTTCAGACCATCCCATGCCGAATATCTCGAAGAGCATGCGCTCGATCAGGTGATGGCGAAGGATGGTGCGCTCCGCGACCTTCCGTCCTTCGGCAGTCAGTTGAATGTTGCCTCTCTCCAGCGTGACCAGACCGTCTCTTCTCAGCCGCTTCAGGGCCGCGGTTACCGCCGGGGGCGTCACGCTAAGCCAATGGGCCAGCAGCGCGGGGATCACCGTCTTCCCTTCCGCCTCAGCCTCGGCAATGGCCTTGAGATAGTTCTCCTTGGAAATGGTAATCATCATGACTTCGACGCGTGACCTGTCTCGTTCAATACTTTACCACCAATCTCAGCCCCGCTGACCGCTGGTGCAACATGTGGGTGCCCCAGGTTCGATTTTTTACCTGGGTCTTGGGGTCGCTCATGTAGTGGCCGACCTTCCGCGGGGTGTGCGTCCCGGTTCCTCACCGGGAAGGTCGGTTTCCTGGGTTTCTCTTGCTCGTGTAGGGGCGCAGGACTCCTGCGCCCCATGTCCGCGCCATCCCCTGACCTCGCCACCCACCTGCCTTTCTCTTGCCCCTCTTCGCCGTCATCCCGAGCGCAGCGGCCCGATTTTCTCTTCCGCGCCGCAGTCTGGCGCGTCGGGCCGCGTAGCGCGAATTGTGCGCCCCGTGCGCTTCGCCGGGGTCGAGGGATCTGCTTCTTCTTGCCTCCTGATCGCTGGTCACTGATAACTTTCTGCAAAGGCACCCCCACCCCCTGGTTCTCGTAAGTACGGGAATGATTGGACTTAGGAGCGACTGGCAAATGGCGAGCCAGAAAAGGTGGGACATGGTTCTGCTTGCTTCTTGCCTCCTGGTCGCTGGTCACTGATAACTCTCTTACAGCAGCGTCCCCGCAGCATAACAGGCCAAGCATAACACGCTATTTACCGTTTGTCTACTATTATTTAGTGGGTACTAGTTTCGAAACTGGTACCCTTCCGCAGTGGGAAACCGCAAGACCCAGGCTCACACGCCGACCCTGGGGCACCCGACTCCCGTTTGATCGGTGATTATCAGCGGCCGCCGTGCTGGCGCAGCAATTCCGCGACGTCGTTGTGACCCTTAGCCTTGGCGTAGTCCAAGGGCGTTGCACCTGCTTTCGTTTTGGCGTTGACGTCGGCGTTGTGAGCCAGCAGCACTTCGGCGACATCCTGGTTCCCCCGAGATGCTGCCCAGTGTAATGGCGTCATACCGGACTGGTCCTTGCTATCGACGTCCGCCTCGTGAGCCAGCAAAAACTCCACCACATCCTTTTGCCCGAAAAATGCCGCTGCTTGCAAGGTTGTCTTACCCTGGTTGTCACTGGCATTAATGTCAGCCTTGTGAGCTAACAGCAGTTCGGCTACGTCGTTCCGTCGTTGGACAGCGGCATATTCGAAGGGTGTGCGGCCATTGCTGTCCCTGGCGTTGACCTCTGCCTTGTTGGCAATCAGCAATTCCGCCACGTCCTTTTGGCCGTGTTCTGCCGCCGCGTGCAAGGGCGTGTAACCGCTCTCCGTGTCCTTACTCGAGATCATTTCGGGATGGGCTTTGAGCAGCGCCTGAACCTTTTTCAAGTCACCGTTCGCGGCGGCGTCGTAAATCTCCGAATGTCCTGTGCTTTGCGCCTGGGCACCCCCGTTTTGCCGGAGCAACGCAACCACATCCTTCTCTCCTTTGGCCTCAGCCATGGCGAAGGGCGTGAGATTTTTGTTGTCTTTCGGGTTGACCTCAGCCTTGTGAGCCAGGAGCACTTCCACAATTTCCATTCTCCCAAGCGCGGCCGCGTAGTGCAGGGGTGTCCGACCGTCACTATCCCTGGCGTTGATGTTCGCCTTGTTGGCCACGAGGAACTCCGCCATCTCCGGGGTCCCAAGCCTTGCCACCGTATGAAGGGCCGTTCCACCCAAGTTGTCCCTGGCGTCAATGTCGGCGTTATGAGCCAACAGTAGTTTCGCTTCGTACTCATTGTGCAAGTTTACTGCGTGGCCTAAGGGCGTCCAGCCGTGATCGTCCTTGGCGTTAATGTCGGCATGGTTGGCCAGAAGAACCTCGATTAGCTCCTTGTCTGCCCCTCTGATGACCACCGTGTGCAAGGGCGTATAGCCGTGCTCCGGCTCCTTGCTGGAGATCAGGCTGGGATTGTCCTTCAGCAGCGCCTTCAATTTGTTCAAGTCACGTGCCGCGGCGGCCCTTTGAATCTCGGCCTCTTGGCTGCTTTGCGACTGGGCAACTGTGGATTGCTGGGGCAATGCGGCGGCTTCATGAACTTCAGTCTGTGCAGTGGTGTGCGGCTGGCTACTTTCGGCTTGGCGCAGCAACGCCGCGGCCTCCTTCTGTCCGGGGGTCTTGGTCTGGGACTTGGCCATGGACTTAGCTAGGGACTTGTTCGTGGACTTGATCAAGGCCAAGGGTGTCTTGCCTTTCATGTCCGTGGCGTTAACGTCGGCGCCATGAGCCAGGAGCACTTGCACCATTTCTGGTCGTCCCCCCATCGCCGCGTAGTGCAGGGGCGTCCGGCCCGCAGCATCCCGGGTATTGACGTCCGCCTTGTTGGCAAGGAGGCACTCCGCCATTTTCGGGGTTCCAACCAAGGCCGTCATAAGCAAGGTTGTCTCTCCGTTATTGTCCTTGGCGTCGACCTCGGCCTTGTGGGCCAACAGGAGTTCCGCCATGGATTCATCGCCAGTGATCGCTGCATAGCGCAGAGGCGTCCAACCGTTGTTGTCTTTGGCGTTGACGTCCGCGTTGCTGGCCAGGAGAAACTCGACGAGGTTCTTGCCCGCTTTTCCCGCTACCGCGTTGTGTAACGGCGTATCACCGCCGGCGTCTTTGCTGGAGATCTGTTCGGGATGAGCTTTCAGCAGTGCCTGGACTCCATTCAAGTCGCCCGCCCCGGCGGCTATGTTGATACCCCCTCCGCTTCCGCCACCCGCCGACTTTACGATAGCGTGGCTCGGGTCGGCATTCGCTTCAATATTTCCCGCGAGAATGACCTGTCCTTCGGCGAGGACGGCGTCGCTTATGGTTTGCTTGTCAAGTGTGTCCGGTATCTTGGCCGCCGGCATGATGAAGGTGATGGCCTTCTCGACCGTCTGATCCTTGACGACGGTATTCTCGTTCCAGACCTGGACCGTGTGCATTTGCAGGGTGTTGTAGTGCATATTGCCGTCAATCCCTAACCTCGCACCAGAATCAACGTACTGTTGGTTACGCATTGATGAGACACGTTCGGTTTCGAGCACCGCCTCCGTCGTGGAGTAAAAGCCACTCACGGTAATCACTTTCAGGTCTGGAAATTTGGCCGCGACGCGGTGAAACCGCGCCAGCACCTCGCCCATCCCGTTCTCCAGCGCGACCTGCCCCATCTTCTGATGGCGTTCCTGCGAATTCGAGTTGTGACTCGCGAGTCGAAACGCCGGTCCCCCAAAGCTCCGATCCAGTCTGAGAGCCACATTCAGGTTTGGGGCCCCCGTTTCCTCGTCTTTAGTGAGGTGGATGAAATACAGGTCGAACGGAGCGCAGCGAAACGCCTCCTGGTCGAAAAGAAGCGTCTTCCCAAACTCAGTTCGCAGGGCGTCGTTCAACTTTACGAGGTCAGGCGAAGCATCGCTTGCGAGCAGGAAGGAGGTCTCGTAATTCTTTGGGTCCAGTGTGGCTTCCAGTTCCTTGTCGGTGGATTTGACGTCGAGGACCTTGGGGGCGTAACCGAACCTCCGCAATTTGATTCGCTGCACATCCATCTCACCGTGGAACGTCAGATCGACCGTGCCCGGGGTCAGCGCATTCGTGCAGGTGAAGTCTCTTCCGTCCTTCTTCCAGATCGTTGCCCCGGGAGGTTCGGACTTAACGGCAACCCCATGCGACTGTGTCGTTGTGCCCTGCCCTCCAGCTTCGGTGAGGCCAACGAATCCAAGCAGGCAAACACCGAGTGTTAGAACAGCGAACCACACCTGAGGGGCAGACTGCCCCTTTCGATCATCAAGAACACGCATAAAGCCTCCGCGCGGATGCCGCCATCAGTGATACGTGGACAACACTTTTTGCAGCTCAATCGGAAACATTTTTACGAAGACCCCGTCAAAATGATTGGAAATGATGCTCCCCTTTGCTTGAGCGTGGGCTGTAAGGCGAGTCTCAGGCTTGGTGTTGATGGCTTCGACGTGAAGGTCGAAAGTGATTTGCCCGACTCCAGTCGCTCCCTGCGGAACGTACTTGCCGCCACCGCTGATGGTCCCCTTGTCTTTGTCCTTTGCGGTTACAAACAGTCCCATTCGCTCGATGGTCTCCAGAGAAGCCTGGAAAACTTCGTCGAAGGTGTGCTGGTAAACCTGCGTGAACTCCTTGTCCTTGTCTTTGTTGGGCACGGCTGGCACCGCCCCACCGGGTTTCGGCAAGCAAGCCGCGTACCCACAGAAAATCAAAACGCCCAACGCCAGGACAAAAGCAGTGAGCGTGACGCGTTTTGCGTACCAAAAACATTCGTGCTTGTTTTGAAGCATATGCATGCTCTCCTTTATAGCTTGCATGGCCTGTCCCTGCACCTGCCGGCAAAAGCTTCTAGCCAATTCCGCTATCAGTGATACGTGGACAACACTTTCTGAAGCTCGGTCGAAAAACGTGCTTTGAATTGACTCATCGCTTCGGGCTTGCAGTTCGGGCACAACCGACTCTGGTTCTTCGCCGTGGTGTTGATCGTTACGCGTGTCTCGGGACTAGTGTTTATGGCTTCAATCTGAATTTCGAAAGAGACTTTAACGTTATTACCAATCGTGCCGTAGCCCGCGATTGTGCCTTTGTCCTTATCCCTGGCGGTCACGAACATCCCCATCCGCTCGATCGCCTCCAAGGAAGCCTGCAAAACCTCATCGTAAGTGTGCTGGTAAACCCTCGTAAATACCTCGTCCTTGTCCTTGTTGGGCGCGGCTGAAGCCGAAGGTGCGCCGTACACTCCGAAGATCAAAATACCAAGTACCAAGGCCACCGCGATGACCCCAGTGCAATTTGCGCGCCAAAAACATTCCTGCTTGATTTGAAACATATGTATGTTCTCCTTTTCGACGTACGCGGCAATTGCTTGCACTCACTTGCAATCACTCCTGCCCGATGCTGCCCTCAGTGATACGTGGACAACACTTTTAGCAGCTCCTTAAGAAACTTTTCCGCAAATTCACGTTGGGCTCCGCTGGAAATCTTAAATCCCTTGAATTTCGGATCGATCGTTACCTGTGTCTCAGGCTTAGTGTTGAGAACTTCGACGTGAATGTAGAAATCGATGTGCTTATCGGCACTCACGGAGATCCTCCCCTTCTCTTTATCTTTGTCCAAGAGTGGATAGCCCATCCGCTCGCTGGTCTCCAGAACGGCCTGGAAAACCTCGTCGAACGTGTGCTGGTAGACTTGTATGCACACCGGGTCTTTGCCGGGCGCGGCCGGCGGCGCTCCGCCAGGTTTTGGCGAGGAAGCCGCGTACCCACCGAAAACCAAAACGCCCAGCACCAGGGCCAAAGCAGTGAACGCCAGACGTTTTGCGTACCGAAAAGAATCGCGTCTACTTTGAACCATATTGATGTTCTCCCTTCTGACTCACGCGGCCAGTCCTTGCACGTGCTGGCAAAGGCTTCTGGCCGGACCCGCCATCAGTGATACGTGGCCAACACTTTCTGCAGCTCGATCAAGAAACGATCCTTTAAGGGACCATCCCACCCACTAATAACTCCCTTCACTTTGGCGTGGATTGTTACGCGTGTCTCAGGCTTGGTGTTGAGGGCCTCGATGTGAATGTCCAAAGTACAATTCTTACTTAAAGGACCTCCGTCGGGGTTGTATCTGCCGTTACCGCTGATCGTGCCCTTATCCTTGTCCTTGTCCGCAACGAACAGCCCCATCCGCTCGATGGTCTCCTGAGAAGCCTGGAAAACTTCGTCGTATGTGTGCGGGTAAACCCGCGTGTACTTCTGGTCCTTGTCCTGTTGGGGCACCGCATTGGCCAAGGAAGTAGTCACAAGGACGCCCAGCAGTGCGGCCAACGCAATGACGCTCAAGCGGCCAAGCGATCGATATTGTGCATGTTCGTTTTCACGCATCTTGAATTCTCCTTCACTTATAGGTGACCAGGACCTTTTGCAGTTCCACAAAGAACTTAGTCGCCAGGCCCCTACGTTCGACCCCGACCAGAAGATGGGTTTTCATGGCAATGGCTGCCCGTGTTTCAGGCTTCTGGCTTACCGCTTCGATCTGTATCTCGAAAGTATTATTATTCTTGCCGTACATGCCATAGCCTGTGATCGTGCCCTTGTCCTTGTCCGCCTTTGTTATGAACCAACCAATCCGTTCAATGGCATCCTGCGAAGCCTGGAAAACCTCGTCGTAGGTGTGGTTAAAAACGCGCGAGAAATCGTCGGGGTTGTCCTTGCCGGGCGCACCACTGGCCACGGAAGCGCCGTACCCACAGAAAATCAGCGCGCCCAGCATCAGGACAAAAGCAGTGACCCCAGCGCGTTTCGCGTACCAAAAAAGTTCGTGCTCATTTTGAAACATATGCATGTTCTCCTTTATGACTTGCGTGGCCAGTGCTTGCACGTGCTGGCAAAGGCCTCTGGCCGGACCCGCCATCAGTGATACGTGGCCAGCACTTTTTGCAGTTCGCTTGCCATATCTTGTTTGAAGGCGGCCTTCTCACTAGCAAGGACCCACCCCCGTGAGCTGGCGTTGATCGTTACTCGTGTCTCAGGTTTAGTGCTGAGTGTTTCGATGTGAATGTCGAAAGTCCAGTCTCGCGGTAGTTGAACGCCCTTTTGCTGGTGGCTGCCTTTGCCGCTGATGGTCCCCTTGTCCTTGTCCTGGGCCGTTACGAACAGCCCCATCCGCTCGGTAGCCTCCAGAGAGGCCTGGAAAACCTCGTCGTAGGTGTGCTGGTAAACCCGCGTGAGCGCCTCGTCCTTGTCTTTGCTGGGCACGGCGGGCACCGCCCCGCCGGGTTTGGGCAACGCCGCCGCGTACCCGCCAAAAATTAAAACTCCCAGCACAAGGGCCACGGCAACGACCCCAGCGCATATTGCGCTCCAAGAGAATTCGTACCTTTTCGGATGCATATGGATGTTCTCCATCCTTTCAGCTTTCACCGCCGAAAACGTGACGTTTGGACCCAGGCGAAGTCGCGCGCTTCTGTGAGTAGCATCTAGAGAATCTACGGAAGTACATCGGCAATGGCGAGGGGTTGAGCCGGTGCTCACCCGGAAGCGTCCACCTATATTGTTGTTTGTGAAGAAGATACCGGGCAGCCCAGTTTTTCCAGGCAGGAGTGGACACAACCACACACCGCAGCCCAGGGTCCCGTGCGACTGGAGTCAACACATACATGCTTACTCCGGGCCCGGGTAGATTTCCCTGGCTCGTCACCGACGTAACCTAACTATTAAAGTAGCTTATCCTCCGTATGCAAGAAAAGTGCCGTGATGGCTGTCACTTGCGCTGGTGACAATCTGCCGCCTGGCGGGGGTAGAGAGGCACGCGGCGCAACCCTGAACCGCTGACGCGATCTCGGGTGGCCTACCCTTTGTGCACTATAAAGGGTGGGTCCGCTCTTGCTTGGGATTTCCGATTCTGGGCGAGCACCAATTTCGAATTTAGTACCCACTAAATAATAGTAGACACACGGTAAATACTGTGCTATAGTCTGTCTGTTATGCTGAGGGGATGCCGCGCTTGTGCCATTCCGGCCCTCCTCACCTCCTCGTCCAGATCTCCCCGGTTCTCCAACAGCGACTCCACATCCCCGTTTTCACCCGGCGTTTATGTGGTCAGCCTTCGTTCTTCCCTTTCTTGCTCGCCACTCGCTACCCGCCACTCGCCACTTCCTTCAATGCTTTCCGCCGCAACCCTCCCACTTTCAACACTTGTGCAATCCCCCCTCCCAACCCCTCTGCAATCAACACATGCACATCTGTCTCATTCCAGACCACCTATAACCCCTGCAGTTCCCACACATGCAAACCTCGTTTCTCCTAACTCCTTCCCCTGCAACACATGCGAAAAAAACACCACGCTGTCGGCGCGCCGACATCTTGGAGTGCGGCGGCTCGCCGCCGCTTTTACGGTTGAAAGAGCGCCACCATATAAATCGTTTGACATAGGTTGATTACGTCGCAAAAGCGTGAGCAAGCTCCCCCACTCCAGGAGCGACCCCTGCGCTCCAGTTGCGCGCAACTCACTTCCCTTCTATTCTGAATGTTCCACTGCCATGAAGCGCATCTATCTGGATTACAACGCTACCACGCCCGTCGAGCCGGCTGTGCTTGAGGCGATGCTGCCCTATTTCTCGGGCGAATTCGGCAACGCCTCCTCGATCCACACTTTTGGGCAGCGGGCGCGGGCAGCGGTGGAAACGGGGCGGGAGCAGGTGGCCGCTCTCCTGAATGCCCGGCCGCAGGAGATTGTGTTCACCAGCGGCGGCACGGAATCGGACAATCACGCAATTTTTGGCGTGTTTTCCGCGGCCTCGCATTCTCTCACCGCCGCTGAGCCAGCCCCGCACATCATCACGTCGTTGATCGAACACGAAGCAGTGCTGAACACCTGCCAGGCGCTCGAAAAGCAAGGCGTCGCGGTCACCTATCTCCCCGTGGACCGCGCAGGATTGATTGACCCAGAAGCGGTGCGGCAGGCGATACGTCCGGAAACAATTCTGATCACCCTGATGCACGCCAACAACGAGCTCGGCACGGTGCAGCCGCTGGCGGAGATTGGCCGAGTCGCCGCGGAAGCGGACGTCTACTTCCATACGGATGCGGTGCAATCCGTGGGCAAGACTCCCGTGGACGTGAAGGCGCTGCAACTCGACCTGCTTTCCCTTTCCGGCCACAAGTTCTACGCACCGAAAGGCGTTGGCGCGCTCTTCATCAAGGGCGGCACGCGGCTGCGGCAATTTCTGTATGGCGGGCATCACCAGCGCGGCTTCCGCCCGGGCACAGAAAATGTGCCCGGGATCGTGGGACTCGGAAAAGCCGCGGAACTCGCGCGCGTTTCGTTGCAGAGCGATGCGGCGCGAATCGCGGCCCTGCGCGACCTCCTGGAGCAGGGCCTGCTGGCTCGTGTGCCGGATGCGCTGGCGAATGCCGCGAGCGCGCCGCGCACGCCGAACACGTGCAACATCACGTTTCCGGGAATTGAAGGCGAAGCGCTGATCATTGCGCTCGATCTGAAGGGGCTGGCGTGTTCCACGGGAGCGGCCTGCTCCTCGGGCGCGGTGGAACCCTCGCACGTGCTCACGGCCATTGGCCTGTCGGCTCCCGATGCGCGCGCCACGATTCGCTTTAGTCTGGGTCGCCATACCAGCGAAGCGGAAATAGCCGCCGCGCTCGACATCGTCCCTGCGGCGGTGGCGCAACTTCGCCAGCTTTCCCCCACCTACCGCCGCGAGGTTTCCGCCTGAAGCTGGGCCGCGCGATACGCTAAACTGAATATGCTATGTCCACCGAAATTCAACTCGACAGTTTGCCCGCGGCCAAGGAAGTGCAGCCCGGACTTGTGGCCGTGGCCATGTCCGGTGGCGTGGACTCCTCCACGGTCGCCGCCGTGCTCCTTCGGCAAGGGCGGCCCATTGTGGGGCTGACGATGCAGCTCTGGAATCAGCGGCGCTTGCCCGAATTGCAGGGCGACGGCCCGGCGCAGCACCGTTGCTGCTCGCTCGATGATGTGTACGACGCGAAGCGCGTGGCGCAGCACCTCAGCTTTCCCCACTACGTGGTGAATTTCGAGGAGCAGTTTGAAGAGCGCGTGGTGCGCCCCTTCGTGCAGCAGTACCTTGCAGGGCGCACACCCATTGCCTGCACGAATTGCAACACCGACGTGAAGTTCGAGCCGCTGCTGCGTATGGCGCGGCAGATTGGCGCGGAGCGGCTGGCCACGGGCCACTACGCGCGCATCCGCACAAATGAACGCACGGGCCGCCACGAATTGCTGCGCGCTCGCGATGATTCCAAGGATCAATCGTATTTCCTGTGGGGCCTGTCGCAGGAGCAACTTTCGCGCAGCGAGTTTCCGCTGGGCGAGCTGACCAAGGAAGAAGTGCGCGCGCTGGCACGCGAAGTGCATCTGCCGGTGGCGGAAAAGCCGGAAAGCATGGAGCTGTGCTTCGTGCCCAACGGGAATTACGGGCAATTCATTCATGCGTATTCGCGCGAGCGCGGCGAGCCGATTCAAGATGCCGCGGGCGATATCGTCACCGAAGATGGCACGGTGATTGGCCGCCACACCGGCGTGCACAATTACACCATAGGGCAGCGCAAGGGCCTGGGCTTCGCGGCCGGCAAGCCCGTTTATGTGCTGGCGATTGAACCGGAGAAGAATCGCATCATCGTTGGCGAAGATGAAGCCCTGCGCAGCAGCACATTCGAGATTGCAGGCGTGAACTGGATTTCCATCGAAGAACCCACCGCGCCGTTGCGCGCGCTCGTGAAGATTCGCCACAAGCACGAACCCGCGGAAGCAACCGTGGAGCCATTGCCGGGCCAGCGCGCCCGCGTGACTTTCGACGCTCCGCAGCGCGCCATCACCCCCGGCCAGGCGGCCGTGATTTACGACGGCGATGTTGTTTTAGCCGGCGGCTGGATCAAATAAAAAGCGGCGCGAATTTTGCGTTTCGCGCCGCCGGAAATCTATACAAAATTAAATCTTCAGATAAACAATTCGTCTTCCTGCTCCACCGATTCGCGCACCGGATCCGCACCGCGCCGCGAGCGCAGAACGTCCAGGCCAATCTTGATCCCCTGCACCAGCGCCGACATTTTATGCACCGGCCCCCAAAATGTCCGCCGCACTTGCGTCCCGGCATCCTCGACGGCTTCGAGTGTTCCCGTCAGAATGCGATCGAGGCGAACCAACTGCCCGCGCAGACGGTCGGTAGCTTCCCCAACGACACGATCCAATTTCAGGGCCTGCCCGCGCGCAAGATACACAATCTGCGAAGCATCCTCAACAAGATTGGCAATCTTCGGCTGCGTGTCTTCCAGAAGAATCTGCGTCCGCGTGAGGATGGGTCCCATACGCGAGTGCAGATCGTTCACCACGCGATTGATGGATTCCGTGGTGCGCTTCAATTGCAGGAACAATGCGATCAGGATGCCCACCTGAACGACCAGCGCAATCGCTGCCACAATACTGAAGAATTCCATCCAGAATTGCATACACACCCCGCCCTCTCCGCGCCTTCCGCGGAAAATCTCCTGGGTACGGCCACCGGGCCGTCAGGACTTCGTTTCGCGCAGGAAAGCTTCGCGCCCGGCATCAACGGCCGCGGCGATCGAATCGCGCTTGCGAGTGGCAACATCCTTGCCACGCTCGATCAAGTCATCGGCGCGATCACGCAATTCCTTCGCCTTTTTCTGGGCAAATTCGCGGCCTTCATCGGCGCGCTTCGTCAGATATTCCCGCGTGTCTTCGCCGGACTTGGGAGCAAACAGCACCCCCAGCAACGCGCCTACGCCGAGACCCACGAGAAAATAAGAAACCTTGGAACCCACGTTGTCAGCCATGGAAACCTCCAAGGCAACCGTAGCACAGGGAAAAGGGGGCCGCAATGCATCTTAACCTGTATAGACTACTTAAACGGTTAGACAAGCTCACCTCTTTGTGCGAAGTGCCGCAGGATCTTTTCGGCACTTTTCTTTGATACCACTCGGCTTAGCTCATCCATTGTTGCACGCTGCAGATTCGCAACGCTGCCGTAGCGCTGCAACAGGAGCTGGGTGGTACGCGGACCAATGCCGGGGATCTCGAGGAGGGCACTCTTGGTCTGGCGGGCTGCGCGGCGCCGACGATGAAATGTGACCGCGAAACGATGGGTTTCGTCGCGGATCTGCTGGATGAGGTGCAGAACAGGGGAATGGCGATCCAGGGTGATGGGGTCATTTTCCTGGCCGAGCACGTAGAGGATTTCTTCCTGCTTGGCGATGCTGGCCATAGGCTGATTGATGATTTGCAGGGCTTCCAGGGCTTGTGCTGCGGCGTGGAGCTGGCCCAGGCCACCGTCGATGAGAATGAGTCCGGGGAAGGGCTTTTTTTCTTCCTGCAAACGGCGGTAACGGCGGGTGACCGCCTCGTACATGCTGGCGAAATCGTCGTTTTGCGCGCGAAGACGGCCGGCGGGCGTTTCATCGCCGCGAATGATGAATTTGCGATAGTCCGATTTCTTCGTGCGGCCATTTTCCCAGACAACCATGGAAGCGACGGTATCCGTTCCCTGGATGTGGGAGATATCGAAACTCTCGATGCGCTTCGGGTCATCGGGCAGATTTAAAGTGTTTTGAAGCGCCTCGGTGATGGCTTTGGATGTGGGCTTAAGAACACGGAAGCGCTGCTCGAAGCAATGCTTGGCGTTGTTTTCGACGAGGTCGAGAAAAGCGCGCTTGCTGCCCCGCATCGGCGTGTGGATTTCCACTTTGTGGCCCGCGCGCTCGGAGAGAGTGTCTTCGAGCAAGGCACGGTCTTCAAAATCGATGGGGACGTGGACCATTTTTGGCAAGTATTCCGCGTCGAGATACAACTGTTTGAGAAGCGAGGGTACGAATTCGTGGGGATCGAACGCTTCCAGTTCCTCCCAATAAAATTCGCGGCGGTCGACGACGCGGCCTCCGCGAAGGTGGAAGAGATTGGCGGCAACGAGAGGCGGTTCGGCGTAGTAGGCCAGAACGTCGGTATCGTCCCCTTGCGCCGAGGCAATGCGCTGGCGCTCTTCGATATCATCGATGGTGTGCAGGAGATCGCGATAGGAGGCGGCTTCCTCAAAGTGCTCCTGTTCGGCGGCGGCCACCATGCGCGCTTCGATGCTCTTCATCAGGTCGTGGCGGCGGCCATCGAGAAACATGCGGACATCGTGCACGGCCTCAGCGTAGCGGGCGTCCGTAGTAAGGCCGGCGACGCAGGGTCCGAGGCAACGATGAATGTAGTACTGCAAACAGGGGCGCGGATGATCCTTCGTAAGATCGACGAAGCACGAGGGAACCAGAAAGCGCTTGTGAATGAAATGCAGGATGCGGCGAGCCAGGCTGGAAGGAAAGTAGGGGCCGAAATAGAGCGAGCCGTCTTTCTTGACGCGGCGGGTGAAGTAGACGCGGGGATATTTTTCGGACAGAGTGAGCTTGATATAGGGGAAAGTCTTATCGTCGCGAAGGACGACGTTGAACTTGGGCTTGTACTGCTTGATGAAATTGTGTTCGAGGGCGAGTGCTTCGCGTTCGTTGGCGACGACGATGGTTTCGAGGTCGGCGATTTCACGGGCGAGTGAGCCGGTTTTGGCGTCGGCCCAGCGCGACTCCAGGAAGTAGGAACGCACACGGTTGCGCAAGGAGCGCGCTTTACCTACATAGACAACGGTGCCGCCGGCATCCTTGAAGAGATACACGCCGGGCTGTTCGGGAAGCAGCGCGGCTTTTTCGCGGGGTTCCATGCGGGTGGAAGGGCGGCGCAACGTCGGCCGCTATTCTTATTTTACGGCCTGGGGCGGCGCAATGCGAACCGCGGTTCTGCTATCCGTCGGGCTTGGGCGGCGGGAGGCGGTAGGCGTCGAGAATGTCCTGAAGCGTGATGACGCCTTCGAGTTTGTGAACATTGGCGCGGCTGACCACGGGCAGGAGATCGTGTTGTGTCGCGCCCATGCGTTCGAGAGCCACCGGCAGGGGCTGATCAGCGTGAACATGCGGGAACGGGCCGGGCTCCACGATCTCGCGGATGAGGCGAGTGGGCGGCCCCGTGGATAGAACCTTTTCCAGAGCACTGGAATCGAGCACCGCGATGACACCGGTTTCATCCAGCACGGGCCAGACGCGCGACGAACTTTGACGAGCGAATTCCGAGGCCTGCTCAAGAGTTAGCTGAGCAGACAGAGTCTCCGCACCGGCTTTCATGGTCTGGAAGACCTGGCGCTGGCCTTCGAGGCTGCGGGCGTGCGCGCTGGGCAAATGAATGCCATCCTGCTGCGCGAGGACCCCGTAGATGGGTTCACGCTGGAATCTCGAGGAAATAAAAAAACTCACCAGATTGGAGATCATTAGCGGAACGATGACGGAGTAGTCTCGCGTGGTTTCAAAGATCATCACCACCGAGGTCATGGGAGCGCGCACGATTCCAGCAAAGACTGTGCCCATTCCGACCAAGGCGTAAGCCCCGGGGGAAGCCACATAGCCAGGCAGAAAGTGCTGCGCCACCACACCAACGATGCCACCCAACATCGCGCCCAGAAACAGGCTGGGGCCGAAGATACCGCCCGCGTTACCGGAGGCGTAGCTGAAGGTGACGGCAAAGAACTTCAGGACGAGGAGAAGGACCATAAGCTTCACGGCCATGCTCCCGTTTAGGGCACTGCCAACGTGCTGGTACCCGACGCCCAGCACCTGGGGCACGAACCAACCCATGATTCCGACGAGGAGTCCGCCAGCGACCGGCTGGAACCACAGCGTCTTACGCGGAAAGCTTAGGAACCGTGCGCGCAAACTGGTGAGCACCTTGGTAAAGGCTACCGAGACAAATCCGCCGACGACGCCCAAAACAGCATAGATGGCGAATTCCCAGGGGCTGACCAGTTGGTATTGCGGCACCTGAAACAGCGGGTTGTTGCCAAGGATAAGCCGGAGCATGGCCCAAGAAGTGGCGGAGGCCAAAACGACGGAACCGAGGACGGGGGCATGAAGATCGCCCACGACTTCCTCCAAGGCGAAGAGCACGGCGGCGAGAGGCGTATTGAAAGCCGCAGCGATGGCCGCGGCAGCGCCGACCGGAATCAGGGCCTTCACTTTTTCGGGGCGCAGTCCAAGCTTTCGGCCGAGAACAGAGGCAATCCCCGCGCCCACTTGCACAGCGGGGCCTTCGCGGCCCAGAGGAATACCGCTCGCCAGGGTGACGGAGGTGCAGAAGAACTTCCCGAAGACGGTGCGCAAGGTAATGCGACCGCCGTGTGCGTACAGAGCGGCCTTTGTCTGAGGGACGCCGCTTCCGCGAGCATCGGGGAAAAAGCGGTAGAGAAGGTAACCCATGCCCAGCGAGCCGACGACCGGAACAACAAACCGCCGCCAGGGGGCGCCTCCAGCGGGATAAAGGCGCGCGCCGAAGCGCTCCGTGATGAGAATGAAGGCCACCACGAGCAGGCCGACAAGGGCGCCGATCAGGAGCGTGAGCACGAGGAATACCTGCTCCTCGCGGTTCTGAACGAGCGCGGCCCAATGACGCAGTGGTGATTTCCAGAAAGGGCTTGCGGACCGGTCTTCCTGCATCGCTTGGCGTGTTCTCCCTCGATTCAGTATATCGTACTACGATATGAAGCATTATCCCGCGCAAAACACGGGACGAAATGCCGGTGGCGGCGGAGTCGTATATACTGAGAAGCGCCGCATGCTGCGGCATCACTCCCCCAGAAAAGAGGAATCCCTACGTGAAAGCAAATCTTGTGTTGCGGCTGGCGTGCGTTGCGCTGCTGGCTGCGGCAGTGTTGTGCCCCGCCGTGCGCTCCGACGAAGGAATGTGGACCTTTGATAACCCTCCTCTGAAGCAACTGCAGGAAAAGTACAATTTCACGCCAACCCAACAATGGCTGGATCACTTGCGCCTGGCGAGCGCGCGCTTGAATGACGGCGGTTCAGGATCATTTGTCAGCGCGCATGGGTTGTTGCTGACGAATCATCACGTGGCGCGCGGGCAACTGCAAAAGAACTCCACCGCGGAGCACGATTATATTCGCGATGGCTTCTATGCGGCGACGCCGGAGCAGGAGATGAAGTCGCAGGACCTGGAGGTAAACGTCCTAGTGTCGATTGAAAACGTGACGGACAAGGTGCGGGCCGGCGTAAAGGGCGCGAAGAATGCGGAGGAGGAATTCGCCAAGCGCAAAACCGTAATCGCGGATATCGAGCGGGAGAGCACGGAGAAGACCGGCTTTCGCTCGGACGTGATGACGTTCTATCAGGGCGGCGAATACTGGCTGTATCGCTACAAGAAGTACACGGATGTGCGGCTGGTCTTTGCGCCGGAGCAGCAGACAGCTTTCTTCGGTGGCGACCCGGACAATTTCACATATCCGCGGTATGACCTGGATATGGCGCTGTTCCGGGTGTACGAGAACGGCAAGCCGGTGGACAGCAAGGATTACCTGAAGTGGAATCCAAAAGGCGCGGGTGACGGAGAGTTGGTATTCGTTTCCGGACATCCCGGAGCATCATCGAGGCAGGACACCTACGCGCAACTGGAGAGCCTGCGGGACGTCCGAATGCCCTATTTGCTACAGACACTGAAGCGGCGCATCGCTCTTCTGAAAGAGTATTCGGCGCGCGGACCGGAGCAGGCGCGGCAAGCCGCAAGCCTGATTTTTAATCTCGAGAACAGCTTGAAAGCGCGACAAGGGCAAAACGACGGATTGCTGGACAAGAATGTAATGGACAAGAAGCGGAAGGATGAAGAGGAGTTCCGCGCCAAGGTGAAGACGAATCCCGAATGGCAGAGAGAGTACGGCGGGGCGTGGGATGCCATCGCGCATGCCGGTGAAATCGAGAGGCCACGCATCAAGGAACAGTATTTCCGGGCGACAGATTCGCAACTGTCAGCGCTGGCGGTGACGCTGGTGACATACGTGGCGGAAATCAAAAAACCCGATGGAGAACGGCTGGATGGCTTTCACGAATCGCAACTGGACTCGCTGAGGCAGCGGCTGTTCTCACCGGCGCCCATCTATCCGGAAATGGAAATCGCACGGATGACGAGCGCGCTGGAAGCAGAGCTCAAAGAATTAGGGCCGAACGATGCGTGGCTGAAGGCGGTGTTGGACGGGCGCACGCCCAAGGATGCCGCGACGCTGCTCATTTCTGGCACAAAGGTGGCCGATCCGGCGTTTCGCAAGGGTCTAGTGGAAGGCGGAAAGGCCGCCGTGGACGCTTCCAGCGATCCGATGATCGCGATGGCACGCCGGATCGACCCCATTCGCCGCGAGCAGATCAAATGGATCGAAGACAATGTCGAGAGCGTGGAACAGCGCGCGGGCGAGCAATTGGGCAAAGCGCGTTTCGCGGCTTACGGCAAGACGACATACCCGGACGCCACGTTCACGCTGCGGCTGTCCTACGGACAGGTGCAGGGCTATCCGATGAATGGCACAAAGGCGCCGTACAAGACAACGTTTTACGGTTTGTACGATCGCTCAGCCAGCTTTGACAACAAAGGCCCATTCGAATTGCCGAAGCGGTACGTCGAGGGGAAGGACAAGCTGGACCTGGCGACGCCGATGGACTTCGTCACCACGAACGACGTCATCGGCGGCAATTCCGGCTCTCCGGTGGTGAATCGCAACGGCGAGATCGTCGGGCTGGTGTTCGATGGAAACATCGAGTCGCTCGTGGGGGATTTCGTTTACGACAGCACGGCGAACCGAACCGTGGCCGTGCACACAGGAGCGATGACCGAGGCGCTGAGCAAGCTATACGGTGCGCAGCAATTGGTGGATGAGCTGCTTGGCAAATAACCCAGGCAACTTTTTCCACAGCCAACGGAATCGCACAAGGTGGAGAAGATAAGGCCGTGGACCTTTTACGAAAAATGTCCGTGCTTCTCCTGTTGGCTCTGGCGGGGCTGTGCTTTGCGGCATGGCCCGCCATGGCGCAGGATCCGCCTGCGGATGCGCCGCCGAAAAAGCAGAACGCACCCAAACCCAAACCCAACACCGATTCGCCGGTGCAATCCGCGCCTGACCAGCCAAAGTGGGATCCTCTGCGCGCGGAAAAGGACATCGAGGTCGGGAAGTACTACATGAAGAAGGGGGATATGGACGCGGCGATCGACCGCTTTCAGGATGCGACCGACGCGAAACCCGGCTACGCCATTCCCTTCCTGTACCTCGGCGAAGCTTACGAGAAGAAAGGAAAGAAGAAGCAGGCGGTGAAAGCTTACCAGCGCTATCTTGACCTGTATCCGCATGCCGAAGATGGCGACAAGGTTCGCAAGAAAATCGAGAAGCTGCACGAAGAGATCGACAAGGCGCGGGACTGAGAAGAATGCCGCAAGAGCCGCGGAAATGCGGATTCCTCTCGAGTTTTGCTCAATCGAAATCATGGGCAGCAGGTGAGTGAGTTTCCGGTAGCCGACACTCTGGGAGCTGACCGGCCCGGCGCCGGTGCGCTCGCAAGATGCATGACAAGCAAAAGAGAGAGTTGTAACCTGAATGCCCCGCAGCGCGCAGAGACCCACTAGGAGAAACGGAATGGACGAGGAGCGGGTGGCTATGGCATCGATGCACGCGGGGGAGAGTCTGGCACAGATTGATACTCACTCTCGGGCCAACACAATGGTGCTACTCGGAATTGCAGCTATGGTGGCGCTCGCTCATGTGTTCACGAACAATCGCTATGGTTTTCATCGCGACGAGCTACAGTTTCTGAGCGATGCCCTGCATCTTGACTGGGGATTCGTGGCGTATCCGCCGGTGACGCCTTTTCTTGAACGGATTGGGCTTGGAATTTTCGGCCTCTCGCTGGTGGGACTGCGACTCCTTTCGGTAATAGCGCAGGCATTCGTCATCTTTGTTACCGGACTGATGGCAAGGGAGCTTGGCGGCGGACGTTTGGCCCAGGTTGCGGCGGCGCTTGCTGTCGCGCTCTCGCCGCTGCCTCTGTTCGATGGCACGGAATTCCAATACACCTCCTTCGATAATTTGTGGTGGGTTCTGGTTGCCTACTTCGTTATCCGCTTGCTGAAGACCGAGAATCCGCGGTGGTGGCTGGCGATTGGCGCGACGGTGGGCGTTGGCCTGATGACCAAATACTCCATCCTCTTCTTTATTGCGGGGATTCTGGGCGGCCTTCTGCTGACGCGGGCGCGCCGTTTCCTCGCAAACGGGTGGTTCTGGGGCGGGGCCGGGCTGGCGATGCTGATATGCCTGCCGAATCTCTTGTGGCAGGTGCGCCACGAGTTCATCTCGTTTCACTTCCTCCGTCATATTCATGCGCGCGACGTTGGGCAAGGGCGCGCGAATGGATTTCTGCTCCATCAGTTCCTGATTGGCTCGAATCTGTTTGCGGCGCCGTTGTGGCTCGCCGGCTTGCTCTGTTTCTTGCGCGACCGGCGATATCGCCTTCTGGCGTGGATGTACGTGATCCCGCTGGCGCTCTTCTGGATTGGCAAAGGACGCGACTACTACATGGGAGCGGCCTATCCGATGTTGATGGCCATGGGCGCAGTGGCTGGCGCGCGCTGGGTCGCTTCACTGAGGCCGGTGTGGCGCCGGACGGTAGAATCCGTGTATTTCGCGGGGCTCGCGACTTGTGGGTTATTCATATGTGCGCTGATTCTGCCGCTGGCGTCTGGCGGTCCGCTTAAGGATTTTGCGCTCAACAACAACGGGGATCTGCGCGAGGAGATTGGCTGGAACGAACTGGTCAAGACGGTCGCCGACATCCGGGATTCCTTGCCTCCAGGGGAGCGCGAGAGTGTAGGTGTCTTGGTGGGAAACTATGGCGAGCAGGGTGCCATCGAAATCCTCGGCCGGGACTATCACCTGCCCACGCCCATCAGCATGACCAACTCGGCGTGGCTGCGCGGGTATCCTGTGCCGCCCCCGTCGACGCTGATCGTCCTCGGTTTTTCGCGCGAATCCGCGGAGGAGGCGTTCACTTCCTGTAGGCTGGCCGGACATAACGGTAATCCTTACGGCGTCAAGAACGAGGAGAGCCAGTGGCATGCTGATATTTTTGTGTGTGGCGGCCCGCGCAAACCCTGGCCCGAGTTCTGGAAGGACCATCAGAGTTTTGGCTGAAGGCATACGGTCATACCTGCCGCGGGAGCCCACCATTGTCGTAGACTGACCAGCCTTTGGAAGGCGGCATCTGGAATTGATGATGGTCGATTTGATCATCGGTTGATGGAGGCTCCCGAGGGACGGGGAAACCGAAAACTGATCCGCTACCGAATCACAAGTGCGTTTGGACCCTGCGAGGAGAAAAGGCGCCGGACTCGCGGAGTTGCCCCGCGCTACATGACAAGGAGAAACCCAGGAGTGGCCGATCTAAAGATCGGCCACTCCACGGACAAACTCGAGGAAAGGAAGAGAGCCGGAGCTAGCGGGCGAGATGGTCGAGGACTTTGCGGGCCAGGGAGAATTGATCGAAGCGCTTCTCTTCCGCGCGAAATTCAGGCGAGTGGGAAACGAGGGTGCAGCCGGAGCGCCGCGTGGGATGCTTGACGTGCAGCATTTCGTGAAACAGGACGTATTCGACGACAAATTGCGGGATGCCGGGCCGGTCCATGCGGCGATTCAGCAGAATCTGATTCGGCCCGGGGTCGTAGCAGCCAAACTGGCGGCGCCAGCCACGGACGCTCCAGCCGATGTGGGGCCGGCGGAGTTCTCCACTGAAATACTTTGAGTTCAGTTGATCGAAAAGCGCGGCGAGATCATACTGGCGGCCTTGCGGCACTGCGAGTTTGGGGCGCACGCGGCGGCTGCGCATGCTACTGATACGGGAACGCGTGCGGCCGGAACGCGCGTAGGTCAGGTAGGGCTGCACAAGAGCGCGCGGCAACCTGCGTCGAAAGACCCTAGCAAGAAGCAGCGCGGCGGCACTCTCCAGGACGCCCAGGGGAGCACGGCTGAGCAAATCCGAAAGCCGCACAATGAGCATATCTTCACGGCGGCGAATGGTTAGAACCAGACTGCTGTAAGCGTAGAATTCCACGCGGAAATTGGGGGGACGCCCCTCGCATCCGATGCGGGTGAAGACGCGCTGGAAGAGGGCGACGCCACCGGGGACCAGATTCGAGTTGCGGGTTCTTGGGCTCAAGTCTTGCGCCTCACGGGTGGCGGCGCGGCCTTTTTCCTGGCCTTCTCGGCTTCGTTGAGCGCATCCTGCGTGCCTTCAATGGCGTCGTCGAGATTGTCTTTGTAGATTTCGAGTTCCGGTCCTTCGGCGGCGTATTTCCGCAGAATGGGAAGAAACTCCCTGGCTTTTGCGGCCATGAGGTCGATGCCCTGGCGGATGTTGTCCTGTTTTTCGAGGCCCAATTGGATCAGATCGGCAGCGTCATCCACACACCCAATATACGAGTTCATCAAGAAATTGAGCATCTCCGTGTGCTTATTGGGTGACGGGTGTTCGAGTTCGTATTGAAACTTCTTCAGGCGGTCGTCGGCAAACGTCAAAAAAAGCGCGATGCGCTCGTTGGGCGTTTCGGCGTCGCGAATCTTGTCCGCTTCCAGCGCAGAGAGGTAATCCTTATCCGGGCGCTGAGCGCGGGCCGCGCCAGGAAAAGAAACCATGGCCAGCAATAGAAGGACGAGCATGGAAGTGAGGTGTCTAGATCTCATGGTTTCGCCTCCGGTGGAGAGGGGACCTTTTGGGGATCCTTGGTGCGCCGGGGGAACAGCAGATGAATCAGCTCGTCATCGAGGTAGATGAGATCCTGCCGGACGATCTGCAGCGGCGGGCGCACGGGATCGGGAACGACTATCAAAGTTTCCTCCACTTCGCGAACAGCGCGGCGGACCTGCAGCTCAAGCTGGCGATAAATGGTGCCGTGGCGGTCGGGATCCGGCTCCTCCTTCCTGAGAAGCTCGAACGCGGCGCGGACGTTGTCCCGGTACTTTTCAAAGATGAAGCCAACGGTGATGTAATCTCCGGCCTGGCCCGCTTTAGTGGCGGAATCAAACTCGGCCAGGCCCAGTTTGTCGAGCGTCTTGATCTTGGTAGCCGCATGGGGATCACGATCAAAATGATCCTGTAGCTCCTTGAGTTTGTCGGCGGCAAAAAGCGATGAGCACACCAGAAGGAAAACAACCGCAGCGAAGACGGAAATTCCGGGGCCCGGATTCCCTGCCCTATCTCTTGTTCTGGGCCCTTTTCTCAAGAACATGGATACGCTGGTTCGCCTGCCACACCTGGTTCGGGTTCTTGTTCTGATCGAGTTCCAAAAACTTTCGATACGCATCGAGCGCAGGTTGAACCTCATTAAGCTTATCGTAACAAAGTGCGCGAATAAACCACTGCCCGGCGTTGGGCGTCTCCACTTTGGCAATCAGGTCGAGTGCGGACAAGGTGGCCGGGTAATTCTCGCTGAGGTAGAACACGGAGCTGAGATCTTTCCAATAGGAAAGATCATTGCGATCGAGCTGAATCGCATTCTTGAGTTCTTTTTCCGCAGCGGGAAAGTCGCGTTTCTGCAAGAGAAGATGACCCAGGCCGCCGTGGAGCGGGGCATCGTTGGGCGCCAAGGCAACGGCCTGGCGAAGCGTGACGATGGCATCGTCCAGCTTCTTCTGGGCAATCTGGACGTCGGCCCGCAGCTTCAGAGTATCAACGCCGGGCTGCTGGCCTGCGGAGGCGCGATCAATTTCGGCAAGCGCGGCGTCATACTGCTGCTGCTCGATCAGAATATGGATCAAACGGTTGCGCGCGGCGGCATCCTGCGGCTGCGCGGCGAGGTAGTTGCGGTAGGCGTCGGCGGCATCAGGCTTCTTTTGCGCGTCGAGGCTCTGTGCCAGGCCCTGCAGCGCCGTGGGCGATTGGGGCCGGAGCTCCAGGGCGTGGCGGAATTTGGCTTCCGCATCCGCGGGGCGCCCACTGCGGAGATACATGGCGCCGAGGTGGGTCACTGCCTCGACGTCGTTGGGGTCGAGGTGCGAAGCGGCTTCAAAGGATGCGGTGGCTCCCGCAGCATCTCCGGAACGTTCCAAAGCCAGGCCCAGCAAGAAGCGGGGACGCGTCTGCGCAGGCAGCAGTTCCGTGGCCTTGCGGAGCGGAGCGACAGCGGCGGAGGGATCCGTCTCGAGGAGAAGGATGCCCAGGTTCAGTTGCGCTTCGGCCATTTTCGGATCGAGTTCGGCGGCTTTTTGATATTCCGCGCGGGCTTCGCCGGTGCGTTTCAGCGCGGTGAATGCATAGGCCAATTGAAAGTGCACGTAGGCAACGTCCGGTTTTTCGGCGAGAAATTTTTGCAGGGGAATGAGCGCCGCGTCGAAATTATTTTTGTCGAGGTCGGCCTGTGCTTCGTCGAGGAGATCATTGAGCGGATTGCGGAGCTTCTGTGTTTTGGCCTGCGCGGGTTTGTTGGGCGCGGCCTGGGATTGCCGCGAAAACAAGGGCGGCGGTGGAGTGTGGGCGGCAGCATAATCCGGGAAAAGGATTCCGGCTGCGGCGAATGCCACGACACACGACGAGAACGTGCGACGAGGTTCTTTCATGGCTCTATGGGAGGCAGCTTCGCCGCCTCGCCTTTCACAGGCGCAACTCCCGGCGTTTTGGATGCCCCGTTGGAGGAGGGTTTTGCCTGAGCGTCACCATTGCCGAGGGCACGCGCGAGATATCGCCCGGTGTGCGACTGGGCATTGCGCGCCACCTGTTCGGGTGTGCCGGTGGCTATGATCTTGCCGCCCTGATCGCCGCCTTCCGGGCCGAGATCGATAAGCCAGTCCGCGGCTTTGATAACGTCGAGATTGTGTTCGATGACCAGGAGCGAAGCGCCTGATTCCAGGAGCTTGCGGAAAGCAGCCAGCAGCTTGGCGATATCGTCAAAATGGAGGCCGGTGGTGGGCTCGTCAAGAATGTAGAGGATGCCGCGGTTTTCGGTACGTGAAAGATGAGCGGCGAGTTTGAGGCGCTGCGCTTCGCCGCCGGAAAGCGTGGTGGCGGATTGGCCGAGGCGGAGATAACCAAGACCAATCTCGTTCAGGATGCGAAGTTTCGTGACGATTTTGGGGCGATTCACGAAGAAGGCCAGGGCTTCGCGCACCGTCATATCGAGAACATCATGAACATTCTTGCCGTGGTAACGAACCTCGAGAACGCTGCTCTTGAAGCGCTGGCCGCGGCATTCCTCGCAGATCAGCTCGACGTCGGCCAGGAACTGCATCTCAACCGTGACGGTGCCATCGCCCTGGCAGGTTTCGCAGCGCCCACCGGGAACATTGAAGGAAAAATGGCCAGGGGAGTAGCCGCGGCGCTTGGCGTCGGGCGTATCGGCGAAGACGTCGCGGATGGCATCGAAGGCTTTGAGATAGGTGGCGGGATTGGAGCGCGGGGTGCGGCCAATCGGCGATTGATCCACGATGACGAGGTCCTGAATGTACTCGTCTCCCTCAATGCGATCGCAGAATTCCTTGATGCTGGCGCCGCTGCGCTGCGCCGATAGCGCCCGATAGAGGACATTGTGCACGAGCGTGGATTTGCCGGACCCGCTGACGCCTGTCACGACGGTGAGAACACCCAGCGGCAGCATGAGGTCCACATTCTGTAAATTGTGCAGGGTCGCGCCGCTCAGACGGAGAAATTTTCCTGCGGGCTTGCGGCGATTCGTGGGAACAGGAATACGCAATTCGCCGTTGAGATAGCGCCCGGTAATGGACTTGGGGTCCTTGAGAATTTCAGCGTAGTTGCCGGAGAAGAGCAACCTGCCGCCGAGTTCGCCCGCGCCGGGGCCCAGATCGAGGATGCGATCCGCGGCTTGAATGGTGTCTGGATCATGCTCGACGACGAGGACGGTGTTGCCGAGGTCGCGAAGACTTTTCAGAATGTCGATGAGGCGCTGCGTGTCGCGCGGGTGCAGGCCGATGGAGGGTTCGTCCAGGACGTAGAGCGCGCCGACGAGATGCGAACCCAGCGAAGTGGCCAGTTGGATGCGCTGCGATTCTCCGCCAGAAAGAGTGGAGGTCAGGCGGTCGAGCGTGAGGTAGTCGAGGCCGACTTCGTCCAGAAATTGCAGGCGGGAGCGAATCTCTTCCAGGATTTTATCGGCAATTTTGGATTGCGATTCCGTGAGGCGCAACTCCAGGAAAAACTTGCGAGCTTCTTTAACGGTGAGCTTGCACAGCTCCGTGATGGATTTGCCGGTGATGCGCACGGCGCGGGCCTCGGCGCGCAGGCGCGTGCCGCTGCATTCGGGACACGTGGCGTACCCGCGAAAACGGCTCAAGAAAACGCGCACGTGGAGTTTGTACTTTTTTCGTTCGAGCCAGGTGAAAAAGCCTTTTACGCCGTCGAAATCGTTTTCGGGATCGCCTTCGAGGATTAGACGGCGCTGCTCGGCGGTGAGTTGGCGCCAGGGAACGTTTGTGGGAATGCCGCGCCCGCGCGCCCACTTGCGCGCTTCCTGGGAAAGAACGCGGTAGCGCGGCTTGGTCCACGGCTCAATGGCGCCATCATCGAGCGATTTGCTGGGGTCGGGAACGACGAGGTTGAGGTCGAAATCAATGGTGTTGCCAAAGCCCTGGCATCGCGGGCAAGCGCCATAGGGATTGTTGAACGAAAAGAGACGCGGCTCGGGTTCTTGGTACAGCGTGCCGTCGTTCTTGCACTCGAAGCGCTCATTGAAGGTGAGGCGCTCGGCGGGAACGCCGGCGGGATCGGCAGGAAATTCCAGGATGGCTTCGCCGCCGCCTTCGCGGTAGCAGATTTCAATGGAATCGACGAGGCGCGAGCGGGAGTCCGGGTTGGCGGCGAGACGGTCGACAAGGATGTGGACGGGCTTGGTGAAATCGACGTCCAGGAGCGATTCCGGCGAGGAGAATTCGTGGACGCGGCCTTCCTGGTAGAGCCGATTGAAGCCGCGCTTCTGCAAGTCTTGCAACATTTGACGCAGGGCATCCTCGGGTGGAGGAGCCACGACCTTTTTGCGAGAGGTCTTTTTCGGGGCAGTAGGTGGTTCGGGAGTGGGCACGCGCAAGAGATAGAGCACGTAAAAGCGGCGGCCCGGAGCATGGGCGAGCACGCGATCGGCAATCTGGTCGGGCGAATCGCGGCGCACCTGGCAGCCGCACTTGATGCAAAAGGTTTGGCCGCAGCGGGCAAAGAGCAGGCGAAGATAATCGTAGACTTCGGTGGCCGTGGCGACGGTCGAGCGCGGATTGCGCGTGGCGTTTTTCTGACGGATGGCGACGGCCGGGGCGATCCCGGTGACCTCGTCCACATCGGGCTTTTCCATGCGTTCCAGGAACTGGCGAGCGTAGGCGGAAAGGGACTCGACGTAGCGGCGCTGGCCTTCGGCGTAGATCGTATCGAAGGCCAGGGAGGATTTGCCGGAGCCGCTTACGCCGGTGACAACAGTGAGGGCTTCGTGAGGGATTTCGACGGTAATGTTCTTGAGGTTGTGGACGCGGGCGCCGCGCACACGCAGAACTTCCTGTTGTTGGAGGGTGGGAGCGATGGTTTCGTTCGTCGCCAAAGGGAAGCTCAGTCAGCGCGCTCTTCGCATGCAGCCTAAACCTCAAAGTATACGACTCTGGTGAGGAAGCGGCAAATTGGCCGCTGCATAGGCTGCGCGTCAGTTTAGGTCAGCCGACTACACATCCAAGTCAACATGGCCAATTTCAGGGTCCCAGAACGGGACTTCGGGCCCGAGTCGTTGGGAATCTGCCTTAGCCAATGATTTCAGAGTTGCCCGCAATCGGACTTGGAGGTAACTTTCACATGCGGGCGGACGTATTATCTGATGGGGTGGATGTGTTAGCGCGACGATAGGGGGATGTATGAAGAGAGTCGTGCAAGCATTTTTGGCACCTCTATGGGCTTTCCTCTTTCCTGCTAAAGTCTCCGACGGCGGAACGCAGCAGCGGCGGTATCCGCTGCTGCTCTGGCCGCTTGCTGGTCTCGGCTTCTCGGCTCTAGGCTGGATCGCGGGCGGATTCCTGGGCTCGTGGGCTCCACGCACGGCCTGTGCAGTGGGAGCCACGGCGATCGCCCTGGGCTGGTTGAATCGCCAGCCGCGCGCGGCACTCTTGGCTGCGGTGAGCGCGGCAATCGTCAGCTTGGCTGCAGTCCGGATTGGTGAGTCCTACTTCTCGCCATTGCTTGCATGGCCGGTGGCTGCCCTGGTCATCGGCGTGGTAGGAGCTTTCGCGTTTCGCCGGCGTCGCGCCAGGATCGCGTTCATCGTCGGCGCACCGTTTTTGGGCTCCGCCGGCTTCGTGGCGGGCATGCTGGCCACCTTGCTAATCGCAATGAAACTGAACGATTCGCGATTGTCGGCCCAGATCTTGCTCGGCGGCGCAGTCGGCTTTGGATTGCTTTTGATGGCTGGCGCCGCGATCGTCGGCCGCTGGCTGGATGCCACTCGCGCGGCAGGAGAGATGTCATGAGCACTTCTTCCGATTCAAGGTTGCTTGATCGCAGGGGCTTTCTTCGCCTGGGTGCCGGCGTGCTGGCGACGGCATCGGCAGCGTTCCAGTGGGGGTGTAACCTCACAACGCGCGCGTGCAAGGTGGTACCGCCCAATCCGTTTGTCGCCGCTGGCAAACCTCTGCTCGTTGTTGTGGAAGGCGAAGATATGGGCGCCATGCTGCGCAAAGGGATCGAAGCCTTGGGCGGGCTGGAGCCGCTGGCGAAGCTGGGGCGCGAAGCGATCTTTCGCGGCAATTACGTTGCGTCGCAGCCCTATCCAGTCACGACAGCCCCGGAGTTCGTGCTGGCGGTGGCCGCCGAGTTGAAGCGCGCCGGCCTCAGCAAGACCAGCCTTTTTGATAGCCATGGGACTCGACTGAGCGCGGGCATACTGCCGGAACACATCCTGCGGCGCCTGGGCGTCCTGGACAAACTCACGCAGGGCGGCGTGCCGGTTCTGGCGCGGGATTTTGCGGACCCGAACGAGTTCGTCTTTGTGCAGAATCCCGCATGGCCGATTGCAAAGCCGGTGGCTGTTAGCCGCCTTCTGCACGAGGCGCCCATAGTCGTCAGCCTGCCGGTCGTGAAGCGTCACGCGGGCCCGAAGTTCACTTGCGCTCTTAAGATGCATTTCGGCTCGGTCGCCATGGCAGACCGGATGCTCGTTCACTCGAAGGACAACGAGTGCCAGTCTGGGCTGATGCACCAGCGCCTGGTGCATTTTGCCGATGCGGTCAGGCCGCAGCTCAACGTCGTGGATGCCCGCGCGATCCTGGCGCGCAATGGTCCGGCATTGGGCGCAGGCGCCGAAGTCGTTAAGGGCGTCAACAAGATCATCCTCAGTGGCGACATGGTGGCGGTGGATTCCTATTGCGCTCGCCTCATGGCCCAGCGCGACGACACGTTCACCATCGACATGATAGCCCCGCAGCTCAAGCACGCGGCAGCTCTCGGTTTGGGCAAAGCGGACCTAGACGCCGTCAAGGTCGTGGAGATCCGCGCGTGAGACGCATTCGCATCGCCGCAACGTGCGCGCTAGCGCTCGGCCTTTGGGCATGCAGCCGCGGGGCCGGTCCTTTGCCTACCGGCGCGGCGCTCGGCGGTCTTGCAGACATCGAACAACCGGAGAGCTATATGCCCGCGACACTCTATACATACATGGATGGCGGAGCGGACTTCTACGTGAACCAAGGCCTCTCCAGGCTCTATGTCCGGCGGTACGGCCGCGGCAACGAGAGCTTTATCTTGGAACTCTACGAGATGAAGAACGCCTCGGGCGCGTCGCGCGTTTACCAAAGTGGCCGGCGCCCAAACGCGGAGAAGGAACTCAGCAGTGGTTGCCTCGCCAGCGTCACCCCAACCGAGATACAGGTTGCCAGGGGCAGCTACTACCTCGTCGGTCGCAATGAGGATCCGATGGCGAGCCAAGGCGACGCGCTAATTGGGCTGTGCCGGAACATGCTGAACCGACTCCCAGGGCCATGCGCGTTCGCCGCGAAGAAGTGATCTCTCAGTGCGCGCGTCGGGGACATTAAGCCGAAAAAGACTGCCGTCCTAAGATAGAGATGAACGCCTCTGACTGCCTCGATGAATCCTGCATGTGAGGCTGCCATGCAATCAGCTTACAGTTGACGGAATGTCCGAGTCCATGGACTGAAACCGCCCTGGCTTCCGGTCGGCAATGCGGAGGTAATCCGGGCGCCTCTTTGTGCTTTACGCTTTACCTTTGTCCCGGAAACGGCGTTCGAGGGAGGTTGGCGGCAAGGTGATAGGGGAGTTGGGCGATTGACGCAAACGGCAAACCGACCTAGTTCGCGGAATACTTCGCGAAAAGGGCGTCTACTCCTGCTCGAGGCGGATGTGGCCGATGCCGCCTTCGACGGTGAGGCGGAGGGTGTTGGGAGCCTTGCCGTAGGCGGCGTTGGTGTACTGGCCATCTTCTTCCTTGAGGCCGTGGACATCCACGGAGCCGAGGCCGCCGTGGACCGTGGCCACAACTCCGACATTTTTCGGCAGGCGAACGATGGCTTCGCCCACGCCACCATGAATTTCGGCTTGAAGGTCTTTGGAGCGCTCGCCGGTGAGGTCGACGGTGGCCTGGCCCGCGCCAATATTGAGTTCGAGGCGCGTTAAATTCACCTTGGCGAGATGAAAGTCGCCTTTGCCCGCGCCCACATCCACTTTGAGTTCGATGGGGGTCGTGTCGTTCACCTTGAGGCTCCAGGTATTGTCCGAGTTTCCAGAGATCTTCATGCCCTCCTGATTGATGGTCAAAGAGCCGACGCCATTTTCCACGGAGTAGTCCACTTCCGGCGCTCCCCAGGATCCGCTGCTGTAGAATTCCGCTTCCAGCAATTGTTGCGCACCGCCTTCGAGGCGCAGCTCACCCGCAGGCATTTCCAGGTTCATATGCACAGCTTTGGCGCCTTGCAGGCTGACGGTTTTGGTGTTGTGGCTGCTGCGGCCGGTGGAAACGGTGTCCCAATTGGTCCAGTGGAGCCGGTGGGTAGAGTGGTGATGCCAGAGAAGAAAGGTGAGAACGATCAGAAACAGCAGCGTGCCGATCATGGAGCCGACGGGAAACGACGGGGCGGTTTGCGGATCGCGGTGGCGCTGCATGCGGTCCCAGAACATTCCGGCGCCCACGAGAATCAGGAAGAGCGGCCAGTACTTCCAGAGAACCGGGAAGGGATCAAAATCTGGCAACCAACGCCAGAGCAGAAACAAAGTGCCCAACGCAATCAGAAGAAGCGGAAACACCACCGAACCGCTTCGCGTGCGACCCTGTTGTGACATGGGTACTCCTTCTATCCGTTAAGTACGCAAAATTGGGGGAGAAAGTTCACCTGGAGCAAGCCGCTGGGAACATCGTAGGGCTAGTTGGAGAGGGGGTCAAATGCCCGGAGTGGGGCACGCTATGCTAAAGTGCGGCGAGTAGGTGTGGCATGGGGGAAAGGCAATCGAATGGCGAAGTTTGAGCGCGTAATTTGGATCGTGCTGGATAGCGTGGGGATTGGCGAATTGCCGGATGCGGCGGAGTATGGCGACGTGGGGCGCAACACACTGGGCCACATCGCCGAATCGCGCCCATTGCGGATTCCGACACTCGTGGAACTTGGGCTGGCCAATATCGCTCCGCTGGAGCACTTGCAGCCCGCGCCGGCGCCGCGCGCATTTTATGGGAAAGGGGCGACGCGTTCGCCGGGAAAGGACACAACCACGGGCCACTGGGAAATGGCGGGAGTGTGGCTGGAACAGGCTTTTCCCGTGTACAAGGAGGGATTCCCGCCGGAGGTGATGGAGCCGTTCGAGAAGCAGATTGGCCGAAAGACGCTGGGAAACAAGCCGGCGTCGGGGACGGAGATTATCAAGGAGTTGGGCGAGGAGCACGTGCGGACGGGGAAGCCGATTGTGTACACGTCGGGCGACAGCGTGTTCCAGATTGCGGCGCATGAAGAGGTGATCCCGATCGCGGAGCTGTATCGCATGTGTGAGATTGCGCGGAAACTGCTGGATGGGAAGCACCGCGTGGGGCGCGTGATTGCAAGGCCGTTTATGGGCGCTCCGGGACATTTCACGCGGACATCGCGCCGACACGATTATGCCGTGGACCCGCCATGGCCGATGCTGTTGGATGAGCTGGAGGAACGCGGGGTGCATGTGTTTGGGGTCGGCAAGATCCACGATATTTACAACGGGCGCGGGGTGGACGAATACGTCAGCACGAAGAACAACGCCGACGGGATGGAAAAACTGGTGGAGGCGGCACGAGATCGCAAGAGCGGGCTAATTTTCTGCAACCTGGTGGATTTCGACATGCTCTTTGGCCACCGCAAGGATGTGGAGGGTTTTGCGCAGTCACTGGAGGAGTTCGACGTGTGGCTGGCTTCGTATTTGCCGCTGTTAAAAGAGCAGGATCTGCTGATAATCACCGCGGACCATGGCTGCGATCCCGATCCTCGTTGGGAGACCACGGACCATTCACGAGAGTACGTGCCGATTCTGGCGTACACGGCGGGGAAGCAACACGGCGAGAGTATTGGCGTGCGGGAGACTCTGGCGGACATGGGGCAGACCATTGCTGAGAATTTTGGGGGAACGATTCCGCATGGGAAGAGCTTTTTGGGCGAGTTGAGATGAGATGGGTTGTTGAGTAGGGGCGGAAAGAAAAGAGCCTAACGCAGAGGACGCAGAGTTCGCAGAGAAGAGAAACCCAAGAGCACAGACAGGAGTGTCCGTGCCAGGAGCCAAGGGCGGCCGCTCGAGCGAATCGGGGCCTCACTGATCACCTCTGTGCTGAGACCTTGCCACGATCCCTCCACTCCGGCCCGCACAAGACGCGGGCCTGCGGTCGGGATGACAGTGGCGAAGGCAGCGTGAAGATGCGGCCCGCCTCAGAAGGCGGGCCCTACACAGGCAAGAGAGAGAACCGGTAGTTGCTGCGAAGACAGTAGATTGCGGGGGACTACTTGCCGGTGGCGGTTGAAGCGGCGGCCATCGGGGCGTAGTAGCCGTTGCGGGTGCGCGCCACGAGTTTGCCTTTGCCGCGCGGCGGCAGGACGTCCACGTGGACGCTGCGGAAGCTGCCATCGCGGGCGACGTTCAAGGGGTAGTAGCCCAGGGTGTATTGGTGGCGAATGTCGTGAGCCACCTGCTCACAAATGCTGTGCACATCGCCAATGTTTTCCGGAAAAAAGGCCACGCCGCCGGAAGCCTGGGCGATTTCCGTGAGGGCTTTCTTGGCGGTCTTGGCGCTGCGCTTGCTCTCCTGGCTGAGCAGGCCGATGGTATAGATCACCGTGTCGGTCTTCTGAATCTCGCGAATAGTTTTCTCCAGCGAATTGCGGCTGGTGTTGTCCTCGCCATCGGTGACGATCAACAGGACCTTCTTCTCTTTCTTGCCTTTCTTCAGGTGGTCCAGCGAGCCGATGATGGCGTCATAGAGCGCGGTGCTGCCGCGGGCGTCAATGCGCTCGAGGGCTTCCTTAAGCTCGGGAATGCTGCTGGTAAAGTCCTTGTCGAGGTCGAGGTAGAAATCGTCGTTGAAATTGACGACAAAGGATTCGTCCTGTGGGTTGCTGTTCTGAACGAGAGTGAGAGCGGCTTCGTTCACTTGCGGCCGTTTGTCGCGCATGCTGCCGCTATTGTCAATGACCAGGCCCATGCTGACGGGAATATCTTCGCGCTTGTAGAGGGAAAGCTTTTGCTCGACTTTGTCTTCGTAAACGCGGAAATTTTCCTGCGTGAGTCCTTCCACAAACTTGCCGCGGTCGTCAACAACGGTGGTATGGAGCACGACCAGGCTGACATTCAGCTTGATGCGGCTACCCGTTTGCCCCTTATCGGTATTCTGGTCGGGTGGCGGAGGAGGAGGGACGGTCTGCACAGGAATCTGCGCGAAAGATGGACTGGCAAAAAGAAGCAGGGCCAGCAACAGTGCGAGGCCGGCTAAGAATGCATAGCGAGGATTATGACGGACTTCAGTGCGAGGGCGCGTAGTAGCCGGTCTTGGAGTAGACGGAAAGAGGCGGAAGGCCCTTGGGCGGGCGCAGCTTGACCTTGATTTTGCGCCACCGCGCGTCGTGGACATGATTGCTTGGTCGGTATCCCAGAACATATTGATTTCGCAGCTCCATGCCGATCTTGGACGCAATGTCCGGCAGATCATTTAAATGCTCGACGGCAAAGACGCGCCCACCAGTCAATTCCGTAATTTCACTGAGCAGCGACGGCCCGTGGAGCTCTTCCGGCGTCCGATTACGATTTCCAAGCGGGTCAAAAATGCCGATGGCATAGAGCTGGGTATCCGCTTCTCTGACCAGGCGCTTGATATCGTTCTCGTTGTACCTGCTATGATTATCGCCTCCATCGGAAAGGATGAGCAAGGAACGTTTGGCGTTGTGTGCACCCCTCATCTGGCTGAGGCCCAGGTAGATGGCATCCAGAAGCGCCGTCCTGCCCCGGGGAGAAGTTAGCATCATGCGGCCCTGCAAATCCTCGACGCTGTTGGTGAACGTGCTGGTCAGCTCCGCGCGTTCATTGAAACTCACCAGGAAGAACTCATCCTGCGGATTGGCCGTCTTGAAGAACTCCACCGCCGCCTCGCGGGCTTTACCAATCTTGTCGGACATACTCCCGCTATAATCAAAAATGACTCCGATGGAAATGGGCACGTCTTCGGAAGAGAAGGAGACAACTTCCTGTTCAACGTTGTCCTCGAAGACGCGGAAATTGTCGGTTTCCAGGCCGGTGACCAGGCGGTTGTAGGGGTCCGTCACGGTCACGTTGACCAGGGCCAAATCCACGTCGGTGCGGATGATCTTTCCGGGGATGATCTTCACGGCGGGGGTGTCCCGCGTGACCGCGCTGAGCTTCGGTGGCGCGGAAGAAGTCTCGGAGGGTACCAGATCTTTGGAGGCATCCTGGGCCCAGAGAGGGGCCCCAAGACACAGAAGTAATACGCATGCGCGTAAGCGCGTAATCGCAAGCAAATACGAAGCGAGGGTCTCGCAAATAGCGCGCTTCACGGCTCCCCCTCCTCCCGGCTTTCCGGGCGGGCCGCGCAGAGATTTCATAATAGCACCCGGATTCCGGAAGGCAAGCGTTTCCGCGCGAGCAGCTGCGCAGGCCGGGAGGGCCGACGGGGACTGCGCCATGTGCTAGCATCGCTCCAAGAAGGACATCTGAAAGGGCGGAAGAATGAGCGATCCCAAAGTGATTGTAGTGATCCCCTCGCGCTACGCTTCGACGCGGCTGCCGGGAAAGCCGCTGGTGCCGCTGGCGGGGAAGCCAATGGTGCAGCACGTGTATGAACGGGCCAAGCGCGCACAGACCGTGCATCGTGTGATCGTGGCAACGGATGATCAACGAATTGTGGATGCCGTGACGGCCTTCGGCGGCGAGGCGCGAATGACCCGCTCCGACCATCGCACCGGCACGGAACGCATCGCCGAGGTGGCTGTGCATGAGGCCGGAGACGTGTTCGTTAATGTACAGGGAGACGAACCGCTGATCGACCCGGTGGCGATTGACACCGCGGTTGGCGCGCTGCTCGAAGAGCCGCAGGCGCAAATATCCACGGTGGCCACGCCCATCCGGCATGCCGGAGACATCATGGACCCCAACGTAGTGAAGACGGTGCTCGACTTCGATGGCAATGCGCTCTACTTTTCGCGCGCTCCGATCCCCTGGATACGCGATACGCAACAGAAAGTGCACGTGAACTATTGGAAGCACCTGGGGCTGTACGTTTTTCAAAGAGAGGCGCTGCTGGAGTTCCCCACCCTGCCGCAAGGGGAATTGGAAAGGACCGAACAGCTCGAGCAGTTGCGCTGGCTGGAGAATGGCTGGAAGATTCGTGTGGCCGAGGTCGCGCATGATGCCGTGAGCGTGGATGTTCCCGAAGACGTGGCGCGCGTGGAAAAGCTGATGGAAAAACAAGCCTGAGATCCGAGGTTTAGGAGCGATTCCTCCACTCCGGGACGGCCCAAACCGCCGTCCCTCCGGTCGGAATGACAATTCTTGTGTGATGGATGAAGTGGGAAAATGGCCAGTTGACGAAGCCAGGGAATTGGTCTCTCAGGAGGCCGGCTGATTATTGCGATTGTCGCGAGACGAAGCCAGCAAGCACGCGGGTTTTGTCCGTGCTGAGGAGCAGAACCGTGTTGGCGTCAGCGATGTAAGCCTGGAAGTTATAGGTGGTGCCGAGGGGGTTGCCCGCCACGATTTGGTACGTATTGTTGTTGGTGCCGTCGGTGGTGATGGTCAGCGTTCCCTGCGTGCCGATATCGGCGAATGACGTAAACGTGGTGCCGAAAATGGCGGCATCCACGACCCCGGAGACGTTGTTGCTGGCAGTGTTCGCCAGGGCATATTGCCCAACGTAATTTTCGACGTTTGAGACGCTCTCTCCACTCCAATTGAAGGCGTAGTTGCCGGCGAGGCCCGCGAGGGTGAAGGGGGCACCAGTCTGCGCGAGCAAGGTGCCATCCGCTACGATTCCGCTGCTGACGTCCTGGATGACTCCGTTGGTCGGAGAGATCAGGTAGAACACGTATTGGAAAGTACGGGCGGAGGAGGAGTCCGTGAAGGTGAACGTGCCGCGCCCGCTGCCCGCGTTCGTCGTATCAATCGCATAGGTGGCGTTGGAAATGTTGGAACCCTGCGAAATGTGGAGCGGCGTGCCACTGTTGTTTTCGTCGTAAGAGATTGCGCCGATGCTGCTCACGCCATCCGGTGTAAAGCGAGCGACGGCCGCGTCCGGGCCAAATGTCGACATGGACGATCCGCCAACCAGATAAGCAAAACTGCCGGTGAAGCCCGAATTCTGAGTGGGAATGGCGCCGGATTGAAGAACGGCACTGCCAGACGAACCGCCTTGGGAATCTTCCTGAAGGAACATGATCTGCGTGGTATCCACAATGTAAAAAGCGAACTGATGGCCGGCGAATGCGGCGGTGCCGCGGCCGAAAGTGGCACCGTAGGTGGGATCGAGCGCGAAGGTCCCTGGCAGAGTGAGGGGGATGGGGCCGGAGGGGCCATTGTTGGGGTCATTGGTATCAATGACGCCCGCTGTGATGGAGAGGCCGCTGCCATTCGCGGAGATCTTTCCGATGATGGAGGTGTTTGCGCCTGCCGAGTTCGCGCCAGAGAAATCAAATACGTAATTTCCGTTGAAGCTGTTGGCGAGAAAATCGGCGGTGGTTTGAAGGTTGAAGCTGCCACTTGTGGCGGCGAACCCATCGGTTTGCACCAGGAACCCCTGAGCTGGGGACTGGAGATCCATGGTCAAGGTCAAGGGGTTGCCCGAGGTATCCTTCAAGGCGATGATGCCGCGTCCATTTGCCTGCATGGAATAATTGCCAGGCACAAAAGTGACCTCAGCGGTGATTCCTGCGCCGAGGTCCACCACATCTTCCATTGCGCTGGAGATGCTGCCGGCGCCGTCGGCGTTGAAGCTCCCGGTTCGAGCAATGTACGCGCCGCTTTGGTCCAGGCCGCTCATCGAAAATGCATATTGGCCTTTCAAGCTGCTAAGGGTGAATCCCCCGGCCGGAGGGGGCGGAGGAATGGTCGAGCCGCCGCCACCGCCGCAGGCGGAGAGAACCACGGCGCACGCCAGAGTGGCACCCCAGAGAAGGCGCTTCACAGCACACCTCCCTGCGACTTGCTTTCGGCGCTATTTTTTGGCGCCACGTAACGCATCGGGATGCCGCGCTCGCTGCGTACTGCCAGCGCCTGTGTGCCTTTCTGCACAATTCGCGCCAGGAAGGGCGCGTCACTTCCGAAGGCCACGTTCTCGCCGATAATCCGCAGGGTATCGCCCGCCTGGATGTTGAAGTTGTTTGCCGTCAAGAGCCGGGCATTGCCCAGGTGAACATCTACGACGACGCCGGCAGTCTGCAGGGTGACGTGAGCGCCGAGGGGCGGTGTCGGCGAGGATTCGGTGTAAGCAATAACTGTCCCGACGAGTGTGCCCTCGCGTTTCAGGTCATAACCCGAGGATCGCACGGAAGTTTGCAGAGTCTTCTCCTGCCCCACGGTGGTGCAGCAGAGAAGCGTTGTCCCCACGACAATCCATAAAGTTATCTTCCGCATGTGCATTGTTTGCCTCATCGCTTGATTCCTACGGCGAGTCCCGCCATAGGGTCCCATAGGTATAGACGTTTTCGGACCCATGCCGCGTTACGCGCAAGCCCTGGCTGGACCAGCCTTGTGTCTCACAAGCCACTGAGTAGACCTTACCGCACGACCCGATTGTTGAAACCCGGGAAAGCGGAAAAGGTTTCGTGGAACGAGAAGAAACTCCGATGATTGCGAACGAAGAGTTTGCATTGACAGCCCGCGACGTTCCGAACATAATTATATGTACGTCAATCCTGCGGAGGTTCGACAAGCTCAAATCTGCTCAGAGCGGATGCGAGCGACCCGGATGGCGCCAAAATATATCTTTGTAACTGGTGGTGTAGTTTCTTCCCTCGGCAAAGGCGTAGCAGCATCCTCCATCGGCTGTCTCCTCGAAAGTCGCGGCTTCAAAATCACTATCCAAAAATGCGATCCGTACCTGAACGTGGATCCCGGAACGATGAGCCCCTTTCAACATGGGGAGGTGTTCGTCACGGACGACGGCGCGGAGACGGACCTCGACCTTGGCCACTACGAACGCTTCACCCACGTTAAGCTGACCCGCGACAACAACTGGACCACCGGGCGTATCTACGAAACGATTCTTACGCGGGAGCGCCGCGGCGATTACCTGGGAAAGACCGTGCAGGTGATCCCGCACGTCACCGACGAGATCAAGCGCTGCATTCGCAAAGTCTCCGAAGGCGTGGACATCGTGATCGTGGAAATTGGCGGGACGGTTGGGGATATCGAATCACTGCCGTTCCTGGAAGCGATTCGCCAGATGCGCCTGGAACTGGGCCCGGAGAATACGCTTTTCGTGCATGTGACGCTGGTACCCTTCATCGCGGCCGCGGGCGAACTCAAGACCAAACCAACGCAGCACAGCGTGAAGGAGCTGCTGGGAATCGGGATTCAGCCGGATATCCTGCTGTGCCGGAGCGATCACCACATCCCGGCGGAGCTCAAGAAAAAAATAGCGCTGTTCTGCAACGTCGCGGAAGCCCGCGTCATTTCCATGGAGGATGTGAAGACGATTTACGAAGTCCCCGTGGAGCTGAACAAGGAAGGGCTCGACGCGCAGATTCTCCGTTCGTTGCGGCTCGAAGAGCGTCCGGCGGAGATGCAGCCCTGGCTGGACATGCTCGATCGCCTGCATCATCCACATGGCGAGGTGCGCATCGGGATCGTCGGAAAGTACGTCCAACTGGAAGACGCGTACAAAAGTTTGCGCGAAGCTTTGCTGCACGGCGGCCTGGCGCACAATCACAAAACGGTCATCGATTGGATTGAGTCCGAGGAGATCGATTCGCTGGAAGCGGCGGAGAAACGATTGCGCGGATACGACGGCATCCTGGTGCCCGGCGGATTCGGCAAGCGCGGCATTCAGGGAATGATCCATACGATTCAGTATGCCCGCGAGTATAAAGTGCCGTACTTCGGCATCTGCCTGGGGATGCAATGCGCCACCATCGAATACGCGCGCGATATGGCGAACCTGAAACAAGCAGACAGCACGGAATTCGATCCGCAAACGCCGAACCGCGTGATTTACAAATTGCGCGAACTTCTGGGCGTAGACGAAATGGGCGGCACGATGCGCCTGGGCGCATGGCCGTGCAGGCTGGAGCCCGGCTCGTTCGCCCACAAGGCTTACGGCAAGCTTGAAATCAGCGAGCGCCACCGCCACCGTTACGAATTCAACCGCGAGTACGAGAAGGTCCTGACGGCTGCCGGGCTGAAGATCACCGGGCGCACGCCGGATGAGAATTACGTGGAAATCGTCGAGGCGCCCAACCATCCCTGGTTCCTCGGCTGCCAGTTCCATCCGGAGTTCAAGTCCAAACCATTCGCTCCGCACCCCTTGTTCGCAGCGTTTATAGGCGCATCGCTGGAGCACAAGCTGCAGAAGTCGCGGCCCGCGGCCCCAGCCCCGGCCGGTGGAACGCAGCCTCACGCGCCCGCGCTACGCGCCACGCCGCACGCCGCTGCTTGATTTCTCTTCGAGCCACCACCATGGTTCGTCGTCTAATTCCATGGGAACAGATCGAGGCACGTCTGTGATATGTTCGTTTAATAAATGACGACCGCTCGGGAAATCTCGCTTGGCTCTCTCCGCCTCGGCGGCGGTAACCCACTTTTCCTTATAGCGGGCCCGTGCGTTATCGAGTCCGAAGCACATGCGCGGATGATGGCGGAGCGCGCGGCGAAAATTGCTGTGGATGCGGGTGTGCCGTACATCTTCAAGGCTTCTTACGACAAGGCCAACCGCTCCTCCGTGAAGTCCTACCGCGGACCCGGGTTGGTGGAGGGCTTGCGCATCCTTGGCAAAATTAAATCCGACTTACATTTGCCCATCCTGACGGATATTCATGATGCTTCGCAGGCCGCCCCGGCTGCTGAAGTGGCCGACATCCTGCAAATACCCGCGTTCCTTTCCCGGCAGACCGACCTGCTGGTTGCCGCCGCGAAGACGGGGCGCATCGTCAATGTAAAGAAAGCGCAATTCCTTTCGCCGTGGGACATGGGCAATGTTGCCGAAAAAATTGCCGCGGCCGGTAACGCCAAGATTATATTGACGGAGCGGGGCGCCAGTTTCGGCTACAACAACCTGGTTGTGGATATGCGTTCCTTCCCGGTGCTTCAGAAACTCGGCTATCCCGTCGTCTTTGACGTGACTCACTCCGTACAACTGCCCGGCGGACAGGGCCACGCCAGCGGCGGCCAACCCGAATTTATCGAACCGCTCGCGCGCGCGGGTGTAGCCGCGGGTGTTGACGGCATTTTCTTGGAGACCCACGACAATCCCGCCACCGCACTTTCCGACGGGCCCAATGCCCTTCCCTTGGCGCAGCTTCCGCAACTCCTGGCCCGCTTGAATGAGCTTTCCACCCTCGTTCGCCGCTGGAGCAACGCATGAGCCTGGAAACCGCGCGCCGCGTTCTCCGCATTGAAGCCCAGGCCATTCAAGACGTACTGGCACGACTCGACGCTTCGTTCGATCGCGCGGTCGAAGTGCTTTTCGCGTGCAAGGGACGCGTGGTTGTGACGGGCATGGGAAAATCCGGGCTCATTGGCCGCAAGATTTCCGGAACGCTCTCGAGCACCGGCACTCCGTCGTTCTTTTTGCATCCGGCGGACGCACTGCACGGCGATCTGGGCATGCTGGCGCGGGGCGACGCCCTGCTAGCCATCAGCTACGGCGGCGAAACGGAGGAGATCCTGAATTTGCTGGAGACGCTGAAACGGCTGGAAATCGCGATCGTCACGCTCACGGGAAATCTGAAGTCGACGCTGGCGGAAGCCAGCGATGTAGCGCTGGACGTCAGCGTAAAGGAAGAGGCGTGTTCGCTGAATCTTGCGCCCACGGCCAGCACAACCGTGGCCATGGCCATCGGCGATGCCCTTGCTATTTCCCTGCTGGAGAAGCGCGGGTTTCGCCCGGATGATTTCGCGGCGTTGCATCCCGCCGGGCGCCTAGGCAATAAACTTCTGCGTGTCGAACATTTGATGCACTCGGGCGATGCCCTGCCCCGTGTGGCGCCGGACACGGCGATGCCCGCCGTGTTTCATGAAATGTCCGCGAAGAAACTTGGTATGACCACCGTGACCACCTCCGAGGGCATGCTGGCAGGCATCCTGACGGATGGCGATCTTCGCCGCCTGATGGAAAAGCATGGCGGCGCCACGCTTGCCATGACCGCCGGCGATTGCATGGTGCGCACGCCGCAAACCATCGGCCCGAAGCTGCTGGCCAGTGAAGCGCTGAACCTTATGGAAAAGAAAAAAATCACCTCCGTCGTGGTCGTTGACCCCGCTTCGCAGAAAGTGGTCGGGGTTGTCCACCTCCACGACCTCTGGACACTTGAACTCATCTAGCTCTGGAGTGAATTGTGACCACCCCTTCTGGCGTTCCAGTTTCCGCTCTTCATTTCCAGAACTCCCCTCAGGAAATTGCAAAGCGCGTCAGCCTCGGGCAGATCCGCTGGGCTGCCCCGCTTCTGTTCCTTCCCGCGCGCATTGTGTTTATGCTCCTCAGCCAAGCCATCTTTGCCGCCGTCTTTAGGCTGCAAGGCCGCGTTTCTCCCTGGCGAGCCGCGGGTCCCTGGTGGACTGTCTGGGGCACGCTCGTAGACGTAGGCTGCCTCGCTTGCCTCTTTCTGCTGACCCGGCGGGAAAATCTTCTCATCCGCGATCTCCTCGGACCTTTGCCTCGCTGGCTTGTGCCTAAGGGCATCGCCTGCTTCCTGCTCATCTTTCCTTTCTTCTTGCTGGGGGGATCTCTTGCGAGTTGGATCGTCTACCACTCCGGGCAGGCACCCATGCCTGCCGGAGAAATCTGGGGGCGCCACTTGCCTCTTTGGGGCGTTCTCTATTCCCTTCTGATCTGGTGGCCCATTTGGTCGGCCACGGAGGAACTCACTTATCAGGGATACCTCGCCTCGCGCTTAGCCGCTCTTTCCCGCCATCGCTGGGTTCCTTACTGCCTGGTGGGATTTTGGTGGGCGTTGCAGCATAGTTTTATTCCGTTCGTGGCCGACTGGCGGCTTGTTCTCTTCAGGTTTCTCGCCTTCGTTCCCGGCGTGCTCGTTTTCCTGGCGATCTACTTGCGCACGCGAAGACTTGCCCCGCTCATTCTGGCGCACTGGATGATGGATCTTTCCGCCGCGGTGATGACCCTTTCGTTCTAAGCGGATTGCTCGGTCGCCACGAAGACGTGGTAACGCTTCACAAGTGCCAAGGGAAGACCTGCCTCCTGATCACTGATTACTGATATCTGATATCTCTTCTGAATCCTGCTAAAATTGGCGGTTCAACACCCGATGGAGGCTCAATTGGTTCGCGCTCAGAAGATTTCTCCCGCTCTCAAAAAACGCGCCGCGAAGATCAAGCTGCTGCTCATGGACGTGGACGGCACCATGACCGATGGAGGCGTCACCTTGCTTTCGCAGCCCGACGGAACCGCGCTGGAGATCAAAACGTTTGACGCGCACGACGGTCAAGGCCTCACGCTGGCCCAGACCGCGGGGCTCAAGACAGGCTTCATCACTGGCCGCGAAAGCCCGGCACTCCTGAGGCGCGCTCATGAAATGCACATGGACTACGTGTACATGAAAGTCCCGGTGAAGCTGCCTGCATACGAAGAAATTCTGCGCAAGGCCGGCTTGCCCGATTCCGAGGTCGCCTTTGTGGGCGACGATCTACCGGACATTCCGCTGATGCAACGCGTGGGCCTGGCGGTTGCGGTCGGTGACGCGGTGGCTGACGTCAAAAAGATTGCGCACTACACCACGCGCGCCCTCGCCGGCCATGGCGCGGTTCGCGAAGCCGTCGAGCTGATTCTCAAGTCCAAGGGTATGTGGGAAGAGTTGATCGAAAAAGCTCGCGCGTAGTGATATCCTCTGCGGACCATGAGGCGAATCAAATATTTTGTCGCATCCAGCCTGGATAGCTACATTTCCCGCAGGGACGGAGGCGTGGCCGAAGCGATACGCGAGCGGGTTGCTGCAGGTTTTCTACCGCGTGAAGTAGCTTGACTTTGCGGCAAGCCGGTTACAGACTCTGCCCGACACGCCACCGCGCTCCCTTGGGCCAAAATTCTCGCGGTGCGCTTCACGTGGGGAAAAATCGAAATGAAGACCAACTATCTTGCTGTGGTTGTAGCAGCAATCGCGTACTTTGTTCTAGGAGGCCTTTGGTACGGCGTTCTCTTTAACAAAGCCTGGATGGCCCTGGAGCAGATGACCATCGAACAGACGAAGAGTGTGAACCCCGCGATTCCCTATATCGTTTCGTTTCTGCTGGAATTGCTGGTGGCCTACGCGCTAGCGCAACTCTGCATCTGGCGCAATGCCAATACAGCTTCGCGCGGGGCGTCCGTTGGCGTGCTCGTGTGGATCGGCTTTGTGGGGCCCATCGCGTTGATGACCTACATGTTTGAGATGCGCCCCAGAGCGTTGTATGCGATCAACGAGTTTTATCCGCTTGCCGGCCTGATTCTGATGGGCGCGATCCTGGGCGGCTGGACGAAAAGGGCTGCCTAGCCAACTTCGCTTACGCTTGTGTGGGTAACTGGAAAGTAGTATTGCCGAGGCCGGCGGACAGACGCTAGACTCTAACCCCCATGAATCGCATCCTCCTATGGATATCCATATCATTCGGTGGGCTGGTGGTCATTGCCTACGTCGGCCTAAGTATTATGGCGGGCGGGCCGAAAGACGCCATCGGAATGCTGAGGTTCGCCCTGCCGTACATGCACCGCGGGAAATTGCAGGTGGGCGACAGTGCGCCCGATGTGCCGTTGGTCGCGCTGGATGGCGCGACGCGCTTCCATATTCGTGAACGCAGCAACGGGCGCCCGCTGGTCCTGGTCTTCGGCAGCTTCACTTGACCGCCTTTCCGCCGCCAGGTTGGCGACATCGTGCAGATCTATAACGACTACAAGGACCATGCCGATTTCCTGACCATTTATATCCGCGAAGCGCATCCGATCGACGAGTGGCGAATGAAGTCGAACGAAAAAGACAAGGACGACGTTTGCTACGTGCAGCCCAAAACCCTGGCCCAGCGAGTGGCCATCGCCAACGATTTCACGCAGCGCTTCAAATTTCCCGTGCCGTTCGGTATCGATGAAATGAACAATGCCGCCAACGACGCCTACGCCGCCTGGCCCGAGCGGCTTTACATCCTGGACGAGAGCGGGCGTATCTCTTACAAGGGCGGCAACGGGCCCTTCAAGTACGAGCCCAAGGAAGTTCGCGCGTGGCTCGCGCAACGCAACGGCGAAGTGAAGCATCCGGAACCGGCGCCTGAGAAGAAGAGCTGAGCGGGGCATTCCTCTCGAGCATTGGTGAAGATAGGGTTTTCGCGTTGCCTGTGACTGGGGAAGGCCTCAGGCCTGAAGGCCTGAGCTACAGGGATGACAATAAAGAAAGCCGTTGCCCGCCAATCCGCGGATCACGCCTCGGACAAAAGCAAGAAGGTGGGGCTGGCCCGCGCGCTCTCTAAGCTGGGCTTCTGCTCGCGCACGCAGGCCAAGGCTCTGATTCGCGAGGGCCAGGTGCGCCTGACTGGAACGACGCCGCGCAATCCAGAAACGCCTGTGCGCCTGGGAGTGGATCGCATCGAGATTGCCGGAAGGCCGTTGTGCGCGGCGGAAAAAGTCTACGTGATGATGAACAAGCCGCGCGGCATTGTCACCTCCGCCGCGGACGAAAAGGGCCGGGACACCGTCTACTCACTATTGCCGAAGGGCCGGGGATGGCTCGCTCCGGTGGGGCGGCTGGACAAGGCCAGCGAAGGGTTGCTGCTCTTGACCAATGATTCGGAGTGGGCCGCGCGCGTCACGGACCCGGCAACTCATTTGGAGAAGAGCTATCACATACAAGTTGCCGCAAAGGCGGATGAGCATCTGATTGAAGCTCTGGAGCGCGGCGTGGAGACGCAAAAGAGCGAGGTCCTCCACGCCAAGCGAGTCAGCATGCTGCGCGCGGGCGAGAAGAACTCCTGGCTGGTAATTACTCTCGACGAAGGCAAGAATCGCCAGATACGCCGGATGTTGGAAGTTCATGGTGTCGAGGTCTTGCGGCTGGTGCGAGTGGCGATTGGGCCGTTGCAGCTCGGAGACTTGCCCAAAGGCGCGTGCCGTGCCTTGCGCCCGGACGAGAAAGTGGCGCTCGACCGCGCCGTGGGGATCCAAGCCCAAGTCCGAATCGTGATCGGTGGGAGCGACTTGCTTGAGTTGATTGGCCATTCAGCTGACATTGAAAAAGGTCACGGCCATGACGAGGGTGGCTATAAGAAAAAAAATCGTCGATGGAGCCAAGGAAATAACTTTTGAGTTGGCTTGAAAGCTTGCCTTGCAAGAAATCCGCGGACGCGGTCAGCGCATTGAACGCGCCTTTGCCAGAACTTTAGGGGCAAGTGACGCGGGCAACGGCGTGTACCCGAGTCTCTCTGCGCTGTGCTGACCCGTTGTCAGCGTCCACTCGAGGTAATTCGCGAGCGCCTTGGATCGTTCAGCATCGGTTGATCTTTTCGGCACATAAAGCCAGGTAAAGCTTACTATCGGGTATGCGTCGTTGCCCGGAGCGTTGGTAAGCGAAACGCGGAAATCCGCCGGAATGGACTTTTCGAGGGAGCGGTACGCACCGGCAATGCTCGCCTGAGTGGCGCTGATAAACCTTCCGGAGGCATTCTGGACCAGACCGACACCGACGCTGTTGTCGGCTAGGGTGAAGCCGAGTTCAATGTAGCCAATCGAGCCGGGGGTGCTTTTCACCTTCTCCATCATGTCCTCGCCGCGAGTGGCGCTTTCCCCTATGGGCCAAGCCGGTGAGGGAGTCTTGCCAATTTGGCCGCGCCATTTCTGGCTTGTCTTCGAGAGAAAATCGGTGAGTATATAGTTGGAACCTTTTCCCTCCGTGCGGTGGACTACGGCAATATCCAGATGGGGCAGGAGCTGGCCGGGGTTGATTTCTTTAATCCTGGGGTCGTCCCAGGTCTTTATGTTTCCGAGAAAGATTTCTGCGAGGACGGACCCCGAAAAGCGAAGGCTGCCTTTTACGCCGGGAACGTGATATATGGGCACGATGGCGACCAGCACTGTGGGGATTTGCAGAATGGGGGTGTTCACTGCGTTTAGTTGTTCGTTGCTCATGGGCACTTCGCCGGCAGCGAAATCTCCGACGCCACGGGAAATATCCTCCATGCCCTTCACGGTGCCGGTGCTGAGATAACGGACCTGCACTGTGGGGCTGAGCTTGTTATATTCTTCGATCCAGTGGGAGTAGAGCGGCGTGGGGAGATTCGACCCACTGCCCACTATCGCGATGACGTTCTGGCAGTCTGCGGGAAGGCTGAAGCCAATCATCAGCAGGACGAGAGCCGACCAAACGGCGGTCTTGCGCCTTGATGGTGTCATAATGGATGCACTCCTTTTTTTGCGGTTGGTTTTAACAGAATCGTGGCTCTCGAGGAGGTGCGCCCGCAACAACTAAGATTAATGCGGGCGCGTACTGGTTAACTGCGGCTTCGACGGCGTGGTGCAGGCCCCGTAAGATTCGCAATGCTTCGCGAAAGCGTATTTCTCTGGAGGTCCCTTATCGAGGGAAGCGCGGAGTGATCGCCTGGGCGGCGGGAAACCAAGACTGGAGAAGGAAAGTAATGCGGAACTATTTTGCCGGAGCGTGCGCAGCTTTTGTGCTGGGATGTTTCGTTTTCGGGCAGGAGCCGCAGGGCGGGACCAGCCAGCCAACCAAGTCCACTGCCCAGGCGGATCTCACGAATCTGCTCGATGCGAAAATCAAGGCGGAATGGCAGGCCATCAAGAACAAGGACCAAAGGGCTTATGGCGAGCTCTTGACGGACGATTTCGTTGCCGTGGAGGCCGACGGCGGGGGTGAACGCTACAAGTGGAAGGTTCTGAGTGAGCTTCAACAGAGCGCGGTCACCGACTACACACTTTCCTTTCTCAAAGTGACAACGCTCTGCGCAGACGCAGCGTTTGTCCGCTACGAGGTCTTTATCAAGTTTCCTCCGAAGTCCATAGTGCCGTTTGAAAAAATCCTTGTCGGCGAAGTCTGGGTGAAGCGCGACGGCCAGTGGAAGGCCCTGCACTACCAGGAAACCCGCGTCAAATAGTTAATCCGCCGCGCTGGTCGCGCTTCGCCCGCTGATCATTTGACAGCATGCCATTGCGTTGGCGGATGGCTTATTGACAGTCTGGAGGCATGGAAGCAAGGGCATCCTCCGAGCCGCACGGCGGCTTCTTCTTCGTTGGGGTGAGCCCTGGTCTGGAATGATTGAGGATCCAGAGCCCTTCGTTGTTGGCCAAATAGATGAGGCCGCGATTGGCATCCTGGAGGATGCTAGTCACGCCGGTAAATGTCTGGAGGACCTTGGGGTGTGCGGGATCGCTCAGGTCGAGGATCTTGACGGTCTCCGTGGGATTGTCCGTGCTCCGGATGACCCCTTTGGAGTTCTTGTCCGGGACTTCGGCGAGACCCACGTCGGGACCTGCCATCTCGAGTTTGCCTGCCGTGGCGTCGTTCGGTGGGGCGGTACGGTTCACCAAGGTCGGAAGCTCCGGTTTGGTCACATCAATCACGGCAAAGCCCTGCTTGGATGCCTTCTGGACATACAGGAAGTGCTTGTCTCCTTTGGTTTGGAGAAGCATCTCGCTGCCCGGGGCTTCCTGCAAGGGCAAGTGCGCGATCACTTTTGCTGGAACCTCGGTGGGCTTGGTGTTGGCAACCATGGTGGTGGGCGCGGACACGACTACCACCGCGGCCGAGAAAATCATGCAGACGCGGCCCATATGACTCCATGAGAAATCATGTCGAATGTTACTCATCGCTTCCTCCTTACACTGCTCTAGGCTTGCCTCTAACGATCTTTCAGTTGACTCCACCGTCTTGCGCCTCTCGAGTTTGAGGCGGGGAAGGGCCGGAAACAACCCGCAGGCCACAGACGACCTTCGTGACAAGGGCTAACAAGTTGGAGGTGGACGAGTGTAAAGACGGTTGTCCAGGGATACGGGAAAAAGAGGACGCACTTCCTCTGCCGCACTCGGTACAGGAATAGAGCGCAGAAGCGTAAAGATGCCGGATGCTGGCGGTTGCAACAGGTAAAAGTCTTTGGCCAGGAGTTTGGCCGTTACCTGCGGGGGCACAGACCGAACCCAGGAAGTTTCGCTCCGGGGGAAACGAGGAACACGATTCGCTAGAACGATGAGGAGCGAAAATGCGCAAAGCCACGGCACCAATCCCCGCCAGTAAGAAAGGCGGCGCCTGCCCGTCGTTGGATATGCACACGGCATCTCAACCCAGCCGATCGGAAACTGGCCTCACTGCGCATTATACATCCCAGGCTCTAGCGACGATGCCACGCCGCACCGAGATCTTTGTTTCCCAGGCTCAGTGGCCCCCGCTCGCGCTTGAGCGTGTAGATTTAGGCTGCAAAAGCTATTGGCGGCCGTAAACGGCGATGCATCCGTTGGCACTCTGCGTACCGCAGAGGGCGCCCGCCTGAGTAGGCACAAAAATCTGATTTGTGTCTTGGTTGACGGTGACGCTGTGGGAATTGGAACCAGTGGTCACATTGACCAGCCACTGCCGCGTTGCGGCATCAATCACGCCGAGCACCGGACCGTTGGGCATGTCTCTTCCCGCTGTGTAGTAACGGTTGTCGCCGGGGTTGTACCAGATTTCGTCCACGCCGCCGGTCTGATCAACGCTGGCCAGGATCTTGTTGGTAGTGCCGTCGATGATGACTTCTAACGGAGGAAACTGTATGCCATCATGCCCGGCGCAACCAACTAAGAAATCATGCGCTGGACCTTGGACGATGCTGGTGGGCATGCAATTCAAAATCGGGACGACGGCAATCACTATAGGACCTGCCGGGTTTCCGATTCTGGGATCGACTTCGTCAACACACCCCACGGCCACGCTGGACTGCGTCGCGAGATTCGAAACGGTACAGTTCGAATTCGTGACGTAAAAGGTGTTGTGGAAGGGATTGAAGGTGCTGGCGCCCAACCCCGCCGGGGCAAGCTCGCCGGCTTGATTTCCCGAGGCGATTCCGTTGTTGGTAATGAATGCGCCGGTGTTGTAGTCAACGATGGGGGCGTGGTGGCAAGGCACATCCGCTCCCTCGGGTCCCACTCCATAGCCGGTCACGCCAGAGGCGACGCTTTCCGACTGATCCGGGCAAGGCGTCAGCGACGCCTGGGGATTCGTGCCACTGATGCCATCGACCGCCACGGTGGAATCTTCAGAGACCACTCCGTCGTAGTAAATTTGGCCAAGGATGCAGGTTGGATAATTATTGCCGCCCGGAGCACCCTGTGCTGTTGGGTTCGCCGGATCTCCGGGATTGTAGTTCAGCGCAGGATTCGTGGGCGCGCAAATGCCGAGTCCCGCCGGAGTCACCAGAGTACCGGTATACGTGCGATTGACGATGTCGGTCACGTCGATCAACGTGAGGAACGGAAGACCGGGATCGCCATTGGTGATCAGGACGATGTCGTGCCCGTTTACTGTGCCGTATGACAACTCGTCGGCGCGATCGTCGCCGCAGGTCGGGTCGCTTCCGGCGCCACCGTTCCAGGTCTGAATGCAATTGGCTATGCCACCGTAGGAGAGCCCGCTCTGGTTCGCAGGCCCGTCAAAGTCTGGCGAGGATCCCGTGGGAATGGCCGCCAGCACCACCGCTGGATTGGTGGTCAGATCGAAGACCACCAAAGAAGAACTGCCGGCGCCTACGAACAGCGTCTTGCCATCTGGCGTGACTTGATTGCCATCAGGTCCGGACAGCGGATTGACGCCGTTCGCGCGTGCGGCGCAACACTGCGCTCCCGCGAACCCGCCGAAGCCGCCGTGGGCACCGAAGCCGGGGAAGTATGTCGAGAAACTATTAAAGTACCCGGCATTTCTGCACCCAAATCGCGTAAGAACGTTGGTGTTGTTTCCCGGAGTTGCCGCGCGAATTGCTCCCTGTCCGGTAATGATCGAGGGAATGGTAGGTGTATTGGCAGCAGTGAAACCCGGAGCAGGGTTGGCCGGGCCGATGCACACGCTGTTGTTGTTCCCGCCGTTGGCGACCTCGTTCTGCCCACCAATGGTGTTCACGGCAAAGTTGTTCTTCGCATCCACCACCACGATGTCTAACCCGAGGCGGTCAGAAACGTACACCCTTTGCAATGTCGGGTCGAACCAACTGATGTCGAAGGAATTGAACGGCCCGCCGGGCTCGCCGGTGGGATTGTGCTCCGGCACCGGGATGACGTCGAGAACGCCGTAGGCCCCGTTCACGGTAGTCCCGCAGGTGGGACAATACGGCTGCGACCCACAACTGTTCAACAGAAAGCCGAGGGTCACCACCACTACCACTTCAAAAATAATCTTTGCGACTCTGGAGCTCATCGAAAAACCTCCTCTAGGCATTCCGTTCGAATTTTGAGTGCCACCGTGCTGCTTTCGGTGTTGGATATGCATATGGGCTCTCCATCAGGCTGGCCGGCTTAGAAGCGGTACTGCAGCCGCTGTAAGAACACAAAGTAATTCTGCGGCGTAGCACCGATCGTGCTCGGTTGCTTCAAGCGGTCAACACTGACGTTGGACGAGAAACGCACCCAGTAGTTTAGATACCAGTTAACACCGGCGCTAAACTGGTCGGTGTGGCGGTCGAAGGTAGGCACATTCTGAGGCGTATTGACGTCGTTGAAGAAGATGCCAGGTTCGTTCCCTTGAATCCCGGAGTAGCGGGCCGCCAGTTCCCAGGCTCCCCATCCGCGTCCGCTGCTTCCCTCCGTCGACGGGCCAAACACAGGGTGCTTGACGCGCGGCGTGCCGTTTTCCGGTCGTCTTTCCTTGGTGAGCAAGTAGGTGGCGGAAGAGTTCCAAGCCTTGAATCGCACGGTCGGAAGATTGGCAAATCCAAGTCCGCCCAAAGTCAGAGTGCCGACTCCGGTGCGGTCGAAAGACGCCTGGACGTATTCATCGCGGAAGCCCCAGGGGCCTTTCAGATAAGTGAATTCACCTTCGTATCGCCACACATTTCCGTTGGCCTGGAACTGCGGAAGGAACGTGTAAGAGGCGTCCGGCTCCGTCATGCTGGGCGTAAGTTCGTTGGAAAGTCCACGGGCCTGACTGTAAGCAATCGACCCGCCGAAAGCCAATCCCTGCAGCGCGCTATCTTTGTGGCTGCGCCAAGGGTAGAAGCGGACTCTGCCCACGGCCTCCGGCACGCTCGTGGTGTTGTTGGTGGCAAAGCCTTTTCCGTTGAAGGCGCCGGCCCAATACTGGAACGCGCCGCCGTTAACGTCGCCGTGAATTGTAACGCCGGGGCTGCGAAAGGCGGAGGCAGCGGAGGGATACAGCAGGACCTGCAAGCCGCGCTCCACGAAATCAATGTTTGTGACGCCAGCGACCTCTTCCTGCGCAAACGGTTCCTTGAACTGCCCGGCCTGGATCTGGAACGCGTTATTGACTTTCGCATTCAGGTAGATGTCCCGGACCGTAGCCCCGGTCGTGGCGGCGGCATCGACCAGGATGCCGAACTGGTAGTGTGTACCGTAATTTCCTTGAAAACCAAAGCGGCCGCGGCGCACGGTAAAGGTGTCCGCCGGAGCACCGTCGCCCATATAGGAGCGGAAATCGGTCTGCACGTATCCGTACGGCTGAATTTGAAACTGGCCATCGGCGGACTTGATGAAGAAATGTTCCCCATTCCACCCCGCGGTCACGGGCGGGGCGCTCTCCTTTTTCTCGGCGGGTTTTTGGTAGGGCTCTGCGGGCACCTCGGCCTCAGCTACTTCTGCGGCCGCATTAGCGGGCAGCGTCAGGATGGCATTAACCAGATGAGGGCCGTCAATTGCCGGGGCTGGTGCTCGCGACTTTACATCAGCCAGTTGCTCAACTAAGACTTGCAGATGCTCAATCGTCCGCCGCTGCGCGGCCAATTCCTTACGCAACTGTTCCACTTCCGCCTTGCTCGCTGTCGCGGAAGCGGCCTGTGCGGTTTCTCCGGCGGGATTCTCGCTCTGGGCCTGGGTACGCGGGCCTGTCCCAGCAAAACCCAAGACCAGTGCCAGAAACGCAAACCACGTCCTAAGTGAATTCATCTTTTTCCCTCCCAGAATGATGTAGCAAATCAGAGTGGTGATGTTGGCCTTTAACGCATTTCACGGATGCGTGTCAAGAAAAAAACCTCCAAACTGATTTAGGCAATCTAAGCGCTGGCCCGTACCACTGAAAAATAGCGCCACACCCCGTCGAGCTCATCGCTCGCTGGGTGGAACGTGTTGACTGGATTGGCGGATCTCACCGCTATATGCGCTGACAAGCGAACGCAAAAGCGAATATGCAACAGAGAACAACACCCCCGTCCGCAGCGCGTCGCCGTCCGAGCCCTTGCCGGCAAGCAGCCGCAAGAGGCAATTCGTGAACAACGGGACGAACTGCGGTTACCACATTCCGGACATCCGGTCAGGCGCTTTTGGGGAGACTGGTCAGTAAACGCAATCAGCCGCCCACGCCCAACCTCTCACGCGGCGTGTGTTTCCGGCACACCCCGCACAAGGCCTTGACCACAGCCACGAGCGGCTGGCTTGCGAGCAATCGCCACGATTGCTCTCGGTGTTGCGCACCGCCTAATCGCTCGGGCGTAGAAACTCAGCATGCCTAGGGGTCTGCTAAGCCTGCGCCAGTTTTCTTTCCGCTCACGCTTTCTTTTCTAGGAGGTCCGCTTGGGCGATGGTGCGCTTTGCCAACGGCTTCAACAACAGCAGGGCCATGAAAGCAGCGATAATATCGCAGGCAATCATGACGTAGAACACCGGCACCCAGGAACCCGTCCTGACCATCACATAGGCGGCCAGCGGTGCGGCAAAAATGGCTGCCGTGCCCTTCGAGGTGTAGACGATCCCGTAGTTCGTGGTGGCCCATTTCCGGCCGAACAGGTCCGCGGTAATGGACGGGAAAAGCGAGAAGATCTCGCCCCAGGCAAAGAAAACGGCGCTCGACAACAGCACGAACAAGACAGGACGATGGATTGTCTGCAACCACGCCCAAACGGCTAAGCCCTCGATCAGGAAGGCAGTGAACATGGCGTTCTCGCGGCCAATGTGGTCAGAAATCCAGCCCCACAGCGGGCGGGTCACGCCGTTCACGATGCGGTTCAACTGGATGGCCAGAATGGATGCGGAAAGTCCCCATGCCACGATGACTTTGTCCACATGATAGAAGGTGGCGATTTCCTTCAATTGCGAGGTGACCACCAAGCCGGTGAAAGCCACCAGCGTCATCATGACGTAGATCAGGTAGAAGGAAGGCTGCTTCACCATCTCCCACCAAGTCGAGTCATGGATGCTTTGAGCGACTCGCGCCACTGGCTTCCAAGCCTTCGGCAGCCAGCCCTTCTGAGGCGCCACGATGAACATGGCAGCCGCGGCCACGATAATGCCCTGAAGGATGCCCCAAAAAATAAAGGTGTGCTGGTACCCCGAATTCTTAATCATTTTTTCAATGGGGGCCACGGTGACCGCCGTGCCAATGCCGTAGGCCCCGGACACAATGCCCGCGCAGAGTCCGCGGTGATCCGGGAACCATTTGAGAACGTTGCCCGTGCAGCCGCCATAAACTGCGCCTGCTCCGACCCCACCGATGGCGTACCAAATGTAGAGTCCGGTGATCGTCGTGGAGTAGCCAGACCCGATCCAGCCCGCACCGACGAGCAGACCGCCGATGCCGATGACCAGCCGCGGTCCGAGGCGATCGATCAGATAGCCCTCGAAGGGTACCAGCCAGGTTTCGCAGAAGATGAATGCAGCAAAGGCAATTTGCACCGCGGCCAAGGTCGCGTGCAGGTTTGTCGTTAAGGGTTTGGTAAACAGGGTCCAGGCATATTGCAGGTTGGCGATGGCCATCATCGCGATAATGGCCGCGCACATTTGAATCCAGCGGTTGACGATTTTTGGTGCAGGCCCAAGGGAAGACGACGGTGAAGTAGCCATTGTACCCCTCCTGAGGGTGTCGTCCTAAATGTACGGATTGCTTGCTTTCGGGAACTGTACTCCCGGGAAAGCGGAAAAACAACCCGCCCCTTTACTTGACGGGCGGGTTGTCTGCTGGGAGATCCTTCTGGAGCGGGATAACTCCAGGCACGAGCCACTTGTCCCACATTTCGTCGATCTTGCTCTGGAAGAATTCGATGTCTTCGTCGACAAAGTGCGCGAACCTGCCTTGCTTCAGCAAGTAATCGCGCACCGGTAGACGCTTGAATTTCCCTTTGGCAATCTGTTCCGTCTTGCCGTAGAGAGTCAGCTTGCCGCATTCGATCTCATACAGAGGCCAAATGCCGGTGTTGACGGCCAGTTCGCCGAGCTCGACTGAGAGCACAGGATCGAAGTCCCAGCCCTTCGGGCAGGGGTTGAGGCAGTGAATGAAAGTAGGACCGCCGATCGACAGCGCCTTGCGAATGTTGTTCATGGCCTGCAGCGGGTAAGAGGTGGAGATGGTTCCAACATACTTGACTGTGGGATGGCCAGCCATGATTAGCGGCGCCATGTTCTTCTTCCAGCGATGATTCATGATGCGCCTTACTTTGCCTGGTGTGCTGAACGAGGTGTTGACGCCATACGGCGATGTCCCGGAAATCTGGATATCAGTATTGGCATAGGACTCGTTGTCGTACATCAGGATCAGTAGGTTGTAATCGGGATGGCACATGGTCGCTGAAATCGCGCCCAGGCCCATGTCCGCACCGCCGCCGTCGCCGCAGAAGGCGATGACGTTGATGGGCTCGTCCTTCATCGCGCCCTTGCGCATCTGGACGCGCAATGCCGCGGCCGTTCCGAGTGCGCTGGAGCCCGCACTGCCCAGTTGCGTGTGCATCCAGGGTACGCCCCAGGGGGTGGCGTAGTACGAGGTGTTAGCCACGTACATGCACCCCGTGCTACCCAGAACAATCGTTCGGGGTCCCGCGGCCTTCGCCATCAATTTCATGATTTGCGCAGACTCGCAGCCCTGGCAGGTGCGGTGGCCGGAGGTGTAATACTCCTCGTGTGGAACCTTCTTTACTCCCTTGAAGGCTTCCAGTTCTTGCGTCGGTTTTTCTTCTACGAAGGTGCTCATGTTGTTTTCCTTTCCGGCTCTGGAAACTCGTTATCCGCGCAGCCCGATCCATTGCGTCAGGGGTTGCGCCTTACCTTGGGCGGCTTGAAACACGATGTCGGTCGTCTTTTCCACGTCGGGCACGGTCACTTCGCGGCCGCCCAACCCGCCGATGAAGCCCAATACCGGCGGTCTGGTGCTGCTGCCGGTGTACATGGCGGACCGAACTTCTGTCGCCACCACACCACTCAGGTTCGGCGAACCGAACGAGAAGTCGCGATCAATTACGCCGATTGCCTTGAAGCGCTCCAGGCACTTGGCAAGCTCCGGACCGGCAAACGGCCGGAACCAGCGCAGGCGCACAAACCCGACCTTCTTGCCTTCCTCTCGCATCTTCCGGATGGCAACCTTGACGGGGGTCGAGAGTGTTCCCATGCCTAGCAGCACGACTTCCGCGTCCTCGGTCATGTACTCTTCGAAGAACGGGTTGCCGTACTTGCGTCCAAACGTGCGCTCGAAGTCCTTGTAGACTTCGCGAATCACATCGCAGGTGATCTCCGTTACTGCGTAGTTCTGCCGCCGAATCTCCATCACCCAGTCCTCGTTGCACTGCGGGGCCACCGAAATGACGTTGTCGGGGTGGAGCAGCAAATTGCCGCGGTCGTAACGAGGCAGGAACTTCTTGACCTGCTCGGCCGTAGGGATCTTTACCAGGGCCTGCGAGTGGGTGAGAAATGCACCATCGCAGCTGAGTGCCAAAGGCACCAAGATACGGCGGTCTTCTGCCACACGGTAGGCAATCAATGCCGTATCCAATGCTTCCTGCGCGCTATCGACCCAGGTCAGCATCCAGCCCAAGTCACGCACGGCCAGGGCATCGTTGTGTTCCACACCGAAGGCGCCGGGATCATCGAGCGCCCGGTTGCCCACCATGCACACCATCGGGACGCGGAGAGCCGGACTTACGGTCAGCGCTTCCATGGCGTACATCCAGCCCACGCCGCTGGAACCGCAGAACACGCGTGCTCCGCAAACCGACGCGTGCTTCACGATTTCGAATTGTGAATGCTCGCCTTCGGCCACGATGAATTCGCAGTCCATTTCGCCGTCTGCCACCAACTGGCTGATGTACTGCATCACCGTGTCATAAGGACGGATCGGGTAAGCCGTGACCACGTCCACGTTCGCCAGTTTGCAAGCAATCGCAATGGCTTCGGCGCCGGTGATCAAGGCTTCCTGCTCGGTGATTTTCTTTTCTTCCTCTAAAGATTTTGTAAGTGTCGCCATCTTAATCTCCTTGACTTCAGGCTTGACGCCGGGCCATTAGCCTCTGTTAGCGATTTCCATCGCCTCGGGAATTTCTTTTTGATACTGACCGCGATAACGGAATCCATGGGCACGCTTCTCAATCGGTTCGCCCTTCTGGATCGTGGTTTCCAACCATTTCAAATACGCGTCTTTGTCTTTCCTGAACTCCGCCCACTGGCTCTTGTTATCGTGGAATTCCGACTCGTTGACCATGGTGATGCAGTTCTTCACCGGGCAGACCTCTTCGCAAACGCCGCAGCCGCAACACACTTCGAGATTGGCGTCGTAGGTTCCCTCCGGGGTGACGTCGAAAGACGCATCCGGGCAGTCGAGCCAGCAAAGTGTGCACTTCGTGCAGGTCGCGAAGTTCACGACCGGCCGCAGGGTGCGCGTGGAATACTTCTTGAACTTCTCGTTGCGGGCTGGCCGGAAGCCTCCGAGTTCTTTGGTCACCGGGTCCGCATACGGGCCGCCCTGTCCCTGGCCCTTGATGGAGACGGCAGAGCGCATGTCGTGCCATCCGGGCAGGTCGAACTTGAAAACTTCTTCTGGATTGCCTTGGCCCGCTTTTACATCGACGGTGGAGAAGCGATCGAAGGCAGTGCGAGCGGAAGTCCCTTTGAGGGGGCTCTTCAGCTTTTCGTTGATGAATTTCTCCACCGACGCGAAGCTAAACAGTTCCGGCAGCGCCTTGGCGATGCTGCCCAGGACCCGCATGTCGGTGTGGTCATCCTTAAAGATCCACATGCCGGAGAAACTCGCGAGACCTTTCACGATTCCCAGCTTGTAAGGTTGTTCCCGGCGGTGAATGTTTTTCAGCATCGCGGCGGCGTTGTCCAAAGAAACCACGATAAGCGTGCTCTTCGGTTTTAGCGCATAATGCACGGGCCTTAGGCCGTACCATGCCCACGACTCCACGCCCTTGCAAAGCGTGTCATCGAGAACCACAGTCAGGTCGACTTGCTTCGGCTCGTATTGCGCCATCCCGGCCTCGAGCGTCTGCTCATCGTCGGCGACGATGGCGAAGCTCTTCCCCGGAATTCCGTTGCGCTCCGGACTATCTCCGTAGCGGCCGAAGGAAATGCCTAGCTTGCCTTCGTTGTGCGCAGCCAGAACAATGCCGCGGGTTATGTTTTTAGCCAGGGTCTTCTGAAAGACCCCTCGGTAAATGATTTCAACGGCGAGTAATTGGGCCATGTGGCACCCTCCATTCATCTAGAGCTTCTGTAAAACGATTTTTTCGATTTCCAACAAATGCCGGCGCATGGCAGCCTCGGCGGCTGCAGCGTCGCCCTGCTTGAGAGCCGCAAGAACACGGCGGTGGGCGGCCAGCGACTTCTCCTGACGCCCTCCCACCTGTAACGAGCGCTCGCGCGTTTCGCGCAATAAATCCATCAACACATTCGTCAATTTCAGCATCACGCTGTTATCAGCAGCCAGCGCGAGGGTGTAATGAAAAGCTGAATCTTCTTCGGTCGCGAGTTCGCCGCGGCGTACCTTCTCTTCCTGCCGGCTCAAAATCGCCTGCATTTCGGCGAGTTGCCCGGCAGAAGCATGAAGCGCGGCCCGCCGAGCCAAGGCTGGTTCGATGATCATGCGGACATCCAAAAGCTCGTTGATGACTTTTCGCTTCTGGAGTAGAGCACCCGCCACGGGACTCACCACTGCTTCAGCCGAAGCGTCACGAACGACCGTGCCGACCCCTTGGCGCGGTTCCAACAGACCCACCGCTTCCAGGCTGCGAATGGCGTCACGGATGGAACTGCGACTAACACCAAACCTCTGTACCAGCTCACGCTCCGGGGGAAGCATGTCGCCTGGCTTGAGATTGTTGATGATGTGAGCTTGGAGTTTTTCGGCGACCTTCGTGTAAACCCGCCTTCGCGGGATCGCTTCCAAACCAGGCTCAAATGGTGTGCTAAGGTTCACGGTGTCGATTGGTCCGATGACTGACCTTTGACGAGCCTATTTCTGCCAGAGTCTGGAAACCATCGCAGTGACGCTGGTCACACTTCAACGTGACGTTCAACACCTCCGAGGTTGCATTCTGTGTTACTGGAAAGAGTTACTGCGTGCCGGACTTTTCCCTTGGCTCCCACGGCAGGTTACAGTGAACCGCAGCTCGCTTTGCTCGGCATCCACCGTCACGGCGTCCCCATCGAAAACTTCTCCATGCAGGATTTTCTTGGCTAGTGGGTCTTGCACGAGTCGCTGGATGGAACGCTTGAGGGGCCGCGCACCGTAGTTAAGATCGTAGCCCTCAGCTAGGAGTAATTGCTTGGCGGTGTCGGTGAATTCCAAGCTGACCTTGCGGTCGGCCAATAAGCGGCGCACGTCCTCCAACCGAAGGTCAATAATTTTGATCAGTTGCTCGTTGCCCAGCGCGTTGAAGACGATGATATCGTCCACGCGATTGAGGAATTCAGGTTTGAAGTAAACTCGCAGCGCATCCATTACCTGCTTGCGCGTTTGCTCATGATTCTCGGAGGTGCGCAGCGAGTCAGCAGTCAGGTGCCCTAGGTTAATGTTGGAAGTCATGATGAGGACGGTGTTGCGGAAGTCTACTTTACGGCCCTTACCGTCGGTGAGGCGACCGTCGTCCATGATCTGCAGGAGGATGTTGAACACATCGCGGTGGGCTTTCTCGATCTCGTCAAAAAGCACGACCGCGTAGGGACGCCGCCGCACGGCCTCGGTGAGCTGGCCGCCTTCCTCATAACCGACGTATCCGGGTGGCGCGCCGATCAGCCGCGACACGGCATACTTCTCCATGTATTCGGACATGTCGATGCGCACCAGGGCCCGCTCATCATCGAACAGAAACTCGGCAAGGGCGCGGGCCAGTTCGGTCTTACCCACGCCCGTCGGCCCCAGGAAAATGAAGGAACCGATGGGGCGCTTGGGATCGGAGAGTCCGGTGCGGGCGCGACGGATCGCGTCGGCCATTCGCTCCAAGGCCGGATCCTGGCCGATTACCCGGTGGCGCAGCCGATCTTCCATGCCTAGCAGCTTCTCAACCTCTCCTTCCAGCATCCTGGACACAGGAATACCAGTCCACTTGGAAACGATGCGCGCGATTTCGTCTTCATCCACCTCTTCCTTGAGCATGCGTGAGCCACGCTGCTGGTCGAGCCGGGACTGAAGCTCGTGCAGTTCCTGCTCCACCTGGCGAAGCATGCCATGGCCGTCGCTGCCTGCCTCATGCAACGCTGCGTCCTGCAACTGCGCCTGCGCGAACAGCTTCAATTGCTCGCTTCTTTGCCTAAGCTCATGCACGCGTGCGATATCATCCTTCTCCAGCTTCCAGCGGGCCTTGAGCGTGTTGGACTGGTCGTGTACGGCAGCCAGCTCCGTCTCGAGGGAGCGCAGCCTTTCCCGCGAGTTGGCATCTTCTTCCCTTTCGAGAGCGTGCTTCTCGATTGCCAATTGCGCGGCACGACGCTCAAACTGGTCGATGTCCCGCGGCACGGAGTCGATCTGCATGCGCAGGGCAGCGCAGGCCTCGTCCACCAAGTCGATGGCCTTGTCCGGCAAGAAGCGATCGGAGATGTAGCGGTGTGAGAGCGTGGCCGCGGCCACAATGGCCGGGTCCTTGATCCGGACGCCATGGTGTAGTTCATAACGCTCTTGCAGGCCGCGCAGGATCGAGATGGTGTCTTCCACGCTAGGCTCGGCCACGAAGACGGTCTGGAACCTACGCTCAAGCGCCGGGTCCTTCTCCATGTATTTGCGGTACTCGCTTATGGTGGTGGCCCCGATAGCGCGTAAGTCGCCGCGCGCCAGAGCTGGCTTCATCATGTTCGAGGCATCAATCGCGCCCTCGGCTGCTCCCGCTCCAACCAGTGTGTGCAGTTCGTCGATGAACAGGACGATCTGCCCTTGTGAGTCCTCGATTTCCCTGAGCAGGGCCTTCAAACGATCTTCAAACTCGCCGCGATACTTGGTGCCGGCCACCATTGCACCCAGATCTAGGGCCACCAGACGTTTGCTCTTAAGCGGCTCGGGGACATCAGCGGCGACGATGCGCTGCGTCAGACCTTCAACGATGGCAGTCTTGCCCACGCCGGGCTCACCAATCAAGACGGGATTATTCTTGGTGCGGCGCAACAGCACCTGGACCACGCGCCAGATTTCATCGTCGCGACCGATGACCGGGTCGAGCTTGCCGCGGCGGGCCAACTCCGTAAGGTCGCGGGCATAGAGCTCAAGCGCCCCGCCCTGGGCTTCGGAGGTTTGCCCAGCAACCTGCCGGGGACTGCGAACCGTCATCAGTACACTCAGGAAGGCCCCGCGACCCGCGCCGTGTCTCGCTAGCAGGGCTTGGGCAGGATCGTTCTCCAAACCCATGATGGCCAACAGTAGGTGCTCAGTGGAGACGTGCTCATCGCTGAGGTCGGCGGCCTCCTGGAACGCGTGCTCAAGGACCTCGCTGGCGGCCCAGGAGGGTTCCGCTTTTAAAGCGCCCCCGGCCCAAAGCGCCGGCAGGCAGTCGATCTGGCGCCGCGCCTCCGCCAGTACCGCCTGGCTATCGACGCCAATTTTGCTCAGCACCGGCACCACTATACCTTCGCGGTCTGACACCAGGCTTGCGAGCACATGTAGAGGTATTAGCTCGCGGTTGCCGTGTTTCGAGGCTAGATAGTTGGCGGCTTGCAGCGCCTCCTTCGCCTTGGACGTTAGTTTGTCCCAGCTAGAGGTGATTGGCATGTGGTTCGCTCCACAAGAAAGGCGCGAAGTCGGAAGCCATCAGGGGCTGAAGCGAGTCTAGCGCTCTCGGGCGCATGTGGGAAAGGTCCGCAACCTGTTCGCAGATGATTTCGTATTGAGCAGCGAACATTTCAATGCCTTTTTTGCAAGTATACCCCCGATTCGAACACGTGGGACCGTGACGAAGCTCACCAGGCCTGCGATTGTGGTCAGGATTCGCCAGTGCCTTTCACCGGAGCGGTTTTACTGTGCGTGAGGTAAACGAGTAGTACAAATTGAAAGACAAGAAACAATGAGCTAGCGATTCACCGAACGCCTGCGCCAACAAGCGGTCGGAATATGGGGCGCGCAAAATCAACATTCGTTTGTGCCAGGGATCGGCGACGGTACGCTGGGGTTAGAGAGATTCAAGTTCCGGCTAAGGCAGGATTATGTGTTCCTCATCGAAATATGCGCGCCACCTGGCTCTGGCCGCCGCACGCAGTCAAGCCTGAAGACACTGAACCGCTTTGCCACGCTGCTCAAGGAGACTGTGGAAACTGAGATAAAACTTCACCGGGAATACACAGCTGAATTCCACATCAGTCCCGAGGAGCTCGAGCGGGAATCGCCCGCGCCGGCCACTCGGGCCTACATCTTATTGTTGCGGGTAGCAACTACGGGCCATTTCGCCGAGCTGGCCGCAGCCCTATCGCCTTGTACGGGGGCCGAAAAGATATTGCCCCCTACTTGACAATAGGTGTATACTCCCGCTGGTCCACTAACCGGACCAGTTGGAGCCACTTTGTCTGTAACCCTCAAATCCGACTTCGAGACTGTCCGCAGGAATAAAGTCTACGAAGGAGTCGCCAAGCAGATCGAACGTCTGATTCTGAAAAAACTGCGGCCCGGCGATAAACTTCCTTCCGAACGCGAACTGGCGGAGCTGCTCGCAGTCAGCCGAAGCTCCATACGAGACGCGATTCGGAGCCTGGAGTTGACGGGCATGGTGGAACCGCGTCAAGGCGCTGGCACCATCGTTCGCGAAATTTCCTCCGACTCGTTAGTCAATCCACTGGCCAACGCCCGAAAGCGCAAGGAAGAGCTGATCGGCGAGCTTCTCGACTTTCGCATGATGCTCGAACCGCCGCTGGCCGCCCGCGCCGCAACGCGCGTTTCTTCCGACGAAGTTTCAGAGATGGAAGAGATCCTCGAACGGCAAGAGAAGAAAGTGCGGGGAGGGGAGAGCACCATCGGCGAAGACTCCGAATTCCACTACGCCGTTGCTTTGGCTTCCGGTAACAGCGTCGTGCTCAAAGTGCTGGATACTCTCATGGATCTGCTGCGCGATTCGCGGGAACGCAGTTTACAGGTCGAGGGACGGCAGCAAAAATCAGTGGCCGGACACCGGCGGATTTTGGATGCGCTCAAACGCCACGACTCGGAAGCCGCGAAGGTGGCAATGAGGCGGCACATTGAAGACGTTGAAGAGATCGTACTGAGGATCGTGAACTCTTGATCAACGTGAGACGCGATTGCGCGAGAAGAAGATGGCGTTAGGTTTGCCAAGGGCGAAGGGTAGGCGATCGACTATACCGATTTGAGGACGAGCAGAGTGACTGAACTGGGAAATGAGATGATCCGAGGGGCCATCGCGCCTCACGAAACGGATCACGTGGAGAAGCCGAAGGACGAGCTTCTCGATGCATCCGCTCGCCCAGAACAGCTCCCAAGTCTCGCCGTGACAGAAGGCACCCCATCAAATCTTGGAGCAACGCTCAGGCTGCGCGTTACGGAGGCGCGCGTCGCGGACGTCGGCCACGCCGTTGCGCGACTGGCGCCAGCGGACCTGTTGCGCATGGGGGCGCACCCAGGCGACGTACTGAAAATCACCGGCGGCACGATCGGTGTCGGGCGCGCCGAGCTTTCGGACGAAGAACACGAAGGCATGATCCAGATAGATGGCACGTGCCGCAGTAATTGCAGTGCGGGGTTGCAGGAGCAGGTGACGGTGGCGCCAATCGAGACCCAGCAGGCAGTGGCGGTTCGCCTCTCGCCGATGTGGGTGGGGGCTGCCCCAGCGACCATTGCTCCCGACCGGATGCTCGAGGATCTGGTGGGCGTTCCAGTCATCGCGGGCTGCGTGGTGCGTGTGCCGACGTTTGCCAAGGCCGTGAACTTCCAGGTTGTACGCACGATTCCCTCGGGACCGGTCGTGATCGGGAAACGCACCGACATTCGGGTGGTGGAAGGCGAGCAGACAGCGGCACGCGCTCCTGCGGTGTCCTACGAAGATATCGGCGGGCTGGAGCGTGAAGTCGCGCGGGTGCGCGAAATCGTGGAGCTGCCGCTGAAGTACTCGCACATCTTTGAGCGGTTGGGAATTCTCGCGCCGAAAGGTGTGCTGTTGTACGGCCCCCCAGGCACGGGCAAGACCCTGCTTGCCCGCGCCGTAGCGGCCGAAAGCCGCGTGCACTTCATTCACCTTAACGGCCCTGAGATCATGCGGAAGTTCTACGGGGAAAGCGAGGCCAAGCTCCGCGAGGTGTTCGAGGAAGCGGCGCGCCACGCGCCGGCGATCCTTTTTATCGACGAGATCGACGCCGTGGCTCCCAAACGCGCCGAAGTTGTCGGCGAGGTCGAAAAACGCGTCGTGGCGCAGCTTCTCAGCTTGATGGATGGCTTTGTCGCGCGCGGCCACGTGATCGTCATCGGTGCGACCAACATCCCGGAAATGCTGGATCCCGCGCTGCGGCGTCCTGGTCGCTTCGATCGCGAAATCGAAATCGGCGTTCCGAACACTCAAGGACGGCTGCAAATCCTCAGGATCCACACCCGCGCCATGCCGCTCGCGCCTGACGTCGACCTCCAGGAGATCGCCGAGCTTTCTCACGGCTTCGTCGGCGCTGATCTGGAAGCGCTCGGGCAGGAAGTCGGCATGACTGCGCTGCGCCGCTTCCTCTCAGCCGTCCCACTCGGGGCCGACGGCGCCACATCGGCTGAACTGAGCGCCTTGCAGGTTACGCGGGACGATTTCTTCGCCGGTTTAAAGGACGTCGAGCCCAGCGCAACTCGCGAATTCTTCATCGAGAAGAGCGAGTCGACGTTTGCGTCCCTGGGAGGTCTGGACGAGGTGAAACGGCTGCTCGACGCCGTGGTCGAGCATTCTCACATGCACGCGGAGATCTATGAACAGGTCGGACTGGCGCCGCCACGAGGCATCCTGCTGGTCGGACCAGCGGGTACCGGGAAGACCGCCATGGCGCGGGCGCTCTCCGGTGAAAAGCAGATCCCGCTCATCGCCATTGATGGTCCGCAACTGTATTCGAAGTGGTTGGGCGATACCGAGAGGGCGCTCCGCGAAGTTTTCAAAAAGGCGAGACGGGCAGCTCCCTGCATCCTGTTCTTCGATACGATTGATGCGCTCGCGCCAAAGTTCGGCGCCGATCAATTCGCCACCGACGTCTATCAAAGGATTCTCAGCCAATTGCTGCGCGAGATCGACAACTTGCGCGATGTCAAAGGGGTGATCCTGCTGGCGGCTACCGATCGTCCCGAACGGGTCGAGCCCGCGCTGTTGCGAAGCGGGCGCTTCGACTATACGCTCACCTTCGCCAGACCCGACGCTGCCGATCGTGCCGCCATCCTGCGGCTGTGCTGCCGGCGCGTGCCGCTGGCGCCCGATGTCGATTTCAAGGAGTTGGTAGGGCAGTTGGAAGGGTTCACCGGCGCCGATATCGAAAGCCTGTGCAAGAAGGCGACGCTCTCAGCGATTGTGGAATTTCAGCATGGCACGCGCCTCGCGCCTTTCATCGTCATGCGCAGCGATTTCCTGGCGGTTCTCGGGCCGCATCGTGGCAGTCCCAAGCTCCTGAAAACAGCGAACGATCTCAGCAACAGCGCCGGGGAGTTGTGTCCTGATGCGTTTACTTCTACGAAGTACTGAAGAGGATTGATCATGAGCTACACAGAACTTACCGTTTGGACGCGCGGCATCATTATGGACAAAGAAGGCCGCGACATCGTCAATTCCATCTCCGCTTCTGCCCGGCTCGAGGGCAAGTTCGCTCAGGCGATGGAAAACTATGTGGACAATCCCGATCGAACCAACGCCCCGACACGCAAGTACGCTCGTATAAGCGACGCCGTGCTCGAAAACGAGCTCACCTACGAAAACGACCGGCCCAACATCGTCGTGCTGGTCGAGGGGACGATGGTCAAGGGTTGGGACTATATGCGCGGCATGCCTCCCGGCGGAACGCTGGTGATCAACACGCACTATACGCCGGAGTACATGATTCGTTTCGTGCCGGGTTCCGAGCGGCTGGCACAACTAGTCTGTGTGGATGCCGCCAAGCTGGCCGATCACAAATGGCTCTACTACAAACTGGGCCAGCTAGGTCTCGACCGCCTTTCCACAGAGGGCGCTGCCGAGCGAAGCAAAGCGATCGCGCCCGATATCGCCGCTCCGCTTATTGCAGCGGTGGTCAAGACTACAGGCATAGTCAAGAGGGAGACGATTGAGCCCATGATTGCGAACAAGAAGGCATTCCAAATGGCACTGGACGAGTTGCACATCATGTCACTGAAACCAGTGGCGGCTTAGGAAGGATCAAATGTCGACTAAAGGCACACACATCCCTGATTGGCTTACCGTACCCTTCGCCGGCATCACGCCTGCCCCATCGCAGGAAAAGGGGCAGGACCTGTTCCCCACCGGCAACTGGCGTTCTATCCGACCGGTGTACCGTGACAAGTTGCCGCCCTGCAACAACGCTTGCGGTACCAACGAAAAAATCCAGGGCTATCTCGACCTTGTGAAGCGCGGCAAGTATCTGGACGCCTACGCGCTCATTAAGGAAGACATGCCCTTCCCGTCCGTCACCGGACGAGTGTGCTATCACCCGTGCGAGCAGGCCTGCAACCGTGGGCAATACGATGAGGCCATCTCGATTCGCGCGGTCGAGCGGTTTCTTGGCGATCTCGGACAGGCACTGCATCGCGACGTAGTCAAGGCGGGGAAGCCCAACGGCAAAAAAGTCGCCGTCGTCGGGTCGGGTCCCGCGGGCCACAGCGCCGCGTACCAACTTGCGCGCCTCGGCTACCAGGTGACGATCCTTGAAAAATCGCCGAAGGCAGGCGGACTCAATCGCGGCGGCATTCCAGACTGGGTGCTCCCGGGGCACGTACTTGATCGCGAACTCGAGCGCCTCACTGAGCTCGGGGTGGCAATCAAGACCAACGTCGAAGTTGGGAAAGACGTCACCTGGGACGATTTAAAAAAGAACTACGACGCTTGCGTGCTGGCTGTGGGCCTCACCGAGCCCAACAGCGTGCGAGCCGAGGGCGAGAATAAGGACGGCGTGCTTTACGGACTTCCCTTCCTGCGCGACATCGGCATGGGCACATCCAAGGTGAAGCTGGGTGCTCGGGTAGCCGTCATCGGCGGCGGAAACACGGCCATCGACTGCGCCCGCGAAGCTCTGCGGCAAGGCGCCGTGGAAGTCACCATGATCACCGTGGAGTCCAACCCCCAGGAAATGCCGTGCGTGCCCGAGGATCTGCACGACATGCTCGAAGAAGGCGTGGAACTGTTGCACGGGCGGGCAATGACCTCCGTGCTCGGCAACGGCAGGGTTGAAGCCATGCAACTATTTCCGGCGCGGTTCTCCGGCGCCATCAACGCCTCGCCGATCACCATTAATCGAGAAGCTCCCGCTGAGCGCTTCGCTGTCGACAACGTGATCATCGCGGTGGGACAGCGGGCGTCGCTCGGTTGGTTGCCCAAGGAGTTCAAGAGCGAGCGCGGCACGATCAAGATCGATCGGTTCGGGCGTCTCGGCGACACCAACTTTTTCGCGGCTGGCGACGTAGTGCAGCTGGGTTCGGGTCAGCCGCTGATGGTGGTGAATGCGGTTGGCGACGGGAAGCGCGTGGCATTCAATCTGGACAAGATGTTGCGCGGTGAGTTGCTGGAGCCACGGAAAATCCCCGTCGACGTCATCATGGATTTGAACCGCATGAACATGACGTATTTCCCGCACTTCCCGCGCGTCAAGCAGGCGATGCTGCCGCCGGCAAGCCGGCGCAAAACGCAGGACGAAGTAATTCAGGCGTTCACGGAAGAGCAGGCGGTCGAGGAGGCCAGCCGCTGTTTCAGTTGCGGCACCTGCAACGCTTGCGACAACTGTTATCTGGTTTGTCCCGAGCCATGCATCGTGCGTTCGGCGCGTTCGAACGGTCTCTATAAGATTTTGGTCGACTACTGCAAAGGTTGCCGCGTGTGCATCGAGGAGTGTCCGACAGGCTGCCTCGAGGGCGTTCCCGAACTCGACTTCGATACCGGCGTCGTGCGAATGGACACGGCATTCGCCATTTCGCCTGGGCTGCACGGACGGCAGGCCCAAGAGTTGAGGGATCTGGGGAACCGGCCGGCGAAAGAGATTTAGGATGGCAGCCGGGTCAGTTTGGAAAAGGCACTGCGAAGAAAGTTGCGGTGTCTACGTGCTCATGAATTGAAGTCTTCGCCTTTAGGCGGACTGTGTGGAGTGAACTATGGCAACGGTTACTGAAAGCAAAAAGAGAACGGTCCGGATAAACGGCTGCGTCGCGTCGGCGCAGGCCGCCAAGTACGCCGATGTCGATGTGATTACGGCCTACCCGATTCGGCCCTACACGGCGACAATGATGGCGCTCGCGCAAATGGTGGCCAATGGAGAACTCGACGCGGAGTACATCGTGGCCGATAGCGAGCACTCGCAATTGAGCATCGCTCACGGCGCTGCGTCGAGCGGTGCGCGCGTTTTCACCGGCAGCTCCGGGGTCGGCGTGCAGTTCGGATATGAGCTTTATTCACCGATCTCGGGGAGTCGCATGCCGGTGCAGATGATGATCGCGGACCGCACGCTCGATCCACCGGGTGATTTCGGTTCCGAGCATACCGACGCGCTGTCGACGCGCGACATGGGGTGGCTGATGGGCTGGTCGTGCGACGCTCAGGAAGCCTTCGACAATCACTTGATGGCCTATCGTATCGGTGAGGATCCGCGCGTGCTCTTACCCCAGATGGTCTGTCAGGATGGCTTCTTCGTTTCTCATATTACAAGCGAGGTCGAGTTGCCCGACACGGGCCAGGTGAAGGAATTCCTGCCGCCCTACAAGCATCCTTACCCGCTTGATCCGCGGCATCCGGTTTCGCACGGCCCGCAGATCATGCCGGAGCAGGGTCCGCCGCTGCAGTTGGAGCGTGCGCGCGCCATGGAAGGTTCAATGGCGGTCATTGAGCAGGTCCACGACGAGTTCGCCAAGATCTTCGGGCGACGATACGATCCGTGGGTTGAAGAGTACATGACCGACGGCGCCGACGTGGTCTTTTTCATCCAGGGCGCCCACGCGGTTACGGCGCGTTTCGCGATTCAGCACCTGCGCGATCAGGGCGTGAAGGTCGGTCTCGTACGGCTGCGAACCTTCAGGCCATACCCGACCGATCGCGTGAACGAGGTCCTCAGTAAGTTTAAAGTAGTCGGCGTGATCGAGACCAATATGGGTCTCGGCAGCGTGAGCAGCGGCGGCTCGCTCTATGCGGAGGTCTGCGCGGCTCTCTACGAAAGTCCCAAGCGCCCACTCGTCGTCTCGTTCATGGCTGGAATGGGCGGCGAGGCGATCGTGTTGAAGGAATTCTATTGGATGAGTCAGAAGATGATTGATGCGCAGAAACGCGGGAAAATTGAAAAGCGCACACATTGGGTTGGATTCGAAGAGTAGTAAAGTTTGTGTTGCAACGGACCTGAAGGTTTGCACCACGAGTTTGGTGGCGCAGGGACTTGGTTCCCTGCCATAGGAGGAACCGACATGCCAGTAATTGAAGTTCAGCGACAGCTGCTGCCGATTCTCGACAGCCCGAATCAGGGGGCGCGTTTCTACAACCCCGATTTACCGTCGACCGAGCCATTTGTACCCGGCCACCGCACGTGTGCCGGCTGCGGACCCTCCATCCAGTACCGGATGACGAGCAAAGCGGCGGGCGACAATACGATCCTAGTCGGACCGACAGGCTGCATGTATGTCGCGAACAGCTCGTATTTGTGTACGCCCTACAATGTGCCTTGGGCGCACACGCAGATTGGCAGCGCGGGCAGCTTCACCGCGGGTGTCGCCGCCGCCTATGAAGCCATGATTCGAAAAGGCAAGTGGAAGGGCACCTTTCCGAACATTATTTGCGAGGCGGGCGACGGCAGCGCCTCCGACATCGGCCTCGCCTCTATTTCCGGCGCGCTCTATCGCAATCACGACTGCCTGATTATCTGCTACGACAACGAGCAGTACGCGAACACCGGCATCCAGGCGTCGTCGCGCACGCCCTACGGCGGCATGACCACCTTCTCCCCTCCCGGCCCGAATGTTCCGGAGGGGAAGAAGCTGTATCCCAAAGACCTCGCCCGCATGATGGCAGCTGGCCATCCGCACTGCTATGTGGCGACCGCTAGCGTGGGCTACCCCATCGATCTGATGAATAAGGTACGCAAGGGACTCAACCATAAGGGTGCTGCGTACCTGATGGTTTACACCCCTTGCCAGAAGGGCTTCGTGTACGAAACACCGCGCTCGATCGATCTTGGCCGGCTTGTAGTCGAATGCGGGCTCTATCCAATCTGGGAGTGGAACCCCGAGAAGCGTGAGTATGATTACAGCTTCCGCCCGCAGAACATGCGGCCGGTTTCCGAGTACTTGAAATTGCAAGGACGATTCGGCCACCTGCACGCCGAGCACATCGCTTCCTTGCAGAAGTTTGCCAACCAGCAATGGCGAATGATGGGTGTGGAGCTGCCCGAGGCCTTGATCCGGGCCACGGATGCGAAAAACCAGGTTAATATGGCGGCCGCGGCAGAAGCCGAGGCTGTGGCGCAAACTCTATGAATACCAAAGCAACTCTTCCTCCTGCTGCTCCCGAAACACAGGAAAGCTATATTGTCAGCGAAGGCAAGAAGCGCGGGTCGTCACGCGATGTACGGCCGGAAGCCGCGTTTGACCGCTACTACACGGTCCTGCGCATACACGCGGGTGACGCTATCCTCACGGACAACTGGCACACAAATGAAGTGCGGGACCACTTGCGCAACAACTTCGAGGGATACACCTTCGCGATGCGCACGTTGGAGGCTTGGGGCGCGATGATCGAGAACGACCACCGTGCCTACTACACCGCGGGCGGGCGAGTGTGGGTGTTGGATCTTGAGCCCTCCGAAAGTAAGAAGCAGCGGCTGCCCGGCGCCGGTGCTGGCAAAGGGTAGCGCTCGATTGCGCCGCATCCTGCTCATCGACGACACGCCGGAAATAGCCGAGCTTCTCACCTTTGCGCTGCGTGACCGCGGCCATGAGGTCTTCGCAGAGGGTTATACCGATACCGTCAACGACTTGATCCGGGAGCTGCGGGCCGATGCCCTCGTGCTCGACTGTACCGCCTTTGATATGAGCGAGTCCCTGTTCGACATCGTGCGCCAACACCCGAATCACGCTGCGCTTCCCATCGTCATCATCAGTGACACACCGGAGGAGGCCGACGCAAGCCTCCGCTCCCGCAATGCCCAAAAAGTCTTGCTGATCCCGAAACCGTTCACCGGCTCGCAGGTCGCAAGAGCACTTGACGACTTGCTTGGATAAATATGCCTTTGTGGAGCATGGACGAGTGGCAATACGTCGATCGCGAGGTCGTCACCGACCCGAAAGATAGGCAGTGGACTGTGGCCCTGATGGACGTGCTCGGGCAAAAAGGGGATCCTGACATACCGAACAAGTTGCTCGAACTTCAGTATGCTTCGGGCCGGTATTTCACACTCATCTACTCCGCCAGTGGGGCGCTACAGGGGGAACGCGGTTACGCCACGCTGTCAGAGGCCACGCGCGCATTCGAAGCCCTGCGCTTCGCGGTCATCGATGGCAGCCTCGATCCGTCGCAGCCAGTGTTCCGCCAGGACCTGGAAAGTTGATGGTTCGACGAAACGTTCGACCATTTTCGATTGGAACGTTTCTACCGGCCGGGATTCAGATCCCTCATCACGACATGAAGCACCTGCCCGGCTCGTCGCGCATCGCGCTCGGAAACTGTCACCTTGGGGCCGCCGTTGCCGTGATCTCGATACGTCCGCGCGACTTCTGGTAGACGGGCGCACCCATTGCGAATGAGTCCCGTCCTTTCTGCGACGGCGAGCCGCGTCTCGAACGACCAATCGGCGATCTTCCCTGCGGGCGCGCCTGAGGCAGCTAGCGCACCCAGCCCTTTGTGTTCCAGCGCGTCGGTCACGATGGCCTCCAGGATCCCACAAGAAGTGCGCATCGCCAGGTCATAATCCCTTTGCTCTAGGGCACGCCGGCTATCGGTGTAGGCCTGCTCGACAATGGGCCGGAGCTCGGTGTTGTGAACGAACTCGAACCGGCGAGGCAACACCTCCGATGATGCCGAAATGATCGGCCCATCATCCGTTCGAGAGAGCGCGGCAACCGCTTGCTCCAGGACGTCGAGCAGTCGCTGGACGATCACTTCCGGCGCTGCCCCTTCGACGGCATGGCCAGTCGCTGAGCGCATCAGGAAGGCTTCGCTAAACAAGCGGGCAAGCCAATGGGCCTTGCTGCCCCCGGACAATTGATTGATCGTTACGCCGCAATCTTCCTGCCAGACGCGAGTGGCCGCGATCGCCGATCCATTAGAGGGATCACTCGCCAACGCGTCGCGAAGCTGACGCCCGCGGCGTATCAGGCCATCGAGGTGGGACAGGTAAGTCTCGATCTGCGCTTGCAGGTTATCATTCATTGGTCATAGAGCGGGCTCTTGAGCCTTCCCCAGCCGGGCTCACGCTATGCGGTCAGTGGCAGTCTTTCCCAACTGCTCAGAGAGTTTTTGGTGATGAACTCTCCCTTCGGGAAGTACTTTTACGTTGAAGCCGCCAATCATGAAATAGTCTGTCCAGTCCTTAGTGTTCCGCACCCGTTCAAAACTGACCGGGTGAAATCCTTCGCCGGCCGAAACGAACTTGATTAGCGCGGCATGTTCTCTTGGTAGTGTGTAAAGAGCATCCAGCACTTCATTCCTGTCACAATCAAAACACTTTTCCTTTGCATCCAGCCACAACTGCGAGAAGTTCGAAGGACGCCCTAGGTCGTCATCAGGTCCAGAAAGGCCAAACCCCAGGATGAGCCAGTGCAGCACGTCATTGCGGGTCATGGAAAAACTCCCGTGAATGATCATATTCCCAACCCCTAAGTTGAGCAATCGGGGTCATGGCAGGTCTGGGAATGGGCGTCGGACCTATCGGCCGGGAGAATTCCATCTTTATCGCCTTCATCCTGGAGGCAAGCGCCGTGTATGTTCTACTCCACTTGATCAACCGTCCTGTTTGGTTTGTTGTGTTGTCGGGCTATGTTTCTTCGCGTGCTGCGATATTCTCCTGTTCTTCCCCTCGCTTACGGCGACCTGTACGGGAACTAATGGGCCACCACCTACTATGGGATCGTGTACACTGCCAAGTGAGTGGCTGCAGCCTTTGCCGGGCCCGGCGCCGCCTGGATGTTTGCCAAGACCGGTTCCTGGACGAAGGTCTTCTGGGTGATGAGTGTGCGCGATCTGGTGGCTGCGTTCATGGCGCTGCTGTGGCTGAAGCCTCTGTCAGCCCGCACCGTCAAAGATCCGAAGCATGCAGATTCCGATTGGCGATGTAACTACGCCGATAAAAGCACGGGGTGTGGCGCGGCCAGTACCTGAAGTGCGCGGCTACCACGGCGCCCTCGGAAACGCGGCCGGCAACTGCGCGTTAGGATTTCTTCGGAGCGAATCGCCTGACGCCATCCCGTTCGCTGTGAGTAACGAGACCGCTGTCGTGGGAACCAGGCATGTCTGGATACGAGCTCACCTTAGTCTTTCTCGTTGCAGCGAGCTTGAGCTCGATCGTGACCTTGTTCTTTCTCTGTCGTATCGCCAGGACTGTCTACCAGGCCCAGCCCAATCAGAAGAGAAAACTCTCAATACTTTTTGACGCCCCGCAGATAATCCGGACGCACGAGCAGCTCTTCCCGAACCATGAGTCGATGCTGGGGTTCTGGCTTTCCTTGATCACTCTCCTGATTTGGTTGAGCGGTATGATCTACAGCCTGCTGGCTTATCCTTAGGCCGCCGAGAAATGACCGCCTGTCTTTCAGAAGGTCATGCTCGCCTGGTCACTGTGGATGCTCGGTATTGCGACCGCAGCTTCGCGGACGCGTACACTGTTTTCGTGTGGACCATCGGAAAACTCAAACGTTCCTCCAACTCAATCACAGCGCCTACGACGGCTTCCAGTTCCAACGGTCGCCCTGCCTCGAGATCTTGCAGCATGGAGGTCTTGTGTCCTCCTACTCGCCCCGCCCCCGTTACCTCCCTGGACCGTGCTCCGCCGCAAGCGAGTGGGGACTGTCGCGGAGTATGACGAACCTGCACCGGGCAGAGATAAGATAAGATTCCGGCAGACTCCGGCAGGAGCAGAAAATCGCGAAATCAACAAGCAGCATAAACCGAACAGTAAATCCGTCGCTTGTGATTGCCAGATCATCCACGAAGGAGGACGGCACCGCCGGGCGCCGAAATTCGCGACATGATTCACAACCTGAATATCACCGCAGTTGTTGAAAACACGGCCGGCACTTTTGACGCCGCAGGCGAGTGGGGGCTTGCACTGTGGATTGAAGCAGACGAGCACCGCATCCTCGCCGATACCGGCCAGGGGCATACGCTGTTGCACAACGCGCGCCTGCTCGGAATCGATGTTGCGACCGCCGAAGCCCTGGTCATCAGTCACGGCCACTCCGATCATACCGGCGGCATTGCCGCGGTGATGGGCGCTGGCTTTCGCGGCAAGATCTATATCCACCCCGCGGCATTGAGCGGCAAGTACCAGCGTGAGAAAACACCTCCGCACCGGGCGAAGGGCATACCCCCTACGTCATACAAAGCCTTGCTCACGAGGGTAGCTGACGTTGTCGAATCGCCCCAGCCCACCGAAATCGCTCCCGGGGTAATCGTGACCGGGGCCATCCCCCGGCGAAATGCGTACGAAGATATTCCCGACCCCTTTTTCTTGGATGAAAACTGCACCCAACCCGATCCGCTAATTGACGACCAAGCGCTGTTGATCGAAACCCGCCGGGGTTGGGCCGTAATTACCGGTGCGGACATTCGGGGTTGATCAACACCTTGAGCTACGCCAAAGAACTAATCGGCAATAGCCGCATTGTCGCCGTGATCGGAGGTCTGCATCTCTTTCGGGCATCGGCCGAGCGCATTAAGGCGACAACGGAAAACTTGCGCGCGTTCGGGGTCGAGCTGATCGCGCCTTGTCACTGCACGGGGTTCGAAGCCACTGGCGCTCTTCAGAATCAGTTTGGGAACCGCGTGGTCGCGCTCCGCGCCGGCCTGACCGTCCGGGTTTCCGAGGCATGATCACGAGAAATAAAAGCCGCTTTGCGGCGAGTGAAGATTCATGAGACGCGTGAGCCGGGCCTACTACGATACCGTTTTGAGGTTTTACTGGCAGCCCCGCGAAGAGACAGCGCCTTTCCAAGGCTGACCAATGAACGCCACACTGGGCAAATTGTTGCATCAACTCAGCCTCTATTTGCGCGCTGAATGGAGATCTGTGGGCCATGGGATTGGACCGCGCGGGCGGAAAAGGAAGTCCGTCTTTTGGGGATTCGGGGCACTTTCTGCTAATTTAGTGATTCACATGATGGCCGCTCGAAAAGTCTTCTTTGTTCTTATCTTTCTGGCTTGTTTTACTGGCTTCCTTTCACCGCCGGCTGCACTGACGTTGGGCATTCTTTACGGCCTAATCTTATCCAATCCTCTGCCCGACGAGAGCCGCTCGGGAGCGCGACTGTTATTGCAGATCTCTGTGGTCGCCCTTGGTTTTGGCATGAACCTTCACGAGGTTTTGAAGGCCGGTCGCAGCGGGTTTCTATACACGGCTTTGGGCATCGCTTTTGCCGTTCTGATCGGTCTCGCCCTCGGAAAGCTGCTTGAAGTGCGCGGCAATTCTTCCTATCTCATCACGACGGGAACCGCCATCTGTGGCGGCAGCGCCATTGCTGCCATCGCCCCAATTCTCCATGCGAGTCCAGAAGAGATGGCTGTATCTCTAGGAACCGTTTTCGTTCTGAATTCCATTGCACTTCTGATTTTCCCACCCTTGGGTCACTACCTCGGGCTGACGCAGACCCAGTTCGGACTCTGGGCCGCCCTAGCGATTCACGACACGAGTTCCGTGGTGGGAGCCGCTTCCCGTTACGGTACAGCGGCTCTCATGGTCGGCACCACGGTTAAGCTGGCGCGCGCTCTTTGGATCGTTCCTCTGGCGCTGGCGACGGCTGCTATCAAGCGCAGCAAGTCAAAGATTCATTTACCCTGGTTCATCCTCTTCTTTTGCCTCGCTGCAGTCGTCAATACTTACCTCCCTGCGTTTTCTACAGGCGCCAAAATGCTGTTCCAGTTCGGACGGCTTGGCCTTACGGCAACGCTCTTCCTCATCGGAAGCGGTATTTCAGGCCCAGTTCTGCGAAGTGTCGGCTGGCGACCTCTCGCACAGGGTATTCTTCTGTGGCTGGTCGTCGGTCTGACGTCGCTCTACTTCATCCGCACGGGTTGGATCGTACTCTGAACTCACGAAGAGTCATTCTCTGGCTGGGGATTGCCGCTTGTATTTTTGAGAGTGGCCCTTCTTAAGCCATGTCAAGCAAATTTTCACGGCAGGTAGTTCCGTCATATTCTCGCCGGATGCGTCCTCTCTATTGCAATTCCAATGTCACCAATTTCGCGAACTCCAGGTAGCTGAGCAGCGGTATTGGGTCCGATATGTTGAACCCTTCTATGTCAGCCGTTTCCAACCAATACTCGAGATCTTTGTAACGGTGCGCTTGGCTTTGTGGGTGGCGCCAAAGACCGACGGCAGCGTGCCCCAAGGTTGGCTGCTTGAATCCATTCAAGAAGATGCGCTTGGTTGTCATAGTGTCAGCAGCAGACCTGCATGTGCGACCAACAAACTCAACCGGGATTGGATTCCGGCGCGGCCAGATTTGAATTTGGAACAACAATCGGGCCCTGCCCGCCGGATTCTTGCTCGCGGAGCGCCTTGTGCCAGGCGCGCAGCCCCAGCACCGCCAGAAAAATGAGGAACGCGAACAGTACGGAGGTAAGATAGAGCCGCTTATAGAGGAAGACGCCTATTTCCAGGGCATCGACCACAATCCACAGCCACCAATTGGCAATGTGTTTGCGCGTTGACCACCATTGCGCAACTAAACTGAAACTCGTCAGCGCGGCGTCAATGTGCGGCAACGCCGCATCCGTGTAGCGCGCCATCAAAAAGCCCAGCACGAAACTCCCTGCGGCCCCAACAACGACTCCCGCCGCGATCCCTCGCGCGGAGAGCCGTTCCACTCTGACGATGCCTTCTTCCTTCACGCCACGCCACCAGTGCCACCAGCCGTAGATCGCGAAGGCCATATAGACAAACTGCAGCAACATGTCTGAATAAAGCTTCTCCCGGCGAAAAACCAGCGCGTACAAAACGCAGGAGACAAGAATCACCGGCCAGGACGAAAGCTTGCGCCGCGTCGTCAGCCAAATACCGATGACACTCGTAAGCACCGCTGCAATTTCGAGAGGCGACATCATTTCCTTACCTCTTCGGAAATCGCCAGGCTGACCGCTGCTTTGCCTTGATGCAATTCAGCCCAGCTTTGCAAATGATTCAGGAGTCGCTTCCCCGCCTCGCTGTCGAACCAGCGAGCGTGCCCCAAAAAATAACCGATGTACGCGAGGTCCGCTTTCTCACGCGATTGCAATACTCGCAGAAAATAATCCGTCTCGGAGAGCGCGAACTCCGCATGCACGAGCGGCAGCAAAGCGACGATCGCTTCCGCCTCTTCGCGCGACAAGGGATGCATTTCCTCGTAGCCGCTCAACAGCGCGTCGATCTGCTCCAGGTGCAGTGGATCGTGCGAAGCGTCGTGGATCTCCAGCCATTCCACACCGTTCCGCTCGATCGCCGTGGCGATGTCGTGAAGAGCGTTGGTGCGATCCGCGAGACCCACGTCGATGATGTCCGTGACTTCCGCTTCGGAAGACGAATTGCTCCAAAAAAGATTCGAGCCGTGAAAATCGTTGTGTGTCCACAAGGGCTGAAACACGGGCAGGAATTTCCGCAATCGATTGTGAAGAGGAAGAAAAGTCTCCCGCGTTTCCACCAGCCAATTCCGTTTGGCTAGATAGCCCTTCAGCGCGGGGCGTTCTTCAATGTAACGCGCAAGTTCGGGCCACGGGTCATCGCAGGAAAAAACCTTAAAGCTTGTCACCAATGTCCCCGCCTTGCGCGCCGGCGCCTCATAACCGGCGGAAGCGGCATGCAACCGGGCAAGAGCGCGTCCCGCATGGCGTGCGTGGCCCACACTTAGAAACGGTGTCCAGGATTGCGCTGTCTCATACAGGTCCAGACCGTCACCCACTGGATGGACTTCGTAAGTCCATTCGCCAATCTCCACGGCGGTTTCCCCGGACCCGTTTTCAAGTGGCTTCTTGACCAGGGTGTCGCGGCGGCTCAAGTAATTTAGCCATCGATGTTCTTCGAGCAGCGAGTCCGTGTCACGAACCGCGCGATGATGACGCTTCACAAACACGTGCCCAAGCGGCGTCTCCACAACGCTGGCCGCCGAAAAAGGGCGCGGGCTGAACGACAGGATGCGCTGCGCCTTCTGCGCTTGCGGAAAGCGCCGCAGCAGCCCGTCCAACTCATCCAGCGTTAATGCCGGCCAGTCTGGCTCGACGAGATTTCCCTCGAGGCCGTGCGCTTTCACCTCGCCGCTCCTGCCGCCACCCGCGACTCGATCTCCATTTTGCTCCCTGTTCAACGCACGAATGTCAGGCCCGTTTGCCTCGTCCTCAAAAATTGTATTGCACGGAGAGCCGCACCGTCGTGGGTGCGCCGAGATGCAAAAACGTATCGCCTAAACTCGCGCCCGTGTCCTTCCAGTAGCGCTTGTTCAGGACGTTATCGGCAAAAAGACGAAACGTCACTTTTTTCCATTCGCCGCTCGGCGTGTACCGTGCGCCGATATTCAGCAGATTGTAGCCCGGCACGCTGACCGCATCGTCCCGCGTCGCTTCCTTCGGCCCGGTGTAGCTCCATCCCGGCAAGAGATGCAGCCCGGTGATGAAGGGAACGTCGACGTCCGCAAACCAAGCCGTTCGGAAGCGCGGCACGTTGATGACTTGCTTGCCGTTGAACTCCGGCGTGCTGCTTCCCGAAGACACGGCGCGCAGGAGCGTCGCACTTCCCGTGATTCGCAGCCACTCCTTCACTTTGCCCTGCGCGCTCAACTCCAGCCCGCGATGCGTTTCATGGCCATCGGAAAGAAATGTCGTCAAACTATCTGAAATGTCCGGCTTCGGATAGAAGAATGGCGCACGCGCGCGAAAAAGCGCGGCGGTGATCAGGATGCGGCTGCCGGGCGTGAATTTCAAGCCCGCCTCAGCCTGGCGCGTAAAGAAAGGGGCAAGGAATACGCTGCCATTCGAGGCCCAGAAGGGCGCCTGGAGTCCAAGCGACAGCGCCACGCTGTAATTTCCGTAGAGAAGCACATTGCTGACAGGGCGAAAGGACACCGCATATTGCGGCAACCACAAATTCTTATCCGTGATGAGCGGCACAGGGCCCGGAGGATCGGGCTGCGTGAAATTGTGATCGCGAAGCGCATCGTACTGGCCGCCGACGGTGATGTCGATACGCCCCGGCAAATGGATATGATCCGCAACGACGAGTGCGTACTGGTGCGTATCTTCCGCGAGCAGCACAGGGCCGGGCGTCGGTGGATTAGTGGGAGGCGCCGGCGGAAAAACTTGTTCGGGCTGATAGATATTTTCTGTTCCGACATAGGTGTAGACAACGCCGGTATCCGCGGGCACAGCCGGATTGGTCAATGCAAGATTCACGTTGCGCCGCTGCAAGCTTGTCCCGATGGCAACATCGTTAGTCACCGGCCCGGTTTTCACTTGCCCCTGCAAAATGGCCTCGAATTGATCGTTGATGCGCACTTCGCCGGGGCTGCGATAGTCGTAGACGTCGTAGTCGCCGGTGGGACTGAAGAAATACGGAGGCGTGTTGCCGCTGGCGCATGAAGCAGCGTAGTAGCAGCCATACGGCCAGGCAATATTATCGTCCAGCAGCGTGTGGCTGAAGTCCCCGGCAACGAAAAATCGCCAGTGAGCCGAAAGGTTGTGGTCCAGTCGAACGCTGGTATTAAAATCGTCGTAGGTGTTCGGCTTGGCCCACTGCTCATAGCCGAGCATCACATCGGGCGAAACATCCGCCGGCACGGTGGTGCCCCCAAGCAACTGATAGCCTCCTACGGACCGCTGCACCACGTGCTGGTAATCGAAATCGCCTTTCAGGTATGTGCTGGCGTTGATTTTCCAGTCCGCCGCGACAGCACCGAACCCCCGCGTTCCATCCGCGCCGTGCACATAGGATCGTATGTCCTCGCCGGCCAGATTCGTGCGAATGCCAAATTGCTGCCGCGCGCCGAAGAATCCGCCAAGATCAATGCCGGCGTAGAGCGTCCCGCGCTGGTCGGTTGACAGGTTCAGCGTGCGAACACCCGCAGGGCGCTTGGTCACGTAGTTGACCAATCCCCCTCCGGAAGCTACGCCCACTTCGTCCGAATCCACACCGTGCAGGAATTCCACCGCATCCTTGTTTTCCAGCGCAATGAGCTGTTCCCCGGCCGCTGATAATCCATTGATCTTGATCCCCGAGGCCAGATCGAGCGGAAATCCGCGTATCTGAAAATCCTGATACCAGCCCACCGGCGCATAGTCTTCTCCGACTGACGCATCATTCTTCGCCACGTCGGAAAGCAAGCGCGCCTGCTGATCATCCATCAGGCTCCGTGTTACGACCAACGCGGAAATCGGCAACTCCTGCAGCGGTTGGTTGCTCAGGTTCCCGATGGCCATGGCGGCTGGTTTGTAGTCGTCCGCCACCGCGCCGTTCACGATGACCACCTTCCGCGCGGATTCCACCGCCAGCCTGACCGGCAAGTTGTAAGGAGATCCACTGGACACGCCGATTTTGTTTGCGCGAAATACCTGGAAGCCCGCGGCGGACACTTCCATGGCATAGGAACCCGGAGGCAGATTCTGCAATTGAAACTCTCCGGACGCGCCGGATGCGGCAGTCCACGTTTGGCCAGTGGCCTCGTTCGTCGCTTTCACTTCCGCGTTCGGGACCACACCCCCGGACGCGTCTGTAACCACGCCAAAAATCGTGCCCGTCAATGTTTGCGCCCGGGCAAGCCGGCACTGCGGCATAACAAGAGCCAGCGACACCACGAATACAGCCACGAATATTTGCCGGAATCCCATGATCTGCTTCTCTCTAAGTTTATAGGAAACGGTTAGAAATTGCCTTCTCTGCAATGGAGCGCGGGAGATTGATCAACGAATGCTGGTTCTGGGCCAACAAACAGCCAGGTGCACCAGGTGCGGGTGGTGATTGGCCCCTTGCAGTTCGGAGACCTGCCTAACGGCGCGTTCCGTTCCTTGCGCGCGGAGGAGAAGGCGGCGCTCGCTCGCGCCATGGGGCGCAAGCCCAAGTCTGAATCGTGAGCAGGGACGACTTGAGGAATGGCTCCGCACGAAGACGGATTCGTCCACAAACGCAGCATCCGCAGATGATCTGCAGCGAGGATGTCACGCGCGGACAAACTCCCAGAAAAACTCAGAGAATGGGCAACACTTCAACTTTGTTAAGTGTTTTGTTGTCAGTCGCATTGGAGCGGGCGATGGGAATCGAACCCACGTCCGAAGCTTGGGAAGCTTCTATACTGCCATTGTACGACGCCCGCTCGTTTCTCCAGCTTTCCGATTATACACAACGAAGCAACTGCTCGTACAGACCGGCCATTTTCCATATTTTCCAATTCCATGCTGGAAAACGCTGTTCGCACCTGCTCGAGTGAGATTTCTCCGTTATATTTTGCCGTCATCACAATGGCATTCCTCTCCACGAATTGGCCAGGGCCCAAGCAATCAGGAAGATGTTTGGTCTGCGCCACAACCTAAGTATCCTTGCCACTCAACTGCAACGACACTTCCCACGATGCTTCTTTTCGATTCAACGCTGAGAATTCCCGCGGTGTGCGAACCTAATTGGCGCTGGACGCACGCGAGCGCAGGGGGACAGGGCTTTCACTTTTTTGATTGAGCCCGCCCAAAACCTCTCGGATCTTCCGGACGAGCGCTTTAGGACGATAGGGTTTCTGGATGAAGACGACACTGGGGTCCAGCTCTGCTTGCCGGGGAATCGTGTCGTCGGTGTAGCCGGACGTGAGAATTACCTTTATGCCCGGACGCAGTCCCGCCATCTGGACCGCCAGCTCCGGGCCGCTCATTTCCGGCATCACCACATCCGTCAGCAAAAGGTGAATCGGACCCTGGAAATCCTTGGCCCGCTCCAGCGCTTCCCTGCCAGAGGGAGCCTCCAGCACGGTATAGCCCAGGCTCTCCAGATATTGCACGGCCACTTCCCGGAGAGACGCGGAGTCTTCCGCGAGCAGAATCGTTTCGCAACCCCGGAGCACCGTCGCCTCCGGCTCTTCTGGTGTGCTCGGCTCAGCGGCTCCTTCGACTCTCGGTAGATAGACCTTAAACTTGCTTCCCTTACCTGGCTCGCTGTCCACCCGGATATATCCCCCGCTCTGTTTCACAATGCCATAGACTGTGGCCAAACCTAATCCTGTGCCTTTCCCGATTTCTTTGGTCGTGAAAAACGGATCAAAGATTCGCGACTGCGTCTCGCGATCCATCCCGCAACCCGTGTCTTCGACCGCGAGCATGACGTAGCGACCGGGAATAACCGCCTCCTTTTCATCCTTATAGGAATCATCCAGCTCACAATTGTGGGCTTCTATTTTCAAGCAGCCTCCCTGCGGCATCGCGTCGCGGGAGTTCACCGCGAGATTCAGCAGTACCTGCTCGACTTGTCCCGGATCGGCCTTGACGCAACCCAGCGAGGCTTCCAGCGAGATTGTAAGCGCGATGTTTTCCCCGAGCAGACGCCCGAGCAATACATCCGTGCGCTCCACAATCTCCTTCAGGTCGAGCACTCGCGGCTGCAGCATTTGTTGCCGGCTGAACGCCAGCAGTTGCCGCGTAAGATCCGCCGCCGACGCGCCTGCTTTTCGGATCATCTCCACTTTCTTGGCGGCGGGGTGCTCGGGCGCGAGAGTATCAAGCACCACATCGGAACACCCCAGGATGACCGCCAGCAGATTGTTGAAGTCGTGGGCCACCCCGCCCGCCAGATTGCCGATCGCCTCCATGCGCTGCGCGATTCGTAGTTGCTCCTCCATCTTCTTTCGGGCCGTGATGTCCACAACCGTGGCCGAAACCAGCGTCCCTTCCTCGGTCGCCAGCTGTCCCAGGCTGATTTCCGCGGGAAACTCTGTGCCATCTTTTCGCCGCGCGAACAGCTCCAATCCCAATCCCATCGGCCGCACGTGCGGCTCCTTCAGGTAGCCAGACAACTGCTCTTCATGCGCGAGGCCTTGGCGCTCGGGAAGCAGCGTGTCGATCGTTTGCCCGATCAACTCCCTGCGCACATAGCCGAATATGCGCAGCGCCTCCGCATTCGCCTGCACCACCATTCCTCGTTCATTGGTTATCACAATGCCCGTGGGCGCCGTTTCCAAAAGCAGACGGTAACGCTCTTCGGAAAGTTCCAGCGCCTGCTGCACTCGTGCCCGTCGGTCGATCTCGGCCTGGAGATCACTCTGCAGCTTGTGGCGCTCCACGGCGTAGCGCAGGATTCGGCGTAGCTGGCCACCGTCCACCTGGCCCTTGATGAGGTAGTCGTGCGCGCCTTCCCTTATCGCGGCAATCCCCAACTCTTCATCTGGCAGCCCGGTGATGACCACGATGCTCGCCTCCTGCGCCACAGGTATGATCCGCTGCAAGGTCCGCAGCCCGCTTTCATCGGGAAGTCCCAAGTCCAGCAGGATCACCTGGTTAGCCGCGCCCGGCGCGAGGGAGCTCATGGCCTCTTCAAGAGTGGACACATGTTTGACTCGAAAAGCATTTCTTTCGTCGTGTCCCAGTATTTCCTTGACGAGACGCGCGTCCCCCGGATTGTCTTCCACAAGCAAAACGTGGATGATTTCCCCATTCATTCTTCACGCTCCCGCTGAACTCGGGCGCGCGCTTAGCGCCTTGTGTTGCTTGTCCTGATACATAAGCGCATCCGACTTTGCCAGCAGATCCTCGAAGGAGCATCGCACGTTGGCACCGCACGGCACGATGCCGATGCTGAACGAAAGAGCGTACGCTCGATTGGGTTGCGCGTTGACTTGTCTGAATTTCTGTTCGAGGTGGGCCCGCAAGGCGGCTTCGCTGGACTCCCACGTTCCCACGGCAAGCACCGCAAATTCGTCCCCGCCAAGCCGCGCCAGGATGTCACACTGTCGAAAGGACGAGCGCAGCACTCCGGCAGCCTCGACAATCGCACCGTTCCCCGCCGCATGCCCCAAGGTGTCATTGATTCTCTTCAGCCCATCGATGTCCAGGAACAGCAACAGGCAAGAGGAGTGATTCCTTCGGCTGATCTTCATTTGTTGTTCCGCAAGCAACAGAAAACCTCGGCGATTGTGCAGGCCCGTGAGATCGTCGTGCAGCGCTAGACTGTGCAGCTCTATCTGCATGTCGTGGCGCTCCACTGCGAAGTGCAGGATCCTTCGTAGCTGGTGGCCGTCAATCTGGCCCTTGATGAGGTAATCGATCGCTCCCACCTTCAGCGCTTCAATCCCAAGCCTCTCATCCTGGCTGCCGGTGATCACAACCACGCTGGCCTCCTCGGCGAATGGCGCGATTCGCCGCAAGGTCTCTAGCCCGCACACATCGGGGAGTTCCAGGTCCAGCAGGATCACCTGGTTCCCGCAGCTCTGTGAAAGGAGGCGTATGCCGGCTTGCAGCGTCCCCACGTGTTTCAGCTCGAAATCGTCTGCCCCGCTTTCTTTCAACATCTCTTCGACCAGGCGCACATCTCCGGGATTGTCTTCGATCAGCAGCACATGCATCTTGTCTTCGGACATTCGTTTCGTCTCCGGCGTTGCTTTTACCTTCGTGAATCAGGGGTTCCGATCCTGCCGCCAGCCTTCCATCCGTCTGGATGGTCTCTCATCAGCAAGACTTGACTCTCCTCTTTCATGGCCCTTCATGGCTTCGGGGGCAGCTTCACAATGGTCACCCAGAACTCCTCGATGGCTTTCACCACGGCCACGAATTTCTCCAGGTCCACGGGCTTCGCCACATAGCAATTGGCGTGCGTGTTGTAACTCCTCAGGATGTCTTCTTCCGCCTGCGAACTGGTGACAATCACCACCGGGATGCTGCGCAGATGGGGATCCGCTTTGATCTCCGCCAGAACCTCGCGCCCGTCCTTCCGCGGTATGTTCAGGTCCAGCAAGATCAGATCTGGCCGCGTTGCCTGCGCGTAGCCCCCCTGCTTGCGCAGGTAGGCGAGGGCCTTTTGGCCGTCCGAAACGGTGGCTATCCGGTTCAGCAGTTTCCCGTCCTGCAGCGCCTCTTGGATCAGCCTGACGTCGCCGGGATTGTCCTCTACTAACAGGATGTCGACAGACTGTGGTGCCTTTGCTTCGGTCTGCACTGATCACTCCTTATCTTCGGCAGGCTGAAATAAAAAGTAGAACCTTTCCCAGGTTCAGACTCCATCCAGATTCGCCCGCCATGCCGCTCGAGGATTTTCTTAGCAATTGCCAGTCCCAAACCCGTTCCCGGGTACTCCGCGCGACTATGCAGCCGCTGAAAGACCAGAAAGATCCGGTTGGCATATTGCGGCTCGATACCGATTCCGTTATCGCGCACCGAGAATCGCCATTCGCCCTTTATTTCCTGCGCAGAGACGTGCACCCTCGGGGGTTCCGAGCCGTGGAATTTGAGGGCGTTCCCCACAAGGTTCTGAAGCACCTGCCATAATTGTGTTTCGTCTCCCATCACCGTGGGTAAGGGATCGTGGGTCACCTGGCCATCGCTCTCCTCCAATCTTGCCTGCATGTTCGTCAGCACCATTTGCAAGACTTGTTCGAAGTCCACGGCAACAGGCTCCTTGCCTCGCGTGCCAACACGGGAATAAGTCAGTAGGTCATTCACGAGCGCCTGCATGCGGCGCGCCCCGTCCACGGCATAGCCGATAAACTCGTCCGCGTCGGCGTCGAGTTGGCCTTTATAGCGCTGTCCCAGAAGTTGCGTGAAGCTCGCCACCATGCGCAGCGGCTCCTGGAGGTCGTGCGATGCCACGTAAGCAAACTGCTCCAGATCCGCGTTCGAGCGAGCCAAGTCGGCTGTGATTATGCGCAGTGCTTCTTCGCTGCGCTTCAAATCCTCGATGTCGGTACAAGTTCCAAACCACCTCAAGACGCGTCCCGCGCCATCCGTCAGGGCCACTCCTTTTGTGAGAAACCAGCGGTCGTGGCCATCGCTGCTCCGCAGGCGGGATTCGAGCCGGTAGGTATTGCCAATCGCCGCCGTATTGTTCCAGAGGTCCAACGCGGACTGCTTGCCGTCGAGGTGGAAGGCGGCGTACCAGCCATTTCCATAACTCTGCTCCAGAGTTAGCCCGGTGTAATCCACCCATCGTTGGTTGAAGTAGATACCCAGACCATCGTGCGTGCATACCCAGACCAACTGCGGCACCAACTCGGCCAACGTTCGAAATGCATCTTCACTCTCTTGCAGAGCCCGCTCGGTCCGCTTGCGTTCGGTCACATCGCGGGCAGCGGCATAGATGCCCTCGACTTCTCCCGCCTCGCTCTTGAACACGGTGGCGTTGTACAACACATCGGTAAGCTTTCCGGAGACGTCCCGCATGACGAGGGGATGATTCCGCACCGAACCTTGGGCAAGGACCTGCTCGTATACCTTGCGCGCCTCCTCGGGCTCGGTGAAGTAGGTGGAGAAATCGCTGCCGATCAGTTGCTGACGCGCTACTCCGGTTACGAATTCGGTGGCTTGGTTGACGTCAGCGATTTGGCCTCCGCGGCTGATCGTCACCAGCGGATCCAGGCTGGTCTCGATTAGACTGCGGCTGTGGAGCGAAGCATTATGGACCGGCTCTTCCGCCCGGCGCCATTCGATCGCATCCCGATGAGCGATCCAGCTTGTCGCGAGCGTGAGGCCCAGGGCCAGCACTGTGCCAAAGAGAATCGCCAGGCCTGCCCTCTTGGCTTGGGACCGGCTCGCCGCCTGGCGCGCCTCGAGCAAGCTGTTTTCCCTCCCTTCCATTTCGTCGGTAAGAGCCCGGATCTCCATCATCATTTTCAGACCTTCATCGTTGCTCAGCGCTTCGCTCGCCGCAGTATCCCCTTGGTCGCGGCGCAAAGCGATGAGCTGCTGCATTACTCTCCGTTTTGCGGTTACGAGCTGCATCAAGCGATCGAAATTCTGTTGCTGGCTGGGATTGCCGGCGGCGACAATTCGAGCGGCGCGAAGATGTTCTTCAGCTTGCCCAATTCCCATGCTGAACTGGTTGACATAATCCTGAACGCCGGTAGCCGCGTAACTTCGAGCGCCCCACTCCGCTTGTTGGAGCCCGGAGCACACCCCTTCCAATTCAGCGAGGACCTCGTGGGTATGGACAATCCAAATCTCGCTTTCGACCAACGCCCCAATCGTTTTGTATTGGAAAATGCCGGCTGCCAACAAGATTGCCAAGGCCAGACCATAGCCGACCACGGGCTTTATCCTGAGCCCCGGTTCGCTGGCACGCGTTGCCAAAATGCTCATTCGTTCTTCACACCTCCTCGAAGGTGTATCCCCGTAAGCGGCATCCCTGTTCGTCGAGACCGGAAATCGTGCAGCGGAGAAGTTCGCTGGCTTTGTTGATGGAAACGTCCTCATGCGTGAACCAGCCGCGGTATGTTCCCGTTATGATTTCCACTGGTGGCGTAGTGTATTTGGTCGAGGACGCGACACTGGCGCCCAGGAATTCGGGTGCATGCTGCACGTTAGCAAGCAGTGAACTGTCGAAGAGGCTGTATCTCAATGCTTCCCCTCTTTTGGCCGGGCTCAGGAGACTGACGAAATCAATGCTCCCGAATACCGATGCAACGGGGGCTCGTGGGCATCTTAAGAGATGGCGTCCGGCCGCTGCTTTGGGACAGGACTCAACGAAGTCGTTGTCCAGAAAGGGGTTTTACGTCAACAGAGAGGGTGTGAATTGCTGGTGCGGTGGCCATTCCCAAGAATGGCCGAGAAGGCTGCAAAACGGCAGAAGCGAACGCCGTTGATTAAATGATACGCCTAACCTCGTAAATGACAAGCACTGCGAAATCCAAATAGTACATACCTATGCGGGGGCCGCAAGCGCGCGCTCAGGGACCAATGCCGCGGCTCCGGTTCGCAACTCATCAATCGCCTTATCCAGGATCGGGATGAACTCGCTCGGGCGGAGTGCGTTCTGTCCGAAACAGACTTGGCCGCGGGAGATGGCCGGCAACCACCAGCAGCTATCTTCGACCACCTGATAATAAAATGCCGTGGAACGTGGGCCCCTCAACATCTTCATGAGAGGGAGCATACTGCTCTCGCCCAGCTTCACCGGACTGAGCATCAAATCGAAGCTGCGGCATTCCAGTAGCATGCGGGCTTCGCAATAAGTATCCGCGAATTCGCAAGTGCAGCCTCGCTCTTCCACACGTTTCGCTAAATGAGATGGAGTTCTCGCGCACTCCCCAACGACTAAGACCTGGATCCTCCTGGTTTCCATATTCCCCCCTTGAACTGGCAGAGGGGCATAATACTGAGCTCTCGCCAGCACACACGCTCATGGCCCCCAAGTTTGGTCCCGAAATCCGTCTTCCTGATGCAGGCAGACTCTGAGTGGGGCCGAAGCACACACCTACTGGACGGACCCCGTTTTCCAAAATGAAACACACAAGAGAGGGGAAAAAGCGAGGCGGAACAACTCCTGGCATCTTATTCCGCAAGAAATAAAACACGCTGAAGCCGAATCCGAATCTTGTTTTTTTGTGCGCCACCCAAAAATGGAGCGAATCCGACTCTTCGGGCGACTTGGGATATAAACCCTTGTATTGAGGCTGTCAAGTGCTTTTTTATTCCCATAAAGTTATCTTTATTCTGTTATACACATCGAACAATTAAGGGGATCAGTGTTTAAGTTCAAGTGGCCCGGCGCAAGCGCGTGCGGGCTCTGATTTCACCGCCAGAATTGGATACGATGTGCGAAAGCTTGTATCTTCACGCGTTGCGAATGGTCAGGACAGGGCAGCAGGCTTCACTGGCGATCTTATAGGCATGCAACCAACTGTGGGGATGAATGAAGGGACGCCGGGAATGTAGCCCAAGCACGATGAGGCCGACCTGCCGCTCCCGCGCCAAGTCGAGAATGGTTTGGTCCACGAGTCCGACGTGCTGCTCGTACCACCACTTGTTCGGCAAGTCTCCAGGAATCTGCCGCCGAAAGCGCTCAATGAACTCGTGCTTGTCCTCAGCAATATTGCCAGCTTCGCCCTTCTCGCGGACGTGCAGAACGGTGAGTTCCGCGCCGTGCTCTCTGGCCAGCGAAACGGCGTATGCCGCCGCCTTGGCGGATTCCGGAGACAAATCCGTGGGGTAAAGGATGTGGCTGAGTTCGCCATGCACCGGCGGATCGGCCGGAGCGCATGGGCCCACGGTCAGGACCGGGCACAGGGCATGCTGGAATACGGATTCGGCCACCGAGCCCAGCGCCAGTTTGCGGAGCCCAGTTTTCCCCTGCGTGCCGAGCACGATCAAGTCGATCCCCTGCTCCCTGACAATCTGCCCCAGTTGCTGCCAGATATCGCCATGGCACACCAACATTTCATGGGGAAGCCCCGTGAGGGCGCCCGTGTGCGAAAGCCGCTGCTCCAGTTCTCTCAATTCCTGGGCTGCGCTGTCCACGGCCGCGACCACGGCATCGGCTCCGACCATGACGTAGCCGATAGAGGATACGACGTGCGCGAGGTAGAACGTTGCACCGTAAGTGCGGGCAATCTCGATGGCGTGGTTCAGCGCTTTAATTGAGGAAGGGGAAAAGTCGATCGCGGCGAGGACTCGATGAATGCCAATTTCTGTGGCCAGTGAACTGGAGGACATGGTGTGCACTCCAACCGCAACGGACGGTGTGCATCGCCTCAGAGTGCGGCTCAATCTGTCGGCGGCCACCGCGCAGGAGAATACCGCTTCTCCACATTGTGGTAACACGTTCATGCTGACCAGATGGGCGAACGTCCGCAGTGATGTGTGTCACTGCCTGCGTGCAAACTCCTGAAAACAGGCGTGCCAAGGCCGCTAGATTTGGGGATAAATGGTGGGCCCGCCAGGATTTGAACCTGGGACCAACGGATTATGAGTCCGCTGCTCTAACCGCTGAGCTACGAGCCCTACACCTTCTCAACATATTACATCGAAAGCAGCGGGTCCATCTACGGCACGTATCGCGCCATCTAAAATGTAACCGGAGGGGGTAACGTCGCGCCATTTAAGATGTAACCCGACCAAAACGAGTTTTCGAGGAGGTTCGGTTGGGGAACAAAGGGCGATGGGAGTATCTGCGGGCG